>Ga0116184_10004290_pt1 | contig 11309 bp, 10 predicted proteins | sample AD_JPNNA5_MetaG_FD_89886 | JGI IMG/M metagenome (GOLD analysis project Ga0116184, IMG submission 89886) | Active sludge microbial communities of municipal wastewater-treating anaerobic digesters from Japan - AD_JPNNA5_MetaG | ecosystem: Engineered > Bioreactor > Anaerobic > Digestate | place...
CGGCTTATCCAGAATTAATTTCTAATTTCCTCAACCATTGCCGTCTTTGGAAGAAAAACCATTCTTATCTCACTTCTTAAACTTCTTATCTCTTTTTCAAGATTTTCATCATTGATCCTTTTGTTATTTGATGGTACCAAATGAGGATAGATCTTCATGCTGCTTTCGTGGCAACAATTAAGGATGAAAAGAATTACCCCTCACACTGACTCTGGGTAAAAACGCCGAGGGGGAGTGGGGGAGAAATTCTGGTTCCTTCTCCTTAGATAGGAGAAGGTGAAGATGATCCTTTATTCCAGATCTCTTTATTTTTTTCTTGAAGGAATTGAAAAAAAAATATATAATGACGCAGGAGATATCTTTCATTCGTTTTTAACTTACAAGATTTATCCCCATTTTTAGCTTTTAAATAGTTTTTTTAATTTAAGACAATCTTTATAAATTGGTTATTCATTTAAATTTGAATATAAAATAATGAGTATTCAATATTGACAAATGGACCAATAAGGGTCCATTTTTGTGTTTTAAACTTGGTGTGGAGTGATTTAGATGAGTCGTTTAATAACCGATGTTATCAAAGAAAGTCTTCAAAAAGTAGTCAAAGAACAATATGGAAACTTATTCGAAGAATTACTTTTTACAGTTGAGCCAACTCGTGATAAAGCTCACGGAGATTTTGCCAGCAACATAGCCTTTTTGCTTTCAAAAAAAGCCAGGAAATCCCCTCGAGAAATTGCCAACCAAATTGTATCGATTCTTAACCAATCTATCGGTCACATTGCAACTATTGAGATTGCCGGCGGAGGTTTCATAAACTTTTTCCTGAAGGATCATATTATTTATTCATTTATGCAGGATATATATCAGGAAAAGGATGAGTATGGATCGGTTCATGTTGGCAACAATGAAAAAATGCAAGTAGAATTTGTCAGTGTTAATCCAACCGGGCCACTCCATGTAGGCCACGGGAAATGTGCAGCCTTTGGTGATGCTTTGGCAAGAGTTTTAAAAAAAGCTGGATTTATAGTTGAAAAGGAATATTATATAAATGATGCCGGTCGGCAGATAGATTTATTAGGTCTTACCTTGGAATGCCGTTATAAACAGCTTTTTGGTGAAGAGATTGAAATACCAGAGGGAGGATATAAGGGTGATTATATGATTGACATCGCCCAGGATTTGAAAAAAGAAAAAGGCGATGCCCTTTTATCTCTAACGAAGGATGAAAAAAACGAAATATTTAATTCTTATGCAGTCTCAAAAATATTGCAAAGCATACAAAAAGATTTGAGTGACTTTCAGGTTAACTTCGATGTTTGGTTTAGTGAAAAAACTCTCTACCAGAACCACGAAGTTGAAAAAGCCTTGAATCAATTAGTTAAGCAAGGTTTTACCTATGAAAAGGATGGAGCCCTTTGGTTAAGAACCCAGCAATGGGGAGATGATAAAGATCGGGTGCTGGTTAGAGAAAATGGATCACCTACCTATTTTGCCTCGGATATTGCCTACCATTTTAATAAATGGCAAAGGGGTTTTGAAAGAGTAATTGATATCTGGGGAGCTGATCATCATGGATATATTCCCCGGATGAAAGCTGCAGTTAATGCATTGGGCTTAAAGAAAGAATTTTTGGAAATTTTTATTGTTCAATTTGTAACTCTGTTAAGAAATGGACAACCTGAAAGAATGTCAACCCGACAGGGTGAATTTATCCCCCTTCGTAATTTGATTAATGAAGTTGGTGTTGATGTAGCTCGTTACTATTTTCTCATGAGAGATCCTGCAACCCATCTTGAGTTTGATATTGAACAAGCCAAAAAGACTTCGATGGATAACCCGGTATATTATGTTCAATATGCTTATGCTCGAATATCATCGGTTTTTCGAGAAATGGAAAAGAAAGATTTATCCAATATAAAAATAGACCAAAAACATGAATCATTTCATAATGAGCAGGAAAAATTATTAGCTAAAAATTTGATATACTTTCCAGAAGTGGTAAAACGATCAGCTTTAGCACGGCAGCCCTATATGATTTGCAACTATGTGACAGATTTAGCAGGTTCATTTCATACTTTTTATAATAACAACCGAATTTTAGACGAAGAAAATTTAGAGTTAACGGCTTTTCGACTTAATTTATGCCGTGCAACTCGACAGGTGCTCAAAAATGCACTGGATTTATTGGGTATTTCGGCACCAGAAACGATGTAGGGAAGGTCGATTAGTATGAATGGTAAGGAAGGAAAATTTATTTTTATTACCGGAGGAGTCACTTCCTCATTAGGAAAGGGGATTACAGCATCATCAATAGGTCGAATTTTAAAAAGTCGACAACTTAAAATAACCATGCAGAAGTTCGATCCGTATATTAATGTTGATGCCGGGACTATGAATCCCTATCAACACGGTGAAGTTTTTGTTACACAGGATGGAGGAGAAACCGACCTTGATCTTGGGCATTATGAACGCTTCATCGATGAAGAGTTATCGAAATCAAGTAATGTAACAACCGGAAAGATATATAGTTCGGTAATTGCTCGCGAACGTCATGGGGATTACTTAGGAGCTACTGTTCAAGTTATTCCTCATATTACCAACCAGATAAAAGAAGAAATATTTCGTCTCAGGGAAGAATGTCAAGCTGATGTTTCAATTGTTGAGATTGGCGGTACAGTTGGTGATATTGAATCACTCCCATTTTTGGAAGCTATTCGCCAAATCAAGAATGATATTGGAAAATCCAATTGCTTGTATATACACGTCACTCTCGTTCCCTTTCTCGATGCTGCCGGAGAGCTTAAATCCAAGCCCACACAACACAGCGTTAAAGAATTACGAAGCATTGGAATCCAACCCGACATGATAATTTGTCGTTCTTCTCATGTTATGACCCGAGAAGTTATATCTAAAATTGCACTTTTTTGTGATATTGAAAAGGAAGCCATCATTCCCGTTCTTGATGCCGAATCAATTTATGATGTCCCGATTACTTTGGAGGAAAAAGGAGTTGGCAATCTCATCATTAATAAGCTTCAACTAAATGCTGCAGAAGTTGATCTCCATGATTGGTCAGAAATTATATCTCGAATGAAAAACCCCAACCAGAAAATCAATATTGGGATTATCGGGAAGTACATAGAATCGAAGGATGCCTATTTAAGTATCAACGAGTCGCTAAAACATGGTGGAGGAGCCTTGGGAGTAAAGGTTTGCATTAAACCAATTGAAGCTGAAAAAATTCAAGAACAGAATGTAGAGAAGTACCTTGGAGAGCTCGATGGTGTATTAATTCCGGGAGGTTTTGGAAAAAGAGGAATAGAAGGAAAAATTATTGCTGCACGGTACGCACGGGAAAATAACATTCCCTTTTTTGGAATCTGTTTAGGAATGCATACGGCAGTGATCGAATTTGCTCGTAATGCTGCTGGAATGGTTGGTGCTCATTCAACTGAGTTTAATCCCGAAACACCTTTTCCGATTATTCATCTTTTACCCGATCAGCGGACTAAAAAAGATTTAGGTGGTACCATGAGGTTGGGAAATTACCGATGCCAGCTGAAAACCAATACAAAAAGCTACTCACTATATCAACAGGAAGAGATTATGGAGCGACATCGCCATCGTTATGAATTAAACTCTGAATATATACACCAATTAGAAAAATCAGGAATGATTATGGTAGGGTTTAATCCAGAGTTTCAAGTTGTTGAAATGGTTGAGCTCTTCAATCATCCCTGGTTTGTCGGAGTCCAATTTCATCCTGAATTTAAATCCCGTCCTAATCGACCTCACCCTCTTTTTTATGGCTTTGTTCAAGCGGCACAAAAGTATCATCAAAACCAAAGAATTGGAGAGAAGACTTTTGGGTAGTAATTCAAATCCTATTGGTGTGATTGATTCCGGTGTCGGAGGACTCAGCATGGTCATTGCTTTAGATCAGTTGCTTTCATCGGAAGAAATAGTTTACGTCGCTGACCCTCTTCATTTTCCTTATGGAGAAAAGGCTAAAAATGAACTGATTCATATTGTTTCTTCATTGGTTTCCTACTTGAATGAGAATTTAAAAGCAAAGCTTATAATAACCGCTTGCGGAACAATCAGCTCAAACTGCCTGGAGGAACTGTCAGCTTTGTTTCAAGTTCCAATTATTGGTATTATAGATCCTGCTTCCAGAGAAGCTGTAAGGAAAACCAAAACCGGCAAGGTCGTTGTGTTAGCGACTTCAGCAACTGTAAAAAGTAGTACTTTCCAAAAGCATATACAAAGAATTCATTCTTCCATTACCGTTAAAGAGGAAGCTTGGCCGGAATTTGTTGAAGCGGTTGAAAAAGGACTGCATCAAACCGATGATTGGAGAAAATGGATTCATACTCAGCTGATTGGTTTTCAACAAGAAAATTTTGATACCATCATTATGGGTTGTACCCATTTTGCTTTAATATCATCTTTTTTTCAAGATATTGCTGAAACTACGTTTGAAATTATTAATCCAGCAATAGCAACTGCTCAAGAAGTAAAAGAATATTTAGCAAAATCAAATTTGTTAAATCCATCGGAGCTAAGTAAAAAGAGAATTATTGTGCGGGGAAACAGCACAAACATGAAAAAAACGATTCAAAAATACACCGATTTACAAAAAATTAATATTGAGGCATTTCCTGAGAAGATTATTGAAAACTTCATCAACAAAGCTCAGAGATATTGTACTCCGGCCTCAACTCCAATGTAAAAATCCTGGAAAGATCCCCAAATGAAAAACGACACTATTTATCGATTCCGTTCTTATGCAAAAATAAATTGGTTTTTAAAAATTGGTCAACAACGTACGGATGGATATCATGATATCTTATCGGTAATGCAACTGATCAATTTTTATGATATTATTGATTTTTATTTTAACAACCAAAATTGTGATGAAATTCAATGTAATTATGAAATACCGACTGGGAAGAAAAGTTTGCTTGGGCGTTTATTTCATCTCCTGCGTGAATTAAATCCCCACATTAAAGAGCGGTATTTCGGTGTTAAAATAATTAAGAATATTCCTCCTTCTAGTGGTTTGGGAGGTGCTAGCAGCAACGTAGCAAACTTATTAAAAAAAATGAATGAAATACTACAATTATCTTTCGAAAATGAGAAACTAATTGAATTATCAGCAAAACTCGGTTCTGATATTCCTTTCTTTACAACTGGTTACCCCTTTGCAATAATAAGTGGGAAAGGCGAAAAAGTTATTCCTCTTCATCAGCCACCGGAAAAATATATTGTTCTGGTTTTTCCAAAAGTGGGTATTGATACCAGTTGGGCATACCGAGAATGGGATATTGAACAAGAGCAACAAAATTGCCAGAATTTGCCTTCGGTGAAGAATTTTTTAATTGACTTTAATCCAAGCCAGATAGAAAAATATATCTGGAATGACTTTGAAAAAATTGTTTATAAACGCATGCCAGAATTTGCTGAATATAAAAAAACTTTAGAACAAATGGGATGTTCTTCGGTTTTTATGACCGGAAGCGGTTCATCGATCATAGGTGTTGCACCAAATCAAGAAAAAGCTGTTGATATTGTCAAGAGACTGAACCAAAAAGGAATTCATTCTCGGTGGTCGACAACGATTTATAAAGTTGATAGTAATCCAATAATTGTCAAAGAGGGAGGGGAAGAACCATGACTGATGCCATCATATTAGCGGGTGGAGATAGTAATCAAGAATTTTTAAAAAAATTTGGTGTGAATAACCGATCACTACTTGTCATTCATAATAAATTTATGATAGAGTATGTAATAGAAGCCCTCAAAGAGGTTTCCTCAATTAAGCGAATCGTTGTTGTTGGACCCGTCAAAGAGCTGAAATCCCGGATAGGTAAGTCGGTTGAAGAAGTTGTTCCTCCTGGAAATGATCCTTTTGAAAGCACGTTAAAAGGTCTTGATTACCTCAAACCCGAAAAAAAGGTGCTGGTAATTTCAAGTGATATCCCTCTCATTAAAGGTGAGATGATAGAGGATTTCTTTCTCAGATGCAGCAAACAACCTGCTGATTTTTATTATCCAATTGTTCGGAAGGAAGTGTATCAAAAAAAGTTTGGCCAATCAAAAAGAACTTTTGCTAAATTGGTTGAAGGTTCTTTTGGCGGTGGTAATATGTTACTTATCGATCCCACTCTGGTTCAAAAAAAGAGAGAATTTATTTCTCAGGTCATCAGAAACCGCAAAAGTCCTTTTATGATTGCCAGAATATTAGGTTTGAATATTATTTTTAAATATATTTTTAAAAAACTATCAGTCAAAGATATTGAAGATCGAGTGGAAAAGATTTTAGAAATGAAAGGTTTAGCTATCATTACTCCTTATCCAGAAATCAAGTTTGATATCGATTTACCCGAACACGTGGATATAGCAAGGAAATTTCTTAAAAAATAGAGGTTTAAGCCAAATATTTTATTAAAATATTCTTACCAGCTATTTGAAATTACTGCTTCTTGGATTTACACATCGATACGCCAAGCATTATTTCTAATCCAAAGATGTCTTTGAGAAAAACGAGGAGGTACAATTGCATTGAGTACAGACAGCAATCAAGTTGATTTAGAATTAGAGGAAAAAGAGTTAGAAAAAGAACCTGAAAAAGAAAAAACCAGAGCGGAATTGCAGTTTTCCTTAGGAGAACTAAAAATCAAATCCAATAACGAACTGGGAGATATTGCCCAAAAAATGGGTATAGTTGGCTATAGTCGAAAGAGAAAAAGCGAACTGATATTTGAAATATTAAAAAAGGCGACTGAATCGAAAGGTTATATTTTCAGCGAAGGTATTTTAGAAATCACTATCGAAGGATATGGTTTTCTCCGAACTTCAGATGATTTTACTGTCAGCGAAAACGATGTTTACGTTTCACCATCACAAATCAAACGTTTTGCTTTAAGTAGTGGTGATAAAGTTGCCGGACAGGTAAGACCACCAAAAGAAGGGGAAAGATATTATGCCCTGCTTCGAATTGAAGCTATTAACGATGAAGATCCAGAGCAAGCCAAAAAAAGACCCCTTTTTGAAAATTTAACCCCAATTTTTCCCAATCTCCAGTTTGTATTAGAAACTACACCCAATGAAATTTCTACAAGAATCATCGATCTTTTTTCTCCTATTGGTGTAGGGCAGCGAGGTCTTATTGTAGCACCACCAAAAGCTGGAAAAACCGTATTGTTGGAAAAAATAGCCAATGGGATTACTACCAACTACCCCAACGTTGTTCTGATTGTTTTATTGATCGACGAACGTCCTGAAGAAGTTACCCAAATGGAACGCTCGGTGAAGGGTTATGTTATTGCCTCAACTTTTGACCAAAAACCGGAAAATCATATTCGTGTTGCAGAACTTACTTTGGAAAGAGCAAAACGATTGGTAGAAGAGGGGAAGGATGTTGTCATTTTGCTTGACAGTATAACCCGGTTGGCACGAACCAATAATTTGGTCGTTCCCAATACTGGAAAAACCCTTTCAGGTGGAATTGATTCTTCAGCTCTCCATTGGCCAAAAAGATTTTTTGGAGCTGCTCGGAATATCGAAGAAGGTGGGAGTCTGACCATTTTAGCAACCGCACTGGTTGAAACCGGATCCCGTATGGATGAAGTCATTTACGAAGAATTTAAGGGAACCGGAAACATGGAGCTTCATCTTAGCCGGGCTTTATCGGAAAGTAGAATATTTCCAGCCATTGATATCCATCGATCAGGGACACGAAAAGAAGAGCTGCTGATTAAACAAAATGATTTAGAAAGAATTTGGATGTTGAGAAAGCTTTTAGCCAATGTTGATCAACAAGAAGGAGCTCAAATGGTTATCGACCGTATGAAAAATACAAAATCTAATCGAGAATTTTTGAAAATGATTGATCATGTGTTGAAAAACTCCCGTTAATTTTGACACTCAAAATCAGTATGTGATATAATACCCAGCGTTTTTAAATCATTTTTGTTCATTCTTCAATTCCTGATGTATAAAAGGTACCAATGAATTATTACCTTTTTTTAAATCAATTTTTGATACCTATATACTTAAAACGGAATTGGGTGAGGTGATAACAATGAAAAAAGATATTCATCCCAATTATAAAAAGACACGAGTTGTTTGTGCTTGTGGGAATAGCTTTGTAACTCGTTCTACCAAAACACCGGAAATAAGAGTAGAAATTTGTGCCAGCTGTCACCCATTCTTTACTGGACAGCAAAAATTAATCGATACTGCTGGTCGAGTTGAGAAATTCCGGGCAAAATACGGCGACAATTTTTAGCTTTAGTTACGAAATGAATAAAAAAGGGTAGTGTGTATAATTTACATACTCCCTTTTTTTATTGGAATAAAAAAGCAATGAAGAGCTAAAAGGTATTGAACAATGACCTCCATAAGCGTTAGATTGCTATTTGTACTGCATCGTGACGCAAGATGAGAATGAGAATAAAAAATTTTCTCTCTCACCCCAATCCCTTTACATCATGGAAATAGGGAATAACAACAAAGAACAACTTAAGGAGGAGTCCTTTTGTAAATTACTTCTTCCTCAAGTAGAGTAAAATACGATGAGAGTGAAATTCAAACTCATCACCAGATACTAATCACTCATCATTGTTTATAAAAGGAGTAGGGGTATGAAGGTAACGCTTATAAGCTCAACACCGAATCCTGAGCTAACCATTGCAAGAGCTGCACGTCTCTGCTATCGAAGAAGTTATGACGAAGACATAACATTAGAAAAAGCTCAAAAACTTATACGAGAAATCGTAGCCCGTGGCCATGAATCGGTTTTAGAACACGCTTCTTTTACCTTTTTAATTGGGGGAATTTCCCGAGCTGCTTCACATCAGTTGGTTCGTCATCGCTTAGCTTCCTACTCTCAACAAAGCCAACGATATATTCATTTTAAAAATCCAGAATTTGTCATTCCGCCTTCAATTAAAGAAGATGAAACCTTATTTGATCATTTTCGGGAGCAGATACAGAAAAGTTCCGATATATATCAAGAAATGATTAAAATGGGAATAGCAGAAGAAGACGCTCGTTATATATTACCACAGGCTATTACCAGCCAAATTATATTAACGGCCAATGCCCGTGAATATCTCCATATTTTAAAGCTTCGGCTTTGTAGTCGATCTCAATGGGAAATAAGGATGATTGCCACCGCAATATTTAAAATTTTAAAGGAATTATCACCAATTATTTTTGAAAGCGCCGGTCCGCCGTGTGCAACCGGAATCTGCCCCGAAGGGGATAAAGGATGTGGACATCCGTGGAGCAAAAGATAAAACCCGAAAAGAATGAAAGGCACAATGTAGGAGGGCAAGCAATTATTGAAGGAGTGATGATGAGAAGCCCTTGGAAAATTTCAATTGCGGTTAGGAAACCCAACGGTACAATAGTGACCGATATTAAAGAGAAACCGATTTTATCAAAAACCAATAAATTTTTTGCTTTACCGATTATTCGTGGTGTTGTCAATATGGTTGATTCACTCATCATCGGATTGAAAGCTTTGTCTCTGTCAGCAACTTTAGCTATGGATGAAGAGGAGGAAAAATTATCGGCTTTTGACCTTAGCATCGCCATGTTGTTGGCTTTTGGGTTATTTGTAGGATTGTTTATAGCACTTCCAACTTTTTTAACCTCTCGGATTGATCATTATATTCATTCAACAATCCTCTACAATATTATCGAAGGGCTTATTCGAGTAACAATTTTTTTATTGTATCTCTATATTATTTCTCGAATGAAAGATATTAAAAGAATTTTCGAGTACCATGGAGCAGAACATAAAACTATATTTGCTTTTGAAAATGGTCAGGAGCTTACTCTCGAAAATATTCGAAAATATACCACCCATCATCCCCGCTGTGGAACCAATTGGTTAATGATCGTTATGATTATCAGCATTTTTATTTTTTCTTTTTTAGGTCGTCCCGGGATAATAACCAGAATCATTAGCCGAATTGCTCTCATTCCAATTGTTGCAGGATTGGCTTATGAAGCCATTCGCCTTTTGTCAAAATATCAGGATCGTGGTTTGGCTAATATATTAGCCTTGCCTGGTTTGCTCCTTCAAAGAATTACCACCCAGGAACCGGACGATTCACAGTTAGAAGTTGCTGTGGCAGCTTTAAAAGGAAGCCTTAAAGAGGAGTGTTAGTATGTGGCAAAATAAAGCTGAGGAGTTAAATAGCCGATATCTTGAGCTCACCCATTTATTATCAGATCCCCAAATTACTCAAGATTTACAACGTTATCGACAACTCACTAAAGCTATTTCTGAAATTGAAGAAACTGCTAAGAAATACCAAGAATATCAAGCAGCTCAAAAAAATTTAGAAGAAGATAGAAATTTTCTCAAAACTGAGCAAGACGCGGATTTACGTGAGCTCTTAGAAGAAGAAATTAAAGCATTAGAAAATAAGCTGATTGAGCTGGAAGAGGAGATTAAATATCTACTTATTCCCCGCGATCCTAATGATAAAAGAAATACTCTGGTTGAGATACGAGCGGGAACCGGTGGAGAGGAAGCTGCACTTTTTGTCTCTGACCTCTTTAGAATGTATTCCCGTTATGCTGAAAATCAGGGTTGGAAGTGCGAAGTCATGAGTACTAACCCAACCGAGCTCGGTGGTTTCAAGGAAATTATTTTTGCCATAGAGGGTGATGGTGCCTATAGCAAATTCAAATATGAAAGCGGAGTTCATCGAGTGCAAAGAGTTCCAATAACCGAAGCTGGTGGGAGAATACACACTTCAACTGTAACTGTAGCAGTTCTCCCTGAGGCGGAAGATGTCGACATCGATATCAATCCGGAAGATTTACGCATTGATGTTTATCGTTCATCCGGCCATGGAGGGCAAAGTGTTAATACCACCGATTCAGCAGTGCGGATTACCCACCTTCCTTCCGGCATGATGGTTACCTGCCAAGATGAGAAATCCCAGCATAAAAATAAAGCCAAAGCTCTGCGAATTCTCCGTTCAAGGCTTTTAGAGATTGAACAGCAAAAACAAAAAGCTGAAATCGATCGTGATCGAAAATCCCAAATTGGTAGTGGAGAAAGAAGCGAGAGAATTCGGACTTATAATTATCCTCAAAATAGAGTAACCGATCATCGGATTAATTTAACTCTTTATAAGCTGGATTTGATTTTAGAAGGCGATCTCAATGAAGTCATCGAATCCCTGGCAGCTGAGGAAAGAATGAGAATGTTGGAGAAAGTGGGATAACTCATGTCAAAAGTGAGAGATGTTTGGAGTAATCTGGTTCTCACTTTACGTAAA
>Ga0116184_10004295_pt1 | contig 11301 bp, 5 predicted proteins | sample AD_JPNNA5_MetaG_FD_89886 | JGI IMG/M metagenome (GOLD analysis project Ga0116184, IMG submission 89886) | Active sludge microbial communities of municipal wastewater-treating anaerobic digesters from Japan - AD_JPNNA5_MetaG | ecosystem: Engineered > Bioreactor > Anaerobic > Digestate | place...
CACAATTCAGCCCAGGGACAATTGGAAATTTCCAGACCATCTGCTACAGATATGCACCATCAAGGCTATCGTTCACAACTCCGCCTACAGGCACTCCCAACTTCACATACAGGTGGCAGCGTTCCAATGATAATGGCGTTACCTGGAGTGACATTAGCGGCACAACAGCGTCTCAGGCTGTATTTTACCCGCCGGTACTTGCCAGAACCGCACGGTTCAGGTGCAGAGTTGCCGATGCTACAAATCTTCCTCAGAATACCAATGAAGTCATTGTCACCGTTCTGGCAGATTTTACTGCCGGGATTATAGGAAATGATCAGATAATATTCAGCAGCACAACTCCGGGTCTTATTCGTCAGCTTGCCGAACCTACGGGAGGAAGCGGTAGTTATACCTATCAATGGCAGAGTTCTTCAAACGGATTAAGCTGGTCAAATATTGCTAATGCTTCTGGAGCGGAATTGCTTCCCGCAAGCATGGATTCTGACAGGTGGTTCCGTCGATTCGCTTCTGACGGAGTCTGCGGATCTGTAGCAAGTAATAGTGTAAGAATATCCGTGAATCCTATCACGATCTATACTTCTGAATTGCCAATCAATTCAAGTAATGAGGACCGTTACAGCTTTGGCACTGAGTTTATTCCACTGACAGACGGTTACATTACTCATGCACGTCTTTACAGTCACTTACAGGAAGGCGGCGACCATTTCATCCGATTATGGATGAAGGGAACTGATGGAAATTACCTGCTTGTTGAAGGACCGTATACCTGGAATTTTCCCAGTGGATTTGCAGGCTGGCGTGAATTTGAGTTGCCGGCAGCAATACCGGTTCAGTCAGGAGTCGTGTACATGATAACTATTACCAATGGACCGGATCAGTGGTATGTCCAGAGTAACCAGTATTTTGAACCAGTAAATCAGGTCAATAATCCATATCTTGACTACCAGAATGCCTTTTATGGAGCCCCTGATATCGCACCCAGTTCAAATTATTACGGGGCGAGTTATTTCAGGGACATCATCTTCAGTCTTTTCTCACCAGGAGCTATAACCTCATCACAGACGATTTGCTATAATACTGCTCCATCTTCACTGGTACAGGCAACCATGCCAACGGAGGGAACGGTGAGTATGAGTATCAGTGGCAGAGCTCAACTGATAATGCATCATGGTCAGATATTGAAGGTGCAACTACCGGTACTTATGCACCGCCTGCTCTAACTGCCAGTACATATTTCAGGCTCAATGTGACGAGTGGAAATATTACATCTTCTTCTCAGTCTGTCATGATAGAAGTGAACCCCCGGTTTGAGCTGGCACAGCTTCTTGACAATATCACTATTTTTAATAATACGGCAACAAATATAAAGGTGAACATTACCGGAGGGACTCCTCCATATGTCATAAACTACGAACGTAATGGAATTCCTCAAACTCCCGTTACCGGATACCAATCTGGTTCTGATATCTCCACCGGGGTACTCAGTTCAGGTCCCTATACTTACTCGCTGACCTCAGTTACCGACGCGAATGGTTGCTCTGCTGAATCACTTGGAACCAGCATCACGGTTACTGTCTCTGGAACATATTCACCATCCTCGACAAACAAAGCTCTGGTAATTGTTAACAGCAACTCTCCGGATTACACAGACTTTCCAAACCTCATTCAACCATATCTTGACAATTTTGGCATACCGTACGACCTCTACAACGAATCTACTCCTCAGAACTTGCCGGTTTTATCAAATTACGCAATAATTATCCTTGGTCATAAGAATGTATATGACGGAACTACAGTGCTGTACCCGGTCAATATGATCAATACCGCCGTTCAGGGAGGAGTAGGACTCTACAGTTTTGACCCAAATCTCTTCAATTACTCACTGGGCATTTTTTCAACAAGTATTTCACCATCAACAGTCTCTGCCTCCCAGATAATTATCGGCAATACCTCTCATTATATTACTCAGAATCATGCTTCGGATGAGTATAATTTACCTCTTCAAGATGAGGGGACGGTTTACAGTAATAATTATAATGTGTTAACTCTTGTCACTGGAATGCCTGCCAGTCAAAGCACAATTCTGAATTCCGGAACTTCCCTGGCAACGATGAGCCAGACAGGGAATACGGTCAGTTTGCTCGAGATTGCCGAACCCGGGTCAGGCCGGATAGTGAAATGGAACGAATATGACTGGGCTTATGAGGGATTTTTGGGCCCTGTTTACGGAATGGATGATCTTTTGTGGAGAAGCATTGTATGGGCTGCAAGGAAACCCTTTGTAATGCAAGGCATGCCTCCCATTATTACCATGAGGGTTGATGATGTTGAGGGAACAGGGCCTTTCATAATGGAGAATTTCGAATGGATAAACATCTGTAATGAATTTGGGATAATCCCCTGGTGCGGTACATTCTCATCAATTCCAGAAGAATATATGAGCAATTTCAGAACGATTCTGGATAATAACCTTGCAACAGCCGCACCGCATGCATTTTCGTATGAGCAATCCATTTATTTCAACCATGACGGAAACGATGGTGCCCCTGCTGTCAATACTCAAACCGCACACGCGTATTATGTGACCAATGGGCTCAAAATGTCCAAAGTCCTTATCCCTCACTATTATGAAATCGACTTGTCAGCATTGGAATGGATTAATGAAATGGGAATAGAATTCATAGGTACACACATGCCGCTTGGTCAGCCATATGGAGGTGAAACATGGCTGCCAGGAAGACCATACAGGGTTCCTGATGCTTATCTGCACAGAGCTCCAATGGGAATGCCGGTATTTTATGCCGATTACATTACCGGATCAGGGTACACTTTCTTTAACTGTGTCGCGGAAATAAGGGATGACTTTGGTTATGAGTGGTACCCTGATCAGGGCAACGTTCGGACTACAATTGCTCGTGGCGTGAGACAGTTAACCCGCTCATTGAACAGCATGGTTCTGACAACATTGTTCACTCATTTTAATTATCTGGACTTCACGGCAGCCAACTGGAGATCCGTCCTGACAGATGTGACAACTGCGGTGTCGCCCTTCAATCCCGAATACAGATCACTGGATTACGCAGCCCAATATGTCAGAGCAAAAAACAATATTTCAATTACAAATGTCTCTGATGATCAGGCAATTGTAAATATAACATATTCAGGCAGCAACGACCTGGACACAAAGTGTTATCTTTTTACAGAGTCAGGTGGTCAGATTTCACATAGGCTTGTTTTGCTGCCAGTGATCAGTTCAGGAACAATCACAGTTGGAGTTTTGAAATAATTTAATTCAGACAGTCATGAAACTATTACGGACCATACCAGCTCTTGTAACTATTCTTTTACTTACTGAAGTCCCGATTCATGCTCAATGGGAATCAATCTCTTTGCCAACGGATGAAAATCTGAACTCCATACAAATGTTAAGCGAGAATTCAGGATGGATAGTCGGAGATAAGGGTACCATGTTGCATAAATATAAAGACACCTGGGTTAAAGACAACAAAGTCACCAATGAAAATCTTCACTCCCTTTGCCTTCTTGACAAAAATACAGGTTGGGCAGTGGGATCAAATGGAACAATATTGTATTTCAATGGAACCAGCTGGGAGCACTTCGAGAGTCCGACAAATAAAAAATTGTACTCGGTAAGTTTCAGAAATTCTGAACAAGGCATTGCAGTCGGAGAACGCGGCACTATTCTCCTCTATGAGAAAGGTAAATGGACTCTTGCCAAAAGAACAACTATGGCGCATCTGTTCTCTGTCACTGCAGAAAATGATCTTACTTTAATTGGAGGGGGACTTGAATGCCTTTCGGTTCCAATTATGCAGATGGATGAAACCACAGGCAAAAAGCTGATCAGTGTTTTTACTCCCGACAATGTTGAGATAAAAAGCGTCTCTGTAATTGATAAAAACAGGTTTTGGGCTGTTGGCAGACCGGGGGCAATTTTTTACTATGACGGTACCAGTTGGAATAACCCTGTAGTTGACGAGAAAATGCCGTCCCTGAACAGCATCTACTTTAAAGATCAGAAAATCGGATTGGCTGTCGGTTATGGGGGTTCTATCTATACCTTCACAGACGGTAACTGGGAAAAGGCGGAATCTCCGGTCCAGAATAAACTCAATGGAGCGGTTATTTACGGAAACGATTATTATGCAGTCGGGAATAATGGCACCCTGGTCACAATGAACCGGATACAGCAGACTCCCTCTGCGGATAAACCAGATGAAAATCGCGATATCAAACTGGAAACTTACCCTAATCCTGCATCAGGTTTCATCAATGTCAAAATTCCAATCGAAGGGACTTTCACCCGTGGGCAGATAACCATTACAAATATCAGCGGTCGCGTAATCATGATGAAAGCCCTTGATGGCATGGCAGATGGGCAGATAATACCCATTAGTACTTCGGGTTTGAGCAACGGATTATATCTGGTCAAAATTCAGGTAGAAGGGAAAACGGCTACAGGAAGATTTATTATTAAACGATGATTATGCATTAGCTTAAACGAAAGGGGGCTCAAGGCCCCCTTCTCGTGTTTATAGGATGTCTCTTATCTCAGAGAATATTTATCTTCCTGACAAATTTCTGGCTGCCTGCTTTAACCTCTACCATATATATTCCCTTCCAGGAAGGCTGAGGAGTAAACTGTTTTAGGACACCAGATCCCTGCCAGTCAATTTTGTTCTGCTGAAATACCTTGGTTCCGGCGAGATCGTAGATTGTGACTGACCCGCCAGCATTGGAATAATCATCCGATAGTGGCATGATATTAATGAGACCTGACGAAAAGTAGATTCTGAATTCATTTTCAGTTGATGAATATTCCGGAATGGCGGTTGCCGATTTGGTTATTACGATTATGAACCTGTCTTCGGTCATCCCTTCAGTGGCATTGAACTCAATAAACTCTCCTTTTTTCAGGTCAGCTGTCTTATTGGTTGCAAGGTCCTTTAGAATTACAGAGTAGTAATCAAGATTTTTCAACTCATTTGATGAGAGTTTGTACGTGCCAGTGGTTTTGACATTCATTCCAACTGGAATTGAAACAGCAGATTCAGGAAAAGGCAGCCCGTTGATACTGTAAGCCACACTGCCTGTGGTTGACCAGATGTTAAGAGCGCCTGCTGTTTTGCTGAATTCATATGCATCGAACATTTTGTCTGCCTCGGAAGTAGCCTTGTTGTTGAAGCGCACAACCAGGTCAGCACTGTCCGGAGAGTGCTTAAGCTGCAGTCTGACAAAAGAGATAGTGTCTGAACTTGAGTAAGATTCTCCCGTACTCTTCTTCTTGTATCTCTGCTGGTCGAGATTATGGGTGCGCGCTTCATAGGGCAAAGTAACAGTCGAGTTGGCCGTAGCCTTGACAAAGAATCCCTGCAATGGTGGTATTGTGCCTGTGCCACCGTCTGCGCCAACACCACTGACATAGGATGCTATTAATCCATTATTAGTAAAATAAATCGCGTTATTAACAAAAAACGGGGGATACTGATCTATGATATAATTCCAGTCAAGACATGAGGCAAACGGATTTCCGAGCAGGTTATATCCCTGGGAATCGGGGTAACCGGTGCCGCAAGTAACCGGGACATCCACGTCCGCTATGTTCAGAGCTCCTGTTAAAGTATAAGTGGCACCTGCAACCAAGTAATAATTATAACCTTTACCCAGAGACAGTACAGAAAACGTGGGACCTGTCTTTGTGCCCAAATAATACTGAAAGCCGTCATATGCCACCCAGCCTGGATAATTGTCAGCACCCGTGACCAGGCTTTCAAGGTACTGAACCAGATTAAGTGTCGGGAAAGTGCTTACTGTTACGTTGTTAACAGGAACAGAAATATAGTGCCATTTGTAGTCATTCTCAGGTGTGGTTCCGCCTGATAAATATAATTCTGTTTGAACAGCACCTGTTCCCAAATAAATTCTGTGTATCAGAGATGCGACTCCTGGTTCATTAGCATATGATTCCAATCGCATGCTGCCGTTGTTTGTGATAGTTCTGACGGTAACATTTGTTTGTGGGTTTATTATGAACGTTCCTCCCGCATCTATAGTCAAAGACGACGTTCCAAACTGCACAAGACCACCATTGAACGCCCCCGGGGAAATGGTTAGCGTCAGACCTGAAGGTATTGTTATGTTCATGGCATAAATTATACCGCCAGAATAACTATCCGGATACCATATCCTGTCTTGAGTAAGAGTACCGGTGTAGGGATTGCCAAAAGTTCCATCTCCTGTCTGAGCGATAACCAGATTCAGGCTCAAGACAAAACACAATATGACAATTATAAACCTCTTCATACCTGAGTATTTTTAAATGTTTCCTGGCGTTAAAGTTAAAATAAAATTATTAGCTAAATTACATTTGCCTTTAGAAGGTTAATAATATTCTTGAAATCAGTACAAGGCAGTCTGAAATCAGTATCTGAAACTGATTTAAAATCTATATTTGTAACAATTACTTAAAAATGACATAAAATGAGTAGGCTAATCAGGTTTACCTTGGTAGTTATTATATCAGCTTTCATAATGACAATACTCAATTCCTGCATGAAAGATACGACATCTTCTGACATTAAGATAGTCTTTCTGCATCACAGCACCGGTGAGATTTTGTGGAATGGAGCCCGCCCCTCATTATTCAAAAGGGCACTGGGAAAGATAAATAAAAGACTGGCTGATTTTGTCTGCAAGAAGGCTGAATTGCCTGCAATGATTAAAGTGCACAATAATGAGAATTCAAAGTTTTATCGTATCGAAGAGATCGAATTTCCTAAATCAGTACCCTATGGATGGAACAATTATCCCTTCGATTACTATAATATTTGGGTAGCCAACGGCGGCGATAATCCTTACAAGGATGAACCGACTCTTGAGATGCTTACAAAAGAGTACCAGGTGATTATTTTTAAACACTGTTTTCCGGTTAGCAACATTCAGCCTGATCTGGACTCCGCAGATATTAGCTCACCTTATAAGAGCTTAGCCAACTATAAACTTCAATATTCTGCACTCCGAGATAAGATGCATTCTTTCCCTGATACAAAATTCATTGTTTTCACAGGTGCAGTGCAGGTTAAATCAAATATTTCCATAGAGGAAGCTGAAAGAGCAAAAGATTTTTTTTCATGGGTTATCAATGAATGGGATCTTCCTGATGATAATATTTTTATCTGGGACTTTTATAATAATTCAACGGAAGGTGGTCTATATCTTAAGGATGAATATGCTGCCTCTCAAATTGACTCTCATCCTAACAAAGCATACTCCTCAAAAGCTGTCAGGCTGCTTTTTAACAGAATAATTGATGTAATAGAGAACGACGGTAAGTCCACAACTCTTAAAGGCGAGCCTCAGGCTCGGAATTGATTATATTTCGGTCCCGGATTCTCACATAGTATTCATTCATGCCGGTGGTTATCTGGCAGGTGCCTGCTGCTGTCATTTCACAATTTCTGATTCAGATGCCGGTCGCAGGTTTAACAAGACAGCCACTCTTAGTCTATAATCATATGTTGAAATGTATATTTAATAATGATAATTAAACAATAAAGTCTTTCATTTTATTTACCTTCAATCAAACATTTGTAAATAGAAAAATTGCAACAAGTATTGTTTTTTATCGTATAACAGGGTATGTTTGTCAACTAATTCCAGTCATTCGTCAAAATATTCAGTTATATGAGAAGATATTTACTCCTGCTTCTGCTCATTATAAGTACAGTTGCCTCGGCAAAGACTTATTATGTAGCAACCAATGGAAGTGACCTGAATAACGGAACATCTCTGTCCACCCCGTTTGCAACATGGCAGAGAGGATTTACTTTAGTGAATGCCGGAGACACATTGTTCATAAGAGGCGGTGTTTACAATTTGTCCGGACTTGGAGTAAGTGTTGAAGGCAGATATTCCGGAACCAAAGATAATCCTATCTGTATATTTGCTTATCCACCAGACTGGGACCAGGGGAATAAGCCCATACTTGATTGTTCGGGTGTTGTCCCAAGATATGCTACTGATTTTGCAGCTATTTCATTTTACGAAGTTCAATACATTCATTTGAAGGGATTAACTGTCAGGAACCTTTATCAGAGATACAGAGGTGAATATATGCCAGAGGCATTTAGTGCAGTTGCCTGTGCTAATTTTACATTTGAAAATTGTACTGCCCAGAATATAAGCGGGAGAGGTTTCTGGTATCATAGTGGACATTGGAATACGTGGGATGGTCCCGGAGCATTATTTGAATATGATACTACCAGATGGATTAATTGTGATGCATTCGACCTTCGTGATTCTCTTAGTGTAAATCCGGGAAATGCAGCAGATGGTTGGAAATGTCATACCTATCAGGGATGCGTATATATGCTTGAAGGCTGCAGGGCATGGAATTATTCGGATGATGGATTTGATATAAGTGGTGAGGGGCATCGGATATTTAAGAATTGCTGGGCGATGTCATCTGAAAAATATGCCAGCATGGATATTGAGGGTAATGGATTTAAATGTACTGGAAGAAATCCCGCCTATTCACGTTTTGAATACCTTACCGATACAATACTTGTCAGATATGTCAATTGCCTGGCGGCATATTGTCATGGATCCGGATTTGCAAATAATTTGCAGGTAGATGGAGTAAATTATATTAACAATAATGGTCTTATTATTAATAATACCTCATACCATAATGCGGTAGGTTTTTGGGAGGAAGGCAATGCGAATACTCGAGTACCTAATTCTCCTACATATAAAAACAATATAGCCATTAACAGTACGCATTATGAATATGGTACATATCTTTACCAGGTCTTCATCTGCAATCCGCCAATTTATAATGCAAGCCATAACAACTGGATCCCTGATCCTAATAGTGACTGGCCCGGATGGATATATAACCCGGCATTTACTGTTAAAGATGATGATTTTGTAAGCATCGACAGCTCGCAAATACATGCAGCAAGAAAAAAAGACGGTTCTCTGCCAGATATTACTTTTTTGAAGCTGACTCCCGGAAGCGACCTTATTGATGCTGGAGTAAATGTGGGATTACCGTATTTCGGAAGTGCACCTGATGTCGGATATTCCGAATATAACTCAGGATCTGTCGTAATTCCGGTTCCGGAATATGTAACCTCGGTAATAGAAAATGCCACTCCCGCAAGGCTGGAAATGACATATAATCTGACACTGGCAAATATTGTCCCGGCCACCTCCGCTTTCACTGTGAAGGTAAATAATGTCACCCGCTCAGTCAGTTCTGTGGCAATTTCGGGGACCAAAGTACTGCTTACCCTTGCCAGTCCGGTTGTATATGGAGATGCCGTGACAGTGGCATACACGAAGCCCTCAACCAATCCTCTGCAAACTGTTGCCGGTGGTCAGGCTGAATCAATTTCGGCGAGAAATGTGACCAATAATGTCACCGCGGTAATCCCAGTCTACGTAAACTCGGTAATAGAAAATGTCACTCCCGCAAGGCTGGAAATGACATATAATCTGACACTGGCAAATATTATCCCGACCGTTTCCGCCTTCACCGTGAAGGTAAATAATGTTACCCGCTCAGTCAGCTCTGTGGCAATTTCGGGGACCAAAGTACTGCTTACCCTTGCCAGTCCGGTTGTATATGGAGATGCCGTGACAGTGGCATACACGAAACCCTCAACCAATCCTCTGCAAACTGTTGCCGGTGGTCAGGCTGAATCAATCACCAACAAGTCGGTAATAAATAATTGTTCAAATACAGCAAATCAGCCTCCTGTGATAACAATTACCTCCCCGACGAAGAACACTGCATTCATATCTCCTGCCACTATTACCATTGAAGCAACAGCTTCCGATCCAGATGGCTCGGTTAGCAAAGTGGAATTCTTCAGCGGTACTACTAAATTAGTGGAGTTATCAGTACCTCCTTTTGTGTTTACCCTGAAAGATGTTCAGGAAGGAAGATACACATTCTCAGCAATCGCAACTGATAATTTAAACGCAAAAGCTGTATCAGCAGCGGTTGACATTGTTGTTGAAAAATCCACAACCACAACAAATCAACTGCCTATTGTGGCAATCTCATTTGTTTCCACCGGTAATCCAAAAAAGCCTAAGAAGCATGATAACATTATTTTGAAAGCCGAGGCTTCAGACCCGGATGGGACAATTTCTAAAGTCGAGTTTAAAAACGGAAATGCTACTTTGGCTGAAATTTCTACTCCTCCTTATGAGTTTACCCTGAAAGACATAGACACAGGCACTTATATCATATATGCAATAGCAACTGACAACCTGAGCGCATCAAATACTTCATCATCAATTGAATTTATTGTGACCGACTGGGACAAAATAAGTCCGGATGTTATAGATCTTTATCCGAATCCAAATAATGGTCAATTTGCAATTAAGTTTAAGGAACCGTTACCTTCGGGTGACTCATATGTGATAACGATTGTTTCTTTAAGTGGAGAATCTGTGTTTAAGGATATGGTCTCTGATCAGGAACAATACAAGGAGATATACCTGGAAGATGCTGCGGCAGGCACATATGTTCTTATAATCACCGGAAAGAATAAAATATTTGCCGCTGAAAAATTTCTGGTAAAATAATTAAGAACACCTTATTACCTAGGTTTTTGAATATGAGAAAAGTCTATCCGGAGATGGTGATATTTGAGTAACCAAACTCACCTGGTCAAAAAATTTGCAAGTTCCCGGGTTAGTTTCAATGCACCGGATTCATTTAAATGAGAACTAACAATCCAGTCATCATCCTCAAAAATCTGGCAAAAAACACGTGAATTAAGGTTGAGCATCTGAGTCTGGGTCCCGTTTGCAAACTGAACCGAAACAAAGCCGCTATTTGAAAGATTTTGTGTGGCTTTAAAGCCAGGCATCTCAACGATTATTATCTCAATTCCGTTTTCTCTGCATAATCTGACAATTTCTCCAATCCATTTTGACGATGCGACTCTTTCTGATTCTGAATATCTTTCGCTGTACTCAGTATTATCAATCACACTCATTTTATATTTTATCTGCCCAAAGGATAATTCTGCCAATCTATGTTTCCTGCTGACTATCTTCATTAGCAGTTCGTAGCCAAGCCACCGGAATCTTAGGATTGGAGCATCAGAGAAACTAACCTCATAACCATCGGACGTAATCTCCACAAGAGGATTGATACTCTCATCGTCAAATATTTTCTGAATTGGCGGATTTATTCCCAGTAGTACATAATTCGGGCGGCTAACATTAGCAGATAGATACTCAACTAACTGAAAATAA
>Ga0116184_10004299_pt1 | contig 11298 bp, 9 predicted proteins | sample AD_JPNNA5_MetaG_FD_89886 | JGI IMG/M metagenome (GOLD analysis project Ga0116184, IMG submission 89886) | Active sludge microbial communities of municipal wastewater-treating anaerobic digesters from Japan - AD_JPNNA5_MetaG | ecosystem: Engineered > Bioreactor > Anaerobic > Digestate | place...
CAGGGACCTGCCCTACCTCTCGCCGGGCTTCGTGCTGCCGTTCGCCGCCTCCACCGGGTGCTGCTGGGGGAGGTGCTCCTTCTGCCCGGAGCGCGCCGAGCAGAACCGGTATGCGTGCATCCCGCCCGGGGACGTGCCGGCGCAGGTGGGCGACCTGTGCGGACGCTATGCGCCCTCGCTCGTCCACTTCACGGACAACGCCATGAGCCCTGCCCTGCTCGCGGCCATGGCCGGATCGGGCCTGGACACACCGTGGTACGGGTTCGCCAGGCTCACCCCACACCTCGCGGACCCTGACTTCTGCAGGGCGCTGCGGCGCTCAGGCTGCGCCATGCTCCAGCTGGGACTCGAGTCCGGCGACCAGGCCGTGCTGGACTCCCTGGACAAGGGCATCCGGCTCGAGGACGCCTCCCGGGCGCTGAGAACCCTGCACGGTGCAGGCATCGGAACTTACGTGTACCTCCTCTTCGGCACCCCGGCCGAGGACGAACAAAGCGCCCGGACGACCCTGGAGTATGTGGCGTCACACGCCGCGTACATCGACTTCCTGAACCTGTCCATCTTCAACCTGCCCCGGTACGGCGACGAGGCGGGTTCGCTCGAGACCTACGACTTTACAGACGGCGACCTTTCCCTCTACCAGGGATTCACACACCCCAGGGGCTGGGAGAGGAACCTGGTGCGCAGGTTCCTGGACCGGGAATTCAGACGCCACCCGGCCATCGCTGGCATCGTCCGGAACGACCCGCCCTTCTTCACCTCGAACCACGCACCGTTCTTCTGCTAGGGTACCGTGATTTTTGTGCTGGCATTTCCCGGAAAATCAGCTATAAGGGCGCACACGTATCCCAGCGCACCACCTTCAAAGGAAGCCCGCCGCTGATCCTTTGCGTGTCTGCGAAACGGTTTACGACTACGAACCAAAGGAGCTTCAGCGTGGATACCTTCAGGGACCTCGGCCTGTCCGAGGTCATGCTCAAAACGATCGCCGGCAAGGGCTTTGGTGAACCCACCGCCATCCAGCAGGCCATCATCCCCTTCCTCATGGACTCCCGGCGCGACGTGGTGGCCCAGGCCGAGACCGGCACGGGCAAGACCGCGGCCTTTGCCATACCCATCCTCGAGCGCCTGGGCAATCCGGACGGCCGCGTGAAGGCCCTGGTGCTCGTTCCCACCCGGGAACTGGCCATCCAGGTGGCCGGAGAGATCCGGTCGCTCTGCCCCGGCAGGAGGATCCAGGTCGTCGCGGTCTACGGGGGCCCGCCCTTCGCCCCGCAGCGCAGCGCCCTGAAGCACGGTGCGGACATCGTGGTGGGCACCACGGGCCGCATCCTCGACCACCTCGAGAAGAGGACGCTGTGCCTGAAGGACCTCACGGACCTGGTGCTGGACGAGGCGGACGAGATGCTGGACATGGGCTTCGTGGACGACATCGCGGCCATCATGGCCCACACCCCCGGGGGCAGGCGCACCATGCTCTTTTCCGCCACCATGCCGAAAGAGGTCCTGGCCATTGCCAGGCGCCACATGGGTGCATACGAGACCATCGCCACGGGCCCGGAGAACCACGCCCGGCGGCTCATCGACCAGGTCTACGTGGAGGTGCGCGAACAGGACCGGTTCGAGGCCCTGTGCCGCATCATCGACCGCGAGCCCGGCTTCTACGGCCTGGTGTTCTGCCGCACCCGCACCGAGACCGTGTCGGTCGCGGACATGCTCCTCGAGCGCGGGTATGCCGCCGAGTGCATCCACGGCGAGATCGAGCAGGCCGAGCGGGAGCGCATCATGAAGCGGCTCCGCTCGCGGCAGACCACCGTCATGGTGGCCACGGACGTGGCTGCCCGGGGCATCGACGTCCGCGACCTCACCCATGTCATCAACTACGACCCGCCCCAGGACCCGGACTCCTACGTGCACCGCATCGGCCGCACCGGGAGGGCGGGCCGGACGGGCACGGCCGTCACCCTGGTCATCCCGCGGGAGCGGCGCGCCCTGGACCTCATCCGGCGCACCACGGGCAAGGCCATGCGCCGCGGGGGCGTCCCGGCGGTGGCGGACATCATCGCGGCCAGGCGCGCGCGCATCGAGGAGGTGATCAGGCAGGTCATGCACGGGGAGGATGCAGGCCCGTATGCCCTGCTGGCGGCATCCCTCCTGGAGGGCACGGAACCTGCAGTGGTGCTGGCCTCGTGTCTGCGCCACGCCTACGGCGACGAGCTGGACCCGAAGGCGTACCGGGAGATCCGCGCGCTTGCACCCCAGGCCGAGTCAAAACAGCACACCCGCCTCTTCGTGGCGCGCGGCCGCAGGCACGGCATGACGCACAGGAACCTGCTGCGGTTCATCCGGGAGCACACCGGGGTGAAGGAGCGGCTGGTGAAAGACATCGAGATCAGAGACGATTTCGCCTTCCTCACGGTGCCGCCGGCAGAGGCAGCGCTCATCCAGAAGCGGTTCGGCCGGTCCGGGGGCCGTCCCCTCGTGGGCATCGCCAGGCCCGGACAGGGCCGCAAGATGGCGGGATGAGGCCGGGCACCGTTACGGGCCCGTGTCCCTGATGATCGTGCCGGAGACCATGCCCCAGTTGTCCTGGTAGATCATGTAGCGCGAAAGCCGGTACGGGTCTGCATTGCGCGTAAGAGGCGAGAGCACCGGCCCCCAGGTGATGACGAAGGCGCAGGAATACCCGGCGTCTTGCACGGCCTGACGGGCGGCCTCGGAGTATATGCCGTTGGGGTAGAAGAAGCCCTTTACCTTCACGCCCAGCCGCTCCTGGAGCACGTCCTTCGACCCCGCGATCTCGCGGACAAACCCCTTGGGGTCCTTCTCACGGAATTCCTGTTTCAGGTGGAGGTGGTAGTAGCCGTGGGCGCCCACCTCGCAGCCGTCTCTCGCCAGCTCCGAGAGCTGCTCCCAGGTGAGGCTGTAGGACTTCCTGCCGATGATTGCCGGGTAGATGCCGAGCACGGGCCTGATGCCCCGGGGCCTGAAAACCTGGCGGTAGGCCGGGTAGACGGTGGCGTTGCCGTCGTCGATGGTGACGAGCACGTTGTGCGCCCCCTTCACCCTTCCCGCAACGAGGTCGGCCAGGCTCACGAACCGGAACCCTTTTGTCCTGAGGAGGTCCATCTGCGAGGCGAGTTCCTCGAGGGAGACGTCCCCGGGAAACTTCTGGTTGCCGTGGAACGAGTGGTAGCAGAGCACGTAGGCCTTCGCGTCCCCAGCATGCGCCCTGCCCGCTCCGGCAAGGCACGCCGCGGATACGAGCATGAGGACCAGCGCCACGTGCACAGCCGCTGCCCCGGACTTGTGTCTTTCTCCATGGTTCGAGCAGGCGGTCATGCTGTGATCATCTCTGGCTCATCTTGTCGCTACTCATTGGATTGTATGTTTGTCAACATTTTTCCGGACTTCATCTTCTGCTTTGCGAGGCACTCTTCACAAATGCCGTGGCTGGATCTCAGAGACTGGCTCTTTTCGATATACTTCTCGAAACTCACCCATTTGTCATCTACCAATACCCTCCTGCACCATGCGCAGACCTTCAGGAATTCCTCGACCCTCCTTGCTCTGTATTGAATAACAAGGGTTGTAGTTATGACGATTAGTGCAGTGACAAGGATCGAGAGGGTCTCAAGTATGTATTCCTGCAGCCTGCAGGGCGTTGGTGGTGCTCCCCAGAGAAGGTGAGGCAGGTCGATGAACTCATCAAGCCATAAAACCAGCAGCACGATGGAGAATAATCCCGCTTCGCCACCGATTGTCAACCAGTCTCTGGTCTTTGGTTTCATCGTTTTTCGAGACTCCGATTCATTAATAATGGCCGAGGTGGTATCCTTGTCAAGCAGGAGAATGCCAACATTTTGGTATGCAGAAAACCGCCATGACGATCGATGGTGATATCTATCCCTTCAGGATCAACTATGCTATTTCCTGATAGAAAGGGTTATCGACATGAGAATACTCCTGGTTGAAGACGACCGCCAGACAGCCGGCCTCATCCGGAAGATGCTCACCCAGGCAGGGTACACCGTGGAACATGCCACGGACGGGGAAGACGGGCTCATGCTGGCCCTCAACGAGCACTTCGATGCGGCGATTCTCGACATCATGCTCCCCAGGCTTGATGGCATACAACTTATCGAAAGGATTCGAGGGCACGGGAGAATACTCCCTGTCATATTCCTCAGCGCCCGGAGTTCCGTGGATGACCGTATAAAAGGTCTCCGGGCAGGCGGGGACGACTACATGGTCAAGCCCTTTGCCCTTTCCGAACTTCTGACCCGCGTCCAGGCCCTGATCCGCCGTGCCACATCCATGAGCGAGCCGACAACGCTGAAGGTGGGGAACCTCACCATGGACCTCCTCTCGAGAAAGGTATCCCGTTCCAACCAGAATATCGACCTCCAGAACCTGGAATTCTCCCTCCTTGAATACCTCATGCGGAATGCCGGGCGGGTCGTGTCCAAAACCATGATCATCGAACATGTCTGGGACTACAGCTTCGACCCGCACACCAACGTGGTGGAGGCCCGCATCTGCCATCTCAGGGACAAGATCGACCGCCCCTTCGAGAAGAAGCTGATCCATACCATCCGCGGGGCAGGGTACATCCTTGAAGAAAGAGAGTAAATTCTTCAGCACCGTCTCCTCGCGGCTTGCCCTCTGGTATGCCGTGCTGTTCGCGGCAGCATACCTCATCAGCTTCATGGCAGTTCACATCATACTCTCATCGACCCTCACAAAGCGCATGGACAACGATCTGCTCGCAGAGCTCAGGGAATTCGAGATGCTCTACCGCACCAGCGGAATCGAGTCCATCAGAACGCTAATAGTCCAGGAGGCCGAAGCAGAAGGCATCGACCGTGTGTTCATCATGGTCACCTCACCAGGGAAGGAAATCATTGCCTCATCGAACATGAACGGCTGGAAGGACATTCCCCCATCCGCAGGAGTCCCGGTCTCCATGGAGGGGGCGTATTATGAGACCTTTCCCTCCAAGGCCCACCCGGATGGAATCAGGATGGCACACCGGGTCATGGGGGACGGCAATGTCATAACCATCGGCATGGATATGGGAGGTGACATGGCCATCCTCGATGCCTTTACCGAGGTTTCATTGACAGCCATGGTTCTTGCCCTGATCGTTGGCGCGGTCACGGGATGGTATGTCTCGCGGAAGGCCATGCTCGGCGTGGAACGGGTGCGGCTGACGGCCTCGGGCATAGGCTCGGGGAACATATCTTCCCGCGTCCCCCTGGGCCATGAAGGAGAGGAGATCAGGAATCTTGCAAACACCTTCAACTCCATGCTCGACCGGATCGAGTCCCTCATCGCCAACCTGAAAGAGGTGACCAACAACATTGCCCACGAACTGAGGAGCCCCCTGACGAGGATACGGAACGCGACCGAGAACATACTCTCGGAGGATATGGACAGACCCCGTCGCCAGGATGCCGCCGCCATGGTCATTGAGGAATGCGATCACATGGCGGGCATCATCAACACCATGCTGGAGATAGCAGAGACCGATGCGGGCATCATCCGGATTGCCAGGGAACAGCTCGACCTTGGCGATCTCATTCGAAAGGCACATGAGCTCTTCGGAGTCGTTGCCGAAGACAACGGGGTATCCTTTGACATCGAGGTCCCGCCCGAGGCTCTGTTTATCGAGGGGGATACCGTGCGTCTGCAGCGGTGTATATCCAATCTCCTGGACAACGCCCTCAAGTTTACCCCCCGGGGCGGCAGGGTGACGATATCCGCGCGGAGACTGTCGGACCGCTTGGAAATGGTGGTGAGGGATACGGGAGAAGGCATCGCCCAAGAGGATCTCCCGCACATCTTCGAGAAGTTCTATCGTTCGGACAAGAGCCGGTCGACCCCGGGAAACGGTCTCGGGCTCAGCCTCGTCCAGTCCTTCGTGAAGGCCCATCACGGGGAGATCACGGTGCACAGCCGCACCGGAGAGGGAACCGCCTTTACGATCATTCTCCCGATCGCGTCCTGAGAGTATGCAGGCATCCGATCCCGGTTCCATCCCCGGGACCTGTCTGTGTCACCCGTATCTTCAAGCAGCAAGGAACATTACCAGATCATAATCTTTCGGTAATCTCGGCGTAATCCGTGCTGGATATATCCACAGGGCATATTCGACAGGAAAATGGTAGGCTTTCATGCATACGGATACCGGTTCTGGCTCTCTGAAGATATTCTGTCTGGTGTTGATCATAGGCCTTTCCCTTGTCGGCATCTTCGACCACTCGCTCTGGACCCCCGATGAGCCCAGGGTGGCGGAGATCGCGCGGGAGATGTCCCTGTCGGGAGACTACCTCATACCGCATCTCTCAAAGGAACCGTTCCTTGAGCACCCGCCGCTCTACTATGCCCTCGTGGGCCTGTCCTATCGCCTGTTCGGAACCAGGAACGAGGGCGCGGGCAGGATGCCCTCCGTCCTCTTCGGGCTCTCTACGCTGCTGATAACCTATGTGTCGACGAAGATGCTGTATTCCGGAAAGACGGCGCTCATCGCCACACTGGTCCTGGCAGGCACCGCCGAATTCCTGGTGATCCACCACAAGATCATCGTCGATACCGCACTGTGCTTCTTCATATCCGCGGCCATGATGTCCTTCATCCTCGCGTACATGAAGAAGTCCCCCAAGGGATACCTGGCCTTCTGGTCCGCCCTTGCCCTGTCGTTCCTGACCAAGGGGCTGGTTGGCGTCGCCATACCCTTGTCCGGCGTCACCCTCTTCCTGCTCTGGCAGCGAGATCTCTCCGAGATCCGGAGGATGCGGGTCATCCCCGGGGTTGCGCTGCTTGCCTGCGCGGCGGTTCTCTGGGGGGTAACCCTCTATCAGAGGGGAGGGAGCGATTTCCTCCACACTTTCTACGTATACAACCAGTTCGGCAGGTTCTTCTCCATATCCGGCTACACAGGAGGCCATGAGCGGCCCTGGTACTACTATTTCCTCTCCATCTTCACGGACAGCGCGCCCTGGTCGCTCCTCGTCCTCGCATCGATACCGGGTTTCCGCAACCGGCATACCCCCTGCCGTTTCATGGTGTCCTGGCTGCTCGGCGGCTTCATCCTCCTGAGCCTGTCTTCAACGAAGAGGGGCATCTACTTCCTCCCCATGTATCCGGCACTGTCCGTGATCATCGCTCAGGCCTTTGCCGATCTCCCTGAAAGGGTGGGAAGATGGTGGGAGCAGTGGGTCCTCTTGATTACGGCAGGGGCAGTGGTCCTTGCTGGCCTGGCCATGCCGTTCATCCCGGTAAGATTCGGAAGGGCAGTTCCTGTGGGTCCCCTTGTGGTCTACCTCTTCGTGCTCGCCGTCTTCTGCTGGTGGTTCCTCAGAAATCGGGCCGTCCTTCCTGTGGTGCTCCTCTGGTGCATCACCGTGCTCTTCTGGTCGCCGATCATCATACCTGTTGTCGACAGGGAAAAATCATACCGGGAATTCTATGAGCAGGCAGGGGCCATGGTCAAAGGCGGGCAGGTCATCGGCTGCGGCCTCAACGAGACCGTGGAGGCCTACAGCCCCTTCTACGGCGGGTTCTACGTCATGAACTTCAAGGATCCTGAACACTACTCCCGGGCACTGAGAAGCATGAAGACCGGATACATCCTCGTCATGGACGGTCACGAGAGGAAGGAAGACATGGATGTTCTGACGCAACGGGCAGAACCTGTGGTCCGTACAGAGCGGAAATTCATCAGGGGAATCACCCTGTGGAAGATTCGGATGTGAAAGGGGAAAAACCGCATGGCAGGGGAATTCATTCCCGTGAGCAGGCCCCATATCGGGGATGAGGAAATCGGTGCCGTTACCGAGGTCTTGAGGTCGGGCTGGATCACGACCGGGCAACGGTGCCTGGAGTTCGAACGGCGGTTCAGCAAGCTTGCCGGCTCTCGCCACTCGGTGACGCTGAGCTCGGCCACCGCAGGCATGCACCTCGTCCTCAGGCACCTCGGCATCGGGGCCGGGGACGAGGTGATCACCCCTTCCATGACCTTTGCCTCCACAATCAATCAGATTGTGCTGGCAGGCGCCAGGCCCGTATTCGCCGATGTGGACTACGACACCCTCCTGGTCCGGCCCATGGATATAGAGCGGCTCATTACCGAGAAGACTCGGCTCATCATCCCGGTCCACTTCGCCGGCGCACCGGCGGATCTCGACGCCATAGGGGAAGCGGCCCCCGGGATACCCGTGCTTGAGGATGCCGCCCATGCAGTGGGCACCCTGTACAAGGGTCACCACGTCGGTTCGAGGAACATGGCCCTGTTCTCGTTCCATCCCATCAAGAACATCACCACCGGGGAAGGGGGGATGCTCACCTGCAACGATGAAGAGACGGCGAAGAGGATACGGTTGCTCCGTTTCCATGGCATCGAGCGCGATGCGTGGAAGCGGTACGGGACCGCCGCGGACCCGGGCTACGACATCGAGGAGCCAGGGTTCAAGTACAATCTCACGGACATGCAGGCCGCCCTCGGTCTGGCACAGCTCGACAGGCTCTCCTGGGTGAACGCCAGAAGGGGCGAGATCGTCAGGCGATACGTTCAGGCCTTCTCGGGGTTGGAGGGGATCGATCTTCCCGGAGCACCCGGCTACGACCATTTCCATGCGTGGAATCTCTTCGTGGTGAAGGTCACCTCCATTCCGCTGTCAACGTTCATGGCAAGGCTGTCCGACCGGAACATAGGCTTCGGGCTGCACTTCCCCCCCTGCCACATGCTCACGTACATAAAGGACCGTTTCGGGTGGGCGGACCTCCCGGTAACCCGGGCATTGTCGGGCAGGGTACTCAGTCTCCCCCTCTACCCCGACATGGACGACATCCAGATAGAACGGGTGGTCGAGGCCGTCAGGGATGCCCTGAGGGGGGGGAGGTAGGCATGGCTCGCGACAAGATCTCCGTGGTCATACCGGTCTACAACGAGGAGCCCGTTATCGGGAAGCTCATGGAGCGGCTGCTGCCAGTCATGGAAGGGATGGACAGGGAGTACGAGATCATCCTCGTGGATGACGGGAGCACCGACCGTTCCCTGGAGATCATGAAAGGCTATGCCGGGGATACGGTCCTGGTGGTGGAGCTGACCCGCAACTACGGGCAGCATGCCGCGGTCTTCGCAGGTTTCGAGAACAGCGAGGGTGAGATCGTCGTCACCCTCGACGCCGACCTGCAGAACCCACCCGAGGAGATTCCCAGGCTGGTGGAGCACATGGAGGCGGGTGGTTTCGAGGTGGTCGGGACTGTCCGGGCCACAAGGAACGACCCCGCGTTCCGGAAGCTCGCGAGCAGGCTGGTCAACGCACTCACCAGGCGCATCACCGGTGTCTCGCTGAACGACTGGGGGTGCATGCTCAGGGCGTACAGGCACAGCGTTGTGCATCACATGGTGAACAGCAAGGAGCACTCCACCTTCATCCCAGCCCTCGCCGTGAGCTTTGCCAAGGACATCGCGGAGATCGAGGTGAAGCACGAGCAGCGGCACGCCGGAGAGTCGAAGTACTCCTTCCGGAAGCTCGTGTCGCTCCATTTCGACCTGGTCACCTCGTTTTCTGACCTCCCCCTGAAGATCCTGCTCTACTCGGGCTTCCTCATGTCCCTGCTGGGCATCGGCTCCGGCCTTCTGCTCTTGGTGGCGCGGCTTATGTTCGGCGCGGAGTGGGCCGCGCAGGGCGTGTTCACCCTGTTCGCCATCCTCTTCTTCTTTCTCGGCGCGCAGTTCTTCGCCCTCGGGCTCATGGGGGAATACATCGGAAGGATCTACCGGGAGGTGAAGAACCGTCCCGCCTACACCATCAGGAGGATCTACTAGATGAGGGCCGTCGTGTTCGCCTATCACAACATGGGAAGGCTCGGCATCCAGAAGCTGCTCCAGGAGGGATTCGAGATCCCCCTGGTCTTCACCCACGAGGACGACCCAGGAGAGAGTGTCTGGTTCGGGTCCGTCTCAGCCCTCTGCAGGGCGCTTGCCATAGAGCACGCCACGCCCGCAGACCCTGCATCGCCGGAATGGATGACACGGCTGGAGTCCATCCGGCCCGACATCATGTTCAGCTTCTACTACCGCTCCATGCTGCCGGAGCGTATCATCGCCATGCCGCCCTACGGCGCGTACAACCTGCACGGTTCTCTCCTGCCCGCATATCGAGGCCGGTGCCCTGTGAACTGGGTGATCATCAACGGCGAGAGGCATACCGGGGTGACGCTGCATGCCATGACCCTCAAGCCCGATGCAGGGCCCATCGTGGGACAGAGGAGAGTCGAGATCGGCCCGGACGACACCGCGTTCACCCTGTTCGGCAGGCTCGAGCAGGCCGCAGGGATCCTGCTCGACGAGCTGCTCCCAGGCATGCGTGCGGGGAAGATCCCCCTGACACCCCAGGATCTCTCCCGCGGATCGTACTTCGGCGGGCGCAGGCCCGAAGACGGGCGCATCTCATGGTCAAAGACCGCACAGGAGATTTACAACCTCATCCGCGGCGTTACAAGACCGTACCCCGGTGCGTTCTTCCACTGCGGAAAACGGCAGATAATAATTTGGAGGGCGGCCCATGATGCCTTCGAAGGCCCCGGTCCGGGGGTGATCTTCTTTCAGGGTGGAGTGCCCCGGATCGGTACGTCGCAGGGGAGCATCGTTCCCCTGGAGGTCGAGCTGGAGAGAACGGTGATCACGGGGAGCGAACTGGAGACATTCTTCAGGAACCATGAGGGAGAGGTTGTATCATGAAAGTACTCATACTTGGCGTGAACGGTTTCATAGGATCCCACCTGAGCGAGCGGATCCTGCAGAGCACCGACTGGGAGGTCTACGGAATGGACCTGGGCTTCGACAAGCTCACCCACATCCCCCCCTCAAGCCGGTTTCACTATGTTGAGGGAGACATATCCATCAACAGGGAATGGATCGACTACCACATCAAGAAGTGCGACGTGGTGCTTCCGCTCGTGGCCATCGCCACACCGAAGACGTACATCGAGAACCCCCTGGGGGTTTTCGAGCTCGATTTCGAAGAGAACCTCCGCATCATAAAACAGTGCGTGAAGTATCGCAGGCGCGTCGTCTTCCCATCCACATCCGAGGTGTACGGCATGTGCGGCGACAAGGACTTCGACGAGTACGGATCACCGCTCGTCATGGGCCCGGTGAACAAGCAGCGCTGGATCTACGCATGCTCGAAACAGCTCCTCGACAGGGTCATCTGGGCCTATGGGCTTAGAGGCGAGCTGGACTTCACCCTCATCCGTCCCTTCAACTGGATCGGCCCCCGCCTGGAC
>Ga0116184_10004304_pt1 | contig 11291 bp, 11 predicted proteins | sample AD_JPNNA5_MetaG_FD_89886 | JGI IMG/M metagenome (GOLD analysis project Ga0116184, IMG submission 89886) | Active sludge microbial communities of municipal wastewater-treating anaerobic digesters from Japan - AD_JPNNA5_MetaG | ecosystem: Engineered > Bioreactor > Anaerobic > Digestate | place...
AATTAAATGGCTTAAATATAGCATTTGTAGGTGATTTAAAATACGGTCGTACTGTTCATTCCTTGGTACAAGCACTTTCGCAGTTTAATTGCAAATTCTCGCTTGTATCCCCGCTCGAATTAAAGCTTCCCAGCTCTGTTAAAATTCATATAAAAGAAAATAACCTGGAATATTTTCAAACAACAAATATAGAAGAAGTTATTCCCAATGTTGACATCTTATATATGACCCGAATACAAAAAGAACGATTTTCGGATCCGATGGATTATGAAAAAATTAAAAACTCCTATATCTTGAAAAATGATATGCTTCAAAATATGAAATCAAACCTACGCATTATGCACCCACTCCCTAGAGTAAACGAAATAAACGAAGATGTGGATGATAATAAAAGTGCATATTATTTTCAACAAGCTCTAAACGGAGTGTATGTAAGACAAGCTTTATTAACCTCAATACTCGGATTAAAATGACAACAAGAAAAGAATTTATTGTATCAGCCATCGAAAACGGAACTGTAATCGATCATATACCATCTAAAAACGTTTTTCAGGTTATTAAAATATTAAATCTAGAAGAATCGGACGATATGGTATTGTTTGGAACTAATCTCGAAAGTAAGAAATACGGAAAAAAAGGCATCATAAAAGTTAAAAATAAATTTTTTAAAAATAGCGAAATAAATAAAATTGCATTAGTAGCCCCTAAAGCAACATTAATTGTTATTAAAGATTACCAAATAACGAGTAAACAAGTAGTAGAACTTCCTGATGATGTTCAGGGGATTGTTAAATGCTTTAACCCGAATTGTATTACCAATCACGAAAAAGTAGAAACTAAATTTAATCTTATCGATAAAGAAGAAGTAAAACTTCGCTGTCATTATTGTGAAAAAATTACCGATAAGAAAAATATGATTGTTATATAATTTAAAAGCTTTAAGGAAGTTTACATATTACAAAAGTAACCAACAAATACTCCATTTGTTAAGGTGATTGAATTTCCTGATGCATCGTATAGATTACAACTAAATAAAGCCTTTATCTTGACGTAATCATTCCCTTCATCACGTGATGCGTCAATGGTAAAGGTTTTTCCGCTCTGATTAGCCGAACCCATCGAGGTGCTCCATTCTTTTTGATTAGCATCCCAATAAATGATTTCTATCCCTTTAACTGCTTCAACAGAATAAGCATAATTTCCGCTTGGGAAAAAAGCTTGAAACATATTGTTGTCAGGGTATCCTGTAATACTTTTTAATGTTCCTTTTTTTATTTGAATAGCTACGGTGTTATCATTATTACACATATAGATATCGTATTTAAAATAGCTCGTATCGGGGTTTGGAGAAATCTGATTGTCTGCTCCATTTACTAAATCACCTATATTTGACAAAGTAATACTTACATTTGATTCGTTGATAACCCCTGTAAACTGAACATCGGAATCAATCGTAACACCACTATTCGGATTGATTGGATTATTTTCATCGTTGGCAGAATCATCTTTTTTACACGAAGAAACTACTACCAAAGTCATTAGCGCGAAACACAATGAGTAAATAATTTTGCTTTTGGTTTTCATAAATATAGGTTTAAAATGATAAAATATTAATATTATTAATTCAAATGTAAATAAAAGTAATTATTATTTTTAAAAGTGTAAAGATTTTGACAGATTATTGTTGGTAGGAATTATTTTTTATATTTGTTAAAATATAAATTCGTAAATATGAAAAAGATATTAATAGTTACATTACTCGTACTTTCTTTCTCTGTTTTTTCGCAGAATACTTCCACTAAAGATAAAGCTATATTTAAAGAATATAACCCCGGTTATTATCAAAATACCATATTAAAAGGAATTGATGATTACGAAGCTATAGCCACAACTACTAAATCGAAAAAACGTTTTAAAATGGATTTTACCGGAATGGATATTCCTAACTCCACCGATTTATATACCCGTTACTGGTCTACTCCTCCTATTTCGCAAGGGAATACAAATACGTGTTGGAGTTATTCAACTACCTCTTTCCTCGAGTCGGAAGTTTATCGCTTATATAAAAAAGAAGTTAAACTCTCCGAAATGCATACTGTATATTACGAATATATTGAAAGAGCTAAAGAGTACGTGAAGATGAAAGGAACATCTGCTTTTGCTGAAGGCTCAGAAGCAAACGCCGTAACCCGCATGTGGAAAAAATATGGCATTGTTCCCGAATCGGATTATACCGGAATGTTACCAGGACAGACAATCCAGAATCATGCAGTAATGTATGAAGAGCTTCTTGCATATTTGAAATCAGTAAAAGCATCGAATACTTGGAATGAAGAGATTGTGCTTGCTACGGTTAAATCTATTCTTAATTCATATATGGGAGCGCCTCCTACAACTATTATGGTTGATGGAAAACAAATTTCGCCTTTAGAATATTTAAATAATATAATTAAAATTAATCCCGACGATTATATTAGTGTTATGTCGTTAATGGAGAAATCGTATTATACCAAAGCGGAATACGATGTTCCCGATAACTGGTGGAATTCCGATGATTATTATAATGTGCCTTTAGATGTGTTTATGAACATCGTTAAAACGTCTATTAAAAATGGTTATACCATGGCTATTGGAGGCGATGTTTCTGAACCCGGTTACGAATCGGATATGCAAGTAGGTGTTATTCCTACTTTCGATATTCCATCCGAGTATATCGATGAAAACGCACGTCAGTTTCGCTTTAGCAACGAATCTACCACCGACGATCATGGAATACATATCGTAGGGTATTATGAAAAAGATGGGATTACCTGGTTTTTAATAAAAGATTCCGGTGCCGGCTCTCGTAATGCAGGCAAAGACAGTAAAAATTTCGGATATTATTTTTATCATGAAGATTATATTAAACTTAAAATGATGAATATAATGGTGCATAAGGATATGGTGAAGGACGTGCTTAAGAAATTTACGAACTAATTAGTGCGTAATATTTTCTATTCTTTCTTTTGTAAATCGGTTAATATCAAAATTTAGTTGATTTTCAAACTTCGCTGTTCGCTCTTTGCAATTTTCAATTTTGCAATGCTTGCAATAATGCTTAAAACATTCATCTGTATGCAAATTGAAAACAATATCTTCTGAAAAATTTGATATTAATAGTGCTTTTAATTTTTCTCCTTCATTATGAGCATCCGATAAATTCGTATTCCATGGTAAAACTAAATCACAATTTATATGAAAAACATTTCCATATTTAACTAGTTTAAAATTGTGAATATCAATCCATTCATCGGTTTTGTTTTTTTCAATCACATTCCCAAACTGTTCAATTAATTTGAAATCGGCTTCGTCCATTAAGTTTGATGTAGTTTCTTTAAGTATTTTTAAACCGGTTATTATAATAATTGTAGCGAAAATAAGCGCAATCAAACTATCTAACCATGCCAATTTGGTAAAATATAATAAAATTAACCCTAGCACTAACCCTATTGATGAATAGGTGTCGGACTGTAAATGTTTCCCCCCTGATATTAATGCAATAGAATTATTCTTTTTACCAATTTTAATACTATACCAACCAATTAAATAATTTAATAAACCTGCAATGGCAACAATATAAATACCTATATCTAATTGGGTAATGTCCATTGGGAAAAAAAACCGTTTTATGGCTTCAATAATTATGATGATACCTGCAATAATAATTAGAAATCCTTCAACAGATGCTGATAAAAATTCGGCTTTTCCATGACCAAAAGGATGGTTTTCATCTTTTGGCTTAATTGCAACATATATACTATACAGGGTAATAAATCCTGTTACCACATTAACGATACTTTCAAGAGCATCAGTTAAAATACCAACAGAATTAGTTAGAAAATAAGCAATTAATTTACCGACAAAAATAAAAAAAGAAAAAATTGCAATAATTCGTTGAATTTTGAATTTCAGTTTTGGGTTACTTACCGGTTTACTTATAGTGCTATCCATATTTGGTTAATTAAAATATTTTATACAAACACTCATTATCAATAGTTCTTACTCTTTTATAAATTTCTTTGTTGCAATTTCTTTATCCGTTATTGCTTTTATAATATAAACTCCTTTTGATAAATTATTTATATCAACTATTGTGTTTTTGTCGCTGTTTTTAATAGTCTTCAAAATTTGTCCTTGAATAGTTGTAATTTCTATAGTGGCATTATAAGTTGTGTTGATTGAAATAGTATTGTGTGCCGGATTTGGGGAAATAGTTAACCTAAAATTATTTTTATAATTTTCGATATCTGTAACGGAATAAGGAGGCCAGTAATTACCCGATAATACAATAAGACAAAGCATTTTTAAGGTATTTCCAAAATAGGTATTATCGGCCAAATTTTGAGCAATTAAATAATCGTACGTTTCATTTAGCCATGTTTGATTTGTGTTGTCGAGCATTGCACCTACTGCAAAAGGACCTATAAAAGAGGGGGCACTGTAATTATTACCCGAAATATTACCACCGCTTAATGTATATCCCGAAAAGATATTTGCAGGGTTGGAGGAGGTATGACTCTTAATCCAGGTATTTATCTTATTCACGGCTGTTTTAGAACGTGGTTCACCTGTAATTAGAAAATCGGTCGCAAGCCGCCATGGCACTCTGCAGGAATTGTAGTTGTAATCCCCATCGTTTTCTCCTTCCAAAAAATTGGACAATGCCGGAATAGGAGTCGTATTACAATTTATAACAAAATCGGGTAATAGCCCTGTTGTAGAACTTTGATTTGTTTGTATTGTACTAACAATAGTGTAGCATTTGTCAATTACTTGCTTCCATTTATTATCTGACGTTGAACTATAAAATGCTCTAAAATGGTCGGGCATAAAATCAGATGGACGTGTTGCATTATAATAGTTACTTGATGTTGCCCAATCACCAAGCATAATAGAATATGTGTTAGCATTTATTTCATTGCTCATAATAGCATTTATTATGTTGGTTGCTGCCTGTAAATAATTAATGCTTCCTAAACTTCCCCATTGTTTGTCAGCTAATAATAATGCATAAGCTATATCCATATCGCCATCGGTGGCTGCATTCACACCGTTAATGTCGTTACAAGATGTTCCTTGTTGCCATGCCATTAGATTGTTGTTAATTTCGCTTGGATGTGCTTTATAGAAATTATACAAACCATCGAAAATTATTTTTGCCTCAGCATCATAACCGGCCATGTAAGCAGCTATAATCATTCCGTAGCCTTGTCCTTCGGAAACGCAAATTGCATTTGGGTCATTATCACCAAACCAAACATAATATTGGTTTGCGCCACAATTGTTTTTAAAATACTTAACCTTCCAACTGTTATAAAATGAAGTAACATCAGCATCCAATTGTGTTTGGGTATGATTATTCGGTTTAATAGATTCCGATATATACTGATAATGCAGAGGAAATGGAAAATTCTGCGAAAAGAGGTTTGTGTATATATAAAGAAAAAAGAATAGAATAAAATATTTCATATTTTACTAAATAGTAGTTTTGGCTTCAGTTTGTTATTGTTTTAAAATCTAAATCCAAGTAATAAATAGTTTCTATTTGTTTTGGAACTTATTTTTGTTGTGTTTGATATGCCATTTCCTTTTTCAAACCGATATTCCAAAGAAAAACGTTTAAAATATAAACCGGTACCTAAAATATACGATAATTCATGATTTCGAGTAAATGGAATGGCTTCTCCTTCATCAAGATGGTTTGTTGTATAAAATTTGGTCTCTTTTATTTTATAGTTTGTTTCATTAATAACAAATCCATTTGCTAAACCTGCATTAAAAAATAGTAAAAAAGGACCAACGGGATATTTATAACGGACTAAATTATTCATTTTTAAAAATGTATAGCCAATTTCGGTTTTGGTTGTACTATATTGGTTTTCATTTTGATAATCCAAATAATTTCCTTTAACTAAAAAGCTGGAATAAATAATTTCATTTTTAATAGACCATTTTCTGGCATCTTTAGGCATATTCAAATCGACAGACAACCCGTAACAAAGGTTTATTGAAGGTTCGTATCCAGCGGCAAGATAATCCGATATGGCATCACCTTTAAAAATGAGAGTTGTTCTTGAAATTCCAGTAAATACGCCAAATTTAATTTTTATTTTTTCAATTTCTTTTTTAAAACTCATATCTACGGAAGAACATTTATAATAGTATTCAAAAAGGCGCATTAAACTTTTTTCACTATATGTTGTATTTTTTAATTGAGTTTGTATTGTCTTACAATCGGCAAGGTATATAGCTAATTGACCTATGAATCTTTTATTCTCTGTTATTAAGTCCTTACTATTTTTGGTGGTTAAGAATTTCTTGTAAATTAATAATTCAAAACTAGTATCTTGTTTAATATAAAAATTCTCTTTTTCATCAATGTTTTTAAAATAATATAAGCTTTTATTACCACGAATTAAGGTTTTTACAAATGTTTTATGGTCCTTTGTTTTTATACTAAATTCATAAGATAGCTGATTTGTTTGTGATGAAGAAATCTCAGATTTAATGGTTCCGCTCACATATATTTCTTTTCCAACCTTAAATTCTTTTATGTCATTCGGAGAAAATGAAACAGGGTCATCTTTCATATTCTTTTTAAAATTAATCGTGTTAGGGTTGTAACTCCAGTTCCTGTAATCTATAAGTCCATGTACAGTATCAGAATTATTTTTAATTACATATCCTGAAATATAATTTTCTTGCGAGAAAATGAGCTGGAAACTTAATATGCCTAGAACAATTAATACTATTCTTTTAAATAAATTTTTATTCGTCATAAGAAACGTTTTTATGAATGCTAGATGAATTTGATTTTCAAAAAGCCATCATTCAATTTTTTAATTTTTATCAAATATAATGGGATTATTATAATGATGAAATATTTTATAAGGTTTTTTTAAAGATAGAGGGTATTCATTTTGTTTTTTTTAAATCATTAGAAGTGAAGTTTTTCTATAAACTAAATTTACAATTGGTATAATTTCATTTAACAGCGTTATTTAAAGAAGTCTTAAATATTTTCAAAAACCGTTCTCTTGCAAATGTATGTTCAACAATGGGAGTAGGATAATCGGGCGTTTTTAAATTTTTTACCCATTTTTTGGTATATGTTAAATTTGAATCGAATTTTTTTATTTGTTCGTAGGGATTAAATATTCTAAAATAGGGTGCCGCATCGCATCCACAACCCGCCGACCATTGCCAATTGCCATTATTGGAAGATAATTCATAATCTAAAAGTTTTTCGGCAAAATAGGCTTCTCCCCAACGCCAGTCAATTAATAAATGTTTGGTTAAAAAGCTTGCTACAATCATTCTAACCCGATTATGCATAAAACCAGTTTCATTTAATTCTCGCATTCCTGCATCTACAATAGGATAACCTGTTTCTCCAGAACACCATTTTTTAAATTCTTCTTCATTATTTCTCCATGCAATATAATTATATTGTTTTTTATAACATTCATTGGCAACTCTTGGATGATGATATAATATCATCATAAAAAACTCTCTCCAAATTAACTCAATTAAAAATGGTTCATTTAATTCTAATGCTAAATTTACAAGCTTTCTAATACTGATGGTTCCAAAGCGAAGATGTACACTTAAATTGGAAGTACCTTTTAAATAGGGAAAGTTACGTGTTTCGTCGTATGTACGAATAATATTTTGATCGATTATAGGTTCTGAATTTATGATTTCCGTGTTTTTAAAACCTATTTCAGTAAGCGTAGGGATTGGGAAAGGGCTTGTTTTGTAAAAATTGTTTAATAACTTTTCGCTTGAAAATAGGGGTGTTTTATTTTCCTTTAATTTGTTTTTCCATGCTTTAGAGTAGGGCGTGAATACTTGGAAAGGAGTTCCATTATTTTTTATAATTTCCGATTTTTCGAAAATTACCTGGTCTTTAAATAACTTAAAAGCAATACCCTTATTTTTTAATAAATTAAAAATATTATGATCACGTGCTATTGTTTCCGGTTCATAATCAGTATTTGCATAAACACTGCTTATTGTAAAATTACTTACTAATTTTTCAAAAACAGCCATCGGACTTCCATGCATTACCAACAATGAACTGCCTAATTTTATTAATTCTGTTTGTAGTTTAGCAATATGATGATGAATAAAAACAATTCTTTTATCTTCTTTGCTAGGTAGCTTCTCAAGTATTTCCGTATCAAAAATAAATAATGGTAAAACAGAATTATTGTTTTTTAAAGCTTCGAATAAAGCGGCATTATCGTTCAAACGAAGATCTCGTCTAAACCAAAAGATGCTAAGCTCTGTACTTTTATCGACATCTAAATGCATAATTTATTTTAAAATATCAATTTTTATAAAAAGGGACTAACGCTTGTTTATAATAGTTAAAATGCACGAATAGCACGTACACAGTAAGCATTTGTTTTTCCATTCATTCCCTGTCCTGCTGAAATAAAACAGGTTGATCCTTGAAGAATACTTATTTGCATACCTATTGATGAGTTTGTAACCAATGCATTGCTAGTGTTGCGAATTACTGCTTGATAACTCATCGCATTCGGACTTTGTCCAAATACTGTTGAAAGCAAAAGGGTAGAAGTAAAAAGGATGCATACTTTTTTAAAAATAGCTGTTTTCATGATTTTAATGTTTCCTATATTCAATAAATAAAATACTACTATATATATTATATTCTTTAATTATAATTAATATTCTGAATAACAATTTTGAAAAAAAATTCTAATTTTTGAAAAAATTGTCGAATAAATCAAGTTTTTTGGCATTCGTTAGTAATTTCTCCCATTCATCTTCTTGTAAAATAGGTGCTACAATTGTATATTCATCTACACGTGTCCAACTTGAAGGTAGAATTGAATTTAAAATCTCGTTCGTAATCATGATAGGTTGCTCAACAGATGTTTTAAGTAATATGTAATCGTATTTTCCAATAATATAATCAGTATTGTTAGCGAGAAGTTTCATGTCTTTTTTATCTTTTTCAGTTTTACCTACTCGAATAATATCTCCATACTCAAAATCCGGAATTTGATAATTGACAGTTAAGATAATTTCAAACATTTTATCTCTTAATTGTTAGCCATCGAGTTGTTTAAATTTTTCGTGTAATTGCTTGCCGAAATTAACTTCTCTAATTGGACCAAAAATTGAATAATCGTATTCTTTTGATCTTATTTGAAAAACTTCGCAGTCTTGAATTTCTGTTTCTGTTATTCTTTCGTTGGAGAAAATAGGAAGTTTATTAATTTGGGTTTCATCTTCGTCAAAAATAACACCTTCCGTCATGTGTATGATTTCTGCTACAATTATATTTGTTAAATCGTAGTCGTGTTTATTTGAAAGAATTGTATTTCTAACTTCAATCGATTCTTTTTCTATAGTAATATCAAACCCTCTTGTAGATTTACCATCAATCCAGAAATAATAAATGCTATCACTTTTTTTTAGGTGTTTTGCGTTGTTAATGGTTGAAACAAATTTCTCGAGTTTTGAAATATCAAGCGGTCGCTTAGGAATGATATTATGTATAATGCTCATATTTATATTTGTTACTTTAGTTAGAGATTAAATGCGTGGGCTAATTCAGTAATATTTTTTCTATTTCTTCACTCGCTTTTTTCAAAAGTTCCTTTGTCTTGTCTTTAAGTTGTTGGGCTTGTTGTCTGATGCCTGTAATATGTTTAGCACTTCGGGAATATAATAAAACGGGTAAAGCTGTTTTCCCAAGTCGCTTTTTTACAAAATGAAAACACGGCTGCGTAAATAGTCTGAACTCTGATTTATATGATATATTTGATTCATTTGATTATGATGCTTTGAATTTTTTATTATTCAGTCGGCTGAATTTTAAACTGGTTTCGCCAAAGTTGATAAGTAATCCAATTTCAAGATTGTAAGCTTCCAAGTAATTTATTGCCTGAGCAAAATGTACATCTTCTATTTTTGTAATTGCTTTTATTTCAACAGAAATAACATCTTCTACCAAAAAGTCAACACGTCTTGTCCCTATATGCTGTTCCTTATAATAGATTGGCATTTCAAATTCTCTGTTATAAGAAATACCGTTTTCACTCAATTCAATTTCTAATGCTCTCTGATAAATGACTTCCTGAAAACCATTACCCAATGCACTATGAACTGTCATTGCACATTTAATGATTTTAGAAGTAAGTTCAGAATATTTGTATTGTTCTTTAATCATAATTAATCACTTTAATCATAAAAATCATAGTTCTGACTTATTTTTGAAAATTGCATTTTAAGTTGTCCTATTTTTCCTTGTTCGTAAGCGGTTTTTTAATGATTATTTATTTCATTTTACTGTAAATAATGCTACTAACATGTTAAACAAAAATAACATTTTTTTTATGGTAAATTATTTTTTTATTTGCATCCACAAGACGGCGGTGGCGAACGAAAGTGTGATTTATGTTGCAGTGTTTGCAAATACCAATTTTGTCTAAAGTAAAATTATGTTTTTTTATCCTTCTCCCAAATATTTTACGGAATTATTTTATAGAAAGCATGGAAATACACCCAACAAACAATTCTTCCCTTGCATTGTGGCGGTATTATAGATTTATCGATTTCTGAAAATTTATTTCGAAATACAGAAATAGATAGTACGGAAAATTATTTTAAAAGCTTTACTCTTACAGCAGTTAGTCCTTTTTTCCCTTTTTCGGTTTCAAAAGTTACTGTATTGTTTTCTTTAATGGAATCCATTAAATTATTAGCATGCACAAAAATACTTTGTTGTGTTGCTGCATCTTTTATAAAGCCATATCCTTTAGAATCGTTGTAAAATATAACGGTGCCTTTTCTTATAGGGTCTGTTTTTTCGGTATTATCGCGTTTGGGTATGCCAATTTCAATACTTTCTAATTCTACTTTTTGCTTTTTGGTGGGATCCGGAGGAGTGTCGGTAATCATTCCGTTTTCATCAACATAGGCTATCATGTCTTCGAAATTGCCGGATTTTACATTTTCTTTTCTAAGTAATCTTTTCTTCTCTTTTTCTTTCTTCTTTTTTTCTTGTTTGCTTCTTACGTCTTTCTTATTGAATGTTTCCTGTGATCGCGCCATAATTAATTTTAATGTTTTTAATACGTTAATTTATAAAAAAAAGAGGTAAATAATGTAAGGGATAATTGAATAATAATAACAGATTAAACGAAAAAACCTTAACCAGTGTACCGCAAATTTTTTATAAAGATACAAAAAAAACAATAAAGCAATGGCTTTGT
>Ga0116184_10004312_pt1 | contig 11273 bp, 9 predicted proteins | sample AD_JPNNA5_MetaG_FD_89886 | JGI IMG/M metagenome (GOLD analysis project Ga0116184, IMG submission 89886) | Active sludge microbial communities of municipal wastewater-treating anaerobic digesters from Japan - AD_JPNNA5_MetaG | ecosystem: Engineered > Bioreactor > Anaerobic > Digestate | place...
CTACTGTTTCTTGGGGCGCTGTATCAGGTGCAACTAGCTATACTGTTCAATATCGTATCGTAGGTGCTGCTACTTGGTTAACAGGAACAAGTACTACTACTTCATTAGGACTTACAGGATTAACTGCTTCTAGCAATTATCAATTCCAAGTTACTGCTACTTGTACAGGAACTGTTGGTACTGCTTCTGCATTAGGAACGTTTACTACTTCAGCGGCAACTACAACATGTACTGATACTTATGAGCCGAATGAATCACGTACTGCAGGTAAAACAATTTCTGTAAATACTGATATCACTGCTAAAATCGGAACAAGTACTGATAAAGATTGGTTCAAAGTAACTACTGTATCAGGTGCTACTAAAATCAAAGTAGTTCTTGATCAACTTCCTGCTGACTACGATTTAAAATTATTCAACTCATCAGGATCTCAATTAGCGGTTTCTCAAAACGGAAGCACTACTGCTGAGTCAATCATCCGTAACGTAACTTCTGCAGCTACTTATTATGTACAAGTATATGGTTATTCTAGTGCATTCAATGCTAACACTTGCTATCGTTTACGTGTAAATGCTTCAGGCACTAACTTCCGTGCTGCTAGCGGTGCTGATGTTGAAACAGAAGAAAACGTGAATGTAGAGAAGATCAATGCAATGGATGTTCTTAGCTTATTCCCTAACCCGGCTTCTACTTCTTTAACTATTAACTTCTTTACTCCTAATCAAGAAAACTCAACAATTGAGATTTATGATATGATCGGCAAAGTAGTTTCTTCAAGAGTAATCAATAGCCAAGAAGGATTTAATGCTCAAGATCTTGATATTACAGGATTAAATAATGGCGTTTATTTCTTAAAAATGACTCAAAGTGAAAAATCAACTGTGAAGAAATTCGTAGTGAAACACTAATAGTTATAATATTCTCTTCAAGAAAGCCTCTGCATTTGCAGGGGCTTTCTTATTTTTACCATATCATGAATATTGCTATTTCCGATTCTCTCGCTTTAAGGCCGCTCACAATTACTGATGCTACGGGATTTGCAGCTTATGCAAACAACAGAAAAGTTTCTGATAACCTCCGTGATGCATTCCCGAAACCTTATAACATCGATGACGCTGAACGTTTTATTCATTCAGTTTCCGGTAATGCTAAACCAAATGTTTTGGGAATCGAATACAAAAAAGAAATCATAGGAAGTATTGGCATTTTTCCCGGCGACGATATCTATCGCTTTAATGCGGAAATCGGCTATTGGATCGCAGAACCATTTTGGAGTTTGGGAATAGGAACTCAAGTTGTTAATGCGATGACCGATTATGCTTTTAATAATTTTCCTTTGGAACGCTTATATGCTCGTCCGTTCCCATTCAATATAGCTTCCATAAGAGTGCTCGAAAAATGTGGATATATCCATGAAGCAACACTGAAAAATGCTCTGGTAAAACAGGGACATTTTTATGATGAATTAATTTTCTCAAAGTTGAAGTAATACATTATGCAAACATTCATCGATCAAGTTATTGAGGAAATATACCCTTATGCAAATAAGGACCTATTGGTAATTGTTCCTACACGCAGGGCTGCTTCTTTATTAAAATCAGGATTAGCCGTAAAGAGAAAGTCGGCAGGATTTTTACCGTCATTTATTCCGGTGGCAGATTTAATTTCAATTCTTTGCCCTTTACCAATAGCAGATGATAATTCACTTCTTCTTTACCTCTTTGAGGCGTACAAAAAGTCTGATCAAGAAATTACTATCGATGATTTTTTGAAATGGGGAGGACAAGTCCTCGATGATTTTAATGAAATCGACAGAAATCTTATCAATGCCAAAGGCCTATTCAAAAAAGTAGCAGGATTAAAAGAATTAGAGGAGTTATTTCAGCCTGACTCAGAGGAAATTGAACTCTTAAATGTATTCTGGACACAATTCTCCATGAAACCTCTTTCACCCTTAAAAGAGGAATTTCTAAGATATTGGGAGATCTTACCCAACTTATACAACGATTTCAACGATCTGCTTAAATCGAAGAACATTGCCTATGAAGGTATGGCTTGGAAATGGGCTGCCGAAAACATTGCATCGAATGAAAAAATAACCGCCTTCAACAAAGTAGTATTTGCAGGATTTTATGCAATGACTAAAACGGAAGAGTCAATTGCATCTTATTTAGAAAAACAAGGCAAGTTGGTTATGCTGGTTGACGCAGATAACTATTACGCATTACCGAAATATCAAGAAGCCGGAATGTTTTTCAGAAAAGGTTATCTGGCAGAAAATAAAAGTAAATGGTCGACAGACTATTTAACCACGACAACAAAAGAAATTAGTATTACAGGTGTCCCGGGTAAATCATCTATGGCACATGAACTCGCCGTTAAAGTTTCGAGTTTACTTCAACATGTTTCTCCTGAGGAAAGAGATTCATCAGTAGTCGTTTTACCTGATGATTCACTACTCTACCCATTCCTTTTGTCGCTCACAAAAACTGCAGTTCCGTTTAACCCATCCATGGGATTCCCAATAGCTCAGTTTCCATTTATGCATCTCCTAAAAAATGTAAAAATTATCAGGACGCAATTGCTGCTGAACAATGAAGATGTTTCTTACTCCGAATTTGTTAAATCGGTTTTGCAGCACTCAACAATTTCTTTAATTACCGTTGATAAAAACAAAGATACCGAGTCAATAATCAGAGATAAAATTCAAAAATACTTAACAACTGTTTGTGAAACTGTAGAGGATGAAGATAAAAATCTTATTGGTTTCATTTCAATATTTGAATCATTAACAGACCCCGTTTTTCCCGGTATCTATAGAAGCATTGTCCAACAAATAACCCTATTATCAACTAGATTAAAACCACATTTTAATAACTTAACTATTAAGGCATATTGGCAATTATTATTTGCAGAACTAGAAAAAGTAAGATTGCCATTTTTAATTCCCGATAAACAAGGCATTCATATTATGGGATTTCTCGAAACAAGGGTAGCTGATTACAAAAACGTGTTCATTGCTTCCTTGAACGAAGGAACTTTACCCGGCGATAGTATACCTAAATCACTTATCCCTTATTCAATCAGGAAAGCTTATCACCTGCCATGTAAAGAAGAACAAGAAGCGGTGACGGCCTATCACTTTTATCGTTTATTGCAACGCACTTCTCAAGTTCATTTGTTTTACAATAACGATCTCACCGATATGGGTGGTGGCGAGAAAAGCAGATATCTATTACAGATTGAAATGGAATTAGCAGCAGCAAATCCTGAGATAAAAATTCAATACCTTCAAGCTAATTATCAGCCTCAAGCTACCCTTCCTGTTAAAATCAATATCAAGAAATCAGAAGAAATTGTTTCTTACATGCAGAAGAAATATCTGTATGTTGATGAACAAGAAACAAATGGAAAAGGATTTTCAGCATCTTCTCTCTCTTCATATATCCATTGTAGTTTAAAATTTTATTTTGAACAGATTGCTGGATTAAAAATCAATGAGGTTAGTACAGCAATCGATCCAATGGTATTCGGAAAAATTCTTCATAAATGCATGGAGAATATTTATGCCGAGCAATCCGAGATTACCGCAGATTTCCTAAAAGAAAAATCCGGAGAACTTACTAAAATCATTGAAGATGCAACAGCATCTGAATTCAGAAAAGGAGCATTATCGGGTAATGATTTATTGCTTCAAGGTGTAATAGAAGAGCTAATCAGAAGATTGTTGATTTATGATGAATCGCAAGCTCCATTCACTATTCTTGGATTAGAAAAAGAGCTATCAATTCCATTTTTAATCAACTCCGACTTAAAAGTTCGCTTGAAAGGTATTTTCGATAGAATAGATACACATGGCAATTTTACCCATATCCTCGATTATAAAACCGGGGGAGATGATCCTTCTTTACCAAAGGAGTTTGCAAGTCTATTTACTGATTCGAAACGTAAAATTCCTTTTCAGGTATTAATGTATGTGATGATTTATCAAAGTGTTAATCCCGATGCATTAATTAAAGCCGGAATTTATCAAGTGCGTAAGTCGGCAGAGAAAGTAGTTTTTCTCACTAACGACCAACCGGTCGACAAGGAACTAATTTCAAATTATACAGAGGGATTGCAAAAATTGATTGCTGAAATCTTCGACACTGAAATTGATTTCAAACAAACAGACGACATTAAAAAATGTGGGTACTGCGATTTTGTTCGAATTTGCAATCGAATGAATTAATAGCGATCCTTTTCTTTCTCTTCCATCCTGCCGGCAATCGACTCAATGAAGGAGTTTGTTATTGAAAGTAAAATACTAAACAACAAAGCCACCCAAAATCCATCGACCTTAAATCCGCTTTTGAGTAAATTACTGGCTATTAAAATTATTGCGGCGTTAATAACCAACAGGAATAAGCCTAATGAAACAACAGTAATCGGTAATGTTAAGAATATCAAAACCGGCTTAAGGAAAATATTCAAGAGGATAATCACTAACGAAACTAAAATGGCTGCTGACATCCCTTGCACTTCAACTCCGGGCATAAAGGAGGCAATCAAGAAAATGGCCAAAGCCATCGACATAACTTTCACTAAAAACTTCATAAAACCAATATTATCTATAAATCCTTTTGCAAATGTAAATTCAAAAATGCTGGATTCACAGATATTTTCTACTTTTTCTGAATTCTTTGGATATAAATCAGTAATTTCAAGTGATTTTACCTCTTAATTTGAGATAAGTGAAATACATTTAAACTTTAATCGTCACCTTTTGTTAAAGGGTATAACATGCATCATTTCAAATTTTCAAAGTTTACACCTCCCGAAGAGAAGGGTTCATACGAATCCTTGGAGAAGCTTTTTATTGAACTGCTTCAATACACGGCCGGTGACGCTAATGAAGCAATTACATGGTTGACAGAACTCGACAAACAGTATAATATTACCACCCCCGAATATGGCATTGGTGATTTCATCAATGATTTGAAAGCCAAAGGCTTATTAAATGAGGATGAGGATAAGAATTTCTCCATCACCCCAAAGACTGAACAAACAATTCGAAAAGCTTCGCTGGATGAAATTTTCGGCAAACTGAAAAAGGCAGGTAAAGGAACTCACAAAACTACTAAAACAGGTATTGGTGATGAAACTAGTGCTGATATTCGTCCTTGGCAGTTTGGAGATAGCCACGAGCAGGTAAACCTCACCAACTCTATCCGAAATGCTCAAGTCAATCATGGTATCGATGAATTCTCGATGACAGAAGATGACTTAGAAGTTCAAGAGCGTGAGCATAAATCGTATAATGCTACTGTTTTAATGATCGATATCTCGCATAGCATGATCTTGTATGGAGAGGATAGAATTACTCCTGCAAAGAAAACTGCGATGGCGTTAGCGGAATTGATTAAAACAAGATATCCGAAAGATATGCTCGATATCGTTGTTTTTGGTGATGATGCTTGGCCGATAAGTATTAAAGACCTACCCTACCTTCAAGTCGGACCATATCATACTAATACTTCTGCAGGACTAGAACTTGCTATGGATTTGCTTCGAAGAAGAAAAACTCCCAACAAGCAAATATTTATGATCACTGATGGTAAGCCAAGTTGCATGAAGGTGGCTGGACAGTATTATAAAAACAGTTTCGGACTCGACAAAAAAATTTTAAATAATGTCTTAAACTTAGCAGGACAAGCTAGAAGATTAAATATTCCCATCACAACTTTCATGATCGCTCAAGATCCATACCTCCAACAATTTGTAAGAGATTTCACTCGCACAAATAATGGAAGAGCCTTTTATAGCTCGCTCAACGGATTGGGTGAATTCATGTTTGAAGATTACATTAAAAACCGCAAAAAAACAGTACGCTAATTGAAAAAGATAATCAAACCGGAAAGTATCGTTAACCTCGGACAGCTGAAGGCATCTGGATATAAACCCAGAACTATAAAGCAGGAATTACGAGAGAATTTAATTGATGCTTTAAAAAACAAGACCGTTCTCTTTAAAAATATTAAAGGTTACGAAGAAACAGTAATTCCTCAACTAGAGACTGCTATTTTATCGCAACACAACATTTTGTTATTAGGTCTTCGTGGACAAGCGAAAACAAAATTATCACGCATGATGATTCATCTGCTTGATGAATATGTCCCGGTAATTGAAGGAAGTGAATTAAACGAAGATCCTTTGAACCCCATATCTCACGCAGCTCATCAACTAATTAAAGAAGCCGGCGATGACACTCCTGTAACTTGGATGTCGAGAAACGATAGATATGTAGAGAAGTTGGCTACGCCGGATGTATCGGTAGCCGATCTTATTGGAGATCTTGATCCTATTAAAGCAGCTAACTTAAAATTGAGTTATGCTGACGAAAGAGTAATTCATTACGGACTAGTACCTCGTTCTCACAGAAGTATTTTCGTGATCAATGAACTTCCCGATTTACAAGCTAGAATTCAAGTAGCATTGTTTAATATCCTTCAAGAAGGAGATATACAAATTAGAGGTTTTAGAGTAAGATTGCCAATCGACCTTCAATTTGTATTCACTGCTAACCCTGAAGATTATACCAATAGAGGATCAATCGTTACTCCATTGAAAGATCGAATCGGTAGTCAAATATTAACGCATTATCCTAAATCCGTTGAGATATCTCAATCGATTACGAAGCAAGAAGCTCAATTAAGCGACGATCAAAGGAGCAGCATTACAGTGCCACCACTTATCGAAAAACTCCTCGAACAAATATCATTCGAAGCTAGAAAAAGTGAGTACATCGACCAGAAAAGCGGTGTTTCAGCTCGACTAACGATAAGTGCCTACGAAAATCTCGTAAGTGTTGTGCAAAGAAGAATGCTTTTAAATAATGAAACATCAGGAGTTGCAAGAATCAATGATCTTTACGGAGTAATTCCGGCAATAACAGGTAAAGTAGAATTGGTTTACGAAGGCGAATTGGAAGGAATTTCAAATGTTGCCTATACTTTGATCAGCAAAGCTATACGACACGAATTCATTAATTACTTCCCCGATCCTGAAAGAGCTAAAAAATCGAAACAAGGCAATGCTTATGCCGAAGTACTCGATTGGTTTAATGAAGGAAATGAAATTGATTTAATGCACTCCTCTTCAGAGAAAGAACATATTGCTCAAATTGATAAAATAAAAGCATTGACTACTGTTGTCAATAATTATCAGAAGAATCTCAGTAAAGCTGACAGTGTTTTACTTCGCGAGTTTATGCTGCACGGACTTGCTGAATATTCACAAATAAGTAAACGTCGTATGGAAAGTACAGTTCTATTCAGCGATTTGGTAGGATCAATCTTTAATCCCGGAAAAGAATAATTAAAATCAAACTAACATAAAACCCATAAAGCAATGTTCAATATCATTTTAAGCTTATTGCTGTTTGTTACAGCTCCTGCAAATATCTACGGATTTAAGATTAAATCGATCGATGGTAAAACAATCGATTTAACGCAGTACAAAGGAAAGAAAATCCTTATCGTTAATACTGCTTCTGAATGCGGTTACACTCCTCAATATGAGGCTTTGCAAAAGTTATCTGAGACGTATAAAGATAAATTGGTGGTGATTGGATTCCCTGCGAATAATTTCGGTGGACAAGAGCCGGGGTCTGATGCAGATATTAAAAGTTTCTGTACGAAATCATACAAGGTTACTTTCCCAATGGCATCAAAAGTATCGGTTAAAGGAAACGACATGAATGAACTATTTAAATGGTTAACATCTCAACCTAATCCCGATTTCACAGGCGATATCAACTGGAATTTCGAAAAGTTCTTGATCGATGAAAATGGAAAGTTGGTGAGAAGATATCGTTCTAAAGTACGTCCGATGGACGCTGATATTATCAATGCTCTTTAAAAATATTTCGAATCAGGTTATTGATTAATCAATAACCTGATTCCTTTTCCATGCAAAGTAACAATTTCAATGCGCGGATCTTTCTTCAAATATTTTCTAAGCTTGGTAATAAAAACATCCATACTTCTCCCATTGAAATAATTATCGTCGCCCCAAATTAGTTTTAAGGCTTTTTGTCGAGGGAGTAAATCATTTTGATGAACGCATAGTAATCGTAACAACTCGGCTTCTTTTGGAGATAAATTTACAATTTCCTCCCCTTCGTGAATCTTCCTGAGTTTATAATCGAATTTATAAATCCCGATATCGAAATCTGTTTTGTCTTCCATCTCTACAATTCCCATCGAGCGACGAAGTATAACATTAATCTTATGAAGAAGCACATCCGTATCAAATGGCTTAGTTAAATAATCATCAGCTCCAGCATTATAACCTTTAAGCATATCTTCTTTCATTCCTTTTGCAGTTAAGAAGATAATAGGTACTTTTTTATCGCGTTCACGAATGGCTGCGGCCACCGAGAATCCATCCATTTTCGGCATCATCACATCCAAAATCACCAAATCGAAACTCTTGCCATCAAAAGCTTCATTGCCGGCAACGCCGTCGCGCGCAAGTGTAACATGATATTCATCCAGCTCAAGGAAGCTCTTCAAGACATTCCCGAAGTTTACATCGTCTTCCACTAAAAGAATTTTTGCCTTCATAAATCAACTGATATTTTTTAATGGTAAATAAACAGTGAAAGTACTTCCTTCACCGGGATTAGATACAACCTCAACAGTACCTCCATGCGCTTCCACAATTGCCTTTACATAACTTAGTCCAAGTCCGAAACCTTTAACATCGTGAATATTGCCAGTTGTGGCACGGTAAAAAGTATCGAATATTTTTCGCTGCGTCTCCTTGCTCATTCCTATTCCCTTATCGCTAATACTAATCGCTACTTGATCATTACTACGATTTATGGCAATTGTTATTTTAGGAGATTCGGGAGAGTACTTATTAGCATTATCAATTAGGTTGGTAAATACATTCAGCAAGTGATTACCGTCGCCTATAAAAGGAATTACACCTTCGGTAGATTCATAAATCAACTTACCATCGCGTTGCTCAACAGTAAGCTTCGCACTAGCTATTGCATGTTCAACAACATCTTTAATATCAATCTCCGATTTACTGAGTTTCAATTCACCTTTATCAATCTGCGCCATCTGTAGTACAGCTTCCACTTGTTTCAGCATTCGTTGATTTTCATCTCTGATTACATTGGTGTAATAATCCATTTTATCGGCATTCGTATATACCTTCGGATTTTTAATCGACTCGTTTGCAATTTGAATCGTAGCTATTGGCGTTTTAAATTCATGCGTCATATTATTAATGAAATCACTCTTCACAATTGCTAATTTTTTCTGACGCAACACTACTCTCATCACATAGATAAATCCTAAGATCATTATCAAAGTAAAAACGACTGAACTAAAAATCAACGGCCACATTTCTGAAATGAGATAATTGAATTTATTAGGAAATGATATTTCCAATTGCTCATTGCGCTTAAAAATATCATTCGGAAACAAAGTAATCGAATAATTCATTTTCGTTAAAGCAACGGAATCGGAACCGGGTTTGATGTATAAATAACCTCTATGATCAGCCTTGGTTATGCCGTAATCACAGTTAGCTTCAATATTCCTATTCGTGAATTCAGTTTTGATAATCGTATCAAGCACTTTAGGGGGGATTCGGTCGAGTAGATTTCTGCTTCTGTCACTTATCTGAAAAGTAAGCTTACGCATCATCGTGTTCAATTTACTGAACTTCGACTCCATTCGCTTAGCCGTTTCTTGCTCTATAGAATCGATTAAGTCGGCTTCATTGTGGACAGTTATTGCCACCACTTCTTTTTGCTGAACATCCTTTTCGATACGAATGTCCACCGTTGAATCCATGATCAATGGAAATCCACCTTCACGATGCGGATCATTTCTTTGCTTACGAAGTTCTTGAACTCGGTTCATCAATGCTCCGGAAATCTGAGCATACTCCCCGGGAGGAGGTGGCGGCGGAGGTGGTAATGGAGCATCTACAATTGACGCCAGCTGATCATATAAACTATCCTTTAAGTGAGCATCGTTGGTAGACGAATCGCCATTCGTGATATAATTCTGAACAACAATTTTCATGTTCTCTTGCTGCTCAACCTTCGCTACTATATCATTCATAGCCATCATTACCGATTGGTCAAATTGCTGCTCACGGACCTGCAAATCGTGCATGATCCAATAAGCCTGCAAGCTGATTAACCCGGCTAGGGCTAAACTCATTAAAACGACAACTAAACGGAATTGTGATCTGTTCATCGAGTCAAATTTATCAAATCGCACAATGTCATAACAAGCATTAACCGTAAATTAACGGTAATTAACGAGCCCTTAACCCTTATTCGATTAAATACATGTTATCATTGCATCTCAAACTACCGAAAAAATGAACCTAAACAAGTTAACCATCTTCGCGCTCTTGCTTTCAGCGGGAAGCGTAAAGAGTATGGCTCAGTCGAAAGACAATGAACCAAAAGGAGATAAGAAAATCAGTTTGATGATAGTGACCGAAGAAAACGGACAAAAAACAATCATCGATACCACATTCACTACTGCTGATGAGGAGACAATGAGGAATTACCTTAAAAGTCGAGGAGTCAAAGATTTCGATATGAACTTCCCACCTCCTCCTCCGCCACCTGCTCCACCGGCTCCGGGAACTCCTCCGCCACCACCACCTCCTCCTCATCCGGGAGATGACAGAGAAGTAGCTTATCAATATGAATACAGAATTAAAGATGGCACAAAGGGCAAACATGATGACGAAAAAGAAATCCATGTTGTTGTCGATAATAAAGAATTAGATTCTGCTATCGAAGAAGCCAGAAAACAATTAGAAAGTTCACTTAAAAAGACTTCTAAGTTAACAAAGGATGAAATCAAAAAAATTACTGATGAGTTCGATGATAACATGAAAGATCTTAAATCGAAAGCTAAAGAGGAGAAAAAAGTTATAATTATTGAAACTGATAAAAAGAAAATCGACAAATAGTTTCTCATTACTTTTTTGTTTCTTTGAATCATGCATTCAGTAGTAGCATATATCAAGGAAATTAGACTTAAGCAAGTTAAGCGTGAGTTGTCTGCCTTAGGATTGATTTATTCTCTTGTAATAGCTGCCGTTTTATTTTTCGCAATTAAAGCTACAGTTGTATCTGTTACAACTTTTAGATCACAATTGATATTTAGTTTGATATGGTCGGCATTATTGCCGACCATTCATTTTTCTAGAAAAGACATTCGATTTCTCCAGATTACTAAAGAAAG
>Ga0116184_10004313_pt1 | contig 11273 bp, 10 predicted proteins | sample AD_JPNNA5_MetaG_FD_89886 | JGI IMG/M metagenome (GOLD analysis project Ga0116184, IMG submission 89886) | Active sludge microbial communities of municipal wastewater-treating anaerobic digesters from Japan - AD_JPNNA5_MetaG | ecosystem: Engineered > Bioreactor > Anaerobic > Digestate | place...
CCACTGGGACCGTCGCCTCGACGCGCGTCTGGCTGCCGCACTCATGGGTATCCAGGCGATCAAGGGCGTCGAAGTCGGTGACGGCTTCCGCACCGCGGCCCGTCGCGGGAGCGAGGCCCACGACGAGATGGAGCGTGACCCCGATGGCACCATCCGTCGCCGGACCGGTCGGGCCGGCGGCACCGAAGGTGGCATGAGCGTCGGGGGAGTGCTCCGGGTCCGGGCGGCCATGAAGCCCATCTCAACCGTGCCACGCAGCCTCGACACCGTCGACATCGCCTCCGACGAGCCGGCCAAGGCGATCCACCAGCGCTCGGATGTCTGCGCCGTGCCGGCCGCGGGCGTCGTCGCCGAGGCCATGGTGGCTCTTGTCCTCGCGGAGGCGTGTCTGGAGAAGTTCGGTGGCGATTCGGTGACCGAGACGGCACGCAACCACACGGCATACCTCGCCGCCATTCCCGCCTCGATGCGGACCTGGTGAAGGACGACTTGGAGATGGCACGGAGTGCTCCAAGGCTCGTCCTCATCGGGCCTCCCGGCAGCGGCAAGACCACGGTGGGCGCGGCCGTCGCCGATCTGCTCGGTGTCGACTGCCATGACACCGACGCAGCGGTCGAGCGCGCACAACAGCGCACGATCTCGGACATCTTCGTCGAGGACGGCGAACCCGCATTCCGGGCCTTGGAGCGGGCCGAAGTGGCCCGCGCCCTGGCCGAGGAGACCGGAGTCCTTGCGCTCGGTGGTGGCGCCCCCATGGATCCCCAGACACAGGCCGTCTTGGCTGGTCACACCGTCGTCTTCCTCGATGTCGCGATCGCCGATGCCTCCAAGCGGATCGGCTTCGACCAGTCCCGACCGCTGCTCTCGGTCAACCCGCGCGCCTCATGGACCAAGCTGATGAACGACCGTCGCCCCACCTACACGCGTCTGGCCACCCACGTCGTCGACACCGCGGGGCGCACGCCCCAGGACATCGCGGCCGAGATCGTCGCCTTGCTCGAGGGCGACCGATGAGCGTCGTCAGCGTCGGCGATCGTTATGACGTCACCATCGGGCGGGGCCTGCTCGACCGTGTCGCAGCAACGATCCCCGAGCAGGCCGAGCAGGTCCTCGTCGTCCACAGCGAAGCCCTGCCGGCGCCGGCCCAGCGTGTCGCGGCGGCCATCACGGCGAGCGGTCGGACGGCCCATCTCGCACCGGTCCCCGATGCCGAGAGTGCCAAGACCGCCTCGGTCCTCGCCGACCTCTGGGGTCAACTGGGCAGGCACGCCTTCACCCGCAGCGACGTGATCGTCGCCGTCGGCGGCGGCACCGTCACCGACCTCGGCGGCTTCCTCGCCGCCAGTTGGCTCCGTGGAGTGCCGGTCGTCCAGGTCCCGACCACCCTGCTCGCGATGGTCGACGCGGCGGTTGGTGGCAAGACCGGCATCAACACCCCCGAAGGCAAGAACCTCGTCGGCGCCTTCCACGAACCCGCCGCCGTCATCGTCGATCTCGACCTGCTCGCCACCCTCCCAAGAGTCGACTTCGTCGCCGGGCTCGCCGAGGTGATCAAGGCCGGCTTCATCGTCGACACACGCATCCTCGACCTCGTCGAGTCCGATCCGGAGGGCGCCACCCACTGGGACGGCCCGCACACCGAGGAACTCATCGAGCGCGCCATCATCGTCAAGGCCGAGGTCGTCGCCGCCGACCTCAAGGAGTCCTTCCTGCGCGAGATCCTCAACTACGGCCACACCCTTGGGCACGCCATCGAGCAGGTCGAGCACTATCGCCGTCGCCATGGCGAGGCGGTGGCCATTGGGATGGTGTATGCCGCGGAGCTGGCCAAGTGCGCAGGTCACCTGTCCGAGGAGGACGTCTCCCGGCACCGTGCGGTGCTGAGCAGCGTCGGCCTGCCCACGGCATACGCTGCGGTTGAAGGCGAGTCGATCGACTCTGCGTGGGAGGCCCTCTTGACCGCGATGCGGCGGGACAAGAAGTCCCGAGGCGCTCAGCTGCGGTTCGTCATCCTCGATTCCATCGGCCATCCGGTGCGTCTCGAAGGGCCCAGCGAGGAGTGTGTGCGAACAGCCTTCGACGCGGTTCAGGCCTGACGGGCCGCGCTCTCCGGACCGCTTGAGAAGTCGCACAGGAAGGCCACAGGAAGTGGACAGTGGCCTCACTGGATCCCGGGGCATGGTTGTCCTCATGAACAGCCGACGCATCGTCCCCGCCGCCCTGCTCGCCCACGACGATCACGACCACGATCCGACGAGTGAGTTGGATCGCGGCCTCGATTACGACATGAACACGCTGCTGCGACGTCGCGGCGCCCTGGGGTTCCTCGGCGGAGTCGGTCTGGCTGCCCTCGCGGGTTGCGCCAGTGCTGCGACATCGGGCTCGGCGGCGAGTTCGTCGACGTCCGCCGCGGCAACGTCTGCAGCCACTGCTTCCGCCTCGGCGAGCGCGACCGCTGCGGCCAGCGCGAGCGCGACGCCGAGCGCCGCGAGCACCGTCGTCGACGACGAGACCGCCGGCCCCTACCCGGGCGACGGCAGCAACGGCAAGGACGTGCTCGTGCAGAGCGGCGTCGTGCGCCAGGACATCTCGACGAGCATCGGCTCGAGCACCAAGGTCGCAGGGGCACCCATGACGCTCAACCTCACGGTGACCGACTCGACCCAGGGGTATGCCGCGATGACCGGTGCCGCCGTCTACGTCTGGCACGCCGATGGCCAAGGCCGCTACTCCATGTATTCCAATGGGGTCGCCGACGAGACCTTCCTGCGCGGGGTCCAGTCCACCAACGCCCAGGGCACGGCGACCTTCACCTCCGTCTTCCCCGGCTGCTATGACGGGCGCTGGCCGCACATCCACTTCGAGGTGTACAAGTCCGAGGCCGAAGCCACGAAGAGTGGCCAGATCGTCAAGACCAGTCAGATCGCCCTCCCGCAGGCCACGTGCGAGCAGGTCTACACCGACACCACGGCCTACCCAGCGAGTGCGAACAACCTCTCGCGAGTCTCGCTCACGCAGGACATGGTCTTCGGCAATGACGGCGGGATCCACCAACTCGCCACGGTCACCGGCGACGCCACGAGCGGCTACACGGTCAGCCTGACGATCGGGGTCTGACGGGCAGGTAAACTTCTCGGTGATCCCAGCCCCCTGCGGGGGTGGCGCGTGCCCACGCACCGTGAGCGCACGGCATACGCAATCCTGACCGACCACCCGAAAGTGACCTCACTCGTGGCATCGACCAACGACCTCAAGAACGGCCTCGTCCTCAACATCGACGGGCAGCTCTGGACCGTCATCGAGTTCCAGCACGTCAAGCCCGGCAAGGGCCCGGCCTTCGTGCGCACCAAGCTCAAGAACGTCCTGTCGGGCAAGGTCGTCGACAAGACCTTCAACGCGGGCGTCAAGGTCGAGACCGCGAACGTCGACAAGCGCACGATGCAGTACCTCTACAACGACGGCACCGATTTCATCTTCATGGACCCCGACACCTACGACCAGCTCCCGGTGAGCCCGGACGTCGTCGGTGACGCCGCGAAGTACATGCTCGAGAACCAGGACGCGCTCGTGGCCCGCCACGACGGCAACGTGCTCTTCGTGGAGTTGCCCGCCTCGGTCGTCCTCGAGATCACCTACACCGAGCCCGGCCTGCAGGGCGACCGGTCGACCGGTGGCACCAAGCCCGCGACGGTCGAGACCGGCGCGCAGGTCGCCGTTCCGCTCTTCCTCGAGACCGGCACCAAGATCAAGGTGGACACCCGGGACGGGTCCTACCTCGGCCGCGTCAACTGACGCGCCCCAGCCGACTCAGGACCTGACATGAGTGCCCGCACCAAGGCCCGCAAGGCCGCGCTGGATCTGCTCTTCGAAGCGGACCAGCGCGGTGTCAACGTGTCCGAGTTGCTCGGGCAGCGGCAGGCCACCCCCGCGGGTGAGGCACCGGTGCGTGACTTCACGGCCGACCTCGTCCGGGGCACCGTCGAGCACTGGACCGCGATCAACGACCTCATCACCACGTGGTCGCAGGGCTGGACCCTCGAGCGGATGCCGGCCGTCGACCGCGCCATTTTGCGGTTGGGCACCTATGAGGTCGTGTATGCCGTGGGCGCACCCGAGACGGTCGCCATCAGCGAGTGGGTGGGCCTGGCCACCGACCTGTCGACCGATGAGAGCCCGAAGTTCGTCAACGGCATCCTCGGCCGATTGCTCGAACTCAAGCCGACCCTCGTCTGAGGTCGTTCGTGTCCGGCGAGCCTGCTTCTGAGCACTCGCTGCCGGTGGTGCGGCTGCCGGACGCCGAGGACATCGCCCGGCTGCAGGCCATCGAGGCGTCGGCGGACGAACTCGTGCCCTATTCGCGCGACGAGGGCTGGCCGCCGGCTGCTGCCGGTGCGGCGCGAATGGCCGTCCCGGGGCTGCTCTTCGTCATCGGCGAGCCTGCGGTCGGCTTCGTCCACGTGCTCGACCTGGGGGAGGGGCACTGGCATCTCGAGCAGTTGTCGGTCGCTCGAGACCAGGCAGGTCAGGGCATGGGTCGAGCGCTGCTGCGGGCCGCGATCGCCGTGGCCTCGGGGCTGGGTGGGAGCGAGATGACGCTCATGACCTTCGCTGACCTACCCTTCAACGCCCCCTTCTACGCCACCGAGGGCTTCCTTCCGGTCACGGACACTCGAGAGGGCCTCCGGGGGTTCGTCGAGGCCGAGGAGAGGCTCGGGATGTCGCGGTGGGGTCCGCGCGTGGCGATGTCACGCGTCTTGGGCGCTGAACCGAGTTCTGAATTGAGTTCGGATAACAATCCGGTGTGACGGATGCACATTCGTGTGACTGATGTGACAATCGGATGTTCGCGCCAGCTGCTCCTCGATCGGATCACAGGACCCCCGTGAAAACTCGACTGCTCTCCGTTGCTGCCTGTGCGGCCCTGTTGTTGCCCGTTGGGGCGACCGTCGCCGCTGCCGACACCCCCTCTCCTGCCACGTCTGCGCCGCCGACGTCGGCGTCGCCCACAGCCCCCGACCCGGGGGCCGTGGATGTGGGTGAACCCTCGGCTGGTGAGCGAGAGGTCTCCTTGGGATCGGTGGGTGTCACCGTGCCCGCGGATTGGCCGGTCATCGATCTGGACGCGAACCCGACGACCTGCGTCAGGCTGGACAAGAAGGTCGTCTACGTCGGCACGCCCGGGCCGAACCAGGACTGTGCGGCTCGTGCAGTGGGACGTGCCGAGGCGATCGTGGTCACGCCGACCGATGCCGTGGGGTCGGTCAAGGACCTGCTCCCCGACGATGCGTCCGCGCCGCCCACGATCGTCGAGGACCCCGATGCCAATGTCCGCCGTGTGGTGGTCCCGGAGGCCGGTGTCACCGTGAGCGGGGCCTGGGGGTCGAGCGGGGACAGCGCCATCGGCGAGATCCTCGAATCGGTGACCGTGGACGGTGCTCCCGCCGAGCCTGCCACCGTGACCCAGGTCAGCGGCTCGGTCGCTGCGCAGTCGGCCTTTCCTGCAGTCTTCGCCGCCCAACAGCGCGCGGTGGCCGTGACCGCCCGGTCCGCCGAGACTCCGGCCGCCGTGGGCAAGCCGCTTTTCGGGGGGATGGCCTTCGACGCGTGCAACGCGCCCAGCACCGCGACGATGCAGGCCTGGCGGCAGTCCCCCTACGCGGCCGTCGGCATCTACACGAGTGGTTCGATGCGTGCGTGCCCCTTCCAAGGCGGCACGGCATGGATCAACTCGGTCGTGTCCCAAGGGTGGGGCCTGATCCCTATTCACGTCGGCCTCCAAGCGCCGTGCGTGACGCAGACGGGGTTGTCGTTGGTCTCGCGAGACCTGGCCACCGCCCGGAGCCAGGGCAGGAGCGAGGCGAGTGCCGCTGCGGCGGCACTGGGCAAGTTGGGGTTGGGTGCGGGGACCGTCGTCTACCTCGACCTCGAGTCCTACTCGATGACCGACACCAATTGCTCGACCGTCACGGTCGCGTTCACCTCCGAGTGGACCAAGGAACTCCACCAGCGCGGCTATCTGTCCGGGGTCTACGGCGGAGCCGGCTCGTTGATGCGCGATCTCACCAAGGCCATCCAGCAGCGGGACCCCTCGTTCCAGCCCCCGGACCACATCTGGGTGGCGCACTGGAACCAGCTCCAGACCACGCGGGACACCTATTCGCCGCAGTACTACCCCGACTATTACTGGACCAACCACCAGCGCCTGCATCAGTACTCCGGTGACACCCAAGAGACCTGGGGTGGGGTCAGCCTGCACATCGACCGCAACTGGGTTGATGCCACTCTGCCGGGGAATGCCACGCAGACGGCATACGGAGCGAACACCCTCGGACCCGGCAGCCCCGGCTTCGTGTTCACCGGTGACATGCGCTACTGGACGCCGGCACCTGGGAAGGGCGCCCAACAGAAGGCCTATTCAACGGGCCCGAGCACTGGCTCCGAGGGCAACGGGGCAACCTGGTCGCCGACTCTGGAGCCGGGAACCTACCGCGTCGAGGCCAACATCCCTGATGCCTCCGTTGCCACGAAGGGCCTCTACGTCCTCGACAGCGCGCTGGGCCGGACGTCCGTCACGCTCGATCAGGGCACGGGGGGTGGCTACCGACTCGTCGGCACCGTCCGGGTCGAGCAGGGGCGACCGGCCTCGGTGCACCTGGCCGACAACGGTGGAGGTGTCTCCACCAAGCGAATCTGGGCCGATGCCATCCGCTTCGTCCCGACGCAGCCGACACCCGCGCCGACCCTTACTCCGACCCCTACCCCGACCCCCACCCCCAAACCCACCCCGACACCGACACCCAGCTCTCCGTCGGTGGTCGCCCCGACGGTGAGTTATCGGGCCCACGTGAGCAGCATCGGTTGGCAGGCCTTTGTCGGGGATGGCACCTTGGCCGGGACCACTGGTCGGGCCCTGAGCATGGAGGCCATCGATCTGAAGCTCGCACCCGGTTCGCTCACCGGTGGACTCCAGATGCGCGCCCACGTGAGCAAGATCGGCTGGATGTCATGGACGAGTGCGCCCGGCATGGTCGGCACCACTGGCCGAGCCCTCCCCATGGAGGCCTTGGAACTCAAACTCACCGGAGCGCTCGCCGACAAGTACCGCATCGAGTACCGAGCCCACGTGCGCAACGTGGGATGGCAGAACTGGGTTGCCGACGGACAGATCAGTGGAACGACTGGTCGTGCGTTGCCGATCGAGGCGGTGATGATCCGGCTCGTTCCCAAGGCCTGACCCGCCCTGCCGCCGGCCCGGTCCATCGTTCACTCGGTGGACCCCCGCGGGTGCCCCAGGACCTCGAACGCTAGAGTGACGCTGCCCGACATCCTTTAACGACCTGTCCAGTGAGGCAGGGAAGGAGGTCAGAACGCGTATGCCGCGTGAAGACACACCCGGTCCAGCAGGACCGCCCAGCGAGGGTCGCGTCGTCCTCTCGGACGCCGACATCGCCCGCGCTCTGAAGCGCATTGCCCACGAGATCCTCGAGGCCAACAAGGGCGCCTCGGATCTCGTCCTGATCGGCATCCCTTCACGAGGCGTCGTCCTCGCCGAGCGGCTGGCTGACATCATCGAGGAGGTCGAGGGCACTCGCGTCCCGGCCGGTGCGCTCGACATCACGATGTATCGCGACGACCTGCGCCGTAACCCCACGCGCAAGCCGATGCCGACGGCGATCCCAGGCGGCACTGTGGAGGGCCGGATCGTCGTCCTCGTCGATGACGTCCTCTACTCGGGCCGCACCGTGCGCGCTGCCCTCGACGCGCTGGCCGACTATGGCCGTCCGAAGGCGGTCCGCCTGGCTGTCCTGGTCGACCGAGGCCACCGGGAGCTCCCGATCCGCGCGGATCACGTCGGCAAGAACCTCCCCACGGCGCACTCCGAGAAGGTCCGCGTGCGGCTCCGCGGGCATGACGATCACGAGTCCGTCTCGATCGCGGGGGAGGCGTCATGAGTGCTGCGACTGCCAAGTCAATGCCCAAGCACCTGCTCTCGGTCAGCGACCTCGACGCCGACCTGATCCGGACGCTCCTCGACACTGCCGCGCAGATGCAGGATGTCCAGCGGCGCGAGGTCAAGAAGATCCCGACCCTGCGCGGCCGGACCGTCATCAACCTGTTCTTCGAGGACTCGACCCGCACCCGGAGCAGTTTCGAGATCGCCGGCAAATGGATGAGCGCCGACACGATCAACATCACCGGCAAGGGCTCGTCGGCCTCCAAGGGTGAGTCGCTGCGTGACACCGTGCGCACGATCGACGCCATGGGCGTCGACGCCCTCGTCATCCGCCATAGTGCGTCGGGTGCCTGCCACCAGGTCGCGGGGTGGATCGACGCCCACGTCATCAACGCCGGAGACGGTACCCACGAGCACCCGACCCAAGCTCTGCTCGATGCCTACACGATGCAGCAGCGGATCGGTGACCTCGCGGGCAAGCACGTCGTCATCGTCGGTGATCTCACCCACTCGCGGGTCTTCCGCTCCAACCTGCTCTCCCTGCGCATGCTCGGCGCTCGGATCACGATCGTTGCGCCGGTCACCCTCATGCCCAGCGGCATCCGGAGCTGGGCCGAGCGCGACGGCTTCACCGTGGCGCACGATCTCGACGCGGTCCTCCGCGACGGGGACCGGGTCGATGCGCTCATGATGCTGCGTGTCCAGAAGGAACGCATGACCGGCGGCTTCTTCCCGACCCCGCGCGAATACACCGTCGGCTACGGACTGACCCGCCCTCGGCTGGACCGGCTCACCGCGGACCATCCCGGCGTCGTCATCTGTCACCCCGGCCCGATGAACCGCGGCCTGGAGATCAGCGCCGACGCGGCCGACTCCGCGGAGAGCCTCATCCTCGACCAGGTGTCCGCTGGTGTCGCCGTCCGGATGAGCGTCCTCTACCACCTGCTCGCCGGGGGAGATGCCGAGCGCGGCGAAGGGGGTGCGGCATGAGTTCCGTTGTGGTCAATGACGCCACCGTGTATGCCGGACAGCCGGCTTCCCGAGGCGACTCCCGTGACGCTGTCGCCCGGGATGTCGTGGTTGTCGATGGGGTGATCACCGACCTCCGCGCGTCCGACGCCCCCGGCGACGCGCACGTGATCGACGCCAACGGCCTGGTCCTGCTGCCCGGCTTCGTCGACCTGCACACCCACCTGCGCGAGCCTGGTCGCGAGGATGCCGAAACGATCTGCTCGGGATCGCAGGCGGCGGCCGTTGGCGGCTACACCGCGATCCTCGCCATGGCCAACACGACCCCGGTCACGGACACGGCCGAGGCCGCCGAGCGCATCCTCGATCTCGGGCGGGCCTGCGGGCTGGTCGATGTCCAGCCGATCGGCGCGGTCACCCGTGGTTTGGCAGGGGAGCAGCTGGCCGAACTCGGACTCATGCAGCGTTCCCGGGCGCGGGTGAAGGTCTTCTCCGATGACGGGCACTGTGTCGACGACTCCCGCGTCATGCGCCGGGCGCTGGAGTATGTCCGCTCCTTCGGGGGCGTGATCTCCCAGCACAGCCAGGACGCCGCGCTCGCCGGATCGGGTGCCTGCTGCCACGAGGGCGAAATCTCCGGACGCCTCGGCCTGCCCGGCTGGCCTGCTGCGGCCGAGTCGGTCATCATCGCCCGCGACGTCCAGCTCGCGCGGCACACCGGAGGCCGCGTGCACGTCGCCCACGTGAGCACTGCCGAGGGCGTCGAGGTCATCCGCTGGGCCAAGGCGCAGGGGATCGCGGTCACCGCCGAGGTGACCCCCCACCACCTGGCCTTGACCACCGAGGCCCTCACGGCATACGACCCCGTCTTCAAGGTCAACCCCCCACTTCGGCCGAGCGAGGACGTCGAAGCGGTCCGGGCCGCCCTGAGGGACGGGACGATCGACGCGGTCGCGACCGACCATGCTCCTCATGCGCGGCACGACAAGGAACACGCCTTCGTCGACGCGGCGTTCGGGATGCTCGGTCTGGAGACGGCGCTGGCCGTCGTGGCCGACGTGATGCTCGGTGACGACTTCGGCTGGAGCGACATCGCGCGGGTCATGTCCACCGCGCCCGCGGCCATCGCCGGACTGGAGCAGCACGGACGCCCCATCGCGCCCGGAGAGCCGGCCAACCTCGTCCTCATCGACCCGGCTGCGCAGCGCACGATCAACGCCGCGACATCGCGGTCACTCTCGCGCAACAACCCCTGGCACGGCATGACCTTCACCGGCGCCGTCCACACGACCATCCTGCGCGGGCGAGTCACCGCGACCGAAGGAGCCCCCGCCTCATGCTGACCCTGTTGAGTGATCGTGAGCCTGCTGTCCTGGTCCTCGAAGACGGGCGGACCTTCACGGGGCACGCCTTCGGGCACATCGGTGCCACGGTCGGCGAAGCCGTCTTCAACACCGGCATGTCCGGCTACCAGGAGACCCTGACCGACCCGAGTTATCACCGCCAGGTCGTCGCGATGACCTCTCCGCACATCGGCAACACCGGTTGGAACGACGAGGACGACGAGAGCGCCCGCGTCTGGGTGGCTGGCTTCGCAGTGCGCGATCCTGCCCTTCGGCCCTCCAACTGGCGTTCGTCGCGCACCCTCGAGGGCGTCCTCGACGAGCAGGGAGTCGTCGGGATCTGCGACGTCGACACCCGGGCCCTCACGCGGCACCTGCGCGAGCGGGGCTCGATGCGCGCCGGGATCTTCTCCGGCGCGGATGCCCGGCGTTCCCGCGAGGAACTCCTCACCCGCGTGATCGACTCCCCGCGGATGGCCGGGTCGGCGCTCGCCGCCGAGGTCGCGACGAAGGAACCGTATGCCGTGCCTGCCGTAGGTGAGCGCCGCTTCACCGTGGCCGCGCTCGACCTCGGGATCAAGGCGATGACTCCCGAACTCATGGCCCAGCGCGGGATCGAGGTGCACGTCCTGCCCGCAACAGCATCCTTCGACGAGATCATGGCGGTGCGCCCTGACGGGGTGTTCTTCTCCAACGGCCCGGGGGACCCGGCGACCGCTGAGCACGAGGTCTCCGTCCTGCGTCAGGTCCTCGAGGCGGGCGTGCCCTACTTCGGCATCTGCTTCGGCAACCAGATCTTCGGCCGGGCGCTTGGCTTCGGCACCTACAAGCTCAAGTACGGCCACCGGGGCATCAACCAGCCGGTCATGGACCGGACCACGGGCAAGGTCGAGGTGACCGCTCACAACCACGGTTTCGCGGTCGACGCCCCGCTCGATCGGGACGCGGACACCCCTTATGGCACGGCGCGCGTCAGTCACGTCTGCCTCAACGACGACGTCGTCGAA
>Ga0116184_10004317_pt1 | contig 11262 bp, 10 predicted proteins | sample AD_JPNNA5_MetaG_FD_89886 | JGI IMG/M metagenome (GOLD analysis project Ga0116184, IMG submission 89886) | Active sludge microbial communities of municipal wastewater-treating anaerobic digesters from Japan - AD_JPNNA5_MetaG | ecosystem: Engineered > Bioreactor > Anaerobic > Digestate | place...
CGGGAGAAGCGCCAAAACGATGACCGCGTAGACCCATCCATAAGGCAAGGGGAACAGGGGGGGTGGGGGCATTTTCGAGGAGCAGCCTGGGGGTGTTTTCTGTTGACAAACACAACCACTGGCATCGATCCTTTTTACCTCCCCTAGGCTCCTACTTCCGGAAGGTCACCACGGTGACGCCGAGCCCCCCTTCGCCGGGGCCCCCGAGGCGGAACTCCAGCACGTAGGGGAGGCGCTTGCAGAGGGCCTGCACTTCCCGCCGGAGGATGCCTTCTCCCTGGCCGTGGATCACCACCACGCTGGGGTATCCGTGCCGGAAGGCCTGGTCCAGATAGCGTTCCACCACGGGGAGGGCTTCGTCCACGGTCATGCCCCGCACCATGATGGAGCTCGGCACGGCGACGGAGGCGGCGGACACCGAAATGCCCCCCCGGGAGAGGGGGGAGTGGACGGGGTCCGTCTTGCGGCGGCCGGGGGTTCGGTCTTCGAAGACGTTCTTTTCCTCGGGGGCTTCGGTGGCGAGCTGGAGGCGCTTCAGGGGCACTTCGATGCGCATGCCCCCCGCCATCACCAGGGCCTTGCCCCCTTCCAGGCTCTCCACGGTGCCCCGCACCTTGCTTTCGAGGAGGCGCACCACGCTCCCCACCTGAACGGTTTCTCCCCGGGCGGGGGCGGAGTGGCGCTCCGTCCGACGCTCCGCCCGGACGGCGATGGCTTCCTTGGAGCGGCGCACCGCTTCCTGGCGCTCCGTCAGGGCTTTCTGGGCCGCAGCCAGAAGCTCGGGGTCCAAACCCTTAAGCAGCTCCCGGGCCTCTTCCTGGGCTTCGGAGAGGACCTTGGCGGCGCTGCGGTCCGCCCGTTCGAGGATCGTTTCTTTTTGGGCGTCCAGCTCCGCATCTTTGCGCTCGAAGCGCTCCCGGAGCTCCGCCACGGCGGTTTTCTCCCGGGCCAGCTCTTCGAAGGCCCGTTCCAGGGTGCCCTGTTTCTCCTGGAGCTCTCCGATGAGGTCCTCCAGAGCCACGTCCTCCCCCGCCAGGGATTGTCGGGCGGCGTGGAGCACTTCCGGGGGCATGCCCAGGCGTTGGGCGATGAGGAGGGCGTTGCTCCGCCCCGGCACCCCCATGAGGAGGCGGTACGTGGGAGAGAGGGTGGCGGGGTCAAACTCCACGCTGGCGGTTTCCACCCCCGCCGTGGTGAGGGCGAAGCGTTTGATGGGGTTGTGGTGGGTGGTGGCCAGCACCAGAGTCCGGCGGGCCAGGAGGGTCTGGAGCAGGGCGATGCCCAGGGCGGCCCCTTCCTGGGGGTCGGTGCCCGCCCCCAGTTCGTCCAGCAGGAGCAGGGATCGGGGGGTGGCCGAGGCCAGCATCTCCACGATGTTGGCCAGATGGGCACTGAAGGTGGAGAGGTTCTGGGCGATGCTCTGTTCATCCCCCACGTCGGCGGCCACCTGGTCGATGTCGCCCACCACGGAGCCCTCGCTGGCGGGGATGGGAAGGCCCATCCAGGCCAGCACCAGGGCCACTCCGGCGGTCTTGAGGGCCACGGTCTTACCCCCCGTGTTGGGCCCCGTCACCACCAGCTGGGAAAATCTCTCGCCGCAGGAGAGGGAGAGGGGCACCGCCTTGGGTCCCAGGAGGGGGTGCACCGCCCGGTTGAGGCGAAACTGGGGCTTGGGGACGAGGTCCGGGAGGTGCCACCGGTGCGATCGGGCGAAGTCGGCGGTGCCGTACAGGGCGTCCAGAAGCCCCAGGGATTCCTCGGCGTCTTCGATGGCGCCGCTGCGGGAAAGAAGGGCCTCCGTGAGGCGTCGGTAGATCTTTCGTTCGATGCGCTCTTCGTCTCGGCTGAGGAGGGAGAGCTTGTTGTTATGGGGTACCAGGGCGTTCGGCTCCATGTACACCGAGTTCCCCGATCCCGACCGATCTATGGCGATGCCGGGAAAGGAGTTCACATGCTCTTGGCGCACGAGCACGACGAAGCGCCCGTCCCGGAGGGAGAGCACCCGCTCCTGGAGTTTGGCCACCGTGCCGGGGTCGTTGAGAAGGCGCGCCCCCCTCTGGCGAAGGTCCCGGCGGACGACGTCGAGCTTGCGCCGCACCTCGGCGAGGTCGGGGGAAGCGCTGTCGTAGAGGCGGCCGTCGTCGCTGAGGCACTCCAAGAGCGCCAGTTCGTCGGCGAAGTCCCGCACCCCCTGGGTGAGGGCCCCCAGGGCGGGATAGGTGGCCCGATATTCCGCCACCGCCGCCCGGAGCTGCATGGCCACAAGAAAGAGCACCCGGAATCGCAGGAGTTCTTCTCCGGTGAGCAGGGCCGTTTCCCGGGCCTCCTCCAAAAGGGGGGAGACGGGTTGGAGACGGCTGTCCCAGGGGAGCTCGCCGTGCACATCCCGACAGCGCCCATAGGCGCGCAGCACTTCCTGTCGCTGATGGAGCTGTTCCATCGTGCCGGCGGGCTTTAATACATCGAAATGCCGCACACCGAGGGGTGTGCGGCAGAAACGGGCTATCAGGCCCAGTACCGCGTCGATTTCAAGAATACGTCGAGTTCTTTCCGCAACGATCATGGCGAATCCGTTCCGCTCCCATCCAACAAGGGCCCCACCTCCAGAGAGGGCAGGGCAAGATTTTTGGGGAGTTCCACGCCGCGCTCCCGCAGGGCGCCCTCCACGAGGGGCCATATCCCCCCCGCCAGGCGCATGAAGCGGCTTTCTCCCATCCAGGCGGGTTCCGCGCCCCCCGATACGACAAGTCCCGCCCCGTAGATCAGCAACACCAGCAACAGGGCCTTGGCCAAGCCACAGAGCCCTCCGGCGCCCCGATCCAGGAGGGATAGGTGGGTAAAGCTCAACAGGGCCTTGGCGAGGCGTTCCGCCATGGCCGCCAGGAGCATGACGAGGAAAAAGATTCCCACCATGGCGACGACGGAGGCGGTGCCGGGGGAGAGGTCGACAAATTTCGCCACCAGCTCTCCTCCCTGGGAGCCCAGGCGCCAGGCCAAAAAGGTTCCCCCCGCCATGCCCAGCAGGGATAAGACCTCCCCCGCCAGTCCTCGCCAAAGACCCCGAATCACGAGCCCCCCCGTGACCACCGCGAGCAGCAGGTCCACCAGGGAAGAGTTCATAGCAGATTTTCCTCTCTGGCGAAGGCCTCCAGCCGTTCTCCGATGCGATCCAGCGAGAGGGCCATCTGCAAGCAGGTCAAGACCAGGCGCTGCTCCCGAGGAAGGTGGCGGGGGGCCTCGTCAAAGGCGGCCCCCACCAAGGTCCTCACCCTATCCCAGGCCTTGTCGTCCAGCCGGGTCCTCAGAGGGTAGGTCACTTCGCCCAGGCGCAAAGTCACGGTACGAAGCCCATCCTCCTCCGCCAATGGTCTCATGAGTGGGCCTGGGGCCCTCCGGGATGACCGCCGAAGGAGCGGAAGCGCTCCAGCAGTTCGTTAAGCTTTTGCTCCGCCTGGGCACGGTCCTTCCGGGCCTGCATGTCTTCCCGTTCCCTCTGTTCGACGGAACGCTGAATCTCTTTGCGCAGGCGAATCAGCTCCAGCTCCTTTTCCTGAACGAGCTTTTTTTGCTCCTCCAGGGACACCCCGTACTCTTCGCGCTCCTTTTCCAACGCTCGAAGGCGCTCCATGACCTTATCCAAGAGTTTTTCCAACTGTTCGATCTGCTGTAGCATGCCCTACAACGACCCCTTTCTTGGATGGACGTGGGATGGGAGGCAAGACCCCGGGCTGACCCCGAAGCCCTCCTCCTGGGGAAACATTTTAACACACCGCCCCGCGTCGGGATAGCTACCGCAACACATACCCCCGGGCCGCCAGGGCCTCCCTCAGGGCGTTGTGCAGGGAGTCCACCTCCCCTTCCCCCAAGGTGCGGTCGGGGTGACGCCAGGCCACGGAAAAGGCCAGGCTGCGTTGCCCCTCGGGAACCCCCTGCCCCGAGTAGACGTCAAAAAGCCGCACGGAGGCCACCCGTTCGCCCCCCAGGCGCCGGACTTCCCGGGCGGTTTCGATGACGGGAACGCCTTCGGAGGCCAGGAAGGACACGTCCCGGTAGGCCGCCGGGTACCGGGCGGGCTCGGGGAAAAGGGCCTTGCCCCAGTCCATGAGGGGCGCCGTGTCCAGTTCAAAGACGAAGAGGTCTTCTTCCACGTTGAGCTCCCGCGCCAGGGAGGGTTTGATCTGGGCCAGGTATCCCAGGGAGACGTTTCCCACGGTGATCAGGGCGGTGCGCCCCGCATGGCCAAAGGGTTGGCTCCCCTGATGGAACTCCACCCGGGCGCCACACCCCCGGCAGAGGGCTTCGATGTCGGCCTTGACGCCAAGAAAGGTTTCGGCCTCTTCGCCGAAGCGGCGATCCTTGCCCGCATAGGCCACGCCCCCCAGCCGAGAGGGTTCCACGTGCCCTTCGCCTTGGCGCAGGAAGACCCGGCCGATTTCAAAGATCCGAATGGCGTTGCGCCACCCCCCCCGCAGGTTGTGCTCCACCACCCCCAAAAGCCCCGGCATCATGGAGGGACGAAGGACGCTCTGCTCCGCGCTCAGGGGATTGGCCACCCGCAAGGGGCGGGACCGGGGGTCGTCCGGAGGAAAGGCCAGGCGCTCCAGGCTCCCGGGGGAAACGAAGCTGTAGGTGACCACCTCCGTGAAGCCTCGCCCCATGGCGATCTCCCGCAGGCGACGGTCGGTGCGGACCTCGGGGGTGGGCAGCCCCGGGTGGTGCAGGTTGGAGGGGATGCGCGAAGGCACCTGGTCGTAGCCGTCGAGGCGGGCCACTTCTTCGACGAGGTCTTCTTCAATGCCCACGTCAAGGCGCCAGGAGGGCACGGCAAATTCCGCCGCTTCGACGCTCCGGGAGAGCTCTTCGAAGCCCAGGCGGTCCAGCACGGCCTTGGCGTGATCCATATCGTCTTTAAGCGTAAGTTTTTTTAGCACCGGGGCGCGAAGGGTCACGGTCCGGGGCTCGGGGCGATCGTCTCCCGAGGTGCGGGGCAGAAAGGCCACATCCCCTCCCGCCCAGTCTCGGAAGAGGGTGAGGGCGTGCCTCAGGGCGGGGAGGGACTTGCATCGATCCACTCCCCGGGCAAAGCGGTTCGATGCCTCGGAGCGCATCCCCAGGCGCCGGGAGGTGGATCCCACGCGATCGGGGGCGAAGATGGCCGATTCCAGGGCCACCCGCTGGGTCCCCGGGACGATCTCCGTGGCCTCTCCCCCCATGACCCCCGCCAGGGCGACGGGAATGCCGCCGCTGGTGATGCAAAGGTCCCGGTCTACCAATACCCGATCTTTACCGTCCAGGGTGCGGAGCACTTCGCCCTCGCTGGCGCCCCGCACGAGGATGTGGCGGGCGGGAAGACGGTCGTAGTCGAAGGCATGGAGGGGTTGTCCCCAGAAGATCATGACGTAGTTGGTGGCGTCCACCACGTTACTGATGGGGCGCATGCCGGAAAGGGCCAGCCGCACCCGGGACCGCACGGGGGAGGGACCCATGCGGAGGTTTTCTGCGTATCCCAGGGCGTAGAAAGGGCATCCCCGGTCCTGGAGGGCGATGCCGTCGAAGGACACGGGCCACTCTCCCCCTTCCAGGGGAAAATCTGACCCGGGAAGGAGCTCCGAGGAGGGAAGCAGGGCGTGGACCTCTCGGGCGAGCCCCACCAGGCTCAAGAGGTCCCCCCGGTTGGGCGTCACGGAGACGTCCAGGATCACGTCGTCAAGCCCCAGCCATACTGCGGCGTCTTCGCCCTCGGGGGCGTCCTCGGGGAGGATCAGGATGCCAAAATCGGTGGCCACCGAGGGTTGGCCCAATTCTTCCGCCGAGAGCATCATCCCCTCGGAGCGCCAGTCGTCGAAGTCCCGCACTCCTAGGGCGGTGCCATCCGCCAGGGTGGCGCCGGGGGGGGCATAGGGGACCAGGTCTCCCACGGCGACGTTGGGGGCGCCGGTGACGCAGAAGGCTTCTTTGCCCTTCCAGGTCACCCGGGCCCCCCGGAGCCCCTCTCGGGAGGGGTGGGGGCTCAGATCGGTCACCCGGGCGATGACCACGCCGGAGAGATTTTTCCCCGGGCGTTCGATGGATTCCACCTCGCTCCCCGTCATGGTGAGGCGGTCCGCCAGCACCTCGGGGCGTTCGGAAAAGCGCACCAGATCGCGAAGCCAATTCAGGGAAAGGAGCATCAGGCCAGCCCCCCTTGGGTCAGGAATTGGACGTCGCCTTCGAAGAGCAGGCGAAGGTCCCGCAAACCATAGCGGAGCATGGCGATGCGATCGAGCCCCATGCCCCAGGCGAAACCGTTGTAGATGGCGGGGTCGATGCCCCCCGCCCGAAGCACGTTGGGGTGCACCATGCCCAGACCGCAGATCTCGAGCCACCCCGTGCCCTTACACACCCGGCATCCGGGGTCTTTTCCCTCGCAGACGACGCAGCTCACGTCCATTTCGATGGAGGGCTCGGTGAAGGGGAAGTAGCTCGCCCGGTAGCGCACGTCCAGGGGACGGTTGAAGACGGAGGAGGCAAAGGCCTCTAGGCAGCCCTTGAGATCGGCGATGGATACATCCCGGTCCACCAGCAACCCTTCGAGCTGGTGGAACATGGGAGAATGGGTGGGGTCGCTATCCCGGCGATAGACCCTCCCCGGGCAGATGATCCGCACGGGGGCTCCCCAGCGCAACATGGATCGGACCTGCACCGGCGAGGTATGGGTGCGCAGAAGCTTGCCCTCTTCCATGTAGAACGTGTCCTGCATGTCCCGGGCGGGATGGGACGGGGGAATGTTCAGGGCCTCGAAGTTGTGGAAGTCATCTTCCACCTCGGGCCCCGTGGCCACGGAAAAACCGAGCCCCGAGAAGATATCGATGACGTCGTGCATGACCTGCACCACGGGATGAAAGCTCCCCCAGCCTCGCCCCCGGGAGGGCAGGGTCACGTCCACCCGATCCTTCTCCTCTTGGCGGGCGAACTGCGCCTTCTGGAGCGCCAGGAATCGCCTCTCCAGGAGCTGCTCCAGCTCCTCTCGCAGCGCGTTCACCGCCGCTCCAAAGGCGGGACGCTCCTCCGAAGGAAGGGAACCCAACAGCCGCAGCAAGGCGGTGACTTTCCCCTTCTTACCGAGGAGCTTCACCCGTTGGGTATCGAGAGCCTCCGTGTCCGAGCTGCCCGAAATTTCCTGGCGGCCCTGCTCTCGCAATGCTTCAACATCTTGTATCCGCGCGCTCACCCTGTCCTACCCCCTCTCCCATCCGGGAATTAGAAAAATCTCCGGGGCCCCCTGTGCTGAAAAAGGGACCTCCGGACGGCTCGCATCGAAGGGATCGTCCCCCTCGGACCTTGGCCCCCCCCTCGCCCACGTTCGGAAGTCACCGAAGAGGGATCGGGGCAAAGAGCGAAGGGCTCCGGGGCCTCCCCGAAAGCAAGAGGGTTCCTGCCGCGATGACCAAGCAGGAACCCCAACGTGACGGGGCGCCCCCCAGGGAGCGCCGTATGCGTATGGGTCCGGAGGGCTTACTTCCCCAACGCGACCTTCGCCTGGTCCACCAGCTTGGCAAAAGCAGGCATGTCGTTGATGGCCACATCCGCCAGCATCTTGCGATTGATCTCAATGCCCGACCGCTTCAGGCCGTTCATGAGCAAGCTGTACGTCAGGCCGTTGGACCGCGCCGCTGCGTTGATCCGGATGATCCAAAGCCGCCGGAAGTCCCGCTTGCGAGCCTTGCGATCCCGGTACGCATTGGTCATGGACCGGAAGAAGGCCTGCTTGGCCAACTTGAAGATATTCTTCTTGCGACCAAAATAACCCTTGGTTATACTAAAAAGCCTCTTGTATTTGCAATTACTGGCGCTACCGCCCTTAACCCGGGGCATGAGCATTCACCTCTTTCAAAAATACGTCACAGGCTGGAGGAAGATCCCCGCGAAACGCTTTTGTATCTCTCCACCCCCGGCCTGCACGACGGAAAAGCTTTAAGCGTAGGGAAGCATCTCCCGGATATTTTTCGCCTGGGCTTCGGGAAGGATTCCCGTGGCCCGCAACGTGCGCCGCCGTTTGGGGCTCTTGCAGTTCAGCTGGTGCCGACGACCGTTCTTCTGGTACGCCACTTTTCCCGTCCCCGTGAGACGAAAGCGCTTCTTCGTCCCCGAATGGGTCTTGATCTTTGGCATGACATCGAACCTCCTCGAAAAATCGCCGGGGTGGGCCCGGCTTTATCCTCTTTCGGCTTAAGCCCTGTCCTCGACGACGCCCCTACCGGGGGCTTCTGCCGAGGGGGCCTTGTCCTTCTTCGGTTCTTTTAGTTCTTTTGGCTCCTTGGGGGCCGCCGGGGCAGAGGCCTTCTTGGGCTGGGGCACGGGGGCCAGCATCATCCTCATGAAGCGCCCCTCCATGCGCGGCGTCATCTCGACGGTGGCCAACCCCTCGCAGTCCTTCGCCACCCGGTCCAACACCACCCGGCCCTGGTCGAGGAACGCCATCTCGCGCCCCCGGAAAAACACCGAGACCTTGACTCGATGCCCATCTTCGAGGAAGTCTTTGATGGCCTTCGTCTTGAAGTTATAGTCATGGACGTCGATCTTGGGACGCATCTTCATCTCTTTGATGGTCTGGGTCTTTTGTTTCTTCCGGGCATCTTTGTCCTTCTTCTGCTGCTGGAACCGGAACTTGCCGAAGTCCATAATCCGGCATACCGGGGGGGTCGCCAGAGGGGCCACCTCCACCAAGTCGAGCTCCCGTTCTTCCGCCAAAAACAGAGCTTGGCGGGTGGGCACCACCCCCACCTTCACCCCCTGGTCGTCGATCAGAAGGACTTCCGGAACGCGAATCTGTTCATTGACGCGAGGTTCATCCTCGTTCTTCGTGACAGCTATAGCTCGCCACCCCTTTCGTATCCGTTCCCCGCCGCCTTCGGGCCTGCGGAGGATTTCCCAAAAAAAAGGGCCGGGAAAAACCCGGCCCAAGAACACAGCGCACCAAAACATCCCTATGGCGCGGGCCAGGCCCCCGGAGGGAGCTGGCGAGAGGTCGGGCCTCTACTTGATCCGCTGGAGCATAGCACGCCGGAGGAAAAAAATCAAGGATCTAGGGGGCCTTTGCGTCCCGAGGCGTCCCGGTGCGTCCCGAGAAAAAGGGCCCTCACTGGCCCAAATTCCGGAGGGGCTGGAACTCCCCGTCCAGCCTAGACCGGAGGCTTTCCATCGTCATGCCTCCCAAATCTCCGGCGGCGCGCTCTCGCACCGCCACGGTGCCTCCGTCGCGCTCCCGGTCCCCGATGACCAACATGTAGGGGATCTTCTGCATCTGGGCGTCCCGGATGCGCTTGCCGAGCTTCTCGTCCCGGGCGTCCACTTCCACCCGCACTCCCCATTTCCGCAGGGTCTTTTCCACCTCGGCGGCGTAGGCCCCGTGGTCCGACGCCACAGGGATGATCCGGGCCTGCACGGGGGCAAGCCAGTAGGGAAAGGCCCCCGCGTAGTGTTCGATGAGAATGCCAAAGAAGCGCTCCAGGGAGCCCAGAAGGGCCCGGTGCACCATGAAGGGGCGCTTTTCCTTGCCGTCCGCGTCGGTGAAGGTCATGTCGAAGCGCTCGGGGAGGTTAAAGTCGAACTGGATGGTGGTCACCTGCCACTCCCGCCCCACAGCGTCTCGTACCTTCAGGTCGATCTTGGGGCCGTAGAAGGCTCCGCCCCCTTCGTCCACCTCGTAGGACAGCCCTTCGGCTTCGATGGCCTTCCGGAGGGAGGCGGCGGCGGTCTGCCAGGAGGCGTCGTCTCCCACGGACTTTTCCGGCCGGGTGGCCAAATAGGCCTTTACCTCCGAAAAACCTAGGGTGCGCCAGACGTACATGGAGAAGCGCAACACCTCCAAGATCTCATCTTCGATCTGCTCCGGCGTGCAGATGATGTGGGCGTCATCCTGGGTAAAGCCCCGGACCCTCATGCAACCATGGAGCACCCCCGATCGCTCGTAGCGATACACCGTGCCCAGCTCCGCCCAACGGAGCGGCAGATCGCGGTAGCTCCGGGTGCGGGTCTTGTACACCAGGATGTGGAAGGGGCAGTTCATGGGCTTGACATAGTAATCGTCCTTGTCGATCTCCATGGGGGAGTACATGTTTTCTTTGTAGAAACCCAGATGCCCCGAGGTCTCCCAGAGCCAGGAGCGTCCCAGATGAGGGGTAAAGAGGATGTCGTAGCCGTGGGCAAAGTGCTCCTGGCGCCACCAGTTCTCCAGCTCCACCCGAAGGCGTCCCCCCTTGGGGTGCCAGTAGATGAGGCCGGGGCCCGCCTCCTCATGGACGGAAAAAAGGTCCAGATCGCGCCCCAGGCGCCGGTGGTCTCGCTTTTCGATCTCTTCGAGCATTTCCAGGTGGTGCTTCAGGGCTTCGGCGCTATCCCAAGCGGTGCCGTAGACCCGGGTCAGCATGGGGTTCTGCTCGCTCCCCCGCCAGTAGGCCCCCGCCACGGAGAGGAGCTTGAAGTGCCGCACGGCCCCCGTGGAGGGCACATGGGGCCCCCGGCACAGGTCGGCGAAGTCTCCCTGTTCGTAGCAGGAGAGCCCCTCCCCCTCGGGGATCTCCGCGATGAGCTCTTCTTTGTAGCTCTGGCCCCGATCCCGGAAGAACGCCAGGGCTTCGTCCCGGGAGAACTCCCGCCGGGTCACGGGGATGTCTTCTTGGGCCAAACGGCGCATTTCGTCCTCGATACGAGGCAAATCCTCTTCGAGGAGGCGACGGGGGAGCTCCATGTCGTAGTAAAACCCGTCCTTGATGGCGGGGCCCACGCCGAATTTTGCCCCGGGGTAAAGGCGCTGCACGGCCTGGGCCATGAGGTGGGCCGCCGAGTGGCGCAGGATCTCCAGACCCTCTTCGCTGGCGCCCTCCACGGGCTCCACGGAGGCGTCCTCGGACACGGGGGAAAAGAGGTCCACCATCCGGCCGTTCACCCGGGCCGCCACCGCCCCCTTATCGCACTGCCACCGCCGGAGAATCTCCCCTGCGGACAGATCGTTTCCCTCTAAACGCTGTCCCTCGGGACCGCTGAAAACGGACATCGGCATCGCTCCTCCCTTAAAAGTGACATCTTTGCCCCGCATTCTAACACAGCCGGGGGCATTCTTCGCATTCACCCCCTCTCGTGATAGAATGGGCCTCTGCTTCCCTCCGGAGGGTCGTTTCTTCCTCCCGGAAATTCTGGTTGTCGCCCCCTAGGGCCTTGGGAAAGGATGATCTTTCGTGCTCGTTCTCGCCGCCATCACGTACAAACAGGTGATCATGATCC
>Ga0116184_10004323_pt1 | contig 11257 bp, 9 predicted proteins | sample AD_JPNNA5_MetaG_FD_89886 | JGI IMG/M metagenome (GOLD analysis project Ga0116184, IMG submission 89886) | Active sludge microbial communities of municipal wastewater-treating anaerobic digesters from Japan - AD_JPNNA5_MetaG | ecosystem: Engineered > Bioreactor > Anaerobic > Digestate | place...
AATCCGCGTCGGTGAAAAGCTCCGTCGTCCGGAGCCTTCCGGCCGGTCTTGTCGAGCCGTCCTACGATAAGCCGAATCTTCCCCGGCCGGAGGAGTTCCAAGCGGCGGTCAAGGACGCCGTCCGCCGGATCGGGGCGCCGGAGGGCCCGGTCGCCCTCCTTCTTCCGGAAACAACCGTTAAAACCGTCCTCCTGACTTTCGACTCTCTGCCGCCCGCCCCCGACGAGCGGGAAAAGATCGTCCGCTGGCGGCTGGCCCGGACGCTCCCGCTGCCTCCGGCCGAAACGCGGCTGTCGTTCGCCGTCAGCCGGACCAACGGCCGGGCCCGGGCGTTTTGCGTCCTGGCCGCCGCCGGCGTCGTCCGGGAATACGAGCAGGCCTTCGCCGCGGCCGGGGTGAACGTCCGAACGGTCGGCCTTCCGACGCCGGCCCTGCTCGGCTGTCTGCCGAAAAACGGACCGGTGAACCATGTGATCATCAACGTCGAGGATGATTATTTCGCCGCCCTGGCGGTTCTTGACGGCGGCCCGGCGTTGTTCCGGGTGAAACCCCTCTCGAGGGGGAATTCATGGGAAGAAGCGGCCGAGGAAGCCGCGGCCACTCTCCGATTCCTCGAGGACCGGGAAAAGAAGGAAATCGAAAGCGTCTGGCTGCGGCCGGCCGCGGGCGGGGACGCCGGGACGGGCGCGGCCCTCATTCAAAACCGCGTTTCCCGTCCTGTCCGGATTCTGCCGGGCGACGCGGCGACGGGGATTCCGCCGGCCGACCGGATCCGCTTGGCTCCGCTTCTCGGACAGCTCTCATGAACGGCGGCCTGCGTCTTCCGATCAACTTGGCCTCCCGGCCGCTGCGGAATCGGCGCTTGTTCCGGGCCGCGGTCGGGATTCCGGTGATTCTTTTCCTTCTTTTCGGCGGCGCGGCCGGGGCCCTTCTCCTCCATTCGACCGCCCGCCGGCGGGCCGACGAACGGACCCAGGCCGAGCTCGAGCGCCGCATCCAGGCGGCCGGGCGGGAACGGGCGGAAAAAACCGGGCAGAGCCAGACGATGAGGAAACAGGATGCCGAGCTCGTCGACGTGGTCAACGGCGTCATCGTCCGGAAGAATTTTTCCTGGGTGGGATTCTTCTCCCGCCTGGAGCAAGCCCTGCCGCCGCAGTGCTCGGTCGTCTCGCTCAGCCCTCTTCAGCTCACGGAAACGGGGCTTCGGGTCAACATGAAAGTCATCACCCCCGGCCTGCCCGGCCTGCTGGTCTTGATTGAAAATCTGACGGCTCGGGGTTTCAAGGACGTGGTCCTGCGGGATGAGCTGATCGGCGGCGGGCGGCTCATCTGCGAAATCGGATTTGAATATGATGGAACTCTTTAACCTTCTGGAGGAGCGTGAACGGCGGATCGTTTCCGTCGCGGCCGTCGTCTGCGGCGCCTTGTTCGCCGCCCTCCTCGTGTTCGGGGTGAGGGCTTGGCTGAACGCCGGCCGGGCGTCCACCCGGCGGGCGGCGGTCGAGACGGAGTGGCGGGCGGCCGACCAAGCCCGGAAGGCCGCCGTCGCCGAATGGAGCCGTTGGAACGGGGCCTCGGCCGACATCCGGGAGCTCCGCGGGACTTGGTTGTATGACCGGGGGAGGGGAATTCAGATCATGCGCTCCGACCTCGGCGTTGTGTTAAAAAAGGCGGGCGCGGCGGTTCCGGAAATCACTTACGGAGAATCCGAGGTGGTCAAGGACCGGATGCGGCGGTATTCCGTCGGCTTCCATTGGGCCGGTCCTTACCCCGCCTTCCGCCGGCTCTTGGAAACCCTCGAGGCCCATCCCCGGGCGCTGTTCGTCTCCAAGGTGGATTTCCGGGTCATCGGCGAGGGACACTTGGAAGCCGGCGTCACGCTGGAAGGATACGCCGTTGATGAATAAGCCCGCACGACCGGGAATCGCCTTCGCCGCCGCGGCGCTCTGCCTCGGGGCCCTGGCGGCGGCCGGTCCGGATGACCGCCCGCCCCTGATCCGCCGGGATCTTCTCCGAAAAGAAGCCCCGGTTTTCCCGAAGATCGCCCGTGATCCGTTTTCGACGGTCGCCTTCATCGTCGACGCCGGCGAAAGCGGGGAGCCTTCGGATTTGACGGGGAAGGAGCTGTCCCCCGCGGAGACGCCGCCGCCCCCGCCGCCTCCGGCCGTCCGCTACATCGGATTCGCCCGGTACGCCGCTCCCGGCCCGCCGGCGGCCATCCTCATGATCAACGAGCGGCCCTGGGCCCTGGCCGAAGGCGAAACCGCCCCCAACGGCTGGACGGCCCTCAAGATCACGGACAAGGAGATCACCTTGCGAAGCCCGGAAGGGAATACGCTGGTGTTCCTCTATGAAGGAGAACGCCCATGAAAAAAGCGACCGCGCTGGCGATCCTCGCCCTTCTGACCGCCGCGGCCTGCGCGACCATCAGTCCCGTCTATCACCAGGGCGTTCGGGCGGAAATCGCCCAGAATTGGGATGAGGCCATCGCCCTTTACGAGAAGGCCGCCCTCATGAATCCCAAGGAAGCGGTGTACCGGCTGGCTCTGACCCAGGTCAAGGTCAAAGCCAGCCTGTTCTTCACGGATGAGGCCCGCCGCCTCCTCGCCTTGGGAGAGAAGGACGCGGCCGCCGCGGCCTATGCCAAGGCCGTGAGCTACAATCCCCGCGATTCCGCCCTTCTTTTCGAGGCCAAGCAGGCCCTTTCGCCCGAGACGAAGAAGGAAACCGGGCCGGCGAAAATCGAGTTTCCGATCAAGCTCAAGGTCCGGGAAGGGGCGCTTGACCTCCGCTTGTCGGCGGAAACGTCCCTGCGGGCGGTCCTTCAATCCCTGGGCCGGGCCGGGCGGGTCAATATCATTTTCGACGAGGCGTTCCGGGATGTCCCGTTTCAGACCGATTTCACGAACGTGACCTTTGAACAAGCCTTGGGAACGGTCTGCCAGGCGACCAAGAATTTCTACCGGATCATCGACGAGCGGACGGTCATCATCGTTCCCGACCAGCCGGCCAAGCGGCTTCAATATGAAGTGAGCTGCATCCGGACGTTCTACCTGTCCAACGTCCAAGCCCAAGAGATGACCGCCTCCCTGACCAACATGCTCCGCGGCGCGGCCAAGATCCCCTTGATCTTCTTCGACAAGGATCTCAACAGCGTCACGATCCGCGACACGCCGCAGGTCATCGAGCTGGCCGAAAAGCTCATCCGCATCTGGGACAAGCCCAAGGGCGAGGTCGTCATCGACATGGAGCTATTGGAGGTTTCCCGGACGCGGCTCCGTCAGCTGGGTCTCTCGCTCGACCAGAATAAGATCGGGTTGAGATACGGGGCGCCCCTGGCCCAGGATTCGTCATCCGCCGGCTGGGAACAGCTCTCGAAGATCGATTTATCCAAAAGCGAAAACTATTTCCTCAACCTGCCCGTCGCCTATCTCCAGTTTCTTGAAACCGATTCGGACACGAAGATCGTCGCCCAGCCGCGCCTGCGGGGGCTGGCCGACGAGGAAATCCACCAGCTCGTCGGGGAGAAGGTTCCCGTCCCCAAGACGACGTGGAATCCCATCGCCGCCGGCGGCTACAGCCAGCAGCCCGTGACCTCCTACGATTACCAGGACGTCGGGATCGACATCAAGTTCACGCCCCGGGTTCACCTGGAGAAGGAAGTAACCCTGGCCATGGAGCTCAAGATCACCTCGCTCGGGGGAAAGGGATACGCCGATCTGCCGATCATCAACACCCGCGAGCTCAAGGGCACGCTCCGCCTGCGGGACGGAGAGACGACGATGTTCGCCGGCCTCCTCCGCGACGCGGAGAGGAAATCCCTCTCGGGCATTCCCTTCCTGAAGAACCTTCCCGGAATCGGCCGGCTGTTCGGGGCGGAGGACACGACCATCGAACAGACGGACATCATCATGACCATCACCCCCCACGTCGTCCGGACCGTCCCCATCGGAGCCGAGGATGAGAAAGTCCTCTGGGTGGATATCAACGCTTCCGGATCCGGCAGCCGCGGCGAGGCCGAGGAGGAAGAAGAGATCTTCCCGGAATCGGGCTTCGAAGAGGAAGCCAGGCTCCAACCCCGCCTGCGGCCGGGGAGCGAGAGCCGCAACGTCATCCTTCTCGGGCCGGCCAACATGGAAGTCCCCGCCGGCCGGGAATTCCGGATGACCGTCGGCGTTCTCACCGACGCCGAGATCGGGTCGGCCGCCGTGACCCTCAGTTTCAATCCCGGCGTGCTGGCCGTGAAAAGCGTCCAGGACGGGGGGCTGGGCCGGTCGCTGGGAGAGAACGCCCCGTTTCTTCAGAACTTCGACAACGGCTCCGGAACATGCACGATCGGCTTCACGAGCCCGGTCGCGGGGAAGGGCGTGCGCCGGGGCGGCACCCTGGCCTCCATTGTGTTCGAGGCCAAAGCCGCCGGGGAATCGGCCGTGGCCGTAACCCAGAGCCTGGTGACGGATCCGTCCGGCCAAAACCTCGACTTTCAGATCAACCAGGCGCGGATCCGGGTCCGCTAGGATTCGGACGGACGGAGGGCGCCGGGCCGGCGGACCGATGATCACGATCCTGACGGGGCCGGTCGGCGCCGGAAAAACCACGTTTTTGAAAGCCGTCGTCGACCGTCTGAGGGCGCTCGGACGGCCGCCCGACGGCTATCTCAGCGAACGGGCGGGGGACGGCCTCCCGGCGCCCGGTTATGATCTCCTGGATCTGCGCTCGGGCCGGCGGATGCCCTTTCTTCGGAAGGCGGGCCGGGCGAGCGGCCTTCGAACGGGCGCCTTCGATGTTCTTCCCGGCGGATTGGCCGCGGCCGCGGACATCATCGCTCGAAGCGATCCCTCCCGTCTGCTTATCATCGACGAGCTCGGCCGTCTGGAGCTTGGCGGGGGGGGCGTTTGGCCGGCGGCTGTCCCGGTCTTCGCCGACGTCCGGAGGTCCTGCCTGGTCGTCGTCCGGGACGCGCTGATGGAGGATTATCAAAAACGCTGGCCGGCGGGGATCGCGGTTGCCGTCGTCCCGCTGCCTCCCTCGCGTGATCCGGAAATCCTCGTTCGCGTCCTCCCGGCGGGGTTTCGCCCATGAAAGAACCCGTCCGGACGACCATGACCGTGCGGGTCAGGTTTTTCGCCGCGTTCCGTCAAACGTTCGGCGGAAAGGAAAGGATTTTCGAGCTCGAGGAGGGAACGACCCTGGGTCGTCTTCTGGAACGGCTGGGGGATTCCCCCGCCCGACGGGACGAGATTTTCGCCGCCGGGGAGGCCGGTAAGCCTCCCGCTCTCCATCCCCATGTCGTCGTCATGATCAACGGAGAAAACGCGTCCGCCCGGGGCGGATGGAGCGGGGAGCTCCGCTCGGGCGACACGGTCGCCGTATTCCCCTTGATGGGAGGGGGATGAATTGGGTATCCTGAACCGATGAGCGGTCCGTCCTTCGGTTTTTTCGGCCGGTGCCTCGAAATCGACTTGACGTCGGCCGCCGTCCGCGTCCGCCCCCTCGACGCCGATCTCATCGCCGATTACATCGGCGGCCGCGGCCTGGCTACCCGTCTCTTTTGCGACGAGGCCGATCCGGCCGCCGATCCCCTCGAGCCGGGGAACGTCGTCGTCATCGCCGCCTCGCCGCTTGTCGGGACGAACGCGCCGACGGCGGCCCGCGGCCACATGGTCTTTCGCTCGCCGCTTTCGGGCTTGATCGGGACGTCGAATTCCGGCGGAAGCTGGGGATTCGCCTTCAAGGCCACGGGCCATGACGCCCTGGTCATCAAGGGAAAGGCGCCGGAGCCGGTCTGGATCGACATCACGCCGGCGGGCGCGGCGATCCATCCGGCCGGGAAGCTTTGGGGCGGAGACATCCACGCGACGACGGACGCCCTGACCTCCGGCTTCGGCCCGGCTGACCGGCCGCGCGTCCTCTGCATCGGCCCGGCCGGCGAGAATCTCGTCCGGTTCGCCGACGTGGCCAATGACCGCAACCGGGTTTACGGTCGCGGCGGCCCGGGCGCGGTCTGGGGTTCAAAAAACCTGAAGGCCGTCCGCGTCTCCGGAAAGGAAAAAATCGGAATCCGGGACCTCGAGCGCTACAAGTCGGGATATGATCAAGCGTTCCATCTCCTGAGGCAGGCGCCGGTGACCAAGCGGCTTCTGCGCGAGCTGGGAACCGCCGGCCTGGTCGAGCTCATCAACGTCATCGGGATGCTGCCCCGCCGCAATTTCCAGGATTGCGTCCACCGGGACGAAGACCTGGAGCGGATCTCGGGCGAAACCATCGCCCGGACCATTTTGGAGAGGGCCGCCGGCTGCCACCTCTGTCCGATCGGCTGTCAGCGCCGCACCCGGATCACCCGGACGGGATCGCCGGACGAATCCGGAGAGGGTCCGGAGTACGAAACCGTCGTCCTGATGGGGCCGGTCTGCGACGTCTATGACCTGGCGGCGATCACGACGGCCAATTACCGCTGCAACGAGCTGGGCTTGGACACGATCAGCTTCGGCGGAACGGTCGCCTGCGCCATGGAGCTGGCCGAGGCCGGCGCCCTGCCGCCGGGCTTTGACGGCGGCCGGGGGCTGCGCTTCGGAAACGCCGCCGTCCTGGAGCGGCTGGCCGTCGATGTCGCCCATCGGCGGGGGCCGGGGGATCTTCTGGCCGAGGGGTCCTGGCGGCTGGCGGAAAGCTGCGGCCGCCCGGAAGCGTCCATGTCGGTCAAGCGGATGGAGATCCCGGCGTACGATCCCCGGGCGTCCTTCACCCAGGCGCTGGGCTACATGACGTCGCCGTCGGGAGCCTGCCATCTTCGCGGCGGCTACGCCGTTTCTCTGGCTTTTTTCGGGGGGGCCAAGGAAATCCCCCGCTTCAGCCTCCTCCAGTCCCCGATCGCCATCCGGAACATGCAGAATATCGGGATCCTCCAGGACAGCCTGGGCGTCTGCCGTTTCACCGGGTACGCCTTCGGGAGCGATCCCTGGTCGCGGATGCTCTCCGGAGCGACCGGCATGGATTTTTCGGTTGCCCGCCTCGAGGAGATCGCCAACCGGATCGCCGACCTTGAGCGCCTGTTCAACCTGGCGGCCGGGGCCGTTCCGGCCGACGATGCGCTCCCGGCGAGGTTCGCCGAATCGCCGGTCGTCGTCGCCGGAGAAAAACGGATCGTCAGCCGGGAGGCCCAGGAACGGATGCGCCGGGATTATTACCAAGTCCGGGGCTGGGACGAGAACGGCCGTCCGGCCGCCGGGCCGAGGCCGCCGCGGCGTCCCGATCCAACCGAAGGGAGGCGGCCATGAGCCCTCGAAACTGGACCGCGAACGACGAGATCTTCCGGCTGTTTCAGGCGGTCGGACGGGCGTCCCTTCTGGCCGACATCCAAGACAGTCATTCCGGCAATATGGCCGTCAAGGTCAAGGGCGAGGACGGATCCGACATCATCGTCATCACCGCGGCCGGTTCCCAGAAGGGAGATCTCGAGCCGGAGCAGATCTGCTTTCTCTCGGCGACGGAAACGGATTACGGATACTACAAGGCCTCCTCCGAGACCGACATCCATCAGCGGATCCTCCGCCTTCCCGGCGTCGGCGCGTCCATGCACGCCCACACGAAGGAGCTGGCGATCGCCACCCTGGATGACGGGCCGAAGCCCGCCCGGCCGCCGGACTTTGTTCCCATCGATTCCTTGGGCCGGCACGTCCTCGGGGAACGGGTGGCCGTCGATTGGTTCGCCGTCCCGAGCGGCTCGCCGGAGATGGCCGAGACGGTGCCGCGGCGCCTGGCCGGCCGGCCGGTGACGACGATTCAAGGCCACGGGACGTTCGCCCGGGGCCGGACGCTCACGGAGGCCTTTTTTCTTCTGGCCGCGGCCGACAACGCCGGGAAGGTCGTCAACGCCGCCCGGAGGTTGAAGGTGGATGTGGAAGGGCTTCGGGCCGGAATGCTCGCCCGGCCGTCGGACTTCTTCGTCCGGCCGCCCGATCCCTACGCGGTCGAGGACGACGGGGCCTGCGATTTTCCCGAAGAGACCGAAATCCTGAAGGAATTCCGCAAGGCCGGGGCGAGGATCTTCGAATCTTTTCTCTCGCCGTTCCACACGGGGTCGATGTCGGTCCGGGGAGTCGGCGATCTGCTGTACGCCCCGAAGGCGTCGATGCCGCGCGGACTTCCCGGGCCGTTGCGCCGGCGGCCGCTCCGGCCGGACGGATCCGATTCGCCCGAGCTGGCTCTTCACAAGGCGATCTACGCCGAATCGGATTTTCAGACGGTCATGCATTGCTGGCTGCCGGAGGCGGCCGCCCACGCCTATTTCCGGTACCCGGGCGAAGAAACCGAGGCCGACCGGATCGTTCCGGTGGACGCCGAGGGCGGCTTCCAGTATCTCGTCATCCCCGTCCTGCCCGCGGACGCCGGCCCGGAGGCCCTGATCCGCGGCCTGCATGATTACAAAGTGGCCGTCATCCGGGGCGGCGGAGTCTGGGCGGCCGGCCTCCAGTCGCTTTCGGAGGTCCTCCACCATCCATCGTCGGTGAGGGAAATCTGTCTCTACCGGATCGGCGCTTTCGAGCGCGGCCTGGACCTGCGCCGGATGGAACCGGCCAAGGCGAAAAAATGGTAGAATGAAAAATACCGTTTATCAAGGAGATTTTGATGAATAAAAGAACGATCCTTTGGGGCTTGGCGGCGGCCTTGGCGCTGACCGCCGGAGCCTTCAGTCAAGAGGCGAAAAAGATGACGTACCCCGTGACCAAGACCGTCGACCAGGTCGACGATTATTTCGGGACGAAAGTCGCCGACCCCTACCGCTGGCTTGAAGACGACCGTTCGGCCGAGACCGGGGCTTGGGTCAAGGCCCAGAATGCCGTGACGTTCGGCCATCTCGAACAGATCCCCTTCCGCGGGGCGCTGAAGAAGCGGCTGATGGAAATCTACAACTATCCCCGGTACTCGGCGCCGTTCCGGGTCGGCGGGCATTATTTCTTCTCCAAGAACGACGGGCTTCAAAACCAGTCCGTCATCTATGTTCAGAAAGGCCTCGAGGGGACGCCCGAGGTGTTCATCGATCCGAACGCGCTTTCGGCCGATGGAACCGTCAAGATCTATCTCCTCGGCCCCTCCGGTTGCAAGACGAAAATGGCGTTCCTGCGCGGGGAAGCCGGATCGGATTGGGGCGAGATCCGGGTGATGGACATCGCCTCCAAGACCGAGCTTCCCGACCGGATCCGCTGGGTGAAATTCTCCGGAACCGCCTGGTGGAAGGACGGGTTCTTCTACAGCCGTTATGACCAGCCCCCGGCCGGCGGGGAGCTGACGGCCAAAAACGAGTTCCAGAAGGTGTTCTATCACAAGCTCGGCGACCCCCAGGAGAAAGACGTTCTCGTTTACCAGGACACGAAGAATCCTCTTCTCTACTTCTCGGTCGGCGTCAGCGAGGACGAGAAATACGCTTTCCTGACGATCAGCGCCGGAACGTCGGGAACGGAGCTGTACTGGAAATCCCTCGAAGCGCCCGGGACGGAATTCTCCCTCCTCATCCCCGGGTTCGAAGCGAACAGCTATGTCCTGGACAACATCGGGGACGAGTTTCTCGTCCAGACCAACCTCCATGCGCCCAACGCCAGGCTCGTCCTCATCGACCCGCGGGAGCCGGCCGAAAACAAGTGGACGACGATCATCCCGGAGAAGCCCGAGGTGTTGAGCGGGGCCGGAATGGCCGGCGGGAAGCTTTTCTGCTCCTATTTGAAGGATGCCAGCACGAAGGTCTTCCAGCATGATCTGGACGGAACGCTGATCCGGGAAGTCGCCCTTCCGGGCCTCGGTTCGGCGGGCGGATTCGGCGGCTGGAAGGACGACCGGGTCGTTTTTTACACGTTCACCTCCTACAACTATCCGACGACGATTTTCAAGTTCGACATCTCCTCGGGAGCTTCGGAGATCTTCCGCAAGCCCGAGGTGAAATTCAATCCCGAGGATTTCACGGTCAAGCAGGTCTTCTACGCCAGCAAGGACGGGACGAAGGTGCCGATGTTCATCGTCCATAAGAAGGGCCTGGCCTTGGACGGCGTCAATCCCTGCTTTCTGACGGCCTACGGCGGCTTCAACATCAGCCTCCAGCCTTCCTTCTCTCCGGCCCATATCGCCCTGCTCGAAAACGGCGTCGTCTTCGCCGAGCCCAACCTGCGCGGCGGGGGGGAATACGGCGAAACGTGGCACAAGGCCGGGATGCTCGGCAACAAGCAAAACGTTTTCGACGACTTCATCGCCGCGGCCGAGTACTTGATCGCTGAGAATTACACATCGCCGGAGCGGCTCGGCATCGAGGGCGGGAGCAACGGCGGTCTCCTGGTCGGCGCCTGCATGACCCAGAGGCCGGATCTCTTCAAGGTCGCCCTGCCCGCCGTCGGAGTCATGGACATGCTCCGATTCCATAAGTTCACGGTCGGTTGGGGCTGGGTCGTCGAATACGGCTCGAGCGACAACGAGAAGGAGTTCGCTTACCTCTACAAGTACTCGCCTCTCCACAACCTCAAGCCCGGCGTCCGCTACCCGGCCACGCTCGTCACCACGGCCGACCATGACGACCGCGTCGTTCCGGCCCACTCGTTCAAGTTCATCGCCGCCTTGCAGAAATGCCAGGCCGGGCCGGAGCCCGCGCTGATCCGGATCGAAACCCGGAGCGGCCACGGCTCGTCCAACCTGACGAAGGGCATCGAGATCACGGCCGACACGTTTTCCTTCTTCCTGTTCCACACGGGAGCCAAGGTCGCTTTCTGACCGCGCTTTCGGGACAAGCCCGTCCCGCCCCCTCCCCTTCGGGGAGGGGGCTTTTTTTTTCGGCTCCCGGGCTCGGATGGGGCATCAGGGACGAAACAAAACGAGCGCTCCGGCAAGGAGGCGGCGAGCCGTTCGACCGGGCGGGAGGAACCGCCTCTGAAATCAGAGCAGGACTCCCGCGAGGGGGTCCGGAAGCCCCGGCGGGCTCTCGGCCGAATCCCCCCAAAGGGCGCTTGGGCCGCCGCCGTTGACGGGGCGGCCTCCTCCGATTATGATTCCCCGGACGGGAGGTTTTCATGAAACATGCGGCTCTGAGGATCGGAGCGGTTTTGGCATCGGCTTTTCTCCTCGCGGCCTGCCGGGACTCCGGCCCGGCGGGAAAGGCCGAGGGGATCGTCGGGAGCATCGGCTTGGCCCGGATCACGGTGTACGACCAACGGCCGGGACCCGACGGCCTTTTTTCCGGCGCGCCGTACATGCGGGCCGTGACCGATGAGGGATTCTA
>Ga0116184_10004325_pt1 | contig 11253 bp, 7 predicted proteins | sample AD_JPNNA5_MetaG_FD_89886 | JGI IMG/M metagenome (GOLD analysis project Ga0116184, IMG submission 89886) | Active sludge microbial communities of municipal wastewater-treating anaerobic digesters from Japan - AD_JPNNA5_MetaG | ecosystem: Engineered > Bioreactor > Anaerobic > Digestate | place...
ATCGGCAATTTCAAGGGCAATTAGAAGAGCAAGAGCCGGAATTTCAGAAGAAAACAAGCCTTTGGGGTCTTTTCTGTTTTTAGGGCCCACAGGCGTAGGAAAAACAGAAACCGCCAGAGCTTTAGCTGAATTTTTGTTTGACGACGAAAAAGCGCTAATAAGAATGGACATGTCTGAATATATGGAGCGCCATACGGTTTCAAAAATTATTGGCTCTCCGCCAGGATATGTGGGGTATGAAGAATCCGGGCAATTAACAGAAAAAATAAGGCGCAGGCCGTATTCTGTTTTGCTTTTAGACGAAATTGAAAAGGCTCACCCCGATGTTTTTAACATACTTTTGCAAATTTTTGAAGACGGCAGACTTACAGATTCTAAAGGCAGATTGGTTTCGTTTAAAAACACAATTATAATAATGACTTCAAACTTAGGGTCTGATTATATAAACAAAATGTTGTCTATTGGGTTTAACACAAAAGAAGATTTAGAGCAGAGAGAAACAATGAGAGAAAAAGTTTTTGACTCTTTGAGAGATGCTTTTAGACCGGAATTTTTAAACAGAATAGACGAAATCGTTATATTTAACTATCTGAAAAAGGAACAAATTAGAAAAATTGTTGACTTGGAGCTTTCAAAAGTTCAAAAAAGGTTGGCCGGCAAAGAAATTAAAATTGAGATTTCTGAAAAAGCCAAAGATATTTTGCTTAAAGACGGCTTTGACCAAAACTTGGGAGCTCGTCCGCTAAAGCGTGTTATACAAAGAATGATTTTAGATCCGCTTTCAATGAAAATTGTTATTGGAGAAATTTCAGAGGGTAGCAGAGTGTTAATTGGGGCAGAAAACGGAAAAATATCTTTTGAATCGCCAAAAATAAAATCAGTCAAGCTGGAAAAATCCAAAAAATAAAAATCAAAAAATTAATAGCAAGATTTAGCAATTTTGTTATTGAGCAAAAAATCCACGATCGTGGATTTTTTGCATAGATAGGAATTATGCTATAATAAATTAACTTATAGAGAAAAAAATATAAGTATGTCGGTAATTAAGAAAAAAATTTTATTGTTGCTTCTTGGAGGATTGGCTTTTGGTTGCTCTTATACTGCCCATAGGCAATGGAGGGTTATTAAAACGATATCTTCTGAGTGGAAAAAAATTGATAAGCAAGAGCTGTATGCAGAAATACGTAAATTATATAGGTCAAAGTTGTTAAAAAGGGTTATTAATTCAGACGGCACGTTTACGTTTATTCTTACCGACAAAGGTAAAACAAGGGCACTTACATATAATTTTGAGGATATGAAAATAAATAAAACCAAATGGGACGGCAAATGGCGGTTTATAATTTTTGATATTCCGGAAAAATTTAGGGGAGGGCGGGATGCTCTTAGAGATAAAATTAAAAAGTTAGGATTTTTTGAGCTTCAAAAAAGTGTATTTGTGTTGCCTTATGAATGCCGTGACGAAATAGAATTTATTGTAGAATTTTTTGGAATAAGAAAATATGTTAGACACGGGACCATAGATTTTGTAGATAATGGAGAGCATTTAAAAGAAATTTTTAAATTAGGATAAATTAAAATGTTAAATTTGTTATTGAGCAAAAAATCCACGATCGTGGATTTTTTGCATAGATAGATAGAGATCGAGTAAAAAAGAGATTGATTAAAAATAGGTAAAATTTGTAGGTTTTTTGAAAAAAATATAAAATAAATAATTGTCGCAACTATGTTAAAGCTTTTTTCAAAAGGCCAATTTTTTGGATTTTTAGGCGGGCTTTTGGGCACTGTTCTTTTTGGGTTTATAATATGGATTATTTTTTTAGGCCCAAGTGAAATTTTTGAAATAAAAAACAGCTCAGCTGGGCTTTTGCAGAAAAATTTAACAGAAAAAGATTTAAATATAAAAACAGAAACAGAAATAAAAATAGAAGCAGAGCCAGAGCCAGAAGAAGCGCCGGAGGTTTTAATAGAATCTTTTCAGGATAAAATTGATAATATAGAAGAAAAAATAGACATAGTTGAGCAAGAAATAAGCCAATTGCTGGTCCAAGAAACAGTTAAAAATCAAGAAGAGGTTTTAGCAGAAACAGTAGAAATAGAAGAAATAGAAGAAATAGAAGAGGCAAAAGAGCCAGCGGATGATTTTATAAAACTTTTGATTTCTGAGGTACAAGTTGCGGGGTTGGCAGATGAAAAACAAGAATTTATTGAAATTTTTAACCCAAATGACTTTGACGTAGATTTAACGGGTTGGTCTGTCAAAAGAAAAACAGCAACAGCTGAAAATTGGTCTGCTTATGCTAACAGCCAATTGCTTGAGGGCAGAAAAATTTTTGCCAAAGGATTTTTTGTAATAGCCAGAACAGGATATTTTACGGGAGCTTCCAACGTTTTTACTGACACGCCAATTACCGCTGACAATTCTTTTGCAATAGAAAACTCCGCAGGAGAAATTGTAGACAAATTGGGTTTTGGCGGAGCTGTTGACCCCGAACTTTTGCCTGCTCAAAATCCAGAAGACGGCCAAAGTATTGGCAGAAAGTTTTTAGACTCTGCAACAATTCAAGACACAGATAATAACTTGGCTGATTTTGAGGCAGGATTTATAACGCCGTTTTTTCAAAACGCTGATAATGTTTATTATTCTATAGGAGGCGCTGGAGAAGCGGGATATTGCGAGGGCTATGCAAAGATTTTTATTTCTGAGGTGCAGGTTTATCCCATAGAAGAAAGATTTGTAGAACTTTTTAATCCGAACGACTGCAAAATAAATTTGACAGATTGGTATTTGCAAAGAAAAACAACAGAAGCTTCTGACTATTCAAGTTTTGTAACTAAAAATAATTTTGCCGGCAAAAAAATAGAGGCCGGCGGATATTTTTTGATTTCACGGCAACTGGAAAATTCAGATATTTTGTCTGATATTTCTTTAAACGACGACGATTATTTGGTTTTAAAAAATCAAGACGGCCAAATTGTTGACCAAGTAAATTGGCAAAATTCTCCTGCAGAAAATTACAGTTACGGTAGAAAATTTGGCGAAAACGCTTTGGATTATTTTGAAATTGACATTCCAACGCCAAAAGCTCAAAACATAAAATATATCGAAGAAGATGCAGAAGATTTAATTGAAGAAGAGTCAGAAATACCCGAAGAAGACACAACTCCGCCCACAGGAATCTTGTTAATTAACGGTGGGGCTGAATATACAAATAGCAGAGAAGTAATTTTGACTATTTCTGCAACAGATGACGCTTCTGAAGTTGTAGAAATGAACATTGCAAATTACACGCATTATTATGGCTGGGAGCCTTATTTAACAACAAAGAATTGGACGCTCTCTGATGGCGAAGGAACAAAAACAGTAAGGATAAAATTTAAGGATTCTTCTGAAAACGAAACTAAGACAGGCATTTCTGCAACTATAATTTTTAGTTCTTCGTATGAGAATGACTCGGGAGATTATTTTTGACTTTTTGGGTTTTTATTGTATATTTGAACAATGGATATATTAAATTTGGAAAAAGTTTTAGAAAATGAGCCGGCTTACCGCTTAAAGCAGGCAAAAGAGGCGGTTTTAAAAAACTTTATCTCTAACTGGGACGAGGCAACTTTTTTGCCCTTGGAATTGAGAAAAAAATTAAACAAAGAATGCCCGCTTGAGATAAAGGCGGATGTTTTGGTTTCGAGCGACAAATCTTCTGTAAAAGCAGGAATAACCTTAAAAGACGGCTTAATGGTGGAGACAGCCTTAATGAAGCACAATGACGGTAGAAATACGGTTTGTGTTTCTTCTCAGGTTGGGTGCGCTTTGGGGTGTGTTTTTTGCGCCACAGGAAAGATGGGATTTAAAAGAAATTTATCTGTTGAAGAAATTTTAGAACAAGTGATTTTTTTTGAAAGATACCTGAAAGCTGCACCTATGCACCAGTGCACGGGTGCACAGGTGCGCGCGGGTGATGCTTGCCGGGTGACTAATGTTACTTTTATGGGAATGGGCGAGCCGTTTTTAAATTATGAAAATGTTTTAAAATCTATAAGAATTTTAAACGATAAAAATTATTTTAATATAGGAGCAAGGTCTATTTCTGTTTCAACGGCCGGAATAATAGAAGGAATAGAAAAATTAATTGAGGAAGGTCTGTCCCGCAAAGCGGGATCTAGCGCAGCCAGACAGTTAAATTTGGCAATTTCTTTGCACGCCCCCAATCAGGAGCTAAGAAACAGCCTTATGCCTATAAGCAAAAAATACCCCTTGCAAAAAGTTTTTGGCGCTGTTGACAAATATATTAAAGCAACAAAAAGAAAAGTAATGTTTGAGTATCTTTTAATAGATAATGTTAATGATTCAAATAAATGCGCCGAAGAGTTGGCAAAATTAATGAGAAAAAAACTTTATTTTTTAAATCTTATACTTTATAATCCCATCCCGCAGAAAATTGCGGGACAGGCAGGAAAATTTTCTGCCAAAGGCGGACCAGCCTCTGGCTGGAAGCCTTCCCCCTCTGGGAGGGTGGAGAGCTTTAAAAAAATCCTTAAAAGGGAGGGTGTCAATTTTGTGCAAAGATACCGTTTTGGCAGAGACATAAAAGCTGCTTGTGGGCAACTTATCCACAGGTGATGTTTTTTAATGTATGTGATATAATTAAAAAATATTTTTTTAAACCAATTGTTCCTTGATTTTTGGTATTTTTTTTGTTAATTTTATACCATAAAAGAAAATGAAAGAAAAAGTTTTAAAATTAACAAACGCGGTTTACAAGCTTTTAGAATTTTTCCCGGAATCAGACCCAATAAAAAACAGGGCAAAAGACAAGGCCTTAGAAATAATGGAGGCCTTGCAAAGAGAAAAAGCTAAGGCAATAATTTTGGAAGACATAGACATTCTTTTGGGGTATTTTTGGATTGCCAAATCTCAGGGTTGGCTTAACTCTGTAAATTATCTTATTCTTTCTAACAATTACGAAAATATAAAAAAGAGCATAACTGCTGTTCAAACAAGCGCGCAAACTACCCCAAAAAATCCAGATCCCATTTTTGTTAAATTTTCTGAAAGACAAAACAAAATAATAGAGTTTTTAGAAAAAAATAAAGAAGCCCAGGTTATGGATCTCCAGGCGGTGCTGAAAAACATTACAAAAAGAACCATAAGAAGGGATTTAGATGAGCTTTTAAGGGCAGGTAAAATAACAAGAGAAGGGGAGTTTAACAAGGTTTTTTATAAAATTAAAGGTAGGACACAATAGGACATGATATATAATGTATGATGTCCTATCTAAATTAAGCATAAAATAGTTGACTTTTTTGTTATTTTGTCATAAAATAACAATATTATAGATGGATGGAAAAAACGAACAATTTAGCCAGATTTACGACCAATATATTGATAAAATATACAGGTTTGTTTATTTGAAAGTAAGCTCACAAGAGACAGCTGAAGATATAACATCTAAGGTATTTTTAAGGGGATGGGAAGCTTTTCAGAAACAAGATTCAGACATAAAGAATCCAGGCGCTTTTTTGTACCAAATAGCAAGAAATGCCGTGATAGACCATTACAGAGAGAAAGGTAGGACAAATGTTATTTCTTCTGAATCTCTGCCCGACCTGTCTGATACATCTGAGAATATACACGAAAAGGCTGTTCTTTCTGCCGATGTAAGGCTTGTAAAAGATGCAATAGCTGAGATAAAAAAGGAGTATCAGGATGTTATTATTATGCACTATTTAGAGGACATGTCTGTTGATGAAATAGCTAAGCTTTTGGGTAAGCCGTCTGGTACCATAAGAGTAATGATGCACAGGGGCTTAAAGGATCTGAGAGACAAGGTGCAAGAATCCTAAAATTGTAATAGATTTGGGTTTGGCACGTCATAACTATAAACAGCATTAAAATGACCAAGTTAACAGAAAAACAACTTATAGAGACATTGAGATGCTTGAAAGAAATAAAGCCCAGAGAAGACTGGGCTGGTTTGCTTAAGGCCCAAATTTTGGCTGAGAAAAAAGAAGCCGTTGTGGCAGAAAAAATAGGAATTATGGAAGTTTTGTCAAACGTATTTTTGCAGAGAAAAATGGCTTATTCTTTTGCAACTTTGGCTTTCTTGATTATTGGATTGATAGGGTTTGCAGAAACAACAGTTCCCGGAGATTTGCTGTTTCCGGTTAAAAAATTGGCCGAGCAATCTCAGGCAGCTCTTTTAGGGCAAACGGGTATTCAAAAAAGCGTTGCTGTTTTAAACAACAGAATTAACGAATTGGCTCAGGCCACAAAAGACGGAAAATCAGAAAGTGTTTCTTCTGCAATAACAGAGATTTCAGCCAACGCCAAAGATTTGGCAGAGGGGTTAAAAAATAACACAATAGATGATAAAAACGCAATACAGCAAATTGCAGACAGTTTAAAAGTTTTGGCCGATACCGGAGCTGACTTGAGCAATGACCAGGATGTAATGGATTTATACCAAATAGTGGCAGCCAACCAGATTGAAGATTTGCAAAATACCACATTAACAGACGAGCAAAAATTGATACTGGCAGAAGCCGAAAGTTTGTATGAAGAAGGAAAATACGCAGATTCGTTAGAAAAGATTTTAACGATAAACAATTAATTTAACATTGGACAGAGCAAGGAATACGTATCCTTTGCTCTTTATTTCACAAGATATTGGATGAGTCGCTTGTTCGTGGTTAGTACGTAAAACCGCGAGCAACATAAATGGTCGACCGACGAGAAATATAAAAAATTATAAATTTAACTAGAAATTAACACACAAAAATGAGTATAAAAAGAACATTTATAGCAACTATTGCCGCTTTGGCCTTGGTTGCAACAATTGCTCCTGTACAAGCCAATGCAGCCACAGTTGAAGAATTGATGGCTCAATTGACAGCTTTGCAAGCTCAATTAGCAGCTTTGCAAGGAACAAGCGGATCAACCGGAACATCATCATATTCAGCATGTGCTGGAGTAACATTCAGCAGATACCTGACAGTTGGTTCAACCGGCTCTGATGTAAAATGCTTGCAGCAAGTTTTGAATGGCACAGGCTACAGAGTAGCCACCACAGGAGCAGGATCACCTGGCAATGAAACATCATATTTTGGTTCATTGACATTGGCAGCCGCCAGAGCCTGGCAAACAGCTCAGGGTTGGGTAGCAGCTAACCAGATTGGTCCAAAATCAATTGCTTTGTTGAACTCAATTGTTGCTGGTTCTTCAACCGGCTCAACAGGGTCAACAGGCGGAACAGTTACAGGAGACGGATTATTGGTAAAAGTATCATCTGATACTCCAGACGCAGGTGAAATCGTTGCCGGACAGGCTCAGGCCGAATTGGCAAAATTCACCTTCACAAACAAGGACAGCTCAGCCGTTAAGGTTACAAAGCTGAAATTGCAAAGAAAGGGTATTTCAAGTGATACAGACGTAACAAACGTTTATCTTTTCAAAGGAGCTGTAAGATTAACAGATGCAGCATCAGTTTCATCTGGAGTTATCAGCTTCAACGATTCAACAGGATTGTTTACAATCCCAGCTGGATCATCTGTAACTATTACAGTTGCAGCTGACATTTATAGCTCAGCTGACGGAAACGTTTATGTAGCTATCAATTCAGATAGTGACATAACAACAAATGCATCTGCAGTTTCAGGAAACTTCCCATTGAGAGGAGAAACACAATCAATCTCAACAGGAGCTTCTTTAGCAACAGCTGATTTCAAAGACACAGGATCTGGATCAACAGGAACAGTTTTGCCAAATTCAAGCACAATTGATCCTCAAGCAGATTACTCTGTCTGGAACACAAACGTTGCAGTCAGCATCAGCTCTGGAAAAGTCAAACTTACAAGATTGGCTTTGAGAGAAGTTGGTTCAGTTGACTACACAGATGTTGAAAACTTCAGATTGTATGTAGACGGAGTACAAGTTGGCGACGCAGTTGCAAACTTGGATTCAAACGGATACGTAACATTTGATTTGACAGACGACCCAGCTTTGTTAAAGTCTGGAACAAGAGCCTTGAAGGTTTTGGCCGACGTTGTTGGCGGATCCGGAAAGACTTTCAGCTTCCAATTAAAGACAACAGCTGACGTTACATTGGTTGACAGCCAGTATGGAGTAGCAATAACTCCAACATCAGATGCCGCAACATTTACAGCAATGAGGAGCTGTTACGACGGTTCTTCAACATATGCTTGTACAGTGGGATCTGGAGCTGTAACAACAACAAAGGCATCAGATTCTCCATCGGGAGATATTGTCAACGAATCTTCAAACGTTGTATTGGCAAAATGGAAAATGAAAGCCAATGGAGAAAGAGTTAAGGTTGAGTCCTTGAAAGCTTATGCAGCTTTGACAGGAGGCAACACAACAACTTCTACATTGAGAAATGCAGCCATTTATGCTGACGACGTACAAATTGGTAGCACATTTAGCTTGTCAATGACCTCAGCTACTCCATCAGAAGTAAATTTGGGATCATCATTGATTCTTGAGCCAAATGAATCAGTTGTCATTGAATTGAGAGCTGATATCTACGACAACACAGGTACAAACGACCTGATAACAGGACAAACAATTACAGGTTATTTGGTACTTGGAGCAAGCAACGGTCAAGGATTGTCTTCATCAAACTCAGTTAATGTTCCTACATCAACTGTTTCTGGAAACGCTTTGACAATTGCTACAGGATCTTTGACTTGTCAAAATACACAGCATACACAAACAGAACAACAACAGCTCCTCAGACAGATTACAAGTTAGCTCACTTTACATTGACTGGTTCTACAACAGAAGCAACCAATGTTCACACATTGAGAGTTGACTTGGATTCAACATTAGCTGATGCAGCAAGCAATTTGTATGTAAAAATGGGAAGCTACACAACAACAGCAAAAGCCAACCCATCAACAACAAACAGCTGGTCAGTTAACTACACACTGGCTAAAGGAACAACTGTTGACGTAATGGTATATGCTGACGCTGATTCAACCATGACAGATACAGGAGCAGCTTCTGTATTGATATCTGGAACAACAGCCGACTCAGGAACATCTGTTTCAACAAACAGCGGTTCAGTATTGGCTGGTCAAACAATCACGTTTGGCACAGGAAGATCAACAGCTACATTGGATAGCACAACACCAGAAGCCGCTGTAGTTGCAGGAGGACAGCTTGTAACAGCCGCTAAGTTTAAATTCACAGCTTCAAACGATAGCTACACTATCACAGAAGCTAAGGTTAAAGTTAACGGAAATAACGGAGCTGTAATTCAATACGCAACATTGTCAGACGGCACAAACACATACACATCAGCTTACGACTCAACAAACAACTACTTTAACTTCACAGGCATGTCAATTTCTGCTCCGGAAGGATCAACATCATTGACAGCCAGCCTGATGTTGGCTACTCCATCAACAGATGGAACAACCATCACAACAGGAAAAGATGTCAAATTGACATTGTACTATGTGAAAGCTCTAAACAGCCAAGGAGTTGTTAAGGAAGGGTATGAAGATGCTTCAGATTCTGGCGTAACAATGACAGCCAGCGCATTAACTGGAAACTCATTGTATGTCTACAAGTCAGTTCCAACCTTTACACAGGTTGCCGTAACAGGAGAAGGAACAAACTTGTCATCTAGCTCAACAACAACATTGTATGCCTTTACAGTTAAGGCAGACACAATGGGAGACGTTGCCTTGAAACAATTGAAGTTTGTAACATCGGTAAGCGATATTAATACATCATCTTACGGCAGTTTAAGCAACTTCAAGTTCTTCAGAGGCTCAAGCGACATTACATCTTCTGTAACAATTCAGACAACAGCCGGAGTAAGTTTGGAAGACTCCACAACTATTGGTTCTGGAACAGTTGTTGTAACATTCAACACAGAAGAAGGTATTGGAGCCGGTGCAACAAACACCTACTACCTGAAAGCTACACCTGCAGGATTTAGCACATCTTCATCAGGAAGTGACACAGTGTCAACTTACCTTGCTGGAGACACAACAGCTACATCTCAGGCGTCAAACTACTATTACTTAGTAGGAAAGACAACAGCTACATCTGAAACACAGGTACAGTATTTGACCACATCTGCTAACATTACGTCAGCAGGATCTGGATCAACATACAACGTAATCTGGTCAGATAACTCTGCTTCAGGAACAAACAGCGCAACATCAGCTATAGGCCATGTATACGATGCAGGAGCCTCATCAGCTGACTGGTTCAATGGATACTACATCAAGAACCTGCCTTTGTCCTCAACAGGTATTGCAGCTCAGTAGTATTTACTCTTAGTTTGTTAAAGAACTAAAGAGAAAACAAAAAGCCCCGACTTTGGTCGTGGGTTTTTTGTTGCAAACTTCTTTGCAATTTTATTCGTATATATAGTATACTAAAAGTAAATATAATTAATACTTTTTTAATATGAGCATTAAAAAATCAGCCGTAGTTTTTGCGGCAGGGGTTATTGTTCTATGTATGGCCTTTTTGCCGTTTAATTCTGCAGAAGCTTTAACATTATCTAGAGATCTTTCTTTGGGATCAACAGGTTCTGATGTAAAAAATTTGCAGGAATTTTTAAACAACAACGGATATACAATTGCTTCTTCCGGCGTTGGGTCAAAAGGCCGGGAGACAACAATTTTTGGAAACTTAACACAGGCAGCTCTAAAGAGATACCAGTCAGCCAATGGTTTAACTGTAAGCGGAATAGTGGATTCTCTTACAAGAGCAAAGATGTCGGGCTCTGTTTATTCTGGCGGATACACCATAGCCCAGTTGCAAGAAATGATTCTTGCTCTGCAACAGCAAATTGCGGCTTTGCTAGGAAATAATTCTTCTTCTGGAGTAGACAACAATGCTCCTTATATAACATCTATTAAAGTCTCAAACGAGGGAGACGATGACTACATTGATAAAAATGACCAGATAGTTATTACTTTTAGCGAAGAAATGGATCCAGAATCTTTTAATAATGATTTAGAAAATGGAGATACTGTATCAGATATTACTTTTAACGAAACAGGCGGAGTAAGCGTAAGTTCTTCTGGAAAACTGACAGTTAAAAACATTACTTCTTTTTATGTTGGAGATGTGGAAAACTCAAGTCTTTTTGTAACAAAATTGGCAATGAGCTCGTCTGGAAAAGTTTTAACAGTTACTCTAACTTCGGGGTCAGATGTTGAAATTACAGACGAAGAACTTGATTCTGCAACCCAGCTTGGCGGAGTAGTTAC
>Ga0116184_10004333_pt1 | contig 11249 bp, 10 predicted proteins | sample AD_JPNNA5_MetaG_FD_89886 | JGI IMG/M metagenome (GOLD analysis project Ga0116184, IMG submission 89886) | Active sludge microbial communities of municipal wastewater-treating anaerobic digesters from Japan - AD_JPNNA5_MetaG | ecosystem: Engineered > Bioreactor > Anaerobic > Digestate | place...
CCACGCCCTCCGCTCCACCGCCGAGCGGTTCGCAAGCTCACCGCTCCTGCGGTTCGAGTGTCGGGCGCGGGGCCCACCACGCCCTCCGCTCCAGTTGGCGCAGGTCCTTTCGATTGAGGGGCGTCCGTTGGGTTGAGGGGCGGGGCTGCAGGGGCGCCCCTCGATCCGAGGGACGCCCCTCAACTCAACGGGCCTGCGCAAAGTGGGCAGCAGGAGGCACTACGCGGCTCGTCACTCGTGTCTGGCCTCATGCCCGCCCTGATGAGCGCCAAGTGAACTCTGCGCATGACCGCCAAGTGAACTCTGTGCACTGAACCGGCGAGTAGCCGAAATCACTGGTAGCGTTCTTCCCGGTTGCACAACAGCAGTTCCTCGCAAGGTCGCAGAAACGCCCGTTGGCCATCGGTCAACGGGTTGACTCGTCTTAGGGCGGTTCACCGTCACGCATGGGGTGCAGTTGAAGACCACTGGGGGCGCGGAAGTCGCGTCACCGAAGTGCTACAACAAGGAAAGAGTTACCCCATATGGCACAGGGCACCGTGAAGTGGTTCAACGCTGAGAAGGGCTTTGGTTTCATCGCCCAGGACGGCGGCGGCCCCGACGTGTTCGTTCACTACTCCGCCATCGACACCCAGGGCTACAAGTCCCTCGACGAGGCCCAGCGGGTCGAGTTCGAGGTCACCCAGGGTCCGAAGGGTCCGCAGGCCGACCAGGTTCGCGCGATCTGATTCGAGGACTCACACAGTCTTCAAGGGAGGCCCCATCCGGTATGCCGGGTGGGGCCTTCCGCTGTCCGCGGGCAGCCGCCCAGGCAAAGACTGCCTGATGGCGCAGGCATGGTTGCGCCACTGGCCGGGGTCTGCGAATCGCCGCGCAGAGGTTGGTGGATGGCGCAGGCATGGTTGCGCCACTGGCCGGGGTCTGCGAATCGCCGCGCAGAGGTTGGTGGATGGCGCAGGCATGGTTGCGCCATTGGTCAGGGTCTGCGAAGAGGAGCGGTCAGGGCGTGGCTGGGGGAGCGGCACGGTAGGCGTCGAGGAAGGCACGGGCGATCGGGGCCGCCACCGACCCGCCGCTCTTGCCGTCCTCGACGAGCACGGCAAAGGCCAGATCCCCCTGATAGCCGGTAAACCAGGCCCGTGTCTTCGGCGGCACGTCCGTGCCGTATTCGGCGGTCCCGGTCTTGCCGGCCACGGGTCCACCCGGAGCCCCGACCAACGCACCACCGCTGCCTTCGGTCACGACCTTGCCCATCAGGTCACGCAGAGTGGCGACCACAGAGGCGTCGAGAGGCATCTCCATGCCGGGCTGGGCCCCGGCGCCCTCCTTGACCAGGGTCGGAGGCAGGAACGACCCGCGCGCCACACTCCCTGCCATCACTGCCACCGACAGGGGCGACACCTCGATGCGGCCCTGACCGATGCTCGCGGCGGCCAGATCTGTGCCGGGTGTGGTCTCGGGCACCGAGCCGACGAAGGTGCCGTCAACGCCGATCCGACCGGCCCAGTCGACACCGATCCCCAACGACTTGGCGCTGGCGGTGAGATCTCCAGGAGCCAGACTGGCCGCCAGCGAGATGAAGGCTGTGTTGCACGAGATGGCGAAATTGCGCGCAAAGGTTCCTGTCCCGGCTTCACCGCTCTCGAAGTTTCGGAAGGACTTGCCGGTCACCGTGATCGTGGCCGGACAGGTCATCTCCGTCGTCGGGGTCACCAGCTTCTTGGTCAGGAAGGCGTGCGTCGAGGCGACCTTGAACGCCGACCCCGGCGCATAGCGTCCGGTCAGCGCACGGTTCATCCCGTCCGCGGGCGTGTTCGCCACGGCCAGCACCTCGCCGGAGGGCACGTCGAGGGCCACCAGCGCTGCCGGCACCGAACCCGCACCCGCCAGGGCCGACTCGGCCGCGGCCTGGACCGCGGGGGCCAAGGTCGTGGCCACGTCGGCCCCGTCGACGGCGGGCCGGTCGAAGAGCACGCCACCGGTCGAGGCGACGACCTGCACGCCTCGGACCCCGCCGAGTTCCTTGTCGTATTGCGCCTGCAGCCCCGAGAGTCCTGCGCGGTCCCCGCCGACATAGCGGCCGCCGGACTTCTCGACCATCTGCGCCGTGACCGGGCCGAAGGTCCCGAGCAGCGGCTGCCCGAACCCCCGGCTCAACGCCAACGGCTGCTCCTGGCGCGGATAGATCACGCCGACCAGCGCATCCAGCGCCGAGCGCCGCGCGTCGAAATCACTCTGCCGGTAGGTGATCACCGGGATGGTCGCCTTCGACCCACTCGCCGTGGCCGCTGCCAACTTCGCGACCAGGGACCCCGGCTCCTCACCAACCAGTGTCTCGAGCGCCGCGGCGGTCTCGGGAGTGGCCCGCACCGGGTCGAGTTGCACGGGGTAGACCGATCCGAGCGGCATGAGCGCCGCGCCTCCCCGGTCGAGCAGGTCGCCGCGCACCGGATCCACGGTCTTCAGGGACACAGTGGCCTTGGCGGGCAGGTTGGGGTGCCATCGCGAGCCCGTTGCCGGGGCCGCGACCACCCACTCGGTGCCACGTTCGACGACGGTCGGCGCCACGGCATACGTCCACTGTTCGCCACCCGGGAGAGTCCACGCGACCTGCAAACGCGTGTCCGCCGTCGCGTCGTCGCGGCGCACCTCCCCTGCGGTCACCTTCACCGTGGCGTCACCGAGCCCGGCAAAAGTGGCCGCGAAGTCCTCAGCTGCACCGGGTTCCGCGAAGGCCACCCCGGACATGTCCTTGGCCTGCCAACCCGCAACGTATGCCGTGATCGCGGCTTCCGCTCCGGCCTCCCGACTCGCTTCGCGGTCGAACCACCACCACGCCGTCCCAGCGACGCCGGCCACGAGCAGCACGGCGAGGATGCTGGCCCACAGTCCCGCGCGAGAGGCGCCACGGTCCGAGGAGGTCATGTCCGTCAGTCAACCTGACCGGACCCGCGAGACGTGCAGGCGACACACAGGTTTGCGCCCTAGCGTGGGGCAGACCTCATCAACCGTGGGTGCCGGGAGCCAGCGCGCCCCTACACTCCTCTGAGGCCGTGACCGAAGGGCCATCACCCGGTGAATGCCCTCGGTGACACTGACCATTGGGACCATGACCCACGTCGCACGCGTGGACCCCTGGGGTGGGGAGGAAGGACGTCCGTGAGCGACCAGCACGAGCCGATGGCGCAGACACGGCGCGAACTCCACCGCCATGATCGGCACGAGCACCCTTTGTTGCGGCGCTTCACGTGGATCGCGGCCGGGCTCGTCATTGTGCTCGTGGCCATCACGGCCTTTGCCGTGCTGAAACTCAATGGGAACGTCAACCGGATCGATGTTTCCAAGGCGCTCGGCACGGACCGCCCGACCCCGAGCACCACCCCTGGCACCCAAGGGCCGCTCAACATCCTGCTCATGGGGTCGGACACCCGCTCCGACCTCACGACCTCCGACTACGGCACCGACACCATCGAAGGTGGCGCACACTCGGACACGACGATCCTCGTGCACATCTCGGCCAAGCGCGATCGGATCATGGCGGTGTCGATCCCTCGGGACTCGATGCTCCCCGGACCCAAGGACTGCTTGGCGAATTCGCCCCGGACGGAGTGGGTCGTCCGTCAGTGGAACTACAACTACAACAAGGGTGGCGCGGGCTGTGCCATCCGTGCCCTCGAGGGCAACACCGGTGTGTTCATCAACCACTATGCGGTCGTGAACTTCGAGGGTTTCGCCGACATGGTCGATGCCCTCGACGGTGTGCCGGTCTGCACCCCGATCCCGATCGACGACCCGGCGTCCGGCCTCCAGTTGACCGCTGGTCGGCACGTCCTCGATGGCCGCGACGCACTCGGCTACGTGCGGGCCCGCAAGACGATCGGTGACGGCTCCGACCTCGGCCGGATCAAGCGGCAGCAGGCCTTCATGGCCTCCGTCGCGCAGAAGGCGACCTCGACCTCGCTCCTGCTCCGGCCGGACAAGCTCTTCTCCTTCCTCAGTGCCGCCACGAAGGCGCTCACCACGGACCCCGAGTTGGGCCTGACCAACATGACCGCAGTCGCCCAGAGCATCCAGAACGTCGGCACCGACAACATCGAGTTCATCACCGTGCCCACCGAGGAATACCCCCCGGACCACGATCGGGTGCAGTGGACCAACACGGCCGACCTCATCTGGGAGGCCATCAAGTCCGACACCGCCATCGGCGCACCCCCCGAGCCCAGCTCCTCGCCGTCGACCACCACGGACCCGTCCACGTCGTCGACCCCTAGCCCGTCCGGCACCGGCTCCCCGTCACCGTCCTCGACCGCGCTGACGGTCAGCCCCGACCACATCCTGGTGAGCGTCCTCAACGGATCCGGGACCCCCGGGGTTGCCTCGCAGACGGCGGCAGCGCTGCGCGCCCAGGGCTTCAACGTGACGGGGCTGGCCGATGCGGCGATCACCCAGGGCGTCACGATCGAGTACGCCTCGTGGCGCGCTGACTCGGTGAAGACCGTCGCCGCGGCCTTCCCGGGGGCGCGCCTCAAACTCAACGAGGGCGTCGGCGACGTCATCCAGGTGACCGTGGGCATCGGCGCGCCCTTCGTGGTCGAGGTCCCCAACCGGCTCGGCACCGAGCCGTTGCCCACGCCGTCGGTCACGCCTGGAGCCAACCCGTCGGCCACCCCGAGCATCGACACCCGGACTGCCGCCGACAACATCTGCCAGTAGGCATCTGCCAGTAGGCATCTGCGAGTGGGCCCAAGCGGGCTCAGAACAGGCGCCCGGCCTCATCCGCCGTTGGCGACTCCAGCGTGAGGAGGGTTCGCTTGCGATCCAGCCCCCCGGCATACCCGGTCAGACTGCCGTCCGCCCCGAGGACGCGATGGCACGGGATGACGATGCTGATGGGGTTGTGCCCGACGGCCTGACCGACGCGTTGGGCGAAGTTGCGGTTGCCCATCTCGAGCGCGAGGGCGCCGTAGGTCGTGGTCTGGCCGTAGGGGATCTGCAGGAGTCGGTCCCAGATCGTCTCCGAGAAGGCGTCGCCGTGGGTGGCCAGCGGGAGATCGAAGGTGGTGCGTTCACCCATCAGGTATGCCGTGAGCTGGCGGCCGCACTCGGCGATCACTTCGTCCGTGGCCGGGTCCACGGGCTGGCCGACGGCGTCGTCGGCCGGCGGATGCCAGTGCCCGGGGAAGTAGATCCCGGCGATGGACGGGCCCTCGGCAACGACGAGCAGGTCACCGAGCGTCGTGGGGACGAGGGCGTGGCGGACGGTGATGGTCATCGTGCTCATACCTCCTCAACGGTCTCGTGCGCTCTGGTGTGAGCCCGCTACGGCGCAGTAAGTGTTGCTGCGGCGACACCTACTGCGCCGTAGCAGGGGTCGTGGACTTGTGTCACGTGGTTCAGGGGGCGACGTCGACGACGAGCTTGCCGAGGTTGGCGCCCTTGAGCAGGCCGATGAAGGCTTCGGGCGCGGACTCGAGCCCGGCGACGTGGTCCTCGAGGTAGGCGACCTGACCGTCGCGGACCCACTCGCCCATGTCACGGAGGAAGGCCTCGTGATGGGTGGGCACGAATTCGTCCTGGATGAAGCCCCGGACGGTGAGGCTCAGGGTGAGGACCTTGTTCATGAAGCCGGGCAGCCGGTCGGGTCCCTCGGGCAGGGAGGTCAGGTTGTACATCGCGATGAGGCCGCAGACCGGGATGCGCGCGTAGGTGTTGAGGTGGCGCATGGCCTGCGCGGTGACCGGGCCGCCGACGTTCTCGAAGTAGACGTCGATGCCGTCCGGGACGGTGGCCTTGAGGTCTTCGGCGAACGTGGGGGAGCGGTGGTCGACGGCGGCGTCGAACCCGAAGTGCTCGATGAGCAGGCGGCACTTCTCGGGGCCGCCGGCGATGCCGACCGCGCGGGCACCCTTGATCTTGGCGATCTGTCCCACCGCCGAGCCGACCGGTCCGGTGGCCGCCGCCACGACGACCGTTTCGCTGGCCTTGGGCTGGCCGATCTCCAACAGACCGGCGTATGCCGTGAAGCCGGGCATCCCGAGCACGCTGAGTGCCGTGGAGCCCGGGGCCGTGGCGGGGTCGATCTTGCGCACATGTTTGGCGGGGACGACAGCGGCGGTCTGCCACCCGGCATACGCCATGACGAGGTCTCCCGGCGCGAAGCCCTCGGCCCGCGATTCGACGACCTCGGCGACGGTCCCGCCGATGATGACGTCGCCGACGTTGAGGGGCGCCGCGTAGGACTTGGCATCGCTCATGCGGCCGCGCATGTAGGGGTCGAGGGAGAGGTAGCGGATCCTGACCAGGAGTTGGCCGTCGCGGGGCTCGGGGACCGGGACGGTGACGGTCTCGAAGTCGGAGGGCTTCGGCTCGCCGATGGGGCGCGCGGCCAGGCGGATCTGGGTGCTCTCGATCGTCATGATGTCCAGCCTATGACCTCGGCTCGACAGGGCCCTGAGACGCAGATGTGCCCCCGATCCACGAGGACCGAGGGCACATCTCGAGCGCGGAGGCGGAGGGATTTGAACCCTCGATGGGTTGCCCCAAACCGCATTAGCAGTGCGGCGCCATAGACCGGACTAGGCGACGCCTCCAGTGCCCCGACAGGGTATCCGCCGCCATGCGTTCCGGGCAAAGCGGGTCAGAGGGTGGTCGGCAGGAGGACCGAGAAGGCCGTGCCGTCAGGGCAGCTCACCAACTCGACGCGCCCCTGGTGGGCCGTCGCGACTGCCGAGACGATGGACAGGCCCAGACCGGAGGTGCCCGAGGCGCGCTGGCGCGAGTCATCGCCGCGGGTGAAGCGTTCGAAGACCTTGGGCTGGAGGTCCTCGGGGATGCCGGGTCCGTTGTCCTCGACGGTGAGGCGGACCAAGCCGCCCGGTCCTCCCTGTCCTCGCTCGACGCTCTGGCCAGCGGCGCCCTCCAGACGGATCCGGGTGATCACGGTCGAGCCCTCAGGGGTGTGGATGCGGGCGTTGGCCAAGAGATTGGCGAGCACCTGGTGGAGGCGAGAGCGATCGCCCGGCACCTCGATAGGCTCATCCGGCAGGTCGAGCAGCCACTTGTGCGTCGGTGCCGCGGCGTGGGCGTCGCTGACGCAGTCCATTGCCAGGAGCGTCAGGTCGACCGGCTCCCGCTCCAGCGGTCGGCCGGAGTCCAAGCGGGCCAGGAGGAGCAGGTCCTCGACGAGTCCCTGCATCCGCAGCGCCTCGCTCTCCACCCGGGAGATCGCGTGGGTGACCGTGGCCGGGATCGGCTCGCGCTCACGGCGGGACAACTCGGCATAGCCGCGGATCGAGGCCAAGGGTGTGCGCAACTCGTGTGAGGCGTCCGCGACGAACTGTCGCACTCGGGTCTCGCTCTGCTGGCGGGTCTGGAGGGCGCCCTCGACGTTGTCGAGCATCGTGTTGAGAGCATGGCCCACCTGGCCGACCTCGGTGTGCGGTGTCGCGTCGATGGCTGCGACCCGAGCCGGAAGGACGACGTCACCCTCGTCGAGCTTGAGGGCGCTCACCTGCTTGGCGGTGTCGGCGACCCGGGCCAGGGGCGCAAGGTTGCGCCGGATCAGCCAGTTGCCGCCGAAGCCGACGACCACCATGCCGAGCAGGAGTCCGGCACCGACGATGTTGAGCAGGCTCCGCAGCGTGCGGTCCACATTGGCCGTGGGGACGCCCGTGATCGTCGTGATGCCGTTGCTCGTGGTCGCGGTCAACAGATAGGTGCCGGTGTCGTCGCCGAGAAAGACGCGCTCCTCGTCCTTGTCGAGGCTTGGCGCTGCGGTCATGAGGGTCTTGATCTGGTTGGCCGTCAGCGCTTCCTGGGTCACACCGAAGGCAGTGATCGTCGCCATCGGGGTGCCGCTGTTGTCGAGCACGACGGCGTCACCCGAGACCACGAGCCGCAGCACCGCGGAGGAGTTGCGCGGCCCGGGGCCGCGGCGCCCTCGATTGTCATTGGGCGTGATGTCCGTGGCGGGGCCGAGGTCTTGGGTGCGCCCCGGTCCGGGACCGATCGAATTGCTCTGTGCGCCAGCGAGTTCGTCACGCAACTGGCCGTCGAGGTGGCGCTTGGTGAAGCCCACCGTCAGCGCACCCGTGACCAGCATGACGACGGTGAAGAGGGCGAGCATCGACACCAGCACCTGGGATCGCAGGGTCCAGGTCGAGGGTTTGAAAGCGGTGGCGGACATCAGTCGGCGGGCTTGAGGACGTAACCGACGCCCCGCATGGTGTGGATCATCGGCTCGCGGCCGGCGTCGATCTTCTTGCGGAGGTAGGAGATGTAGAGCTCGACGACATTGGCCTGGCCGCCGAAGTCGTAGTTCCAGACGCGGTCGAGGATCTGGGCCTTGGAGAGCACCCGCTTGGGGTTGCGCATGAGATAGCGCAGCAGTTCGAACTCCGTTGCGGTGAGGGCGATCTGCTCACCGGCCCGCACCACCTCATGGCTGTCCTCGTCCATCGTGAGGTCGCCCACGACGAGCAGGGAGGACGACTCGTCAGCAACGACCGCGGTGCGGCGCATGAGGGCTCGGAGCCGGGCGACGACCTCCTCGAGACTGAACGGCTTGGTGACGTAGTCGTCGCCACCGGCGGTGAGGCCGGCCACGCGGTCCTCGACGGCGTCCTTGGCGGTGAGGAAGAGGACCGGGACGTTGGGGTTCTCGCCGCGCATCCGGCGCATGACCTCGAGGCCGTCGAAGTCGGGGAGCATCATGTCGAGCACCACGGCGTCGGGTTGGAAGTCCTTGGCCGCCCGGACCGCATTGAGTCCGGTGCCTGCGGTCTTGACCTCCCAGCCCTCATAACGCAGGGCCATCGAGAGGAGCTCGGTGAGGTTCTGCTCGTCGTCGACGACGAGGACGCGGACGGGGGATCCGTCGAGGCGCTGGAGGGCCGGTGCGGCGCTGGTGCTGTTCATGACAACCAGTGAACCGTCTGTGCGTCTGCTTTGCCCGTGCATTCGCTGTGCGATTCCTGTGAGAGATCGGACCCTTCTCGTAGCCGGGTCCGAGGCCCACCACAGGCCGGGCACAGGGACCGACCCGACCGTTCTGCCCATGACGAACACCCCTGAGATCCCTGACGCCTCCGATCAGACTGCCGAGCAGCCAAGCTGGGCCACCGTGCCGGACCTTCCGATGACAGACGCGGTGTATGCCGTGGAGCCGGCCGCCCCGAACGCCGGGGAGCCGGTCGTCCCGAACGCTGACAAACCGCGATGGTCAGGCGCCAAGATCGCGGCGGTCGCCGCAGCGGCACTCGTGGTCAGCACCGCCGGAGGTGCGGCTGCGGCGGCTGCCCTGTCCCGCGACTCGGGGGCTCGTGCCGTGGCCACCCAGATCCAGCAGCAGACTGACCAGGGAAACGGCTCGGACGCCCAGAGCCTCCCGGGCGGGCAGGTCGGTCCCGGAGGCCAAGTCGGGCCCGATGGTCAGGCCGACCAGGGCTTCGGGCCGGGCCAGGAGCCGCCCGGTATGGGTGGCGGCCGGCACGGTCGGGGGCAGATGCCGCCTGGCGGCATGGGCCAGATGGATCCGAACGGCGCGCCCAGCGATCCGAATGGTGGGACAGCCAGCGACCCCAACGGTGGCACCCGCACCATCCCGAACGGCGGAACCCAAACGACCCCGACCACGCCCACGACCCCGAAGAAGGGCAACACCCTCCCCGCCCCGGTGACCTGACGGTCATGGCCGAGGTGAGCGGACGGCATACCAAATCGTTGGTATGTCGTCCGCTTCCTTTCGAGGGTTGACTCGCAAAGTGGTTTGCGATACAAAGTACTCATGAACGCAAACACTCAGCCCGACGCTGACCCCGCCTTCGACCCGGCCGAGGCCCTGCGCGTGCTCGAGGAGCAGGACGCCAAGGTCGGGGCGCAGTTCGGCAACCCGGACCGCAAGATGTACCTCGCCTGGGGTGTGGCCTACCTGCTCGGCTACCTGCCGCTGGCGCTCTCGCGGGGGGCCGACCCGATCGTGGACATCCCGATCGGTGTCGCCCTGGGCATCTTCAGCGTCTGCATCGGGCTGGGCATCGTGGCTGCCGTCATCCTCGGAGTCCGCGCCACCCGCGGCATGCGTGGTGAGAGCAGCCGACGCGGCATGCTCTACGGCTTCAGCTGGTGGTTCTCGTTCATGTGCATCGCCGGACTCTCCATCCAGCTCGGCAAGGCCGACATTGACCCCGAGATCACGGGCATCATCATCAACGGCGCCTCCATGGCCCTCGTCGCCGCCCTCCTCATGGCTGGTGGCGTCATCTGGCTCGATGTCTCGCAGTTCGTCATCGGGGCCGCCATCGCCCTGATCACCCTCGTCGCGCTCGTCGTCGGCCTGCCGGCGTACTGGTGGATCATGTGCCTGGGTGCCGGCGGCCTGCTCCTCTTGGCGGCCCTCTTCCCCAAACCCCTGCGCCGGATCCTTCCCGGCTCCCTCGAGCGTCAGGGGGTGTCGCGCTGATGAGCGACCCAGACCTCCCTTCTCCGCTCGATCCGGTGATCCACGCCGAGGCCCGCCTGCGCGTGATGACCACGCTGGCCGCACTGCAGCCCGGGGACCAGATCTCCTTCCCCCGGCTCCAGGAGTTGCTCGGCATGACCGCGGGCAACCTCTCCACCCACAACCGCAAGCTCGAGGACGCCGGCTACATCACAGTCACCAAGACCATCGAGGGTCGTTCTCCGGCAACCTATCTGGCCCTCACCGACACCGGGCGCGCGGCGTTCGGCACCTATCGCAAGGCATTGGCTGTCCTTCTCGGCGGCTGACACACCCACCAGATCCCACACCCACCACTGATTCTCAAGGGGGAATCCGCGATGTCGCACACCCAAAATCAGGCCCACCAGCCGGTCGTAACCGTTGTGGCAGAGGCGCATTCGGTCACCAAACGCTTCGGCGAGACGGTCGCGCTCGACGGCCTCTCGATGGAGGTGTATGCCGGGGAGAGCCTCGGTCTGCTCGGCCCGAACGGGGCCGGCAAGTCCACTCTCATCTCCCTGCTCACCGGCATCCGCCGGCCCGACTCCGGGACGGTGACCATCTTCGGGGCGGCACCCACCGAGCCGGCCGCCCGACGCCGGCTCGGGGTGACCCCACAGGCCACCTCGGTCCCGGTCACGCTCAAGGTGCGCGAGGTCTTCGACTTCGTCGGCACCCACTTCGCCGCCGCGCCGGGACACATCGACGAACTCATTGAGTCCTTCGACCTCGCTGAGCTGTCGGGCAAGCAGTGCGGATCGCTCTCCGG
>Ga0116184_10004339_pt1 | contig 11242 bp, 9 predicted proteins | sample AD_JPNNA5_MetaG_FD_89886 | JGI IMG/M metagenome (GOLD analysis project Ga0116184, IMG submission 89886) | Active sludge microbial communities of municipal wastewater-treating anaerobic digesters from Japan - AD_JPNNA5_MetaG | ecosystem: Engineered > Bioreactor > Anaerobic > Digestate | place...
CAGGAGCCCCGCAGGCACGAACGACCATGTCCTGTGCCGGCGGGCGTCCTCGCCCGCCAGGGCAACGGCGCGGGGCAGGAGCCCCGCACGCACGAACGACTATGTCCTGTGCCGGCGGGCGTCCTCGCCCGCCAGGGCAACCGCGCGGGGCAGGAGCCCCGCAGGCACGAACGACCATGTCCTGTGCCGGCGGGCGTCCCCGCCCGCCAGGGCAACGGCGCGGGGCAGGAGCCGCGGAGGCACGAACGACCATGTCCTGTGCCGGCGGGCGTCCCCGCCCGCCAGGGCAACGGCGCGGGGCAGGAGCCCCACAGGCACGAACGACCATGTCCTGTGCCGGCGGGCGTCCTCGCCCGCCAGGGCAACGGCGCGGGGCAGGAGCCCCGCAGGCACGAACGATCATGTCCTGTGCCGGCGGGCGTCCTCGCCCGCCAGGGCAACGGCGCGGGCATGGATCGCGCGAAGGGGACCCGTGCGTCAGGCGGACTGCGGAGCCGGGCTCGTTCGCGCCGGAATCGTGAACGACACGGTCGTTCCCCTGCCGACCTCGGAGTCGATCCAGATGCGACCACCGTGGGCCTCAACCAGGTGCTTCGACAGCGACAGCCCGAGCCCCGTCCCACGGATGTCCAGCGCCCGCGGGTCGCGGACACGGTGGAAGGGGGTGAACAGCGCATCGTGCGCGTCGGCGGGGATCCCCATGCCGTGGTCCTCGACCGCGAACCGCACCTCGCCCGGGGCCCGGGTCACGCGGAGGGTGACCTCGCCACCGCCGGGCGAGTACTTGTCCGCGTTGGACAGCAGGTTCGTGAGCACCAGCAGGAGCTTGTAGCGGTCGCCGTGCAGAGCCCCGATGCCCTCGTCGCATGCCACCACGTAAGTGCACCGGCGCGCCGCCATGGCGGCGATCCCGACGGCCTCGTCCACCATGGCTCGGACATCGAAGTCCTCGCGAACCAGGTCGATCGCGCGGCCGGCCTCGACTCGCGACAGATCCAGGAAGCCATCGATGAGCCGGGTCAGATGATCGGCGCCCTGGATAATGCTCTGCAGGCATTCGGTCTCGAGCGCGTCGGGCGCCAGAGCGCCTCCCTGGAGGATGGTCAGGGCGTAGCCCTTGATGGCCGTCAGGGGCGTGCGGAGTTCGTGCGAGGCCAGGGCCAGCAAGCGGTCCTTCATCTGCTCGATCCGCCGGCGCTCGAGGGCATAGCGGATCGACCGCTCGAGCAGGTGAGCGTCCGCCTGACCTTTGACGAGGAAGTCCGCGGCGCCCGCTTTCATGGCGTCACGATCGACGGCATCGTCGCCCTGGCCGGTCAAGAGGATGATGGGCGCCTTGCAGCCGGCCGCGATGGCCTCCTGGAGCAGCTCGAGGCCGTCCCTCCCGCCCAACTGGTAGTCGAGCAGATACACATCGTGCCGGCCCTCGAGGATGAGCGCCCGCCCTTGGTCGTAGGTCGGCGCCCACTCGAGCCGGAAGCGGATGCTGCCCGTCACCTCGGCCAGGAGCGCGCGGGTCATGACGAAGTCGTCCTCATCGTCGTCCACCAACAGCACGCGCACGGCCTCTGAGGATGGCATGGTCACACCCCTCCGCCGGGCAGCTCCACAATGCCCAGCCAGTAGCCTCCGATGACCTTGACCACATCGACCAGGGCGCCGAATGTGACCGGCTTGGTGATGTACGAGTTCACGCCCAGGTCGTAGGAGCGGTAGATGTCCTCCTCGGCCTTTGACGTGGTGAGCACAACCACGGGGATCTGTCGGAGCGATGGATCTGCCTTGATCTCCGCCAGGGCCTCGCGCCCGTCCTTGCGCGGCATGTTCAGATCAAGGAGGATGAGCCCCGGACGGGGCGCCGAATCAGGGTCAGCGAAACGCCCCCGGCGCCACAGGTAGTCCGTCAGATCCTCGCCGTGGTGTACGAAGACCAGGCGATTGGCGATGCGGCTCTCGCGGAAGGCATCCTCGAGAAGCTGGCAGTCCTCCCGGTCATCATCGGCAACCAGGATCGTGATCGCCTCGGCCGACCGGTTCATGGCGTGTCTCCCTCCTCCGGCTGGCACGCCGGGATCGTGACGGTGAACCTGGCCCCACACTCCGGCGCGCTCTCAACCTCGATCTGGCCTCCGTGCCGTTCGGCGATGCGCCGGCAGATGGCGAGGCCGATGCCCGTGCCCTCATACTCGCTCTGGCCATGGAGGCGCTGGAAGACACCGAAGATGCGGTCGGCATACTTGGGGTCGAACCCAATGCCGTTGTCCGAGACCTCGATACGGCACACGCGCTCCGGACCTCGTTGTGGACTGAGCACGACGCCGTCGGCGAGCTCGCCCCAGACGCGGACCACCGGGGCCAGGTCGGGCCGATGGAACTTGAGGCCATTCGCGATGAGATTCTGAAGGAGCTGACGCATCTGAGTCCGATCGGCATCGATGATGGGCAGCGGCCCCACCTCGACCCGTCCTCCCGCCATCTCGATCCGCGTCTCGAGGTCCTCCACAACTTCCCGCGCCACGTCGGCCAGGTTCACCGGCCCAAAGGGCTGGGCCCGGCTGATCACCCTGGAGTAAGCCAGGAGGTCAGAGATGAGCCCCTGCATCCGCCGGGCGGCATTCTGCATTCGATCCAGATAGTCGCGGCCGCTCTCGTCGAGGGCAGAACCGCAGGCCTCGGCCAGGCGGTCGCCAAAGGCCACCACTTTGCGCAGCGGCTCCTGCAGGTCGTGCGAGGCCACGGATGCGAAGCGCTCGAGCTCGGCGTTGGACCGCGCCAGCTCTCTGGTCCGCTCCTCCACCCGGCGTTCGAGGTCATCGCGCGCCTGCCGGAGAGCCTCCTCGGCCCGCCGCCGATGGATCAGCCGCCACATGCCGTCCATGAGCAGCCGGAGCTGGATCACATCGGTCTCATCGTAATCGGTGCTCTTGTTGCCGACGCCCGCCACAGCCACGATGCGGTCGCCATCGAACACCGGGATGTTCAGGTGGCGGGTGACGCGCACGTGGCCCTCGGGGTACCCCCTCTTGGCCGGGTTGGGTGCCCCATAATCATTGGTGATGATGGGGCGCCGCTGCCGAACGGCCTCGCCCCACAGGCCCGTCGTCTCGACCGGGTAGACCACGGGTTTGTCCTCGATGGCACACTCAGCCATGGCCGTCTTCGACCACGAGTGCATGGTGAGGACGGACTCGTCCTCGTTCGTGAATGCGAGGTAGCCCATGGTGCTGCGGGTCAGCTTCACGCCCGACTCCATGGCGAAGTCGGTGATCGCGCGCAGGGGCGCGTCGGCCATCTCGCTGAGCCGGACCAGAGCCTCGAGGCGGGCCTCGTCGAGCCGGAGCCGCTCCTCGGCCCGGTGGCGTGCGGTGATGTCGCGGAAGCTCCACACGCGGCCCGCGACTCGCCCCTCGCGCATCAGTGGACGGGTGAAGCGTTCGAACACCCGGCCGTCGCGGAAATGGATGGTCTCAAGGCCTTCCTCATCGGACTGGTAGAGCGCCTGGACCCGGGCGAGAAACTCCTCGGGCTCGCCAAGCTGGCTCAGAACGTGCTGGAGCAGCTTCTCATCGTCGCCGCCCCGCAGGAGAGGCTCGGGGACGCCCCACATCTGGGCGAAGCGGCCGTTGGCGTGGATCACGCGACCATCGGCACCGACGACGAGGATCCCGTCGGCGGTCGACTCGAGGGTGGCACGAAGCAGCCCCTCGCTCTCCCGGAGAGCCGCTTCAGCATCGTGGTGGCCTGCGGCGCCCAACACCACCGCCTCCACTCAGCCGCGCCCGCGCGATGGTCCGTCTGCACGTCTACGGTTCCCGATGGGGGCGCGGTCCTCCTCCCGGCGCACGAACGACGCCGCCGGGCGCTATGATAGGAGGCGTGGCCGTAGCGGGTGGGGCCCCGGGAGGACCGACGTGCAAGCAGCGGGTGCAATCAGACGAATCTGCGTGTACTGCGGCGCGAATGAGGGAAGCGAGGCGTCCTTCGTCCGGACGGCTCGCGAGCTGGGACGGTCCATGGCCGCCCATGACCTCGAACTGGTGTACGGTGGGGGTAGTGTGGGCATGATGGGCGCTCTGGCGGACGCCGTGCTCGAATCAGGCGGGCGCGTAATCGGTGTCATCCCGGAAGCCTTGGCGCGTCGCGAGCTCGCCCACCCGGGGGCGTCGGAGATGCACGTGGTGCCCGACATCTGCTGCCGGCGGGCCAAGATGACCGAGCTGGCTGACGCTTTCATTGCGCTGCCCGGTGGGTTCGGAACCTTTGAGGAGCTGACCGGAACCCTCACGGCCGTGCAGCTCGGGCTGCTCGATAAGCCCGTGGGAGTGCTGAATGTCGACGGCTACTTCGACCATCTCCTGGCGCTGGTCGAGCATGCGGCGGCCCGAGGGTTCATCGCGGCAGAAGACCGCGACGCGCTCATGGTTGCCGGATCGCCCGGGGAGTTGCTCAGACAGATGGGGGCGCTCGGCGATGGGCATACACTCTAGAGTCCTCGTGGGGATCTCCTCAAGGGCTGGCCCTCCGCTGGGCGGAAGCCATGGGGTGGGCCGGGACGCCGTGGTGGTGCTGACGCTCCCGGAGATGGGTCGCTGCGTTGAACGGCGGGCATCGCGGAGGAGTTGAGCTGCGCTTCGTGGACGGGATCCGGTGCGGTCGAGCGTGGGAGTCGTCAGTCGCCGGACTGCTGGTGGCTCTGCTGTGCGTGGCGGCGGGCGGATGCCGGCGGTCCACCCAGACGGATGATGCCTCGGTAGTGACCATTAGCGTATGGCACCCCTGGGGCGGGACGATGGGTGATCCGTGGGAGCGGATCGTGAAGGCATTCGAGGCGGCTCACCCGGGCATCAGGGTCAAGCCCGTGTTCACCCAGAATGACCTCTCGGCCAACCAGAAGTTCTACACGGCCGTGGCGGCGTCGAGGCCGCCCGAGGTGGTGTTCGTCGACGGGCCACAGGTGGCGCCATGGGCTGAGTGGGGCGCTCTGGAACCGCTCACGGATCGCATCAACCAGGCGGGCATCGCCGCCGACGACTACTACGGGCCCTGCTGGCGGCAGAACCACTATGGCACAGATGTGTGGGCGCTAACCTTCTGCGCCGACCCCAACTTCGCGTTTGTCTGGAACCGCGCGCTGTTTCGTGAGGTGGGGCTGGATCCGGATCGGCCGCCGCGCACGATGGACGAGCTGGACGAGTACGCGGCGAAACTCACGAAGACCGACGACCAGGGGCGCTTGACACGGATCGGGTTCATCCCATGGGGTGTGTACGGCTCGGCGAACTCGATGTTCACGTGGGGCTGGGCGTTCGGGGGCCAGTTCTACGATGATGTGAACCGCAGGATCACGTGCACCGACCCGAAGATCGTCCGCGCCCTGGAGTGGATGACCTCCTATGCCGATCGGTACGACGTGACCAAGATCGCCAGCCTGCAGGCGGGGTTCGGGACCGCGGAGCAGAACCCGTTCTACACGGGACGCCTCGCCATGACGTGTCTGCTGATCGCGGGAATCGCGGACATCGAGCGGTTCGCGCCCGAACTGGACTACGGGGTGGCGCCGCAGCCCATGCCCGATGGCGGCGAGAAAGACAGCTCATGGGTCGGCGGCTGGTGTATCGCGCTCCCCAGGGGGGCGCGCCATCAGGACGAGGGCTTCGAGTTCATCCGTTGGCTCTGCCACGACCCGGGCGGCACACAGACCGTGGGCCGGGAGACGGGCCTCTTCCCCGGCATGAGGCACTCCCCGTACTTCGATGAGGTCCGCAACCGGAAGTACTACAGCACGTTTCTTCGGATCCTCGAGGCGTGCAAGCACCAGCGGCCAGTCATGCCCGTGCAGGCGTTCTACATGCGGCAGATGCAGCGGGCAGTCGACAGCGCCATCTACAAGCAGAAGACGGCCAAGCAGGCGCTCGAGGACGCGGAGAAGGCCACGCAAGCCGAACTCGACCTGGTACTGCGCGGGGGCGAGTAGGGCACACATCTGCCCCGGCCGCGAGTCAGCCGCTCCGCCCGGCAAGTATGGGTCGCCCCAACATGCCTAGCCGCCGTCGAGCAGGCCGCGCTCGCCAATGAGGAACCAGTCCTCCGGGTGGTCGAGGTAGCCCATGGTCTCCTCGATGAGCGCCAGGTGCCGACGCTCCTCATCGGCGAGGAAGGACCAGAAGGCCCGGGCTTGGTCGTCGGTGGCGGCTGATGCCTGCTCGCCGTAGAACTCGATGCCCTTCTTCTCGAAGCCGGCTGCCTGGCGATAAGCTTCCGTGTCATCGGGCGCCGCGGCGGTGGCGGTCTCGCCCTCCATGGCCTCCCGGAACATGGTCATTACTTCGCCGGAGAGGTCGGAGACACGGGCGGTGAGACTGAAGTCCTTCCAGGAGCCCGCTTGCTTCAGTGTGGCAATGTAGTCGTTGATGGCGTGGATGTGGCCGATCTCGTCCTGCGCCAGAGCTCTGAACGTGGATGCCACCAGAGGGCTCTTGGTGTTCGCCGCGATGGTCTCATAGTACTTGCGGCCGTCCACTTCGGTCTTGAGCGCGTACTCCAGGGCGCTAATAGCCTTCTCCGTGTTCACGGACATGCTCGTTATCCTCTCTCGATGGCATCTGCCCGGTGTCGCCCAGCTCGGAGACCAACGCCTGGCCACACCGCCAGGTTCCGGCCGGGGCCGCTCCCTAGTCCACGGTGTAGACTTCGTCGGGGCCCAGGATGTCCGGGAAGTGTGGCCGGAGGAACTTACGGACCTCCCAGCACAGCCCGCACTTCTGAGGGTAGCCGTCCCGCGGCACATAGCCCCGCTCGACGGCCATGCTCAACAGCCCGGTGGGCCCCTCGTGATAGGCGACGTTCACGAGCGGGTTCGCGAGCCAGCCTTCCCCGGACAGGAGACCGGCCAGGGGGGCCCGACGTGCGTTGCCGATGATGATGCCACAGCAGGTGGTGACATTGCCGTACGGGTCGACGTGGATCTCCCAGATCGTCGCCGGATCGAACTGAGTACGGCAGGCCATGTGATCCTCGGGGCCTTTCCAGGTCGAGTCGTGCGCCAGCTCGCTGATGGGCCGGTCCGGGAGGTAGCGCGCGAGAGCTTCCCCGGCGCGGCCGACCAGGCATGGCGGGTTGGCGCGGACGTAATCGGCCAGACGTTCTTCATCCCGGGCAATGGCCTCGAAGTCGCGGAGCTCATCCATGGTCAGACGCGCGGCGGCCACGTTCCGGTCGCCGAAGACCTCGACGGCCGCGCGGAAGCACCGGTCGTAGTTCTCGGCGGGGCACTCATGCTGGTGGTGGGGGCATGCACTGATGAGCAGGCCCAACACTCCGGCATCGCGGAGCTGTTCGAGACGCCGGTAAGCCAGCGCGTCGCTGATGCACCAGGTGGCATTCGTCTCGACGAAATGGGGTGCGACCCCTTCCCTGCCGGCCTCACGGCATAGGTCGATGAGGGCAGACCAGTACATCATGGCCTCACCGCCGGCGATGTGGACCACCCGGTCGGTCTGATGGAGCCGACGGAGGTACTCGAGGCCATCCTCGAGGCCGACATGCACATTGGGTTTGCGGGGACTGCAACTGAACAGGCAGTGACGGCAGGCGAGAGTGCAGCGGTACGTGTAGAGCACGCTGGCGACATGCTTCTTCTGGATCGCGGCCGCCACGCCGTCCTCGCGGATCGCCTGCGCCACCGGGACGGCGACATACTCAGTGCGCACGCCCAGTCGCCCCCTCAGAGTTTCACGATGAACGCGTTGTCGGCGCCGCGCTCGAGGTGGGCATCGGCAGACACCTCAGCCCCCCCGGCATCGGTCACGTGGATGCGGTACTTGCCATAGAACCCGCGGAAGGCGTACTGGCCTGCGTCGTCAGTATTGCCGCCCGTCTGCGTCCACCACTTGCCCTTGATGAGTCCCACGAGCCGATCGTATGCCGGTTTGGGGGAGAGGTCGGCACGCAGCAGACCTGCGGGGGCGCCCATCCACGCGTTGCGGTCGGCGAAGTCCCACCAGGTGAGGGCACGAGTCGCGGGGTGGCTGAAGACGATGGTGTAGAACTCAGCGACAGCCTCCGCCTGGGCATCCTCACCCTCAGGCGTCGAGGTGCCCCACTTCTCCTCGCCCTCCCGCGCCCCACTCACCAAGGTGGCCTCGGTGAAGTGCAGCGGCACGCCGAATTGGGCGAAGCGCTCGCAGACCTGCCAGGTGTGCTCGGCAGACCAAGGTCCCCCGTGCATGTGGCTCTGGATGCCGATGACGTCATAGAGCGCTCTGCCCTCAGCGTTGACCAGTTGACGGATAGTCTCCACATAGGCTTCGTCGGTCCGATAGTCATTGATAAGCAGTGTGGCCTCGGGGTCGGCCTCGCGGGCAACGACGAAGGGCTCGATGGCGAACGGGATACGTCCCGCCAGGCGCCATGCCTGGGTCATCCTGTTCTCGAAGCGGAAAGGGTCGGTGGTCTCGTTGACGACATCCCAGATACCGATGCGGCCCTTGTAGTGCGTGACGAGGTCTCGAACCCGGGCATTCGAGAGAGCCCGGACCGCCTCCAGGTCGTCACCCAGCCATCGCGGTACGACGACATTCCAAACCAGTGGATGCCCCTTGGTGGTGATCCCGTGGGCCTGGCACCAGTCCACCATGGGATCGATGCGATCGTAGCCGGGCTTGCCCTGCTCGCCCTCGAAGCTCCCCCAGTAGAACGGAAGGGTCGCGTAGTTGAACAAGGCCGCGAACTGGTCGCGGTACCGGGATGCGTCTTCCTCAGTGGGTTGGCTCCATCCGAACAGGTTGCAGCCAAAGAGGAAGTCGTGTCTGACCTGCTCGACTCGCACCGTGGCTCCGGTCACGGGTTCGCCGTTGGCGTCGACCACCTTGATGACGGCGTCGCCCATGCGGTGCTCGGCGATGCGAGCATCGGCGCGGTCGAGTATCTCCGGGCGGGAGAGCGTCTGGCCGTAGGCGACGGAGGGCACGATCCAAGCGACGGCCAGTGCTCTGGTGAGCTGATCCACGAGCCTCACCTGCCTCGATGGGTGCGGTGGGTGCGAAGTGCCACTTCGAAGCGGGGCGGGCCGACCCCTCTGCGGGCGTTCGGTCTCGCTACTTGACGCGCTGCGGGCGTCGCCCGACGAAGCACACGAGGAATGTCTCGAGCATCAGCCAGAGGTCCAGCCAAATGCTGCGGTGCTTCACATAGTACAGATCGTACTCGGTCTTCCAGAGTGACTCTCGGAGCGTATTCGCGTAGCCGTTGCGGACCGTGGCGAGGCCCGTGATGCCTGGCTTGACGAGATGGCGCAACGAGAAGTGAGGGATCTCCTTCTCGAGACGCGAGCAGAACTCGGGGCGCTCGGGGCGAGGGCCGACCATGCTCATATCGCCGCGGAGGACGTTCCAGCACTGGGGCAACTCGTCGAGATGGGTCTTCCGGAGGAACCGTCCGACCGGGGTAACTCGCTCATCGTTCTGCGAGGACCAGCGAGCACCGGCCTCCTCGGCATTGAGGACCATGGTGCGGAACTTCACGAGGCGGAAGCACTGGCCATGCTGCCCCACACGCATCTGCCGGTAGAAGAGAGGACCGGGCGACGCGATGCGGTTGGCGATCCAGACCAGTGGGGCCATGAGCGCCGTGATGACCACACCGGCGAAGCCGCACACCACGTCGACGCCGCGTTTGGTCAGCTCGTAGGCAGCGGAGCGCTCGGGCTGGAGACCATACAGTGTCGAGGCATCACTGATCTGCCCGACGGGCACCTTCTGGAAACAGCCCGTGTAGAAGTCGGCGATGCGAACGATGTCCATGCCCTCTTCGATGCATTGGGATAGCGCTCCGGTAATGGCGGGCCGAAGCGCGCCGGCGATCCCAACGACCACAACGTCCGCCTGGTACTCGCGGGCGATCCGCGATGCATCGGCAATCCGTCCCAGAACAGCACCCGTGCCCCGCGGGTAGCGGCGGGGATCGGTGCGGTCATCGATGAACCCGATGACGTGGTGGGTGGGCCCGACGACGCCGGGAAGCGTGCGGGCCATGGCAGCGCTGAGCTCCTCGATGCCCAGGATGATGACCCGGTCGGCGAGGGCGTGGGCGCCCAGAAGCCGAGCGCAGGCCTCCCGTACGAGAAGCGCGGCCAGGGAGAGAAAGAGGATCATGCCGATGGAGCTTCCCAAGCCCGCGCCGATCAGCCAGCCGCACAACCCCAGGCTGGCGGCGGCCGCGACGAGAACGCCTCTCAGCACACCGTACCCGCTGGCGATCAGCCTGGCCTCATAGGCCCTGCCGAGCCAGGCGAAGCCGACGAACACACCCGCTGCCAGCAGGTGGACCGGGATGCCCCCGTACCGGGGCACCGTACTGCCCTCCAGCAGGACGAGGGCGTACGCGATGGCGGCGGCGGCACCGAAGTCGCAACACAATGAGATGGCTTGTGCCAGGAACCGGGCGCGGCGCACCGCGCCTGGCCTCAGCGGCGCGACGGCGGCGGCTGGCGCGAGCTCTTCGTCGTGTGCATGGCCACCCACCCCAGGGACCGCGGGCATGGGTCTACCCGCCGGACGAGGTGCGTCCCTGGCCAATAACCTGAGAGTCCCTGATCCCACGGCCTGACTGCCCGGGCCGTGCCCCAGCACCGGGCTCTACCTCCCTGCGTGGCGGCGCCAAAGACCAATCGCACGTTAGCCCCCAAGGCTAACGCGCTACCAGCAAGGAGTATTCCACCGAGTGGCCAAACGCACACATGAAATCGCGGGGAAGGCAGCGCGCCAACCGGCCCCATCGCTTCAGAACCCGACCTTGACCGCCGCACCATTCCGGCCGCCCCGACGGCCGCGCCGGCCCTCGCCGCCCGATGACTGCCACTTCATCATCATCTCCGGGCTGGGTCCCGACATCATCGAAGCGTCAAAGGACATGGTTGGCGGCAAACCACCCGCCGACGATGGCGCGCCAGTCTTGGAGGCGTCCGAAGTCTGGCTCGGTGCCGCAGGCGCCGGAGCCTCAGCAACCTGCTTGCCTTCGCCCAGCTTGAGCACATAGTACCGATCGTTCTGCGAGAAGATGGCACCGGTCTGCGCCAGGTAAGAGAGCGTGTAGCCGAAGGCATCCTCGTTGAGGGCAACGTAGCGCGACTCCCTCTTCTCGTTCTCGACCAGCGCCCGCGGGCCGTTGGGCCCGTTGGTGATCCCCACCAAGGCGATCTTGATGGGCTCGCCTTTCGGTTCGCCGCCGCCCGTTCCGCCGTCGG
>Ga0116184_10004342_pt1 | contig 11236 bp, 6 predicted proteins | sample AD_JPNNA5_MetaG_FD_89886 | JGI IMG/M metagenome (GOLD analysis project Ga0116184, IMG submission 89886) | Active sludge microbial communities of municipal wastewater-treating anaerobic digesters from Japan - AD_JPNNA5_MetaG | ecosystem: Engineered > Bioreactor > Anaerobic > Digestate | place...
CGCGGCGCCAGCGCAACATGGGGTCTGTAGTGCCATGGATTCGCGCTCTGACCTCCGCCGAGACCGGTGCAGGGGCATGGGGTACAACGCTCCGCACCCCCGTCAGCGGCGCGGCCCAACTGCCTGGGGCCGCCAGTCGAGGGCTTTGCCCCCTCGATATCCGGCCATTCCGCGCCGTGCCCTCACGGCTCGATCAGGCGGATGCGGATGTTCCGGAACCGCGTCACGCGACCCTGCCAGTCGCCCCCGCCGTGCACCTGGACCGCAATGGCTCCTTCGGCAGGCAGACGCTCCTCCGTGTCCACCTTGTCGATGAGTAGGTTGCCGTTGAGCCAGACCTGAGTGCGAGGAGGCTGCCCGGTGATGATGGCGCGGATCTCGTTCCAGTCATCGGCCTTATAGTACTTCACCCAGTCCGGGTTCTCCTGGATCCAGCCACCGATGCCCTCGCCATAGAGCGTGCCAACCTGGCCGCCCGGCCGGTAGTCCACCGTGACCTGGTAGCAGCGCCCATCGGGCTGGCAGCGCAGGAAGAGGCCACTGTCGATGTCCCACTCGGGGTTGATCTGCGCGCGAATCTCGAAGTCGCCGAACTGGTCCGTGGTCGCCAGCAGTCCACCGTTGCCCGGTCTGTCCTGGGTTCCCGTGATGACGCCGTCCTCCACCGTCCACTTGCCGCCCGTGCCGTGTCCCGAGGTGATGGCCTCCCACCCATCGAGGCTCTCACCATCGAACAGCGGGACGAAGTCCTCTTCGGGTGCCCAGTCGCTCTTCAGCGGACGGTACCGGATGTTCCGGTACTCAACCGACGAGTGGTTCCCCTGTAGGTAGAGCGGGCCGGGCAGCCCCATCTGGTCATCGAGCGCGGCCCCCGTGACGCCGGGGATCTCGGCGTCATCGATGATGGTGACCCCGTTGAACACCACGGTCACGCGGGGGAGCGAGATGATGTTACCGTCCCGGCCGGTCTTGGCCGCCGTGAACGTCGCGTCGTACGTCTGCCACTCGCCCGCCGGCTTGCAGGCATTGGTGCGGGGCGCGATCAGACCGTAAATGGCCCCGCACATGTGCGACTCGGGCTCCGCCCCTTCGCTGTCGGCGACCTGAATCTCGTAGCGGCCCTGGAGATACACGCCGCTATTGCCACCCTTGGGAACACGGAACTCGACGTGCAACTCGTGGTCCGTCAACAGCCGATCGATCTTGAGGTCTGTGCTGGGCGCGGTGTTCGTCAGGATCCCGTCGACCACACTCCAGCCGTTCGGACCGTTAGGGTCCGTCAGTGACCAGCCCGACAGGTCCTCGCCGTTGAACAGAGAGACCCATCCGTCCTCGTCGGGCGCGTACGATCCTGCGCCCTGAGCCCACGCACAGCCGGCAGCGAGCAGGCCGGCCAACCCGACGAGCCAGGCCATTGGAACACGCATGATGTGCCTCCTCTAGACACGTGCCATGGCGCCCCGTCCCATGGGCGGCCGCGCCGGCAGAAAGCCTACTCAGGCCCCAGGGGGCGGTACCGGATGTGACGGTACTCGACGGCGGTGTGATCGCCCTGCAGATAGAGCGGGCCGGGCTGTCCCTCCTTGTCGTCGAGCGCCGACCCGGTGACGCCATCGATCTCGGCATTGTCAATGATCAACTCGCCGTTCTGATACACCGTGACTCGAGCTTTCTTCACGACCTTGCCGTTGGCGTCCAGCCGGGCTTGGCGGAAGGTCACATCGAAGCTCTGCCACCGGTTCGCGGGACGGCAGGCGTTCTTCTTCGGTACAACCTTGCTGTAAATCGCGCCGCACATGCCCGCATGGAGGTCACCGCCGTAGCTGTCGTGCACCTGGATCTCGTAGCGCCCCTGCAGGTAGACGCCGCTGTTGCCGCCTTTGGGAACCCGGAACTCCACGTGCAGCTGGTGATCGCCCATGAGTGTGTCCGAGATGAGATCGGTGCTGGGCATCGTGTTGATGAGCCAACCGTACTTGACGAACCAACCATTTCGTGCATCCTCGTGCCGCACATGCCAGCCCGAGAGGTCCCGGTCGTTGAACAGGTTCACCCACCCGCAGCCACATGGGGCCGGTTTGATGGGGGCCGCCACGCCGGCGGCGCAGGACGCGAGCAGCGCCGCAGCCGCCAATGCGGCTAGAGCAGTTCGTTTGGACATCTTCTTCCTCCCACCACGAGAGCATCCGCCGATTGCCGGTTTTGGGGGACTTCTGCCGCCCGCCGCGAAATCCTTCCCACCCATCGTCGGGCAGGGAGTCTGTCTGCGCCGGGTGAACTCATCGTAGACCCCAGCTCGCACTCGACAGCGAGGTGCTTTCCCCGTGCGCATCCTCCCGTGCGTTCTCGCCATCTCCTCGGCCCTCTCCCTACCCTCTTGGGCCATCGATATTGGGGGAGCTCCGATCGTCGTTGGCGACGGTGCATCGGCCATGGAGCTGACCGCCGCCCGCGAACTCCAGCGGTATGGGCGCCTTCTGTGCGGGCGGCAAGCACGCATCGTCCGCCCCGATGAGGCCCCGGCCCGTGACGTGGGGGTGCTTGTGGGCACCCCGAGGTCGCTCCCGGCCGTGTCCGGAGCCGTCCCGGCCGACCTGCACGATCAGGGCTACGTCCTGGCGGTCCGGACTGGCCCCGCACGCCTCGTCGTGGCGAGCAGGACACCCATCGGCGTTCAGAACGGCGTCTACTCGCTTCTCGAGATGCTCGGCGTGGGCTTCTACCTCGGGGGGGATGCTCTGCCGGAGATGCGTGACCAGCTTGAGGTCAGCGACACGCTGAATGTTCGGGCGGAGCCGTCCTTCCCCATTCGAGGAAGTCTGCCTTGGTATAACTTCCTCAATAGTCCCACCACCTGGGACCTCGAGGACCACCGCGCCTTCTTCGACCAGATGGCCAAGATGAAGATGAACTTCGTCGGTTTCCACGACTACGACCACGAGCCGTTCTTCGCCTACCCCGACAACGGAGGCTGGCAGCACGGTTCGCCGGCGGCGACATCCGAGAACTACGGCTGGGGCACGGTACGCGGTATGCGGGCCGCCGAGTTCGGCTTCGGCACCGGGCGGTACTTCGATGCCGTGGCCTTCGGCAGCCGCGCCACCACAGAGGCCCGGGACGCCGACGACGCCATCATCCGGGCTCAGTGTGTTCTTGCTCAGGGCCTGCAGTACGCCAAGGAGCGCGGGATTCACCCGTGCATCGGCTTCGAGCTGGTGGGCGATCCCACAGATCCCGCGACCCAGAGATTGTATGAGAAGAAACTGCGCTATGTGCTCTCTCGCTATCCCATGGCCGACTACTTCTGGCTGTGGCAGTCCGAAGGCCTGGGCGGAGGGAGTGGCGTTGATCCCGCCTCGCGTCTCGCGGCCTACGTCGAGCACTACCGGGGTGATTTCGCCTATCTGGGCTCGGAGGATCGCGTTGCCGAAGGGGTCCGGGTCATGCTGTTCGTCCGGCTGGCCTATGGGATCATCCGGCAGGTGCGGCCCGACCTGCCCGTGATCGTCAGTGGGTGGGGCGGTGACCGGTGGATGCGGTTCTCCGACTTCTACATCGGCCTCGACAAGCTGCTGCCGCCCGATGTCATCTTCTCGGCCCTCGACAACATCGATCCGTCGTGGGAGCCCCATGTGAGCCACGCCTACGGCGAGCTGTCGCCGGGCCGGCAGAAGTGGCCGATCCCCTGGTTCGAGTCGGACGGCGGCGGGTCGCGGCGCGACCAATGGAGCAGCCAGGCCAACGTGAAGCCCTTCACCGAGCTCTGCCGCGATGCGCTGGCCAAGGGCTGCCAGGGGCTTCTGGGCATCCACTGGGAGACCCGAGGTGTCGAGGAAGTAGCAGCTTACCTCGCCCAGTTCGCCTGGCAGCCTAGCATCTCATATGACCAGTTCTATGAAGGGTTTTCCCGGCGATGTTACGGTGATCGGTATGCCCATGATATGGCAGCCATCCACCAGCGTCTGGAGGCGCTCGGGCCACGCTGGACCGGTGGCTCAGGCCAGGTGGAGTGCGGGGGTTTCCAGTGGTTCTCCGGCCCCGGACGGCCGATGCCGGAGAACCTCGCTGCGCTGGCCGAGATCCGTGCCCAGGTTGAGGGGCTGCTGGGTCGGGCGGCGCCTCGGCACCGGGAGAGGCTTCGGTACCTGCTGGCCACGATCGACTTTGTGACATACTTCGACCAAGCCGCGCTCCAGCTCGAACCCGACGGCCCGATCGACCAGCTCATCGCTCGCGCCGAGCTGGAGCAGGCCGAGGGCAAGGTGGCCGAGTCGCGGGCCACGGCGGAGGAAGCCTGGCGGCGGATCGCCGAGTGTGGTCTCGAGGAGGCCATGAGGGCCTATGGCCAGCGTCTGACCAGTCAGGGCGACTTCGGGAACCTTGCCACCATTAATGTGAAGGCCTACGCGATGCTCGAGCGCACGAAGGCGCGGCTGGCGAAGCTGATGCCGGAGCCCGAGGACGGGCCTCCGCGTGGCGCGCTCCCGTCGCCCCAGCTCGCCATGCGGTACCCGGCGGGGGTCATCCCCCAGGGCGTGCCGCTGCCGGTGCGGTGCACCGCATTCAGCGACGCGGGCCGCGTGCGGGTCACGCTGCGCTACCGGGCTCCCGGCCGGGTGTTTGCGGCCGTGGCCATGCAGCCCACCGTGGGCTGCGGGTTCGCCGCGACCATTCCGGGCTCGGCCATCGGTGCGGAGGGCGTCGAGTTCTACATCGAGGCGCGGGATGGCGTCGCGCCGCCGGCGCGGCTGCCTCTCTCGGCGCCGGAGACATTGTTCACGTGTACCGCCCATCCCTATCGTGGGCCCAGCGTCTACGCACCCGTTCCCGTGACCGATGTGGCCTTTGGCCAGCCCGAGGCCCGCAAGCCGCTGGTGTTGGAGTGCGTGGCCATCTCGGGGATCGAGTACGACCCGGTAGCGGGCTACATCGACACGTCCGGCACGGGCCGACCAGCGACATCGGGAGCGTACCACGTCTTGCGGAGCCAACTGCCGGCTCTGCCGGTGCCCGCGGGCAGCCGCCGCGCGGTCTGCACGGCGGTTGATGGTACCGAACGCAGCGGGCGGTCGGACACCACCGTGCTGGCCGACGCGGCCGGTCCGCCCGAGGGCGTGACGCACCTGGCGGCTGATGCGTCGACACCGTTCGCCGTTCACCTCACGTGGCAGCCGGGCGCGGCAGGCCAGCGGGTGCGTTACGAGGTCCACCGGGGCCCGGAGGGCTTCGCCCCCTCGGCCCAGACGCTGCTGGGAGAGACGGCGCTGACGGAGTTCATCGACACCACGCCGCCACTGGGGCAGCGCGTGGCCTACGCCGTCATCCCAGTCGACGCGGCCGGCCGCATGGGGCCCGTCAGCGAGTGTGTGGCTGAGGCTCCATCGCCGCCGCTTCTCCCGGCGGTCACGGGCGTGAGGGCCACGAGCGGTCCCGGGCGAGCCGTCGTGAGTTTCGACCCGCTGCCCGATCGAGGCGTGGTGGGGTACCGTGTCCAGCGGCAGGCCGGAACTGAGTGGGTCAGCGCGGCCGGAGCCACGCCGCTGCGCGGTGTCTCCCTGGTCGTGGCCCCGCTCGAGCCGGGCCGGCCCGAGCGCTTCCGCGTTGTGGCCGTCGATCGGGCCGGGAGGGACGGGGCGCCTTCGGAGCCCGTGACCGTGACCGCAACCGCGGCACCGATCGAGCCGGTGTTCGCCACGAGCTTCGGCGGCACGTCCGCCGAGACTGGCCAGCAGGGCCAGTTGCAGGGTGGCGCCACCGTCGCTGACGGGTGCCTCGACACGCGCGAGGGCGGCTGGATAGCATTCCCCAACCAGGATACCCTCCAGCTAGGCGGACCGTTGAGCTTCGACCTGTGGATCCGGCCCGCCTCGCTTGAGGGCATTCCCGTGTTCCTCTCGTATGGCCACTGGGAGGGCCTCGGCTACTGGCTGCAGTTCATTGGCGGGAAGCTCCGCTACTATCTGCCGCGGCAGCAGATCCTCGATGCCGGCAGCATCCCCGTGGGCGAGTGGTCATACATAGCCGCCGTCTTCACCGGGTCCGAGCAGATCCTCTACGTCAATGGCCAGGAGGTTGGCCGCCGGGGCGTCCCGACCCTCGACGCCCAGCCGTGGCCGGGCGAGCTGCGCATCGGGCAATACTCCGACATCGATGCCCAGTTCCAGGCACGGGCCCTCATCGACGATGTGCGGATCTACCAGCGTCCTCTGAGCGCCGAGGAGGTCCGGGCCGCGTACGAACAGGGGCGGCGGTAAAGCCAACACCACGGGGCTGTGCCCCAGTCCCCCCGCAAGAGGCCAGCCCCTCGCGGCAGCCAGGCGGCAGGCCACGGAGCCGCCCGTCACCGCGCCCGGTAGTCCGCCACCACATCGTCGCACAGCAGACGCCCACCGACGGTCTCCCTGTGACTGCCGCTGGGGACCGACACGAGAACGAGGGCGCGGTCACCCGCGATCCGCACCTTGGCGTCGCCGTGGGTGCCCTCGACCAAGAACCGGTGGCTGACGGCGTCGTAGAGGTCCGTGGGCTCCCCGGCGAGCGGCACCGTGATCATGCGCGCCGCCGCGTGCGGGTTGTAGTACAGGTGTGTCGGATACGCCCGCGCGCGGTAGAAGTCCGTCGCCAGGCAGTCGAGGGCGAGGATGCCGGGGACATCGGTGGTGGAGACGATGCCGCCCAGCAGGCCCACGTAGCTTGAGCCGTAGAGGCCCAGGTTGGTCTTGGGCCCCCACCGGAACTCGATCGGGTCGCCGGTGCCGAAGGGGCTGCGGCCATCGCGCTGCCGGCGCAGCCCCTCGTAGGCGATGGCCCCCTCGGGGTCGCCCTGCCACCAGCCGCAGTCCTGGTTCGACGTGGGCAGCTCGGTGGGGTAGAAGAGCCGGGCTGCGTTGGCCAGGTTCAGCATCCACTTCCCGAGCGCCCGGGCGTAGCGCGGGTCATACCGGGCCACGGGGGTGAGCGCCGCGGCCTGCGAGAAGGTGTTCATGGCGAAGGCGTACCCGCCACGGTTGTCGACGCTGCCGACGAGCCCGGCGCAGTCGTATCCGCCCCAGTTCTGGACGATGGCGCCCCAGCCCCCGCGACAGTCGCTGATGTCGAAGCACCAGTTCAACAGGCGGTCGACGTCCCACTCGGCGCCCAGCTCGGCGTTCATCTTGGCAGCAGCCTGCACGCCCCACGGGAGCAGGCACTCGTAGTAGGGGTTCGACTCGCGTTCCTCGAGGAATCGCAGGCACCGCTGGGCCGCGCGGAGGTGGGCCGGATCGCGCCAGCGTGTCCAGGCGGCGTACTCCATCCAAGCAATGCCGGCGGCGGCATCGGGCTCGCGCCACTTGCCGTTGTCCACCGGCTTCCCCGACGCGAAGTCGAAGCCCGTGTGCTCGAATGTGGCATCGACGGCGTCGACGACTCGGGCCCACCGGTCGGCCGTGTCGCGCACCACGGGTTCGAGCCCCGCGTCCGGGTACCGGTCCGCCAGAGCGTAAAAGACGATGTGGGGGAAGAGGTCATACCAGTAGGAGCCGCCGGTGCCCTGGTCTTGCAAGTTGAGCACCAGGTTCGACCCGTTGCGGCGGTTCGCGAAGGCCTGGCACATGGCGACGTAGTCGTGCGGACCCTCTCGCTTGTCGATGCCCGCCACGGTCGCGCCGAGGACGGCGCCCATGCACGTGATGCTCTCCTGGCCGTTCGTGCCCTGCCGCGGGTCGCCCACATAGCTCGGTAGGCCGAAGGTCGGAGCGTCTACGTTGATGCGGCTCTCGTCGAGCCAGATCAGCGGCAGGAACTGGCCTCGGGCACTCCAGTCGAAGGCCAGGCGGTCATAGGCGCGCGCCTTGGCGCGCCAGTCGAGCATCCGGTAGGGCTGTGGGAGGCTGGGCATCAGATCGACGGCCGCGATGGGCAGTTGGCCCGGGATGGTCGCCCCGCGTGGAGACGGGGCCCCAGACGCGAACTCAAGGCCCTCGAAGACAACGCTGTCGCCCGGCTTGCCCTCGATGCCAAGCTGGAGCTGCACGGGCTGGCCGTGACCCAGGAGCATCAGGCGTGGGTCGGGTTCGAGGATGGTCTGGCCCGTTCGGGCACACTGCTCGGCCAGCGAGGAGGTCGCGGGGCGCCCCGTGCCACGGACATCGCCGAAGAGCCGCATCAGCCACCGGCTGCCCTCGCTCAGGCTGCGGACGCTTGCGGTGACGCGTTCCGTACCCGGCGGGAGGCACGCCGACGGGATGGCCGCAATGGCCCAGGCGCAGCCGGGCGCGATCTCGACCCGCAATGCCCCGCGGTACGGGGTGACGAGCGCGCCGTTCATCCGGTCGCTCCAGGCCGACGGTCGGCTGAGCAGGGCTTCGGACCACTGAAGGGCCGGTGGGGCGCCGGCCAGCACGGCGCACGCGCAGAGCGCTGAGAAGGTCATGGCGTGCCTCCCCAGGACGGGCATCGGTTCGTCCGGTTCGGGCCGCAGTTTCGGCTCATCGGCACGGGGGCCTTCCCACTTGGTGCACTGGCGGGGGGCCTCCCGGCGCGGAGGACCGTATCCGCGCCGTGGTGTTCAGCGGAAGGAGCTCCTGACCCCGCCTCGCCGTGCTGCTGCCGGCGCCATCATCAGAACCACGGGTCGCCGGCTCTCGCCGGGGAGTGTCCTCTGTCGGCTCTCCTGATGTAGACTGCGGTAGACCTGCCGTCGGTGTACCAGAAGAACCCGCCCCACCAGAGTGCCGAGCTGACGGAAAGGTCCAACTCCTGCGCGAAGTAGGGCAGTCCGGGGACGTCCGAGAAGCGCGCTCCCGCCATCGCGTCGCCCTTGGTGAAGACGGCGCGGAACGCCGCGGGGCCGATGGCCCGCGGCTCCAGCCCCTCGATCAAGGCCGGGTCGGGCCGCATCACGACGCAGAGCGCCCACCGGAGCTGAGTGACTTGGATGCCTGTCCCGTGGATCTCGAAGCGGCAGAGCACCGAGCTCCGCGACGGGTCCTCCTCCTGCAGAAGCACGAACCCGTCGTCGAGGTCGTCGGGGACCAGCTCTGGCTTCAGAATCCGGCGCACCCAGGCTGCGGCATCGGCTCGGGCCTCATCAGGGGAGACGGCGCCTGGGTCACCGCGAACGATGGGCTTGCCGTCCGCCCCCTCCGCCGGGAACTCGGCGCGGCGGTCTCGCAGCGGTCCCCGGGCTCTCACCTCGTCCTCCGAAGGCCAGACGACCCACTTGCCCATCCACTCCTCGACCCAGTCTTCGCCCACCGCGCGGTCCACATCGTCTGGCAGGGGCGCGATCCACTGCTCGGGGGCAGGCTGGGCCGCAGGTGGGTCCTCAGCGGACGCAGCGACAAGGCAGGTCAGAATCATGCAGAGCGGCACTCCTAGCCCTGTGGGACGTGTCAAAGCACCGGCCTCCTTCTCGCTAGCCGCACGCCGCGGCCACGCGCAGGCCCGGGGTCTGGATCCTCCGGCGCGGAAGGGCGCACCAGCCGGAGGCTCCTGACCCCGCCTCGGCCGCAGCCCTCAGGCAGCGGGGCGCGCACTCGACGTGCCCCGCTGGCAACACCACGCTCAGAACCAGGGGTCGTCCGCTCCAACAGTGAGCTGGCCGCCATCGTACCTGACCATGTACAGCCCCACAGCCGACCCGTCCGTGTACCAGAGCTGCCATTGCCACCACAGGCGGCCCGGCGCGGCGGCACCGCGATACACGGTGATACCGGCCGGCGCTCCCGGCACCGCGATGGCGTCCGCCATCGCCATCTGGTTGCCCTTGGAGAACACGGCGCGGAAGACCGCAGGGCCGATGGCCTCGGGCGCCAGGCCATGCACGAGCGCCGGGTCAGGCTTGATGACGACGCACAGCGCCCACCGGAACTGACGGACCTGGACTTGCGTGCCGTTGGCCTCGACCCGGCTCAGGACCGAAGACTCCCTGGGATCTTCCTCCTGCAGAAGCACGAGTTGGGCGTCCGGGTCGTCTGGTACGAACTCAGGCCGGAGCATCGCCCTGAGCCACCAAAGGGCATCAGCCCTAGCCGCTGACAGAGGCTCTATGCGGCGGGCCCGCTTTGCCTCCCGCTCATCGGGTGGAAGCCCCGCTCGATCGGTGGGTGGCTGCCGCGCCGCGATGTAGTTGTCCGAGGGCCAGATGACCCAGCGAGCACGGTGGCGCGCCGTCCACCCCCACATGGGCACCTTGAGATCGTCCGGCAGCGGCGCGATCCACTGCTCGGGAGCGGCCTCCGGCGCAGCGTCCGAAAGATCACGCGCTTGCTGCCCCTGCGCACCTGCTGGCAATGCTCCCCCGAACAGGGCGTATGACAGAGCCGCCAACACCAAACATGCAGACACCATGTCAGGCTTCCCCCTAGTCCGGGCCGCCCAGGATCTTCGGGCGGGGAAACAGGAAAGCATCGGAAGGGACAGGAACTGGTTCACCATCGACGTATCCGTCCTCCTCATATCTCCATAGCTGGGGGTTCTCGTCAGCGTACCATCGGAGGAGGTCCCTCGCGGTGCTGAACGGCCTGGCGTAGGGCGATACGACCCACCACATGTTGCCGTCATCCTCGCTGCCATCCTCGACGCGGAAGCACCCCTCGAAGTGGTTGCCCAGAAACACCAGATGCTGGAGTGGGGCTGGCCACGCGCCCCTGGTCTTCATCCTGTGGTCGTGGTAGTAGCTGACGTAGTCGTTCACCGTGAACAGGGGCATATCGGGCTCGCCCCCCTGCTCATCGTAGGGGGCAGGCACCGGGTGGCAGGTCGCGTAGACCTGGTGCACCACGCCCTCTACACCAACCACTCCCAAGGCACTGCAGACCAGAGCGGCCTGGTCGTTGCACCCAGCGGCGTAGTCGACCGGGTCTCTTGCCCAGAACACCCAGCGTGGGTTCTCCTCCATTGGGCCGACCTGGTTGACCCAGCCATCGACCAATGCCGCCAGGTGGTTCGCGATGTAGACCTTGTCACTATCGCCGCTCACCGCGTCCATGCAGAAGTCGAGGCGGACCTCCGTGGGGTAGTTCCGCTGTCCCTCTACGCCGTGGACTGGAGCAGCGTAGACGACGTAGACCGTGTGGGAGCTCGGGCCAAGGCTGAGGGTTCCGGCTGGCGTGGTGCCCTGCAGCTCCACCTGCCAGGTGAACGCCTTGGCGAGCTTCTCAAGAGCCGTGGGCAGGTCGTGCCCGTCGAGGGCGAGCATCGTCACCGTCTGGTTGTTGCCCGTGGCGGTCAGGCCGTTCTGCCGGAAGCACTC
>Ga0116184_10004343_pt1 | contig 11233 bp, 10 predicted proteins | sample AD_JPNNA5_MetaG_FD_89886 | JGI IMG/M metagenome (GOLD analysis project Ga0116184, IMG submission 89886) | Active sludge microbial communities of municipal wastewater-treating anaerobic digesters from Japan - AD_JPNNA5_MetaG | ecosystem: Engineered > Bioreactor > Anaerobic > Digestate | place...
ATACGACACAACTATTAGTTTGCATAACCAAGCAAGAGCTTGTATAGTATAGCAGGGCACACTTTTATGATTTTGGCAACAGGCCTCTGATATGGCTTTGGCAAAAAGTTCGTAAAGCCGGCAGGAGGCCGGCTTAGGTGTCTCGGGTCATGGAGGACCTTTTGGCACCGGTAGAACTTTTCCAAAGGCATATCAGTATAGGCCTGTCAAAATCATAATCCGTGTGCCTCGATATACTATACTGTCTCTTGCTTAGAGTTATGCAAACTTCAGATATGTCACTCTTTAAAGTTATTTCAAATTTTCGGGATTCAGCACTTCCAGCTCCGGAAGTATGAACCTTCCGTCTTTTCTTATGAGTATGTCGTCAAACCAGATTTCTCCCCCGCCGTATTCCGGAGTCTGTATGTTTACAAGATCCCAATGAATGGCGGAATTATTACCATTGAAGCAGTGTTCATAAGCGCTGCCGGGAGTGAAATGGAAGCTGCCCATGATTTTTTCGTCAAAGAGTATATCCTTCATAGGCTTAATTATATATGGATTAATACCCAATGCAAATTCCCCCACATATCTTGCACCTTCATCGGTGTCGAATACATAGTTGATTCTATTGGTGTCATTTGCAGCGGCATTGATGATTTTTCCATCCTTGAATTCCAATCTTATATTTTCATATGTATAACCTTGATATTCCGAGGGAGTATTATAAGTAATATAACCGTTTACAGAATCCCTTACAGGAGCTGAATAGACCTCTCCGTCGGGAATGTTGGATTTACCGTCGCATTTTATTGCAGGAAGCCCTTTAATGGAGAAGCTTAAATCTGTGCCAACCCCTATGATTCTGACACGATCGGTATTATTCATGAGTTCTATCAGCGGATCCATAGCCTTGGACATTTTTGAATAGTCCAGGTTGCAAACGTTGAAATAGAAGTCCTCAAACTGTTCTTTGCTCATATTGGCCATCTGCGCCATTGAACTGTTAGGATATCTCATTATGCACCACTTTGTTTTTGCTACTCTGATATTGGTATGCACTGTCTTCAACCAGTAGGATTGATAAAACCCCAACTTTTCGCTGGGAATATCAGACCATTCAGAGGAGTTGTAAGCGCCTCTTATTCCTATATAAGCCTGCATATCCTTCATTCTTTCCGCTTCATAGTGTGCAGTCCTGGACATATGCTCCGCATCGGTACCCAGTATCAATTCTCTCATGAGAGATCTGTTTTTTATTGTCAGGTATGGTTTGCCTCCGATTCTGTAGACTTCTTTTACAAGCTCCGAAGCAAGCTCCTCACCCGAGTCAAATACTTCAATCAGAATATTTTCATTTGGTTCAAGCTGGACGGAATAATTCAAAAGGTTAACAGCCATCTGTTTAATCCGGGGATCTTTCATTAATAGCGCCTCCTGTTGAGTGAATTTTAACATGTATATTCTATGTATTATTTAAAAATATAATAATATTATGACAGATTTTTTCTTCATTAAACTTCAGTTACAAAAATATGAAACATAATATATTTATAAAATTAGACATACATAAAACAATACTGTAATTATTATAGCGTTTTGGCAAATAGTTGTAAAGTGGGAATGCAGTACATGGGGTTATCATGAAGTGTAAAACATATAGTATATGATGTTTGAGATGCAGCGTATAAGGAGATGAAAGAATGAGCGTCATAGAACATGCTTACGGAAAAACCTTCAAGACGATATTATGGGCTGTGAACCCTCTGAAAAAAGTATTTAAAAAGACCTTGTGCGAGGTCCATGTATTTATTAATGAAAAAGCCGTTGAAATACTTAGAAATGACGGATTTCAAGATGCTTATGAATTTTTTTCCTTAAACAAAGGCTGTCTGAATGACGGGGCCGTCTGGGCAGATCAGGATTTCAAAAGCAGGGAGCATTTCTACAACCCTTATACCCACAGAGGTTTATATGGCTGCAAGTCATCAAAGCATTTATTCCGGAAGTATTATGGCTGCGCATTGGTATACTGGGACTGCGGTGACAAGGATAAAGCCATGTTCTACCTGGGTGCCGCCGTGCATCTGGTACAAGATGCCACTATACCGCAGCACGGAAGCGTAAAACTGTTAAAGAGCCATAGAAAATATGAGCAGTGGATTCACAAGGTTCATGATGATTTCTTGCATTATTCTGTTTCTGAAGGCGGAATATACCTGGAAAACCCTTTTGAATATATTGATAAAAATGCGAAAGAAGCCTTGGAAGCCTATACAAAATATTCACTTATCAGGAATCCCTCAGAGAAATTTTTCAGGATTGCAAACAGGACATTCCCTCTGGCTCAGAAAACTACAGCGGGATGCCTGATGAACTTCTATGCCAAAATTAATGAAGGATGATCTCCTTAAGAGGTACAGCGGCGAAACTGATTCTTTTCTTTGATGAGCTTGGCCTTAGCGGAAAAAACATTACTATTTCATTCTTTGAAGGGGTGTCTGCAAATATGTTTCGGAGGAATACCTCATAACCCACCTGCTTCAGTATCTCACGGAGGGATAAGTTTTTAAAGTCCGTAAAGGTATCTATATCCGTGAGTTTATTCTTGATATACCCATGGATTTCTTCCTTTATTATTGCATGGTTGAATCTGTTTATTGCTGCGGGCATGCTTCCGCTTCTGACATACAGCAGCCAATCGAGTTTCATATATTCGTTCAATAAGCTGAACTGCTCTTTATCCAGCCTGTTAACGAATGTATCTTCAGCAAAGCACTTCAAAATAGTGTATAGCTCATTAACATTTTTCGAGGAATTGAAATGGCCTTTTTGGTTCCAATAGCCTGACAGCCTGCGGTAAAAATCAAAGGGCTCAGTTCCCGCTGCCTGAAGCAGAAAGTCCAGAGTATGCCTGAACCTGCCGCTGTTGTAATACTGCTCAAGCACATTCTCAATATCCTTTAGCTCCATAATCTCTTTATAGGATAACCAGGCGGTGCTTATAACCTCATAGGGAGGAAAGTCATGATACTGTATGCGGTAACCTTCACAGCTCTTTCTCATGCCGGAGCCCTTAAGAAGCTTTAAGAAACCCAGCTGCAGCATGTCAGGCTTCAAAGAATACACATCATTGAAGGATTTTCCGAAGCTTTCCATATCCTCATAGGGAAGTCCGGCTATCAAATCCAGGTGTATATGGGCATTCTTAAAAGATAAAAGCCTGGCAACATTATGACTCACTTTGTCAAAATCCATTTTTCTTTTTATTTCGGACAGGGTCTTGGGATTGGTGGATTGCACCCCGATTTCAAACTGGAACATGCCATCCGGTGCTTTTTCCACGATCTCAAGAAAGCGCTCATCAATCAAATCAGCAGCTATCTCAAAATGGAAGTTGGCCGACGGGTTAATATCAATAATATACTGCATTATTTCCATAGATCGGTCCAAATCACAATTGAAGGTCCTGTCAACAAGTTTTACCTGCTTTATTCCTGCGGCTGCAAAGCTTTTGATATCCTGACGCACTCTGTCCATAGACAAATATCTTACCCCTCGAATTGTTGAGGAAAGGCAGTATTGGCAGTTAAAGGGACAGCCCCTGCTGGTTTCATAATATATAATCCTGTTATCAAGACCGTCAAAACTGTCATAAGGAAAAGGAAGCGCATCCAAATCAGGAATGTCAGGCCTGGGTTCTGTAATGGCGATAGACTCTCCAGAGCGGTATGCAATGCCTGGTATATCCGGCAAATTACCTTTTCCGGCAGTGAGGAAGCAAAGCAAATCAAGCATGGCAGCCTCTCCTTCACCAATAACAATATAATTAATGAAGGAATATTTTGAAAGAAGAGTTGCTGCATCATAGGATACTTCAGGCCCTCCAAGAATTATTACAGCTTCAGGCCTGGCTTTTTTCAAGCTGCTGCATATATCGAGAATCATGCTGATGTTCCATATATAGCAGGAAAAGCCGTATATACGGGCATCGGAGCAGTACAGCTTCTTCAGGATGCTGCTGATGTTGTCATTTATGCTGAATTCGGCAATGTCAATTCCTTCTATCTGTGTTTCACAAAACTTTTTCAGATACCTGACTGCAAGGTTGGAGTGTATATATTTTGCATTAACTGCACAGAGAAGGATTCCATTTTTCATAATAAGCCTCCGTTAGCAAATGTTTCGACACTGAAAATTATTACCAAATGTCTATCATTAAATATATGGTATAATTATAACAATAAAGATACGATATGCATATATACCTTATTTAATAAACTAAAGTTTTAGTTCAGACTGGAGGTACTCCCATGAGAAATATTGATGATTTGAAAAGCAGAGCAAAAAAAATTTCGGAAATATTGTTCAAAATCTATCCGGAAGCAACCTGCTCCCTGGATTATAATAAACCTCTGGAACTGCTGATTGCAACGATGCTTGCGGCTCAGTGCACCGATGAAAGAGTGAATATTGTAACCCGGGACTTGTTTAAGAAGTATACTTCGGTGTATAATTATGCAAATGCAAATCCTGAGGAACTGGAAGAAGATATCAGGCCTACAGGCTTTTACAGGAATAAAGCCAGGAATATAATCGGGTGCTGCAAAAAGCTGATAAAGGACTTCGGAGGCAAGGTTCCTGACAATATGGAGGATTTACTAAGCTTGCCCGGAGTTGGGAGAAAGACTGCCAATGTAGTATTGGGCAACATATATAAAATTCCGGGCATAATAGTCGACACCCACTGCAAAAGATTGTCAAACAGGATCGGATTAACGGAGGAGGAGGATCCTGAAAAAATAGAATTTGATCTGATGGAGATACTGCCCAGGGAGGATTGGACAGCATTCAGCAACAGCCTGGTATATCACGGAAGAGCAATATGCAATGCCAGGAAACCAAAATGCGTGCATTGCCCTATTGCTCAGTATTGTGACTTTTTTAACAATATTTAAAGGGAAAATGAATAAATTGGCGTTAAATTAAATAATTAATAGTATTTGAGGAATTTTGAATTTTATTAATAGTTAAATATGTATTAAACTTTTAATGAAGGATTTTGCTGTTTTATAACGAAATAGACAGCATAAGTTTCAATACTGAAATGTTGTTTATCTAGCAGTGTTAATAATATCATTATTGAAAGAGGTGGTGAAGCATTTGACTACGGATATCATCAAGGGGATTAGGGAGACAGAACTTGCGGCTGAAGAGAAGATCAAAGCAGCACAGCAGAAAGCCAAAGACATCTTGATGTGCGCAGAACAAGAGGCTGAACATATCATTAAAGCCGCCGAGGACCAAGCAATTCAGGAAAGTAAAAAGCAGCTGGAAGCTGCAGAAAAGGAGGCCAATCAGGAGGCTGAAAGCAAGAGGAAGCGAAATGACGAATTATGTCAGGAACTGAGGCGAAAAGCTGAGGAAAAAATGGAAGAGGCAGTGAATTTGGTGATGGAGAGGATTGTGAATATGAATGGCAATAGTTAAAATGAAAAAAGCCACCATGATAGCTCTCCAGTCTGAAAAAAATGAGATACTCAATGGCCTGCAGAGATTCGGTTATCTGCAGGTAGTGAACCTTGAAGAGCGAATGGAACAAGGCTTCGAAGAGTTGCAGCCCGACAGCGATAATGAAGCTGTGGGCAGGCTGGAGGCGAAGCTTTCGCAAGTAAAATACTCCCTTGATTTTTTAGGCAAATTCAATACGGCGAAAAAGCCTTTGTTTGCTCAAAAAGTTCAAGTGGATGAAACAAAACGCAAAGAGTACCTTGACAATGAAGAAAAGCTCAATGAGATTTATGAAAACTGCAGAAGCATTGACAGCAGATTTACAGAGATTAAAAGCTCTGAAACAAAACTGAACAATGCAATAGCGCAGCTTACTCCGTGGCTGACCTTGAAAGAAAAACTTGAGGAGATAGGCACTACTCATAATACCAACTCCATTTTGGGGTTTATAGCAAGCAAATATGAAGAGGAGCTTAGTGCTGCTGTAAAAGATGAGGATCTGACTGCATATCTGGAAAAAGTAGGCGTAGAAAAGGAAAATTCATATTTTATGGTGATATACCATCAAACATGTGAAGAGAGAATTTCTCAACTCCTTAAGCAGGTCGGATGGACAAAGGTAACCTTTAGCGAATATTCAGGAACTCCTGAAGAAAACATCAATAGAATTAAAGTAGAAATCAGCAATTTGGAGAACGTAAAAAAAGAGCTGGCAAAAAAAGCTGAAGCAATGGTACCTGAATCAGGGTTCCTTGAAATACTATATGATTTGCTTTCAATAGAAAAAGACAGACGCAGCGTGGTAAAGGATTTCATTAAAACGGACAAGACATTTATGCTGCAGGGATGGATACCGGAGAAGTTTGCTGATAATATGACGAAGCTGATGGATGATATTACCGATAAGTATACCATAAGCTTTGAAGACCCAAGTGAAGAGGATGAGATACCGGTGCTTCTGAACAATCCAAAACCGGTAAAGCCATATGAGATGATAACTGACTTGTACAGTGTACCGAATGCAAAGGGTATAGATCCAAATATCTTCATGGCACCATTCTTTGTGGTTTTCTTCGGTATGATGGTAACAGATGCTGTATATGGGATATTTATGTCAGCTTTGACCGGTTATGTTCTTTACAAGTATAAACCGCAGGGCGGAATGAAAAGCATGATGTGGATTATGTTCTTTGGAGGGATTTCCACTTTCTTTTGGGGAGGAATCTTCGGAGGCTGGCTTGGAGATTTGATAAAAGTTAAACCATGGTGGTTCAATCCATTGGATGAGCCGCTCAAGATGCTGATATTCTGTTTGATCCTTGGAGTAATACATCTTTATACCGGATATATACTGCAGGCATACCAAAATATCAAAGCAGGCAATATCATGGATGCAATATATGACCAGGTGCTTTGGCTTATGCTGCTGACCGGACTTATGTTCCTGGCTCTGCCGCCCCTTGCGGTAATAGGCAAATATATGGCAATAATAGGGGCATTAGGCACCGTGATTTTTGCTGCAAGGTCTGAAAAGAACATCTTCAAGAGACTGATATCAGGTGTACTGGCTTTGTATAATGTCAGCGGATTTTTAGGTGATGTATTGTCATATTCAAGATTGTTTGCATTATGCTTGGCAACAGGCGTTATTGCCCAGGTTTTTAATGCAATGGGCCTTATGATGGGTGGCAGCATTGTTGGAAAGGTTATAATGGTTGCATTTCTGGCTTTTGCACATGTATTTAATACAGCTCTTGGAATTTTGGGAGCTTATGTGCATACAAGCCGACTCCAATATGTTGAGTTCTTCGGAAAATTCTATGAGGGTGAGGGAAAGCCCTTTAATCCGCTTAGAATAAGGACTAAATATATACAAGAGTAATTTTATTATAAAGTATTTTTTTAACGAAAAGGGAGGCAATATAATAATGGAAAACTTGATGGAATTTATGGGTAACTCTGGTTTGTATCTCGCATTTCTTGGTTCAGCAATTGCAGCAGGTCTTGCAGGCTGCGGATCTGCAATAGGTGTAGGCATAGCAGGTCAGGCTGCGGCAGGAGTAATAACTGAAGATCCGAGCAAATTCGGTAAGACGCTTCTTTTGCAGGCACTTCCCGGAACTCAGGGTATCTACGGTTTGCTGATCGGATTTCTTATTTGGTCAAAGATTGGTGTATTCGGAACAATAGTACCTGTAACTGTAGAGCAGGGGCTTATGCTTATGTTGTCCGGGGTACCAATTGGAATTGTTGGACTTATATCTGCTATTTACCAGGGAAAAGCTTCAGCTGCAAGCTGTGGAATAATTGCCAAGAGGCCTGAAGAGTTTGGAAAAGGTATGATTTATCCTGCAATGGTTGAAACCTATGCGGTTCTTTCATTGCTGGCATCATTCCTCATGCTTAACGGCATCAAATTATAAGGGAGTGGCTTAAATGGCAGGAGTAGATAACATTAAGGAGAAAATCTTACAGGATGCAGATTTAAAAGCGAAAGAAATATTGGAAAAAGCGAGACTCCAAGCCAATGAAATTGTAGAAAAGGCTAAACAGAAAGCCGCATCCAGAGCGAAGGAGATTTCGCAGAAATCTGTTTATGATGTCAGTGAAAAGAAAAGGATAATTAATTCAATCGTTGAGCTTGAGATGCGCAAGGATGTATTAGCTGCAAAGCAGAAGGCTATAGAAGAGGTTTTTGATAAAGTTCTTGAGAGAATGAACAACTTGGAAGACAGCAGGTATGAGAAAGTAATCATAGACATGTTGATGGCTTCGGTGGAAAGCGGAGAAGAAGAGATCGTCTTCTCTGAATCAGGCAGAAAAAAGCTTTCTTCAGATTTTCTCAATAAACTGAATAAGACCCTTGCAGCTGCTGGAAAAAAGGGCAATGTTAAAATATCGGATGAAACCAGGAATATTTCCGGAGGCTTCATTTTAAAGAGCCAGGGAGTAGAGATTAATAACTCTTTCGAGGCAATCATAAGGCTCTATAGAGATGAAATTGAACCGAAGGTAGCTGAGATTTTCTTCCGGGCATAATAATTATGCAGAACTCGTTAACTGGAAGAAAGGAGGATAAGCTCAATGAGTGAAAATAAATACCTATATTCTGTTACCAGAATACGAGCACTGGAAACGAAGCTTCTTGATAAGGCAAAAATCGAGAGAATGATAGAAGCCAGGAACGCAGACGAAATTATTAAAATACTGTATGAAACAGAATATGCAAACTCAATTTCTGAGATGAAGAGTATTGAAGACTATGAATCAGTGCTTTCCAAGGAGCTTTCGAATACCTATAAGCTTCTTTCGGAAATATCTCCGGTTCCGGAACTAACAAATCTGTTTCAGCTGAGATACGACATTCACAATTTGAAGACTCTTCTGAAAAGCAGTTACCTTGATGAAGAGAATGACGAATTATTGAGCGAAATTGGCACTATACCGATTCAGCAGCTTAAAGGAATGGTCAAAGAAAAGGTTTTCAGTGATTTGGACCCCCTTGTAAGAGAATCCTTGGAAGAAGTTGTAGGAGAGTTTACGGTTAACCCCGATCCGCAGCTAATTGATGTGACTCTGGACAAAGCTCTGTATAAACTGATGTATAAAGCAGCAAAGGATAACAAGAGCAGCTTTTTAACCGACTATATATCAGCCCAGATAGACTTGATAAATATTAAGTCTCTGGTTAGAGTAAAGTCAATGGGCTATGGGCGGGAATTCCTTAAAAAAGTAATACTTGAAAACGGAAAGCTGGATTATGCATTCTTCAGCGATATCTTTGATGAATCCTTGGAAACACTAATTGACAGATTGGCCTACAAGGATTACGGAAAGGTAGTGGAGGAAGGTATAAGCAACTACATTAAGACGAAATCCCTGACTAAATTTGAAAAGCTTTCTGACGATTTTATATTTGAACTCGCAAAGAAGGGCAAGTTTGTTGCATTTGGAATCGAACCCCTGATTGGTTATCTCATGGCCAAGGAGAATGAGACAAAGATTATCAGAATGATAATGGTCGGAAAAATCAATGAGATTCCGAATGAATTGATTAGAGAAAGGCTACGTGATGTATATGTATAAGATTGGAGTAATTGGGGACAAGGACTCAATACTGGGTTTTAAGGCTTTAGGGATATCGGTATTTCCGACCAACGATATAAGAGAGGCCAACAGATTGATTCACAAGCTGGCAAAGGAGAACTACGCAGTGATTTTTGTAACAGAGCAGCTTGCCAAGGATTTGGACGAAGCAATCGGTGAATATAAGAATTCCTTGACTCCGGCAATAATCATGATTCCTAATAACAGGGGAACTTTGGGATTAGGGATTGACGGTGTCAAAAAATCAGTCGAGAAAGCTATCGGTTCAGATATATTATTCGGGAAAGAAGGTTGATAACTTGAGCGATGGTAGAATTATAAAAGTATCAGGTCCTCTTGTCATAGCGGAAGGCATGCTGGATGCAAAGATGTATGACGTTGTGCGCGTTAGTGATAAAAATCTTATAGGTGAAATAATAGAAATAAGAGGCGATAAAGCTTCAATACAGGTATATGAGGAAACCTCAGGCTTAGGGCCGGGAGAACCGGTTGTTTCCACCGGTGAGCCTCTTAGCGTTGAACTGGGACCGGGGCTTATTGAGTCGATTTTTGATGGTATCCAAAGGCCTCTTGACGTCGTAAGAAGCGCATCCGGCGACCATATAGCCAGAGGTGTTCAGGTAGAAAAACTTAACAAGACAAGAAAGTGGAATTTTGAACCTTCGGCAAAAAAAGGCGACGCTGTAAAAGCAGGAGATATTATAGGTACAGTTAAAGAGACTTCCATAGTTGTTCATAAAATAATGGTTCCTCATGGCATTGAAGGGACCATAGAGGAAATTTATTCCGGAGAGTTCACCATTCTGGAAACAGTGGCAAAGATTAAGACAAAAGACGGAATAAAGGAAGTACAGATGCTCCAGAAGTGGCCGGTAAGAAAGGGAAGACCTTATAAAGAAAAATTGTCTCCGTCAACACCTATGACCACAGGACAGAGAATAATAGATACATTCTTCCCGGTTGCAAAAGGCGGAACGGCCTGCATCCCGGGTCCTTTCGGAAGCGGTAAGACAGTTGTACAGCATCAGCTGGCAAAGTGGGCAGATGCAGAGATAGTTGTTTATATAGGCTGCGGTGAGCGTGGAAACGAGATGACCGACGTGCTTATGGAGTTCCCGGAGCTTAAGGACCCAAAAACCGGAGAGCCACTGATGAAGCGTACGGTTCTGATTGCAAACACATCCGACATGCCGGTTGCAGCCCGTGAAGCAAGTATATATACCGGCATCACAATAGGTGAATACTTCAGAGACATGGGTTATTCCGTAGCTCTGATGGCAGACTCAACCTCTCGTTGGGCGGAGGCACTTCGTGAAATGTCCGGACGTCTGGAGGAAATGCCCGGCGAAGAAGGCTATCCCGCATACCTTGGTTCAAGAGCTGCAGAGTTCTACGAGAGAGCCGGAAAGGTTGTATGTGTTGGAACTGAAGACAGAGAAGGCGCCCTTACTGCCGTAGGTGCGGTATCACCTCCGGGAGGAGACTTGTCAGAGCCTGTAACCCAGGCAACCCTGAGAATAGTAAAGGTATTCTGGGGCTTGGACGCTGCCCTGGCTTACAGAAGACACTTCCCGGCAATTAACTGGCTGCAGAGTTACTCCTTGTACCTTGACAGATTAGGTGACTGGTTTAC
>Ga0116184_10004344_pt1 | contig 11232 bp, 8 predicted proteins | sample AD_JPNNA5_MetaG_FD_89886 | JGI IMG/M metagenome (GOLD analysis project Ga0116184, IMG submission 89886) | Active sludge microbial communities of municipal wastewater-treating anaerobic digesters from Japan - AD_JPNNA5_MetaG | ecosystem: Engineered > Bioreactor > Anaerobic > Digestate | place...
CGCGCCTCATGCGCATTGCCGCGCCCAGCTCGGCCTGCTCGGGAGAAAACATCTTGGCCAGCACCTTGAGCTCGGTGCCTTTGGGGCTGCGGGGCAGCCCGTTCGGGGTTCTGCTCAGACGGTCAGCGAGACGCTCATAGACGGACTGAGTCTTGCTCATGCTGTGCCTCCACGCCCGGATTTACGCATTGTGTCGATGCCTGCTCATTCTATCACCGCCCCGTTCGCCGCGCAACTGGCAGGCCCTGCCATTTGGCCTCCGGCGAGAGTGTGGGATATGTGGGCGACGTGCAACAGCAGATGGGAGATCGCCAAGTACGAACGCGGAAAGGTTTGTAGTACAGGCTCTGCCTACTGGCGCCCCGACGTGCTGGTCGGGGTCAGCCTGTCCGGATGGGGAGCGCTGAAGCGCCTCTTCGCAGTAGCTCAGAGACCTACGGCAACTACGAACCTAATCCCGCTCGAACACCATGCCCTGACTGTGTTCGTGCTCCTCAGGCGGTTTTTCCACACTCTCCCTCCGGCTCTGTTTGCTCGAACGGCGGCGCTGTGCTAAACTTGACTGTCCTTGCTCTGGATGAACGCGGCAAGCGCACCTCGCGTATTAGTGAGGGCCCGTCGTGACCACTATGGCTAACCACACTCAACCGCTTACCACGCCTGAATACGACCTGAGCCACGCCGTTCACGCCAACCGACTGATCGGCATCTGGCGGCTCTCCAGAGGCTTCCGCTGGGCCTACCTCGCCGCCACGGTGAGTCTGGGCATCGCCGCGGCTGGCCGCGCCGGGGCCTATCTCACCCTGCGCTATCTGGTCGACACGGTGCTGGTCGGCAACCGCTTTGGCCGGGAACTGGCTTACGTCGTGGTTGCCTTCCTCGCGGCCTCGGCCGCAGAGGGATTGTTCAGCTACCTCAGCGGTCTCTGGGCCGCGCAGACCGCCGAAGGCGTGGCCATGCGCCTGCGCAACTATCTCTTTGACCATATCCAGCGGCTCTCCTTCACCTATCACGACTATGCGCAGACCGGCGACCTGATCGCGCGCTGCACTTCCGATATCGACAGCGTCCGCCGCCTCTTTGCCGATCAGGCCATTGGCATTGGGCGCATCATCTCGCTGTTCCTCATCAACCTCATCGCCCTCGTGCGCCTGAACGGACCGCTAGCCTGGCTGGCCTGCGCGGTTCTGCCGCTGCTCTTCGTCGCCTCGGCGCTCTTTGGCCGGCGGGTCGGAGCGGCCTTTGAGGCTTATCAGGCCCAGGAGGCTCGGGTCTGCACTGTGCTCCAGGAAAACCTCACCGCCGTCCGCGTAGTTCGCGCCTTTGCGCGGCAGGATTTCGAGCGGGACAAGTTCGACCGCGAGAACGCCCTCAAACTGGAACGGGCACGCGGTCTGTGGACTATGCACGCGCTCTACTGGCCCATCTCCGACACGCTGTGCGGCCTGCAGATGCTGCTCTGTGTCTGGGTGGGTGCTCTGCGCGCGATAGACAAGGTCATCACACCCGGTACCTACGTGGCCTACCTGGGTATCGTCATTGGCATCATCTGGCCCATGCGCAACCTGGGCCGGTTGATTGTGAATATGTCAACGGGCCTGGTTTCTTACGTGCGCCTGCGCGACGTGATGCAGCAGCCGCGTGAGCCGCTGGATCAGGGCGACTATGTTCCGCCTGCACCGCTGCGCGGTGAGCTGGCCTTTGACAACGTGTCGTTCCACTATCAGTCGGGCCACGAGGCCATTTCCAACGTCAGCTTTTCCTGCCAGCCAGGGCAGATCATCGCCTTGCTCGGTTCCACCGGCTCAGGCAAGACTACCCTGGCCAACCTGCTGCCTCGCTTCTACGACTATGACTCGGGTTCCATCCTGCTGGACGGCATCGAGCTCAAACGCTATCGCCGCCGCTACCTGCGGCAGCAGATCGGCATCGTCGAACAGGAACCGTTCCTCTTCTCTCGTACCATTCGTGAGAACATCCGCTATGGTGTTGACCGCGTGGTCAGCGACGACGAAATCGAGCAGGCCGCGCGCTCTGCGGCGATCGACAACGAGATCCGCGCTTTTCCCCAGGGCTACGACACCCTGCTGGGCGAAAGGGGCATCACCCTGTCCGGCGGTCAGAAGCAGCGCGTCGCCATCGCCCGCACACTGCTCAAGAACCCGCGCATCCTCATCCTGGACGACTCGACCTCCTCTGTAGACGCCGAGACCGAGGCCCTCCTGCGCTCGGCCCTCGACCGCCTGCTGGCGGGTCGAACCACCTTTGTCATCGCCCACCGCGTACAGAGTCTGATGACCGCCGACGAGATCCTGGTCTTGAAGCAGGGTCGCATCGTGCAGCGCGGCACCCACGCCTCCCTGCTGACCGAGGAGGGCCCCTACCGCCAGATCTACGACCTGCAGGTGCGCATCGAGACGGAACTGGAACGTGAGCTGTCTTCGGCCGACAAGGATCACCAGTGATAGACACCGAGCTCGATCAGGAACTCAACAAGGCCCGCCCGGCTGCGGCGACGATGCGCCGTATCCTGGCCCTTGCCGCGCCCTACCCCCGCACCACGGTTGGCTTTCTGCTCGCCGTCGCCATCGTTTCTGTCGTCGACTCGGGCTATTCGATGATTCGGCGCGCCATCCTCGACCGCTACGTTATGCTCGGCGAGCGGACCATTCTGGCTCCAGCACTGTGGGCCTATCTGGGCACCATCTTCCTGGAGGCCCTCTGCGTTCTGGCCTTTATCTACCTGGTCGGCATGCTCGGTGAACGAATCGAGTACGACCTGCGTCGACGCCTGTTCAGCCACCTGCAGGACCTGTCCTTCTCCTACTTTGACCGTACCCCCGTCGGCTGGCTGATGGCGCGCGTCACTTCGGATACCGAGAGGCTCGCGCAGCTCGTAACCTGGGGTACACTCGACGTGGTCTGGGGCACTGTCAACATCGCTGCCTCGCTCACTTTTATGTCCATCATCAACTGGCGTTTGACCCTGGTGGTCATCGCCTCTCTTCCCGTGCTGGCCTGGGTCGCCGTCCAGTTCAGCGAGCGGATTCTGATCGAGTTCCGTCGGGTTCGCCGCCACAACTCGATGATCACCGCATCGTTCAACGAGAACATCACCGGCGTCAGGGTCGTCAAGGCACTGGGCCGAGAAAAGGCCAACCTGACCGAGTTCAGTGCCCTGACGCAGCAGATGCACGATTCCAGCTACCGTGCGGCGCGCCTGTCGGCGCTCTTCCTGCCGGCGGTAGAGATGATCAGCGCCGTGACCGCGGCCGCTGTGATGGCCCTCACCGGCTGGCAGTCGCGTGTCGCCGGGCTGACCATCGGCGACGTCCAGGCCTTTGTGTACCTCATCGCCTCGATGCTCTGGCCCATTCAGGACCTGGCTCGCGTCTATGCCGAGATGCAGCACGCGGTGGCCTCGGCCGAACGCATCTTTGGACTGCTCGACACGCCCCCTGACATCCGCGACCGCCCTGACGCCATTGACCCGGGAACGATCCTGGGCGACATCGAGTTCGACCACGTTGGCTTTTACTACGATGCGGACAAGCCGGTCTTGTCCGACTTGAGCCTCTCGGTTCGTGCCGGCGAGATGATCGCTCTGGTGGGCCCGACCGGCGGCGGCAAGTCGACCATCGTCAATCTGCTGTGCCGCTTCTACGAGCCGCGCTCTGGCACGATCCGCTTTGGCGGCAGGGACTATCTGCAGCTCTCCTTGCATGCCATTCAGTCCCGGCTGGGAGTGGTCCTGCAGACCCCGCACCTCTTCTCGGGAACGTTGCGTGAGAACATCCGCTATGGTCGCCTTTCGGCCACTGACGCTGAGGTAGAGGAAGCTGCGCGGATGGTCGGGGCCGCTGGCTTTATTCAGCGGATGGAGCGGGGGTTCGATTCGCCAGTCGGTGAAGGCGGCCAGCTCCTGTCGGTGGGCCAGAAGCAGTTGATCAGCCTCTGCCGCGCAGTGCTCGCCCGCCCCGAGCTGCTGGTTATGGATGAGGCTACGTCCTCGGTGGACACGCTGACCGAGGCGCTCATCCAGAAGGGGATGGAAACCCTGCTCACCGGGCGCACCAGCTTTGTCATCGCGCACCGCCTCTCTACCATCAAGCGTGCCGACCGCATTCTCTTCATCGATGGCGGGCGCATCGTCGAGTCAGGAACACACCGCGAGCTGCTACGCCAGCGCGGGCGCTACTACAATCTGTACACCAGGCAGTTCCGCCGCGATCTCGAGAGCGAGCAGGAAGAGTTCAGCCCCGGAGAGGCGGAGCTCCTGTCCCAGGTACCCTAGCAGCTATGTGTCGCTCAGAGCGGCAGAAAGGAGAGCTCGATGACCATCAAACAACTGGTAGTGGTCGCGGACCACTCCTGGCCGAACATAGCGGAGGTTTTGCGTGCTCTGGTGGCTCTGGCTGCCCGCGACGGCGCCGTGGTCCTGTTCGACGGCAACGTGCACAGCGGCTGCCTGGCGGAGCAGCTCTGTGCCTCCCCTGCCGAGGTGGTTCGCTTCGTTGGCGGCAGGGTGGCCGCGATTGACCCGACTCGCTGTGACGGCTGCGGCCTATGTCTGTCGGCCTGCCGCCTGTGCGCGATCCAGCGGACCGATTCCGGCATAGCGATTGATCCTGCCATCTGCGAGGCCTGCCAATCCTGCTACTACCAGTGCCCCATCCACGCTATCGACATGCTGGAGCGGGATACGGGCACCTGGACCAGGTCTACCTGGGCGATGGGGGCGCTTTTCTCGGCCAGGCTAGACGTGGGCCAGCCAGACTCGGGCAAGCTGCTCAACGTGGCGCGCCTGCAGGCCCGCACGGCAGCAATGGCGGCGCGCCCTGCGACGCTGATCGTGGCTGCGCCAGCGGACCAGCCAGAGGCGGTCTCATCCTGCCTGTTTGGCGCTGACCTGGCGCTCTTGCTGGTCACCTCAGAGCAGGACCTCCAGGGCCTCGGCGCGCAGAGTGCGATGGCCGCAACGGCACGCGTCCGCGCGATGGCCCTGGACTGCGCGTCGCAGGGGCTGGAGCCGCTGCGCGGCCAGGTCGAGGCGGTGTGTCGTGACCTCGCGCTGGACCTGGCAGTGGCGTCGCCTCCCCTGCACCGCGAGAGCACCGCCAGCCCCGCAGCGGCGCAGTCCGTCGGGTCGCTCAGCCAGGCCTGGCCGGGCATCCGCCGTCGTCTGTGGGTCCGGTGACCAGAGACCCGACCGATGATGTACGAGCGCTACGCCGAGGTATATGACGAGTCCGGGCAGATTGGCTTTAGCCTGCGCATGCTCGAGTACCTTGATCGCGTCCTTGAGCGCCATCCTCCGCCCGCGCACTCTCTGCTTGATCTGGCCTGCGGCACTGGCACCGTGGCCCTCGCCTTCGCCCAGCGCGGTTGGGAGGTGTACGGCGTGGACGCCTCTCCCGAGATGCTCGAACGCGCCAGAGCCAAAGCCGCTGCGCTGGGCCAATCCGTCGCCCTGAGCTGCCAGGATATGCGCCGCTTTGTGCTGCCGCACCCCGTAGCGCTGGTCACCTGCCTCTACGACAGCCTGAACTATATGCTCACCGAGTACGACCTGCGGCGCGCCCTCTCTGCTACCGCTCAAGCCCTTTTGCCCGGCGGTCTGTTTGTGGCCGACGTCAATACCCGCTATGCCCTGGAGCACGGCTGGGGTAACAACTGCTTCTTCACTGAGGGTAAGAACCTGGCCATGGTGATGGACAGCACCTGGGACCCCACACGCGAGCTGTCCACAGTCCACCTGGTGGGGTTCATCCGCAACGACGCTGGCCTGTACGAGCGCTTTGACGAACAGCACGTCGAGGCGGCCTTCGATGACGCGACCATGCGCCGTGCCTTTACCGGCGCAGGGCTGGAGGTGAACGCCGTCTACGAGTGCTTTACCTTCTCGTCAGCCAGCGCCGACGCCAATCGCCTGCTCTGGGTGGCAGGAACCCCTCCCGCGAAGCAGAATGGAGGTGGCTGAGATGGACCTTGTTCTGCGCTTCCTGGGGATTTTCCTGGCCCTGGCCTATGTGCTCGAGCGAGCACGCTTCGCCTCCGTACGGCTGCGCTGGGTGGCCCTGGCCGGCCTGTGGGCAGCGTCGGTCTACAGCGCCATGCTCATTGTCCGCGACGGCCTGAGCCTGGGCCGGGTACTGCTGGTCGTTCTGGCGCCGCTGTTCTCGCTCACTCTGCTCTGGGCACGCCGTCAGCTCTACGTGCTCATGCGCTGCTCTGACGCTGACCCACCTCTCGCCGACTGCCCCCCAGCCCCTGAGGAAAAGCTCCTCCTGCGCGCCAGCGGCCTCTTTGAAGTCAACGAGCAGAAACGGCTCCTGGTGAATGTCCCTGCGGTCTTTTGGACTACTCGCCTCGGCGATCACATCATTGCCGCCAAGATCAGTGCACCCAGCATCCTAGGTGTGGGCGTGCCTGGCGACGAACGCGGTTGGTGGTATGCCTTTGTTGAACCGCACCAGGTGCTACGGCTTGCGGCAGGCCTGCTCTATTTTGGTCCCTGGGCCCGGCAGGCTCTGGCCCTGCTCTATGCCAGGTCGATGGAGCTGAAGCTGCTGTACTTTACTTGCGCCGACCCTCTGACCTTGCAGCGCCTGGCGACCGCCCTGCAGTCTCCCTGAACAAAGCAAGGCGACACAGCACGGTGTCGCCTTGTTGTGCCGCCAGTCTGGTTACTTCTGGATCTGGGTTCCGGTCTTGCCGTCCAACGCCTCGACAGCCTTGTCCAGGGAGGTGATGATGGCCCTCCGGCCGCCCCACTCTAGGAAGCGCACGCAGGCCCTGACCTTGGGGCCCATGCTTCCGGCCAGGAAATGCCCCTCGGCCAGGTACTTTTTGGCATCGGCCAGGCTCACCTCGCGCAGCGTCTTCTCTGCCGGTTGGCCATAGTTCAGCCGCACCTGCTCCACGTCGGTGAGGATGAGCAAGGTGTCCGCCTTGACTACCTCGGCCAGCCTTTCGCCGGCCAGGTCTTTGTCGATTACCGCTTCTACCCCGCGCAGCGAGCCATCCGTCTCCCGCACCACGGGGATGCCTCCGCCGCCTGAGGCAATCACGATGATCCCGGCGTCCACCATCAGGCGGATGGCCTCATCCTCGCAGTTGGCGATGGGATCTGGCGAGGCCACCGTGCGCCGCCAGACCTTGTCCCCCGTTGGCTTGACCTTCTTGACGATGTACTCGGGGTGCTCAACCTTGAGCTGACTGGCCTCTGCCTCGGTCATAAAGTTGCCCACCGGCTTGCTGGCCACCTCGCCAAAGAACTCGGGGTCATCCTCTTTTACCAGCACCTGATTGACTACCGCGATGACTGGCGTGTTGAGCCCGTGCCTCCGCATATAGTTCTGCAGCGACTGTTGGAGCATGTAGCCGATCTGTCCCTGCGTCATCGCCCCGACAATGTCCATACTCTGCGCTGGCACCGCCGCCTTGCCTGCGTCTTGCTGCACCATCAGGTTGCCCGCCTGTGGGCCGTTGCCATGGGTGATGATCAGGCGGTCCTCTTTCTTCATCTGGGCAACGATGTTCGCCAGTAGCTCGGTCGTGATGCGGCAGTTGTGAAACTGCTCCTCCGAGCTGCCCTTTTCGTGGGCCTGCTTGATGGCATTGCCCCCCAACGCGACCAGTAACCTCATTCTGCTCTCCTGGATGACTCGGATAAACGCAAGGCTCCCGCCGGAGCCCGCACCTACATGGTCAGTGCCATCACCGCCTTTTGCGCGTGCAGGCGGTTTTCAGCCTCATCGTAGACCGCCGATTGGTGGCCGTCCAGCACGTCGTCCGTCACTTCGACGTTGCGGTCGGCTGGCAGAGGGTGCATAAAGATGGCATCGGGCCTGGCCAGGGCCATCTTGCGCTCATCGGTGATCCAGTGCTTGTACCTCTCGATGATCCTGGCGCTCTCCTGGGCATCGGTTGTGTGTACCAGAGGGCCCCAGGACTTGGCATAGATGACGTCGGCATCCCGGAAGGCCTTGTCCATGCCGTTGGGCTCGCTGATGACCTCGAATTGCGTGCCGAACTTGTCAGCCTGCTCCCGGGCCTGCTGCACGATCTGAGGCATCAGCATGAATTCCGGCGGATGTGCCAGCACCACATCCATGCCAAAGCGCGGCATCTGCAGGATGAGCGACTGCGGCACCGACAGGGGCTTTTGATAGGAGGCGGCATAGGCCCACGAGACCACGATCTTTTTGTGCCGCAGGTCACGCCCCTTCTTCTCCATGATCGTCATCAGGTCGGCCAGGCACTGGAAGGGGTGATAGATGTCGCACTGCATGTTGAGTACCGGCACACGCGATGCCTGCGCGACCGCATTGAGATACCCGTTGCCCACGGCCCAGTCGCAGTGGCGGATGGCAATGCCGTCGAAATAGCGGCCATAGATCTGGCCGATTTCTTTGGGCGTGTCGCCGTGGGCGATCTGCGTAGTCGCGCTTTCGATGAACGCGGCGTGTCCGCCCAGTTGCGCCATGCCCGCTTCAAACGAACCGCGCGTGCGCGTGCTGCTAAAGAAAAAGAGCATGGCCAGAACCTTGTCGCGCAAGTAGGCGTGTGGCTCACCCAACGCCCGCTTGCGTTTGAGATCAAAGGCCACTTCGAGGGCCGTCTCTACTTCCTCTCTGCTGAAATCCAGATCACTGATCAGGTCACGGCCGCGCAAATTGGTCTGCATTAGCACCTCTCCCTCTGCTCATCGTGATGAAAGGTCAGTGTGACCGAAATGGCCACTCATTCTCGCGCTCGGCTCGCCGGCGCCGTGCCGCGCGCCGAGCTCGTCTTCTCCGGCGAATACTAACTACCGCAGCTTGTCGGCCAGGACTCGAGGCAGCCAGGCGTACCACTCGGTGGCGCGTACTACATCGTCGAGCAGAACGTGCTCATTCATCGTGTGTGCCGTGACCTCGTCGCCTGGCCCAAACCCGATCGACGGAATCTGCGCCTTGCCCATCCAGTATGTGCCGTTGGTGGAGAAATCCCATTTCCCCAGTGGCAGTGCCTGGCCCCACAATGCCTGGAGCGCCTGTTGCCCCGCCTGCACCAGCGGATGGGTATCTTCCATCGCCCAGGCCGGAAAGTACTTTGCTACCGGAAAGACAAAGCCGGTGTACGACGGCGTGTCATAGAACAGCTCTTTCACGACGATCTCTTGCTGCAAGTAGTCCGGGATGAGCCCCCTGATCTGCGCAATGACCTCGTCGTGGGGCTCGTTCAGCGTGATGCGTCGGTCAAGATATATCGTGAACAGATCCGGCACGGCATTGAGCGAGGCCGTGCGCACCGTGGCATCGGTCACGACTACCGTGCCGTTTCCCAGAATCGGGTGGCTGCCCAGGCCCGAGCGCAGGCGCTGGTCAAGGTCCCGGATCCCCTGGATCACCGGCATCATCTTGTAGATGGCATTGTCGCCCAGATAGTGGGACGCAGCGTGGGCCGACGCGCCGCTGGCCGTGACTTGCAGCTCGATGCGCCCCTTGTGCCCGCGGTACACCCGCATGCAGGTGGGCTCGCCGATGACGACATAGTCGGGCCGTACCCCGGGGTCAACCTGCACAAAGGTGTTGGGCGCAATGCCATCGCACCACTCTTCCATGTTGCCGAAATAGTAGGCTGTATAGCCGTCGAGTAGGCCCAGATCGCGCGCGATGGCCAGGCCGTACACCATTCCGGGGGTACTGCCCTTCTCGTCACAAGCCCCGCGGGCAAACAAGCGACCGTCCTCAACCTTGCCCACGAACGGATCCCACGCCCATTCACTAGCATCACCGATGCCAACCGTGTCGATGTGCGAGTCGTAGACGATGACTCTGGGCCCGTTCCCGATGCGCCCAATCGTATTGCCCATCCGGTCGAAACGCACCTCTTCGTAGCCGAGCCGACGCATCTCGGCCTGAATTCGTTCGCCCACCGGCCCAATCTCCGAGTTCATCGAAGGAATGGCGCAGATGTCACGCAGGAAACGAACGATGTCCCCCTGTGCGGCTTGCACGTGTTGTCGGATGTCAGTGACTGCTGGCATATCTCTCCCCCTGTGTTTCTTCAAGGCCGGTCATCTCGTTGAACTCGACTCCACCCGGGTACAGCGTCTTGGCTTCTAGTATGGCGGAGGCGGCCAGAATCGCCAAACCACCTCGTATTGAGCCGAAGCGGCTGTACCGGTCCCGACGCACGGTCCTAGGTGCCAACGCGGCGCTCCTTGACCCCCGCCCAGGTGGCGACGCCGGCCATCACGCTCATCACCGAAGTGACCATCAGCATGCTGCTCAGCCCGATGCGCTCGGCCAGCATCCCGCTCACCAGCGGCCCGCCCCACATTCCCAGCGCGTACACCGCCTGGAACACGCTCATCGCCGAGGCCCTCTCGCCCGGAGCCACTGTCTTGATGGACAGCCCCGTCAGCAGCGGGTAGATTGGTCCGTAGCAGAGGCCGTAGGCGCAGCGGGCCAGGGCCAGCATGGCCAGGCTGCTGCTTCGGCCTGAGGCGAGAATGCTCAACGTCAGCCCGGCGAGGGCAACGATGATGATCGTTCGCTCCGACCTGGCCTGCACCAGCCAACCCGCGGCCAGAGCGGTCACCGTGGCCGCAATCTGACCTCCCGCCACCAGCCAGCCAATCTGCGCGGCGTTGGCCCCGAGCTGTTCGGCGTAGACGGGCACAAATCCATTCACCACATAGTTCACGTACATCAGCATCGCGCCGATCACCGACACCAGCAGCAGCCCGGGCTCGGTGATCGTCTTGAGCAGCCCCTGCAGGCGCACCGGCTCCCCGCGCTCTGTCGACTCTTCCGGAGCTCGCAGCACCAGCAGCAGGCCGATTGTGGCCAGCACAGCACCGGCATAGAACGGCCCGATGTAACCGTAGCGCCCCGCAACCAGTGCCCCCAGCACCGAGGCGATCACCAGACCGAACTGCTGAAAGAACGCCACCAGCGACACGGCGCGCACCGCATCGCGCCGGGGAAAGTAGCTGACGAAAAGCACCGCAACTGACGAGTAGAACGAAGCGGCCACGCCGGCCAGCGTGCGGAACACGGCCAGCCATTCCGGCGCCGGCGACGAGGCCAGGCCCAGGCAGCTCACTACGATGATCGAGAACCCGGCCAGCACAAAGGGCTTGCGTCGTCTCCAGCGGTCCGAGATCATCCCCAGTGGAATACGCAGCACGGACTGCACAAACCCGTACCCGGCGACGACAATGCCCACCAGGGTCAGCGA
>Ga0116184_10004346_pt1 | contig 11231 bp, 7 predicted proteins | sample AD_JPNNA5_MetaG_FD_89886 | JGI IMG/M metagenome (GOLD analysis project Ga0116184, IMG submission 89886) | Active sludge microbial communities of municipal wastewater-treating anaerobic digesters from Japan - AD_JPNNA5_MetaG | ecosystem: Engineered > Bioreactor > Anaerobic > Digestate | place...
CCCGGTCTCCTGGAGGCGGATCAGCCCGCGCAGATCGGACACGGCCGGGATGACAGCCGCGAGGGCCTGGGCGAGAGGCTGGTTTGTGCGAACCTGGCTCAGAAACCCCGAAAGGCCTTTCGGCACCAGCCCGTAGCGCTGGAGCATCTGCACGTCCATGACGCCCGTGATTCGCGTGGCTTGGCCCGTGATCAGACGCAGAAGGCGGGCCTCCGCCGGCTCGGCGGAATGGAACAAGATGCCTTCATCGGCCGGTTCCGGAGCCCGCGCGTCGGGGTGAACCGCCTGAACCAGCCAGCCGTTCCCTTCGCGTTGATACGCGAACGATTCCCCCGTGAACGGATCTTCCGGTATCTCCGGCAGCCATTCCGGAGCCAGCGCATCGAGGCGCTCCGGCCACTCGCCGTGACGATCGCGGTAGAGCCGCAAGGCCAGCACCAGACGACACGATTCGAGCGTTGCCTTGGCCGCGCGCGCCTCCTCGACCAGCGGGCGCACCGGGAGAGACTCCCCGATGGAACGCCACGCCGCCGGGCGGTCGAAAAAGCGGCTCCAAAACGGACGCGACGCGAACGCGTCCTGCATGGCCGCGGCCTGTTCCAGCGCCTCATCGTCCGCCCCTCGACGCAAGGCCGCCAGGACCCGGCTGACATACGCGTCGCGGACCTGGTCAAGATCCGCCGGTCGCCCCACCTGCATCTGTATGTGGCAGAGCAATTCGTCGCACGGTTCGGCCAGGTGGAGGATGCCGCGCCCATTGTTGGCGGGAATGCTGCGGCTTCCCCCCATGATCCGATTGGCGAGGTTCCCCAGAATCTCCAGCGTCTCTCCTGTCATCCGGCTGAATGCCGCCCAGAACTGGCGTCCGATCGCGGGCGGCAGCTGACCCTCAGAGGCTGCACGCCCAAACACCTCCTGCCTCGAGTGCACGGCGCGCAAGAATTCAACATCGACCCGAGGGAGTGCCTTCCGCACTTGCGCCAGTCCTTCGATCAATTGCAGCCCCTCGGACGGATCGATCCCCGGACCTTCGAGCGCCAGTCGGTGCCACGCCCCCGCGAGCGTTCCCAGTTCGGGCCGCGTCAAGCCTGCGGCGCCGGCGTTCGCGCACAAGTGCCAGCCCTCGAGCAGGCGCCGCAGCGCCCCAACGGTCCGCCCCGCCTGCTCCTCTTCGAGGGCCTTCCAGGCTGCATGATTGACAAACCGGGTGTGGCCGGCCAGGTCGCGGCCCACACGCCGTCGCTCCCACAGGTTCGTGTGCGTCTTTCCGGCCGCCAACGCGCCGCGGTAACACGACTCGAGTGTCGCGTCGCCGCCGAAGAATGCGGCAAGCCCGGCGCGGTTGGTTTCCGTCAGGTGGCCGGTTTGAGCCCAGTCAAAGAGCGTCCAGCCGCGGATGATGTCGCTTCTGCGGTTGACGACCGACGCCCGGTTGAACTCGTCCACCCAGTACCAATAGTCGCTGCGCGTCAATTCGGCGGGCTGGGCTGTTCGAAGCGGCGTCCACGCCTCTTCCGGCGACGGTTTCGGCAGCGGAGTGAAGCCGAACCGCCAGCCGTAGACACAGACCGCGCCAAGCAGAAGCAGACCTGCGCCAACCGCGCCCGCCGTTCGCCACGCCAACCGCCACACGCGGCGACGCCGCGTCGGCATCGGGCCGCGCCCCGACTGGGCGGCGATCGCCCGGCGCTCCATCCGCACTGTCTCTGCCCCGAGTCCCATCTGCCCAGTCAGTACCACGCGCTTACCCGCATTTCAACACCCCGGAGGAGGGGCTTCAACGCGGACTTGTGTATTTGCCGCGTCTGCTTTAGAAGCGGGCCGTGTTGTTGCCTCACGCTTGGTAGTATGCGTCCTCCCCGTTCATCGCTTTGTTCTGTTGCGGCCCTGATCGTTGTCGTTTCCCTGACATCTGTGGGCTGCAAGTCAACATCTCCCGGCCGCTCGACGGCTGCGGTCGTCCCTTCGGCCGCCACGCCCGCCGCCACAACGCCCGCTGCGCCGAAGGAACCGGCTTCGCACGTCGCCGGGCGCGGCGCGATCAAACGCGTCGTCCAGTTCGACGCAGTGCTCGAAGCCGTCGAGATGCATCCCGTCCGCCTCGAGCCAAAGGCGTGGGCGGACCTGACGGTTGTGGAGGCGGTGCCTCATGGAGCGCGCGTGAGGGCCGGCGATGTGCTTGTGCGGCTCGATACCGACAAGCTGCGCGAGCAGATAGCCGACCTCGAACAGGACGCGCCGGCCGCGGCGATCGCCCTCGAGATGGCCCGCGCCGAACTCGCCAGCCTCAAGGAAACAACGCCGCAACGGCTCGCCGCCGCCCGCCGCAGCCGCCGCGTCGCGGCCGAGGACCAGGAGTACTTCGAGAAGCACGGGCGGGAGCTGCGGATCAGGTCCGCCAACTTCAACGTCAAGAGCGCCGAACAACGCCTCGCCAATGCGGCCGAGGAACTCAAGCAACTCCGGCAGATGTACGAGGCCGACGACCTCACCGAGCAGACCGAGGAGATCATCCTCGAACGCCAGGAGTTCGAGGTCGAGACAGCCAGGTTCAGCCTCGATAACATCCGGGCCAGCACCGAGCGCGATCTCGAGACCGCCATTCCGCGCGAGACCGAGAACCTCCAGTCCCAGAAGCGAGACCAGGAACTGGCGCTCGCACTGGCCGAGGAGACGCTTCCGAAAGCCCTCATGCGAAAAGAGCTCGAGGTCGAGAAACTGACCCGCGATCAGAAGAAGGCCCGGAAACGGCTCGACGATCTCAAGACGGACCTGGCGGCCATGGATGTCCGGGCGCCCGCGGACGGCGTGGTCATGTACGGGGCCTGCGAAGCCGGCAAATGGACCACCGGGCCGGTGGTGATCAAGAAGCTCGTTCCCGGCGGCAAGCTCGCCCCATACGAGATTTTCATGACCGTTGTCAACCCCGATCGCTTTCAGCTCAAGGCCGTCGTGCCCGAGGCCGACCTGGGCAAGACCAGGATCGGCATGACGGGCGAGGCCGCGCCTGTCGCGCTCCCGAATTGCAAAGTGCCCGTCAAGATCGAGGCCGTGGACCGTGTCCCCCTTGTGACCGGCGGCTTCGGCGCAACCCTCAGCCTCGCTCCCAGCGGCCCGCTGGAATTGCAGCCGGGCATGAACTGCAAGGTCACGCTCACCGACACGAGTTCAGCCAACGCCCTGGTCGCGCCCGTCCAGGCCGTGTTCGGCGAAGGCGACGACAGACATGTCTTCGTCCGCGTTGCCGACGGCAAGGCCGAGAAACGCGCGGTCCGCACCGGCGAATCGGACGGCAAAACCATCGAGATCGTCGACGGCCTTGCCGAAGGAGACACGATTCTACTCTCGAAGCCCGAGTAGACGCCGATGCAATGCTTCGCTTGAATCTCGACCAGGCCGCGTTCCATGAACTGTGCCCATCCTCGATCGATCTCCAGCCTGCATTGGCACTTCTTTTGCGTACCCCAGCTTCACGATGTGCAAGAATGGTGAGAAATGCAGGCTCAGGGTCCTCGGGCTGTTGCTGTGTTCGGCGTTCTGCTGCCTCGCGCCGGCCCCCGCCCGCGCCGACACCCCCGCGCCGCCCAGCGCCGCGGCCATGGACCGCGCAGTGGACCGTGGTGTCCGGTTCCTGCTCAAGAGCCAGAACACAAACGGCTCGTGGGGATCCGCTCGGCGCACGAAAGACCTCAACATCTTCGCCCCCGTGCCGGGCGCGCATGAGGCGTTTCGGTCCGGCGTGACCGCGCTGGCCGTGCAGGCCCTGATCGAAACGGGCGCAGCGGACCGCGACCCGACTGCGAGGGCGGCGCTCGAACGCGGCGAGGCCTGGCTGCTCGACAACCTGCCACGACTGCGCCGTGCCGATGCCGTGGCCCTGTACAATGTGTGGGGGCACGCCTACGGCATCCAGGCGCTGGCAGCCATGCACCGCCACGCATCCCCTGACTCCGACCGACGGCAACGCATCGCCGATGTCATCCGCGGCCAGATCGATCTGCTGGGCCGCTACGAATCGGTCGACGGCGGCTGGGGCTATTACGACTTTCGGGTGGGCGCGCAACAGCCGGCCGCCGAGTCCACCAGCTTCGTGACAGCCACCGTCCTGGTGGCGTTCCGGGAAGCGAAACGGATCGGAATCGAGATTCCGCAGAAGCTCGTCGATCGTGGTGTGGCGTCCATCAAACGCCAGCAGAAGCCCGACTTTAGCTATGCCTACGCGGAGGATCTGAAGTGGCGGCCCATGCGCTACATCAATCGCCCCGCGGGCAGCCTGGGCCGCTCCCAGGCCTGCAACATCGCCCTCCGCTGGTGGGGCGAGACCAACATCACCGACACCGTCCTCGAGACGTGGCTCGAACGCTTCAACGACCGCATTGGCTGGCTCTCCATCGGACGCAAGCGCCCCGTCCCCCACGAATCGTGGTTCCAGGTGGCCGGCTATTTCTATTACTACGGCCATTTCTATGCCGCGCTCTGCGCCGACGAACTCGAACCCGAACGCGCCCGGACACACCATGCACGATTGGCGGCGATCCTGCTCCCGCTCCAGGAAAAGGACGGTTCCTGGTGGGATTACCCCTTCTACGATTATCACCAGCCGTATGGCACGGGCTTTGCCTTGATCGCCCTGGCCCGCGGCCGCGCCGCGATCCAATGACCCCACCATCGCCCTTGCCCGGCCGCCGGCCGGGATCGGACTCGCGCGGCATCCTCCTTGCGCTCGTGCTGGGCACCCTCGCGCCCGACGCCGCCGGCGCGCCCGGCATTGCGACTGATCCCGATGAACCTCCCTCTTTTCGCAGGGCCGAGTTCCACGAGGCCCTGGTTGAAAAGCAGGCTCGATCACCTTCCCAGTCCTCGATCGGGGACTCGCGGAGCTCGCCCCTCCGAGAGCGGGTCATGGCCGCTGAGCAGGTCGGCAAGGAACCGACTCCTCTCGCCGACTCCGGCCTCGATCGCGCCGGCATTCACCGGATTGGACTCGTCACCCTCGATCGCGCGGCGCGCACGGTGCGGTTTCCAGCCGCCGTCAACCAACGCGCCGGCCTGATCGAGTACGCGGTCGTGACGACCACCGGCAAGGTGCACGAGAGCATCTTCCGCACCGAGGCTGCGCCCCGCGACATCCACCTCGCCATGCTCCTGCTCGGCGTCAAGCCCGCAAACACGAACGTCCTGCACGACGACCCGCACACCCCCCTGCCAGGAGAACGCATCGGCATCGAGGTCGGATGGCAGCGCGGACGCAAAGAGGTACGCCGCCCGCTCGCCGACTTCGTCAAGATCGGGTCGCGCGTCCGCTCGAGCGGATCGCGCGGCTGGCTCTACAACGGATCGTTTCTGGTCAACGGCGACTTCGCCGCCCAGCGCGGCGGATCGATCGTCTCCCTCATCACCGACGCCTCCGCCCTGGTCAACAATCCCGGGCCCGATCGCAGCGACGACGAGATCCACCAGGTCCGAGGCAAAGCCCTGCCCCGCGAAGACAGCCCGGTCGAGATCATCCTGCGCGTCCTCGGTCAATGACCGCGACATCGGTCAGGATCACCGTATGCTTGCGTGACTGCAGCACGCGCGCCAACGGCGTCCTTCCGCCGGAAGCCATCGAGGCCTCGAGAGCCGCCCCTTTCCCCGGCCCGGACACCAGAACCCAGACGCGGCGCGCGGCGGCCAGGACGGCATAACTGAGCGTCACTCGCTGAGGAGGCGGCTTCGGGCCGATCACGGCCAGATACACGGCGCGGCTCTCGACCACCGCCGGGGGCGCATCGGGAAAGAGCGACGCGACATGCCCGTCTTCGCCCATGCCGAGCAGCACCAGATCGAACATGGGATCGCCGTCTTCGTTCGCCGTCGTGGCGCGCAGGACTTCCGCCTGGGCCTGGGCCACCGCGAACTCGGTGTCCGCACTGACGGAAATCGGATGGATGCGCCGATCGGCGATCCCGAGCGGATCGAACAGATGCTCGCGGGCGAGCCGATAGTTGCTCTCCGGATCGTCCAGCGGCACCCAGCGTTCGTCCGCGAAGAAGAACTCGACCTCGCGCCAGAGATCACCCCGGCCTCTCGAGGCCGCAACCGCAGCCGCGTAAAGCGCAGACGCGATCCGCCCGCCCGACAGGGCCACCGAGAAGGCCTTGCCGTGGGTCGCGCCGGCGGCCACCTCGGCCGCCCACCTCCGACCGGCCGCGTTGGCCAGCGAGGCGGCGTCAGGAAAGGGTAGCAACTCGACGGTGTTCATCGCCTGAAAACCGGTGTCTCACACGATCGGGTAGGGATTGCGCCACACGCGCCCCTCCGACCCCAGCAACTCGTCGGCCGCCACTGGTCCCCAGCTTCCGGCGGCGTAGAACTCGCGGGCGCCGAGCGGTTGCCCCTCCCATCCTTCCCGGATCGCATCCACGATGCTCCAGGCGGTCTCGACCTCGTCCCGTCGAATGAACAGCGTGGCGTCCCCGCCCAGCGCCTCGAGCAACAGCCGTTCGTACGCCTCCGGCGTGTAGGCGCCAAAGGTGGCGTCGTACGAGAAGTGCATGCGCACCGGGCGCAGCGCCGTGCTCGCCCCCGGCACCTTCCCGTTGAAGCGAAGCGAAATCCCCTCGTCGGGCTGGAGCCGTAGCGTGAGCGCGTTCGCATCGAGCGTCGGCCCGCACTGCGCCGCAAACAAAACGGTCGGCGTCCTCCGGAATTCCACGCGCACCTCGCTCGCGCCCAGCGGGAGGCGCTTGCCGGTCCGCAGATAAAACGGCACACCCGACCAGCGCCAGTTGTCGATCACGAGTTTGAGGGCCACGTATGTTTCCACGTTCGAGTCCGGCTTGACCTTCGATTCCTGACGGTAACCCGGGACCGGCTCGCTGCTGCCGTCGCTGCCGGGCCCGGCCACGTACTGCCCCCGAACCACCTGCCGCGGCACGGACGCAGGCGGGATGGGCCGGATCGACTCGAGCAGTTTCACTTTCTCATTGCGAATCGATTCGGCCGCGAGCGACACCGGCGGCTCCATCGCCACCAGCGCCAGCACTTGCAGCAGGTGATTCTGCACCATGTCACGCAAGGCCCCGGCCTCCTCGTAATACCCGCCCCGCTCCCCCACGCCGTGCGTCTCGCTCACGGTAATCTGCACGTGATCCACAGATTGACGCGACCAGAGCTGCTCGAAGATCGCGTTCGAAAACCGAAACATCAGGATATTCTGCACCGTCTCCTTGCCCAGGTAATGATCGATGCGGAAGATGCTCTTCTCGTGCACCGAGGCCGTCAGATCCGCGTTGAGACTCCGCGCCGAGGCCAAGTCGTGGCCAAAAGGCTTCTCGACCACCACCCGCTGCCAAAACGTCGGCTCCGGATCCCGCTGCAGCAGACCAACCTCCCCCAGCCGCGCAACCACGCCCCCGAATTGGCTCGGCGAAACGGCAAGATAAAAAAGGAGATTGCGGCTCAGCCGCGGATCACCGAAGCCGCCGAGGTGCTCGGCCAGTCTCTTGTAGGCCGCCAGGTCGTCGACATCCCCCCGACAATACGAAAGCTTGCGCCCAAACTTCTCCCATTCCGACGCATCGACCGGCTTGGTCCTGGAAAACTGCGCCATCGCCTCGCCCAGCTCGGCCCGCCACGAATCGTCCGTCTTCTCTCTTCGGGCAAAGCCCACCACACGAAACGGCTCCGGCAATTGCCTGTCCCGATGCAGATGGTACAACGCCGGGATCAGCTTGCGCGCCGTCAGATCGCCGCTCGCCCCGAAAATCACGATCGAGCACGGCGTTAATTCCCGACGCCCCGCATCCAGGCGGCAGATCATCAACTCGTCCAGTTGTCCAGGTTCGTGCATGGACCGCAGCATGGCCGAGTAGCAGTCCGCGCGCAATGGCGCGTTCGTGCCCCCCGATCGTCGCCTTAACCCGCAGATGACCTGCTTCGTCAGTGCACTGAGGGCGGTCAGACCTCGCAGGATGACTGCGATGCGGCTTAGGGAAGAACCGAGACGCCCATCCTGACCGCGGTGCCCGCCTTCGCACCCTTCGCGCTCTTCGCGGCGACGTGAGGCGAGGGCTTGGGTGCGCGGGTCGTGCCGGCGACGCCGAGCGGCGGCGCCTGGTTGCGGAGTTGCCCTTTGCGCGCGGGATATCTTCGATCTTTGTATTGCAAAGTATGTCGATCTGGCATATCCTCGTCGCGTCGTTGTCATCGCCATGAACGCTCGCAGTTGCCGGTCGACTGCTTCGATGGTCGGTCTGGTCCGTCGCCCGGGCCCTCGGCCGGCGCGGAGCAGGGAACGCGCCGCGCAGACCCGCGCCTCACGAATTGACCGAGTCGCTTTGCATCACAGAGCAATTCAACCCGATGCCAGCCCTTCCGATCGTCCCGCTCGCCCTGGACCGCCCCCGGCCATGCGTCCGGGGCGATCGTGGAGCGCTGGCGACAGAGATTTCCGAGGCGCGCGAAAGCGCTTCGGTGCAGCCATGTCCCAACACAAGAAAGGCCCATGATGAACTCGCCCTCCCCGTCCCCCGCATTCTCCGAGAGGTCCTCCGACCCGACCGCCCGCAGCCGCGTTCTCTTCAAGATGGCGGCGATCGGGTGTCTGATCCTGCTGGGATTGGTGCCGCTGACGCTGATTCGGGGCGTTCTTTCGGAACGGCGCGCGCGGCACCGGGAAGCGATTGCCAACATCACATCGACCTGGGGCAATCCGCAGGTGATTGCGGGGCCTGTACTGATGGTGCCTTACCAGAGGCACGTGAAGGCCTGGAAGGAACAGATCGTCGATGGTCGGTCGGAACGGCACGAGGTTACGGAGACCGTTGTCGCTCGCGCGCATTTCCTGCCGATCGACCTTTCGGTCACGGGCGATTTGCGTCCGGACCGCCTGCATCGGGGCATCTACGAGGCGGTGGTGTACCGATCGGCCCTCGAGATCAAGGGACGCTTTGCCAAGCCGTCGTTTGCGGACTGGAAGGTGGCCAGGGAAGACATTTTGTGGGACGAGGCTGCGGTCGTGATTGGGATCACCGATCTGCGGGGCGCCAACGAGGCCTTGCGGGTGAAATGGGGCGAGGAGACGCTGACCCTGGCGCCGGGCGGCAAGGTGGGGAGTCTCGGGCCGACGATCCGGGCGCGTGTGCCCGGGATGCCGTTCGATGCGGAGTCGATCGCCTTCGAGTTCTCGCTCAATCTCAATGGCAGCGGGAGTCTGCGGTTTGCCCCGTTCGGGATGTCGAACCGCGTGCGGCTGACGTCGCCGTTTCCGGACCCGAGTTTCGACGGCGCCTTCTTGCCGTCGGAGCGCAAGGTCAGCGCGAGCGGGTTTCAGGCGGACTGGCTGGTGAGCTACTATGGGCGCGGCTATCCACAGCAGTGGTCCGATCACGAGGGCGATCTGCTTTCGGGCGAGGTGCTTTCCGGCTCTCTGTTCGGGGTGAGCGTGCTTCCCGTGGTGGACAGTTATCGTTACGTCGAACGCTCGATCAAGTACGGCATTCTGTTTCTGGCGCTGGTGTTCACGGCGTTCTTCCTGTTCGAAGTGCGCGCCCTGGTGCCGGTGCATCCTTTCCAATACACACTGGTCGGGGCGGCCCTGTGCCTTTTCTACCTGGCGCTTCTCTCCCTGAGCGAGATCGTCCCATTCACCTGGGCGTACGCGGCGGGGGCGGGGGCGGCGACGGCTCTGATCGGGGCCTACAGCGCCTTCGTTCTGCGCGGGGCGCGGCGGGCCTGGCTGACGGCCCTGGGGTTGTCGGTCATCTACGGCTATCTCTTCATCATCCTGCGGCAACAGGAGTATTCGCTGCTGTTCGGCACGGTGGCGCTGTTCCTGGCCCTCGGGGCGGTGATGTACGCCACCCGAAAGATCGACTGGTACGCCCGCGACCGGGAAGGGTGAGCCGAACGGGTCGAACACACCTCGAATCGGGTCGTGCTCGACTAATTGGCCGCCGTGACCCATAAACACCGCGTGAATTCGACGACGCTGCCCCGTCCGCTGCGCGGAATCATCCCGCCGATGATCACGCCCCTCGAGAATCGCGACGCGCTCGATGTCGCCGGTTTGGAACGGCTAATCGAGCATCTGCTGGGCGGCGGGGTGCATGGCCTCTTCATACTCGGCACGACCGGCGAGGGTCCCAGCCTCGGATACCGCCTCCGGAGCGACCTGATCGGGCGGGTGTGCCGCCAGGTGGCCGGGCGGGTCCCCGTCCTGGTCGGGATCACCGACACGGCCTTCGTCGAGGCGGTGGGCATGGCGCGGGCGGCGGCCGAGCACGGAGCCAGTGCGGTGGTGCTGGCGCCGCCCTATTACATGCCGGAGGGCCAGCCGGAATTGCGGGAGTACTTGGATCATCTGCTGCCGGAACTCCCCTTGCCCCTTTACCTCTACAACATGCCGGCGCTGACCAAGGTCGCGCTAGATCTCGAGACGGTCCGGTGGGCGATGGACCAGCCGCGCATCCTGGGCATGAAGGACAGCTCGGGAGATCTGGCCTATTTCAACCGCGCCCTGCACATGCTGCCGGCCAGGCCGGACTGGACGTTGATGATCGGGCCGGAGGAGTTGCTCGGGCCCTCGGTGCTGATGGGCGGGCACGGCGGGGTGAGCGGCGGCGCGAACCTCTTCCCCAGCCTTTATGTGGCGCTGTACGAGGCGGCGCGCCGCGGCGATCTCGCTCGCGAACGCGACCTCCAAGAGCGCGTGCTCGAAGTGTCGAACCGCCTCTACCGCGTCGGCAAATACCCGTCGACCATCATCAAAGGGATCAAGTGTGCCGCGTCCTGCCTGGGACTCTGCAGCGACTTCATGGCCGAACCGTTCCATCGGTTCCGCGGGCTGGAACGCCAGCGCATCGAGACAGCCATGTCGGAGCTGGCCGGCATGGCGAAAGTCGATTGACGGCGGACACCCAGTCTTGCGCCCTGAACCTGTGTGCGAATCCACAGGCATTCGATAAAGTGACAGGTTCGTAATTTTTGGCGGTTGGTGGTCGCGTAGAGCCGGAGGGCGACGGTGTGCTCGCCTTCACGTTTGTAGTCGTCTTTGCTTTGCTGCTGGTTGTCTTGGGTCTTTTGTTTGGCAAATCCCATGGCGACGGGGGCGCCGCTCTGGTGGTTCACTCAGGCACAGGCTCAGGGCGCGATCGCGAATCCATTTGCCGTCGAGGGCCAGGGCGCGGGGAAGGGTGCCGAGGTTGGCCTGGAGCCAACGATTGAGGCAGTCGGCCAGTTGATGAGGA
>Ga0116184_10004353_pt1 | contig 11223 bp, 7 predicted proteins | sample AD_JPNNA5_MetaG_FD_89886 | JGI IMG/M metagenome (GOLD analysis project Ga0116184, IMG submission 89886) | Active sludge microbial communities of municipal wastewater-treating anaerobic digesters from Japan - AD_JPNNA5_MetaG | ecosystem: Engineered > Bioreactor > Anaerobic > Digestate | place...
CTCGGCCTGCTCACCATCGCCCTGCTCCTGCTCAGCCTCACCACGGCATACCTCACCCAGCGTGATCTCCTGAGCGGCATCGACGCCGAATTGCGTTCTGTCGCAGCGCCTGTCGCTCAAGCAGCACTGGACGATCTGGGCAACAACGGGGACACCAGCACCCTGCCGACGGGATACGCGTTCGCACTGATGCTCCCCGACGGGACCCCAGTGCATGTCGTCAATCCGACCGGCGAGGACCTCCATCCGGCTCTGCCCCCGATCACCCTGACCGATGAGCGCGTCCGCACCGGCGAACCCTTCACCGTCCGCTCCACCGACGGAGACCTCCAGTGGCGCTTCGTCGCGGGCCGGGTGGACAAGGCGGCGGGCACCTTCGCCCTCGGCCTCCCCCTCCGCTCGGTGCAGAGCACCGTCGTGCGGCTGCTCTTCACATCCGGCCTGATCAGCGCGGCCGTCCTCGCGCTGTGCGCCCTCATCGGTTGGTATGCCGTGACACGGGCTTTCCGCCCCCTCCGACAGATCGAGGACACGGCTGCCCAGATCGCCAAGGGCGACCTCACGCGTCGCGTCCCGGTCTCGCCTGCGGACGACGAAATCGCGTCGCTGGGCGAGAGCCTCAACGTGATGCTCGCCCACATCGAGGACTCCTTCGAAGTGCGTGAGGCGTCGCGAGAACGCATGCGGCAGTTCGTCTCTGACGCCTCGCACGAGTTGCGCACGCCCTTGGCGACGGTGCGTGGCTACTCCGAGTTGCACCGTCAAGGAGCCCTCCCGAACGACGAGGCCACGACGGCAGCCTTTGGTCGGATCGAGGCCGAGGCGACGCGCATGGCCGGCCTCGTCGAGGACCTGCTCACGCTGGCTCGCCTCGACGAGGAGCCCCAGACGGTTCGCACCGAGGTCGATCTCACGGTGCTCGCCGCTGACGCGGTTGCGGATGCACGGGCTCGCGCGCCGGAGCGCGTGATCCGCCTGACGGGCGTCTCCGATGAACTCAGTGCCACGCTCGTCTGGGCCACTGAGGCGCGAATCCGGCAGGTCGTCACCAATGTCGTGGCCAACGCCCTCGCCCACACCCCCGACGGCACGCCCGTGGAGGTCCGCGTCGGCACCGTCTCCAGCGTCACCGGCGACGAGGCCGTCCTCGAGGTCATCGACCACGGTCCGGGCATCCCCGTCGAGGATCGCCAGAAGGTCTTCGAGCGTTTCGTGCGCGCCGACAAGTCCCGCGGGCGGGCCTCCGGTGGTGGCGGCACCGGGCTCGGCCTGGCGATCGTGGCCGCGATCGTTCAGGCCCACGGTGGGCGCGTCGGCCTCGCCGAGACACCCGGGGGAGGCACGACCGTGGTCATCCACCTGCCCACAGGGGATTCTCAGGCTGCGCCCATGGAGCGTTGAGGCTGGCGGTCTTGACTGGTTGATGTCACACCAGATCAGGAGTCCCGATGAGCATCGACCACCTTCCGCCCGCTCCCCCCACGGGCACGGATGGCACGTCGGGGGCGACCTCCGCGACGACCTGGTATGGCATGGCCTCGACCCCGGCACCGCCCGGGAATCAACCCTCCTCCGCACCGACTCCCGGGGAGTCAGCGGGACCGGGTCGAGGCCGGCGCCTCACGGAATTGGCCGTGGTGGCGTCACTTGCTGCCGCCCTCGCATCGGGCGGCACCTATGCCGCGATCCGAGCGGAGTCGAGCACGACGTCATCCCCCTCCGCGACGTCCAGCTCCTCCGGCTCGGATCGCGGCACTGGAGACACCTCCAGCGCCTCGACCAGCAATGCCTCGAACACCGCCGTCCCTGTCGTGCAAGCAGATCCGCAGTCCCCCAACTGGACCGCGACGGCCACGGCCGTGTCCCCCAGCGTCGTGGCCATCACCGCCACCAGCCCCTCGGGTGAGGGCCAAGGGTCCGGAGTGGTCCTCGACACCCAGGGCCACATCCTCACCAACAACCATGTCGTCGACGGCGCCCAGACGCTCACCGTCACCCTCAACGACGGCACGACCCACCCTGCGACCGTCAAGGGCACCGACCCGTCCACCGATCTGGCCGTTCTCACGCTGACCAAGCCACCGGCCGGACTCAAGCCCATGGCGATCGGAGACTCGAGCGCACTGTCCGTCGGGGACCCGGTCATGGCCATCGGCAACCCACTGGGCCTGGCGGGCACCGTCACCACCGGCATCGTCAGTGCCGTCAACCGGCCCGTCCGCACGAGCGCAGCCGACTCGGGGGCACGAGCAGGACAGGCCGCAGAGCCCGTGGTCACCAACGCGATCCAGACCTCTGCGGCTATCAACCCGGGCAACAGTGGCGGCGCCCTCGTCAACGCCGCGGGCCAGCTCATCGGCATCAACTCGGCGATCGCCTCCCTCGGCGCAAGCGACTCGGGTCAGAGCGGCAACATCGGGATCGGCTTCGCCATCCCCAGCAACCAGGCCAAGACCATCGCCGACCAACTCATCAAGACCGGCTCGGCATCCCACGCCTATCTGGGTGTCACCCCGGTGGACGGCGAGGCCCAACTGAGCGACGGGGCAACGCAAGCGGGTGCTCAGATCCGCCAGGTCGGCACGGCCACACCAGCCGCGGCCGCCGGCTTGCGCGTCGGCGACGTCGTCGTGGCCGTCGATGGCCGCTCGGTCGAGTCCGCAGACGCCCTCGTCGGCGCCATTCGCGCCAGCACGATCGGGGCCAAGGTCACGCTCACCATCGTTCGCCAGGGAGAGAGCCAGGAGTTGACGTCCACTCTCGCGGCACGACCGGCCGGCAACTGAATCTCACCGCCGACTCGGGCCCTTGGTTCCGTCCCGGGTCCGCGTAGGTGAGGATGGGCGCATGGGTGATGAACTGGGGGACCTGAAACGACTCGAGCAGCAGTTCGCCAAGGCCATGCAGGAGATGTATGCCGTGGGGAATGCTCTCGCCGCGACGCGCCACCGCCTCGAGACGGAGCAGGCCGCAGCAGCGGCACCCCATCTCCACGGCCCGGCGCCGGCCGCGATGGCCTCGCCCGCAGCGGCCCCAAGCCCCGTTGTCCCGCCACCGGCCGCCGCGACCATGCCTGGAGCGGCACCCGCTGTCCCCCCGATTCCGGCAGTCCCATCGCAAGCCGCCCCACCCGTCCCGCCGCCGATCCCGACTCCCCCGGTCGCGACGGCCGCGGTCGGGACGGCCGCCGGCCACCCTGCCTCAGCCCCGGGGGAACCCGCGCGCGCCTACATTCCTGACCCCACGGCATACGCGCCGCCGTCGGCTCCACTCGAGCCGCCGGTCCCGCTCTGGGAACGCGAGGGCTTCGTGACCCGCCTGCTCGGCATCACCGGCGCGGTGGTCACCCTGTCCGGCTTGGTCATGCTGCTCGTCCTGGCTGTGCAACAGAACTGGTTCGGCCCGATCCCCCGCGTCGTCGCGGGCTGGGTCCTCGCGATCGGCCTGATCGTCATCGCCCATCTGGTGCGCGCCCGCGAGGTCAGGGCAGGGCGAGCCGGCCATGCCGCGGTCGCGATCGCGGCGACGGGGTATGCCGCGGCCTACCTCTGTGTCATCGCCATGACAGCCATCTACGGCTGGCTGCCACCGGCGATCGGCCTCCTTCTCGCGGCGATCGTCGCGGCCACCGGCCTGCTGGTGGCGCGTCGTTGGGACAGTCAGATCCTCGCGGTGATCATCGTGCTCGGGGCTGCTCTGCTGGCACCCTTCGTGGCCGACGGTGCGAGTTGGGTCCTCTCGGCCTTCGTCGTCGTGTTGGCGATCGCGACCTGGCCCGCCCAGATCGGGCGGGCCTGGCCGGTGCTCACCGGAGCTCGCATGATCCCGGCGACCCTGATCGTCATCCCCAGCGCCCTCGCCTCGCAGGGGCAAGTGCACGAACCGTGGGCGCACTTCGGGGTCTCGGTGGTCCTGGCCCTCGCCGGGCTGGTCATGGCCGCGATCGACGCCCGGCGGGATCCGCACCCCGAGGTCGCCTCGATGACCGTGGCTGTCTCGGCGTTGCCCCTCCTGGTGTCTGCCGGGCTCCTGCCCGCGCCGTGGCACACAGTTGCGTATGCCGTGGCCGCCAGCTGCTGGTTGGCCCTGGCTGGCGTGGGTGAGGCCACGAAGAAGCTCGCGTCGCACGTGACGATCCCGGCGCTGGTTGCAGGAACACTCGCCGTCCTCCTGGCCATCCTCGTGCGTGACGAGCCCCGGTGGACCGGCTCGCTCCTCCTCGTGGCGGCCGCGGCCTATCTCGTCGTGGCCGGGGCCACTCGCTCCCGGTTGGCGACCTGGTCCGGGCTGGCCATGACAACGATTGCGCTACTGCTCTACCTTCGTCACCCCTTCACCGTCCTCGTCGAGCGCACCGCGCTGCGCGCGGACATGACCGTTGTGGTGGTCGACTCGCTGCTGACAGTCATCACGGTGCTGGCCCTGGCCTGGCTCACGGTCCGCAGCGTGACCTTGACCCAGACCCAACGTCGTTGGGCCCGCTCGGCCGCGTGGTTCGTGGGACTCAGCGTCGCGACAACGGGAGTGGTCGCCGCGGGTGTGCTCATCGGCAAGCAGCTCGGCACGCCGCCGGCGGGCTTCCGGGCCGGGCATGCCCTCGCGACGATCCTGTGGATGGCCACGGCGGTGTGGCTCCTGGGCATCGGCCTGCGGCGTGCCAAGGACGCCAAGCTGTCGATCTGGATCGGGTTGGCCTTGGCGGCGATCAGCGTCGGCAAACTCTTCCTCTACGACCTGTCCGTCCTCAGTGGGATCTGGCGGGTGATCGCCTTCATCGTCGTCGGCCTGATGCTGCTGGGTGCCGGGACCGGCTACGCCAAGGCCTTGGACCGCGCCCGCGACGCGGCCGCCGGGCCGGAGGGTCCGTCGGAGGGCCCGCACCTTGCGCCAACCGATGGTGCAACGGCAACGCCGGCCCAGCCGGGCCCGGGCGGGCACCCCGTGACAGGTGCTGCGACTCCCTTGGCGGAGGCGGCGCCCCCGGCGCCCCCGGTGCCCCCGGTGCCGCCGATTCCCCCGATCCCACCGGCCCAGGGTTCCTGAGGCCTCTGGTCCAGCACTCAGTCCAACTCGAGCGCTCGTTGCGCCAGTGGCCACCAGAAGAGGTGGCCACACAGCGCGCCGTATTCGCTGGGTGTCACCCATCGCCGGTCCGTGGTGTCGTCGAGTTGCGCGCTGAGCGATGGCCGACGCAGCGGCACCGTCGCCACGTAGGCCTGCAGGATGTCCCGACCAGATGGGACGAATGGCGTGCCAGACACCGGCCGGAAGCGCTCGTAGCCACAGGGCCTCAAGTCGTCCGTGCGCAGGTCGATGCCCGTCTCCTCACTGACCTCGCGGACCGCGTTGTCCCGGACGGATTCAGACCCCTCACGCCAACCCCCTGGCGAACCCCACTCCTGACGACGGTCGGAGTGCACGACCGCCAGATCCCCCGCAGCGTCGCGCAGGAAGACCATGGCCGCAAAGACGCGGCGCTCATCCATCGGCCGAGAACTCGCCAACAGGTCCACATCGGCCACAGCACCGCTCATGAGGGGGACCGCCAACTGACGGGCAATTCCTTTGTCCCCCAAGCGCTTCTGCATCCGAAGGCCAGCAGAGGTCAGCGAACGCAGCAGCTCTCGACCGCTCACCTCGAGGGCCCCGGCCGCGACCACGGCGGCGTAGCGCTCCTCGGGGATGTCGTAGTGGTCGCCCTCGAAGGCCCTCCGTGGGATGCCCAGTTCGCTCGCGAAGGCATGGAGTTCGGCGAGGTCGGTGTCACTCACCAGATGAGACCAGGCCCTGCCGTGGGCATGCCAGGCGGGAGGGTCGATGAGCACGGACACGTCTCACACCCTACGAGTGGGGCCACCGGAAACTGCCCTGTGGACAACTCGGAGAGTGCCGCTGGCCCGCCTACCTTCGTGGGAACGGGGATCGAAGAGTGATCACCCACACACCCAGGAGGAAGCCCATGTCCGGTCAGTTCCAGGTCGACACCGATCGCATCCAGTCCGCATCGGTGGACATCGCCACCATCGCTGGTGACATCGAGAGCCAGGTGCAGTCCATGATGGGTCGGCTCAACGCGCTCGAGGACGCCTGGCGAGGCGCCGCCGCGGCCCAGTTCCAAGGCGTGGTGGCGCAGTGGCAGGGCACCCAGACGCAGGTCAAGGCCTCGCTGGACAGCATCGGCCAGGTCCTCGGCCAAGCGGGAGAGGTCTACGCCGACACCGAGGCTCAGGCCGTGCGCATGTTCAGCTGACGCTGCTCACTCGGTGGTGATCGCCCTCAGGATGTCGACCTTGGCGGCTCGGCGGCCGGGCCAGAGGGCGGCCAGGACGCCCACGACAGCCGCGAGGACGAGGAAGAGGCCCAACTGGCCCCACGGGATGGTGAGGGTGTCGAATCCCTCGCTGGCGAGAGCACGCTGGATCGCGACCCCGAAGCCGAGTCCGAGGAGGACACCGAGGGTGGCGCCCAAGAGGGCGATCACCACCGATTCCAGGCGCAGCATGGACCGCAACTGTCGACGACTCAGGCCCACGGCCCGCAGCAATCCGATCTCTCGAGTGCGCTCGATCACGGACAGGGCCAAGGTGTTGATGATGCCGAGGATCGCAATGACCACGGCCAGTCCGAGGAGGGCGTAGATGATCGTCAGCATCCGATCGACCGGGGCTCGCTGCTCCGCAGCCAGTGCCGCCTGGTCCTTCACGGTGACCGTCGGGAGGTCGGCGAGGGCAGCCTCGATCCCGCGAAGCACTGACGATGGCGACGCGCCGACATCGCGCAGCACATAGATCGAGTTGTCCTTGTCGGGCACTCCGAGGGAATCGAGGCCCTCGATCGTGAAGATCGGTGCGGTGCCGTAGAACTGGCTCTCCTCATAGGTCGCGATGAGCCTGAACTCCTTGTGAACCCCTTGATAGGAGAAGCCACGCGTCTGTCCCACCGTCATCCCCAGCGAGGCAGCCGAGCCGGTCTCCATCACCACGGTGTCGGCGCCGAAGCCGTCGAGTGAACCACCGGTCACCTTCAGTTTCGCGATCCGCGCGATGAAGTCCGGATCGACGCCGCGCACCCACTGCTCGGCCTCGCCCACCGGGTCATCGATGGACAGACCCGCGAAGCGGTCCCGAACGGCCACTCCGACGCCGGGCACGCCCCGCACCTTGTCGGCCACCTGGGGCGAGAAGGCCTGTCCGATCGCGTTGGACACGACGTAGTCGACGGTGACATCGCGAGCGATCGTCTTGTCGATGCTCGCCTTGGCCGACGCCCCGAAGATCGACATGAGCGTCACGAGGGACACCCCGATCATCAGCGCGGAGGCGGTCGCAGCCGTCCGTCGCGGGTTGCGCAGCGAGTTCTGAGTCGCCATCGTCCCGACGACCCCGAACACCTTGCGGTAGAGCCATCCGATCGCGAGCACAAGCGGTCGGCCGAGGAGGGGACTGATCAAGGCCACACCGATGAGCACGCCGAGGATCCCCGGGCCCAGCCACTTCATCTCGTTGGAGTCCACGACCTTGAGCCCCATGAACATTGATCCGGCACCGATCAGGGTCAGCACCATCCCGACCGCGATGCGCTTTCGGAGCGCGCCCTCTCGCAGGACGGCGTCATCGCGCATCGCGGCCACCGGCGGCACCTGGCCCGCCCGCCGGGCCGGCAACCACGCGGCGACCATGGTGACGACCAGCCCCACGGCATACGAGGCAATGATCGTGCGCGGGTTGAGAGCGAGCGGGGTGCGCGACATGTCCAACCCGAACTGCCCGAACACCACGGTGATCGCCTTGGCGAGGCCGAACCCCAGGACCAGACCGACCGTGCCGCCGATGAGCCCGACGACGAAGGCCTCGAAGAGGACCGTCCGGGTCACCTGACGACGACTCGCTCCGATCGCGCGAAAGAGGGCGAGTTCGCGGCTGCGCTGGGCGACGAGGATCGAGAAGGTGTTGATGATGAGGAAGGTGCCGACGACCAGCGCGACGGCAGCGAAGACGAGCAGGAAGGTGGTGACGAAGGAGAGTCCCTTCTGGATGTCCGTTGCCATCTTCTCCGACACCGAGTCTCCAGTGACGGCTTCGAAGCCGTCAGGCACGACTTTGGCGACCGCCAAGCGCAACTCCTCCTGCGAGGTCCCCTTGGCCGCGGTGACCCACGCGTCCTGATAGACGTCCTCGCCTTTGAGATAGAGCCGTTGGGCCATCTGCGTGTCGAACACCGTGAGCGAGGCGCCCAGCGACGAGCCGGAGGTCATCTCGTGGGTGCCCACGAGCTTGGCCTCGAAGGTGGCTTCGGACCCGGCCGAGACGAACCTGACCTGCTCACCGAGGAGGTAACCGGCCTTCTTGGCCGTTGCCGTGTCGAGCACCACCTCCCCATCGGCGACGGGCCAGCGGCCGGTGACCAGGCGTGAGGCCTCGACCCCATGTGCCGCCGGACCACCGGTGTGATTGAAGGCCAGCCCGGGCGCCCCCTGCCCGCCGATGAGTTTGTCCTTCTTGGTGATCACGAAGGTCGTGTAGTCCGTGACGTTGCCGTCGGCTCGCGCCGCCCCGGGGACCTTCGCGAGCTCGGCGATGACCGCCGCCGGGAGGGTCTTGCTGGAAACCTGTTCGTCACCGACACCGCCCGTGGCACGCACGACGACGTCGCCCGCACTCGACTTGGTGATGGCCGTGAAGGAGTTGCCGAGGGTGTCGGTGAAGATGAACGACCCCGCCACGAAGGCCACGCCGAGGATGGCTGCGGCCGCACTCATGAACAGGCGCAACTTGCGGGCCATCAGGCTGGCCCACGAGGCACGCAACATCAGCGGGTCCCCGCGGCAGCACCGACCGCGCCAGCAGCACTGGCCGAGTGCGCGCCAGCCCGCGCGTCGAGACTGCCCATCATCTCGAGCACTCGCTCCGGCGTCGGCTGCCGCAACTGGTCGACGACCTTGCCGTCCGCAAGGAAGACGACCCGATCGGTCCAACTCGCGGCACCCGGGTCGTGGGTGACCATGACGATCGTCTGCCCGTGCTCATCGACCGAGCGACGCAGGAAACCGAGCACCTCTGCCCCCGACGTCGAATCGAGGTTGCCGGTGGGCTCGTCCGCGAAGATGATCTCGGGTCGGCTGACGAGCGCTCGCGCGCACGCAACCCGTTGCTGCTGGCCGCCGCTCAACTCACTGGGTCGGTGCGTGAGCCGGTCACCGAGCCCGACGGTGCTGACCACCTGCTCGAACCACGCCTGATCCGGCTTGCGGCCCGCGATGGCGAGCGGCAGCAGGATGTTCTCCTCGGCTGTCAGGGTCGGAATGAGATTGAAGGCCTGGAAGACGAAGCCGATCCGGTCGCGTCGGACGATCGTCAGGTCCTTCTCCTTGAGCGAGGTCAGATCGACATCACCGATGAAGACCCGACCCGCGCTCACCGAGTCCAACCCGGCCGCGCAGTGCATGAGGGTGGACTTGCCCGACCCGGACGGTCCCATGATCGCCGTGAACTCACCGGCCGCGAGGTCGACCGTCACGTCATCGAGGGCCCGGACCTCGGCGTCGCCGGAGCCATAAGTCTTGCTCACTCCCACCAAACGCGCCGCGGCCCTTGTCTCCCTCACCGATGTCATGGCGGCAACGCTAGGTGAGCGCACGGCATACCCGCTGCGGGTGTCCGCCCTGACTCGACCCTGATCCCAAATCTTCACACCCTGATCACCTTTGCCGGGCAGGCAAGAAGGGCGGCCTCCCTCTCGGGAGACCGCCCTTCCTTTGGCGTATGCCGTGTGGCTGGGTTCGTCAGAAGCCCATGCCGCCCATCTCGTCACCGCCGCCGGGCATCGCCGGAGCAGCCTTCTCGGGCTTGTCGGCGATGACGGCCTCGGTGGTGAGGAAGAGCGCCGCGATGGACGCAGCGTTCTGCAGGGCCGAGCGGGTGACCTTGGCCGGGTCGATGATGCCGGCCTTGATCAGGTCGACGTACTCACCGGTGGCAGCGTTGAGGCCGAAGCCGGACTCCATGTGGGAGACCTTCTCCGCGACGACGCCACCCTCGAGGCCGGCGTTGACGGCGATCTGCTTGAGCGGGGCCTCGATCGCGACACGCACGATGTTGGCACCGACGGCCTCCTCACCGGAGAGGTCGAGCTTCTCGAAGGCCTTTTGCCGGCCTGGATCAGCGCGACGCCACCACCGGCGACGATGCCCTCCTCGACGGCCGCCTTCGCGTTGCGGACGGCGTCCTCGATGCGGTGCTTGCGCTCCTTGAGCTCGACCTCGGTGGCCGCGCCCGCCTTGATGACGGCGACGCCGCCGGCGAGCTTGGCGAGGCGCTCCTGGAGCTTCTCGCGGTCGTAGTCGGAGTCCGACTTCTCGATCTCGGAGCGGATCTGGGCGACGCGACCAGCGATCGCGTCCTCGTCACCGGCACCCTCGACGATCGTCGTCTCGTCCTTGGTCACGACGACCTTGCGGGCCTTGCCGAGCAGGTCGAGGTCCGCGGTGTCGAGCTTGAGGCCGACCTCCTCGGAGATGACCTGGCCACCGGTGAGGATGGCGATGTCGGCCAGCATGGCCTTGCGACGGTCACCGAAGCCCGGAGCCTTGACGGCCACGGACTTGAAGGTGCCACGGATCTTGTTGACGACCAGGGTCGAGAGGGCCTCGCCGTCGACGTCCTCGGCGATGATCAGCAGCGGCTTGCCGGACTGCATGACCTTCTCGAGGACCGGGAGGAGGTCCTTGATCGAGCTGATCTTGGAGTTGACGACGAGGATGTAGGGGTCGTCAAGGACGGCCTCCATGCGCTCGGCATCGGTGACGAAGTAGTGGCTGATGTAGCCCTTGTCGAAGCGCATGCCCTCGGTGAGCTCGAGCTCGAGGCCAAAGGTGTTGGACTCCTCGACGGTGATGACGCCTTCCTTGCCGACCTTGTCCATGGCCTCGGCGATCATCTCGCCGATCTGGGGGTCAGCGGCGGAGATCGACGCGGTGGCGGCGATCTGCTCCTTGGTCTCGACGTCCTTGGCCTGGGCCAGGAGTTCGTCGGAGACGGCGGTCACAGCGGCTTCGATGCCCCGCTTGAGGGCCATCGGGTTGGCGCCAGCGGCGACATTGCGCAGACCCTCGCGCACGAGCGCCTGGGCGAGGACGGTGGCCGTCGTCGTGCCGTCACCGGCGACGTCGTCGGTCTTCTTGGCGACCTCCTTGACCAGCTCGGCGCCGATCTTCTCGTAGGGGTC
>Ga0116184_10004356_pt1 | contig 11219 bp, 10 predicted proteins | sample AD_JPNNA5_MetaG_FD_89886 | JGI IMG/M metagenome (GOLD analysis project Ga0116184, IMG submission 89886) | Active sludge microbial communities of municipal wastewater-treating anaerobic digesters from Japan - AD_JPNNA5_MetaG | ecosystem: Engineered > Bioreactor > Anaerobic > Digestate | place...
AGCACAGTTCGGTAATCAACTCGCTCCCACGCGCCTGACTGACTAAAATTATTAAGGGTTTTATAAAAATTATCTTCGTTATACAATCCGCCTTTCCGTTGATAAGTATGTTCCCGCAAGGGTTGAAATTTAAACAGGTTTTTCTTGTAGAAAACTGTAAAAAAATTCTGTTTGTATTTGAGAAAGCCAGTAGTGTTATTCATCAAACTATCGGGATCACCATAAAAGCCATACCGGGCAGTCTCGGGGTAATAATAAATATTTCCAACATAATATGGTTTAAAATGTGCTGAGTCTTCACCTCTATTTAATGTATCCACAGGTTCCCTTTTTTTTATAACGACTGTACACGTTGGATTTAGTTTTCTTTTCTCAGCAGCATCCGATATTTTTTTAGCCTGCTCAAAAGGATCAAGGGTAATTTGCAAAAGAGAAACATCAGCTGTATCTACTTCTGCCACAAGGTTATCACGGGTTAACAAAAAATATCCTAACCGCCTGTACAAAACCACAAGGCGGTCTAATTCTGTAGCAATTACCTGCTTTGAAAATGGAGTTTTACCAGGCTTTATTACGCTGTTTACAGTGCTTTTCATTGAAACACTGTCTAAAAAATTATTTTTTAAATTGTATGAAAAAGTATCGATGATTGTGTTTTTACCCGGATCAATATCCAGTTTAATAGTAGTTCTTATCTGGTTGCCTACTGTATCGAAAGGTAAATAACAGGAATCTATATTGGCGAAATGAATATCGTAATATCCCTGAGAGTTAAGGTAACCGGTCATGTATAACCTTGTGCGGCTAATATTTACAGTATCAAAAACAGGAGGCTTTTTTAAAATGTAACGCACCCCAAACTGCTGTACTTTTCTTGCATAAAGACTGTCATCCCAATAGGTAGCAAGATCATTTGTTAATCTTTTTTTCTCATCTTTATTTAAGTTACCGGTAATATTTATTATGTTGTTGTAAACAAAGGGTTTGCCCGCAGGGTAATCTTTTACAACAGTACAGGAAAAAAATACACAACTTAGAAAAAGAATTGTCAAAAAGTTATTCATCAATTTACGGGTAAAACACATAGGTATGATCAGTAAGAATGAAATCAAATATATCCAAAGTTTGTTCCACAAAAAAACAAGAGATGTAGAGGGTGTTTTTATTGCCGAAGGCGTTAAGCTTGTAAGCGAACTTCTTGAAAGCAGTTTACAAATAAAAAAAATTTATGCAACACAGGAATGGGTTGCAAAGCACAACAATTGGCAAAATGTTGTACAAATAGAAGACTACGAACTTCAAAAGATCAGCAGTCTAGCAGCACCCAACCAGGTGCTCGTAATTGCAGATCAGAAGAAATTACTGTTGCAACCGAAATTGCAAACAAACATTACACTTGCCCTTGATGGCATACAGGATCCAGGTAACCTGGGTACGATCATTCGAATTGCCGATTGGTTTGGCATTACGCAAATCGTTGCAAGCGAAGACACTGTTGATGTATATAACTCAAAAGTAGTGCAATCAACTATGGGTAGTATTATACGGGTTAATGTATGGTATAAGAATTTAAACGAATGGTTAAGCAATTGCAATGTTCCGGTGTATGGTGCTATGCTGAATGGAACCAGTATACATGATTATGAAATTATTAAGGAAGGCGTACTTGTTATTGGCGGAGAGTCAAAAGGCATACGTGAAAGTGTGCAGCCATTAATTCGTTATAGCGTAACCATTCCAAAAAAAGGCGGCGCAGAATCTTTAAATGCTGGCGTTGCAACGGGCGTTATTTTATCGCATTTTACCAGGTAATTTTTTTGGCCAGCTTTAGTGCATACTTCAGCTTCGTTGTGTCACTCACTTGTACACTAAATCTTTATGCAGCACCATTGCATGTTTGTATCACAGGGTGTAACATTTAGAATGCTGTTTGCATTATGCTGAAGAGCGAACAAAACCCTCAAGGGTGCGACGCAACGGAAGAACAATAGTAGCAATGTGGCCCGGATCATAAAAAAATTTATAATACACATTACTCTCATTAATAAGTACAGGAATGTTAAGTTAACCTTGTGCATTAACAGCCATCCTTTGTTTGGGGTTAATTTTAATTTGCACCATATTTTCAGCAAGAATATTTTCCAACCTTGCCAGGTGTTTATCTATAAGTTTATCGTTGATTTTTTTAAGAAAATACCCTTCGTCAATTTTATTGTTCCATATGATATACGTAAGGCATTTGAGCACGGTATCTACATTGATCTGATTGATCCAGTGATCTGCAGATTCAAATTCGCTGGGCCTGCTTTGTATAATACTGTAGTCAGTATCGGCAAAATTATTCTGACAAAAAATTTCGATAAAGTTGTCAATAGATTTTTGTAAGGCAGCATCGCTGCCTTTTGCTTTTTTACCCTTAATATCAGCTTTTAAAGTATCATCATAGAAAATATGGCGATACCCGGCAAGTTGTTGCAGAGCGCTTAATTCGTAAGAAGTGTATTCCTTTATCATTTATAAGATTGACAGCTAAGATAGTACTAAGCATAAGTACGGATTTACCGTTAAACAAGATTTATATCGTTTTTAATAAGCCTATTAAAACACGATTAAAACATAATGTATTTTTGCCCGGTTTTGCCCGCCATGCAAGCGGGGCCATATTCATGCTGGAACATCAGGTAAGTTGTATTTTGTACACATTACCCGATGTCTGAAAATTATTTCTTATGCCTGTATTACACAACCGTGTTTCCAATGAAGCGTTAAAACAACTGATGCTTAAGGAAACAGAACCAAGAACAACTATTAGTTTCTACAAGTATTTTAATGTTCAAAACCCGCAGCAATTCCGCGATCAGCTTTATAAAAATCTAAAAGCCATAAACGTGTTTGGCCGGATTTATATTGCACATGAAGGCATTAACGCACAGGTTAGCGTGCCTGCTTCCAGGTTCAATGAAATGCAGCATTTTCTCTATTCTGTTGAGCAGCTTAATGGCGTTAGGCTGAACATTGCAGTTGATGATGATGGCAAATCTTTCTGGGTACTTAAAATAAAAGTGCGTGATAAAATTGTTGCAGATGGTATAAACGACCCCACATTTAACATGCACAAAAAAGGCAAATATGTTGATGCTGAAAGTATGAACACTTTGCTGGAAAATCCTGCTACAGTTGTGGTAGATATGCGTAACCATTACGAATACGAAGTTGGCCATTTTAATAAAGCACTTGAAGTACCATCTGATACTTTTCGCGATCAGTTGCCAATGGCCGTAGATATGCTTAAGGGCAATGAAGATAAAAATATTATTATGTACTGCACGGGCGGCATACGCTGCGAAAAGGCCAGTGCATTTATGCTGCACAAAGGTTTTAAAAACGTGTTTCATCTCGAAGGTGGTATTATCAACTACGCGAAAGAGACCAGGGAAAAGGGATTACAAAGTAAATTCATCGGTAAAAATTTTGTGTTCGATAACAGGCTTGGTGAGCGCATTACAGAAGATATAATTGCCAGTTGCCATCAATGTGGGAAGCCCTGCGACACACATACAAATTGTAAAAACAATGGTTGCCATTTATTATTTATTCAGTGCAGTGATTGTGCCGCTGAATACGATGGCTGTTGCAGTAAAGAATGTAAGGATACAATCAATATGCCCGTAGAGCGCCAGAAAGAAATACGAAAAGGCATAGATAACGGTCAGAATATTTTTAATAAAAGCAAAGTACGCCTGCGCCCCAAACTGAGTGATAAAATAAAAGAAAAATAAAGAAGTTATTAGCCGGGCAATATATCGTTGATTGAACATTGTTGCGTCGCACACTTGTACGTTCGGATTATAAATGAAGTTTTAAGCGAATTAAAATAAACAGGGCTGGTGTTTTTATCACCAGCCCTGTTTTATTACATAGCATTTCTATTTTACCTGTAACAGCAGCAGTGCAGCATTTAACTGATTTACTGCGCCGAGTTTTACTTTGATGTTTGTTTGCACACTGTCTTCAAAATCTGCTCTGCTTATTTTTACCGTGTATGTTGCGGGTACTATTGGTTTTATTTGATAGGTGCCTTGCGGGTTGGTAATAACACTAATACCTGTTTCTACAATGAGTACCATGGCATCTTTTATAGGGCTGTTATCTGCTGCATTGGTAACCGTGCCGGTTAATTCTGTAGTAACCTTGCCGGGGTCTATAATTATGCGGTTGGCTTTGTAGGTGTTTACAAAATCGGGATTGGAGGCTTTAAAACCTGCAAGGGTTTTATCCATCTGTTCTTTTAATATGAGGTCTGTTGCCGTAAATAAATTCTTTTGATTGAGCCTTATTGTTTTTTTATCTGCTGCTGCATTGCGTGGCGTGGGTACTTTTAATTTGTAGGCGATGATGGTATTTTGCAGGGAGGTAAGTATTGGCGCTGTAACACCAAATGGTGCGAGTGCGGCAAGATGTGCAGTGCCTGCATCGTGAATGTTCTGGCAACGCACAGGAAGCAGTTCATCTTTTGAAGCGAGCAGATCGGAAAAGGAAAAATTTACCTGTGCTTTTAATGTATTGTCGTTAATGGAGGATGCATAAGCATAAATAAGCGCCCCTACATCGGTGCCTAATTGTGCAAGGCTTTTTTTACCCACCTGCTTATCGGTGGCAATGCCTTTTGTTACCTGGTCTTCCTGTTGTGCATTGGCAATAAGCGCAGTTACATTTGCTTTAAAGGCTGTAAATGCTGTGGCGAATGCGGGTACTGTATTTACGATGGGCATGTTATTGTCGCAGTAGGTTTGGGTTGTGCGGTACATGCCGAGTTTAGATTCGAGTCTGGAGGTCATAGTGTTGTGTTTTTAAGTTAATAAAAGGGAATTGATGGTTTAACTTTTAGATCTAATACCTGTTTTTTTAAAGGAGCAACTTATTTCTTTATTGTAGTTGTTGATTTGTGCCTTGTAAGCGGTGATTTGTTCGATGTAAAAACCGATTTGTTCCATGTAAGAAGTCATCTGTTCAATGTAAGGGTTCATTTGTGTCATGTAAGAAGTCATTTGTTAGATGTAATAGTGCATTTGTGTCATGTAAGATGCGATTTGTTCGATGTAAGAACCGATTTGTGCCATGTAAGAAGTCATTTGTTCGATGTAAGAAATCCTTCTTTGAACGTATAAAGCACTGAAAATGAGGCCAAATGAAAAAATACCGCTTAAAAAAGCGGTTTGGCGGTGGCGGGCTATGGTTATTTGGGTTGCATGAATACATAATACGTCTTTTTAAAAAAAAGAGGGTATTATGCTGACTGATTACTAAAGTACAAAACTGGTTTTGAAAAATGCAAACTATTTTGTACAAACTAAAATTTAATATTACAAAGACTTGAATTTGTGATATTTAAAACCTAGATTACGATCACGTACCTTAAAAACTTTTGCTTATGAGACCTGCACCCGGTTTTTTACATAACACAACCTTCTTACTGAAACCAGAAAAGATTATCCTGCGTTTGATTGCAATCGTATTTATTAATGGAGCATATATAAAAGTTAATGCCCAAGGTGGAGAATCCCAGGGAGGTGGCTGCAATAGCCTTATAAGCTCTTATTGCAGTTACGATCTTACCGATACGATTCCCGGGCTTACAATAGATTCAACAAGTTCAACAAGTCAAATCAGTTATGGTATTATCAATGCCAACCTTAAAGATGTACTTTATGAAAAGGATATGAATAAATGCGATACCAGTTACCATCTCGGTGATGATTGTATTGATGGCCTGGGTTCATTAACCTTTTATGTTTATTACCCCCAAAAATTGAACGGCAACCCCATTACCTGCAAGCTACCTGTAATCATCAATTTTCATGGGGGCAGTTATTTTGAATGCAGCGTTTCTACTCATCCAGGGGCAAAAGATATTTGCCGCCGTTTGGCGAAACGTGGGTTTGTTGTAATAAATGCTGAATACAGGAGAGGGGTTATACTGGATAAACAAAGGGCACCTAATCTTTTTCAGGAAATATCAGTACAACAGGTATTGGCAATATACCGTGCCAACCAGGATATAAGGGGTTGCATAAGAAGTGCAATAAAAATGCAGCGCATGGGCGTAAACGGATTTGGAACCACTTTTAATATTGATACTACAAGGATTTTTGTTGCCGGGCAAAGCGCCGGGGCAGTAATGGCAATGGGTGCCGCTTACTATGAGCGGCAGGAGCAGATTGATTCTGCGCTTTCATCGGGGAACGCTAATTTGAGGAATGCTTTAGGGCGTTTGGATGCCCCCTGGTATTACGGAGACACCACCATCAATTATAAACCTTTGGTAAAAGGTGTATTGGCTATGTGGGGCGGTTTGCCTGTTCACAGGTCGTTTTACAGTAATACGGCAAATTATTTTAATACCAATACTGTAAACCCGCCACTGATTGGTTTTACAGGAAAGAAAGACTCCACATTTCCACCAGGTAAAAACTATTTTTATTTTTCAACGACGCCTGTTTCGGCGGCGAAATATAAAACTGAATCTCTTTGTTTGGTTGGTACCGGCAGCTATTCAAACCCGGATGATGTTCCTAACCCTATGGATCCAACAGTTAATGCCGATGCTGTTTGCGTAGGCATTGATACGCTTCATGCAACGTTTAAAAGAATAGGAAAATATTCAGAAGTGTATGTGGATTGCCAAATGGGGCATGGATTGGATCCAGACTCGGTTGGTGTTACTTATAAAAGTGAATTTGGCACAGGAGCTATGACTCAGACCGATGTTATTAATTATATTGCCGGCAGGGCTGCTACTTATTTTGCGGCAATAATGAATGCTTCTACTTACCCATTATCACTCATAACAAGAACGCGGTTTATTGAATGTAGTAACAGTCGGAGCCATTGCGATGTGCCCGGCGATACCAGTACGGGCTGTTTGTATTTACCAACGGTGGAGGATAGCGCATCTTGTCCGGGTCCTTAAAAAATATCAACCAAATAATCAACACTAATATTTTAAAAACATTTTATGAAACAGATCATTTTTAATAATACGAAAAAGGGGTTGGCAAAAGTTGGGCTTCTGGCCATTATTTTTAATCTACTGGTTAATGTAAATGTTAATGCCCAACCAGGAACATTAGATAGCAGTTTTGGGGTAAATGGTACTGCACCGGTAGCAGGTTTTGAAGTTGCCAATGCCACTGCTTTTCAGGCCGATGGCAAAATTGTAGTTGCAGGTGAAATTACCGGGAGCTTTGTAGTTTCCCGGTTTAACAGTGATGGCAGTATTGATGCAGGTTTTGGCCAAAACGGTATTGTAAAAACCAACACTTTCCCCACCCATAACTTTTATACATCGGAAGCCACATCGCTTGCGGTACAGCAGGATGGTAAAATTTTAGTGGCAGGCAGCGGGTATTATACGAGCCGGTATTCTGATGACCAGTATGATTTTCTGATCATCCGCTATAATACAGACGGGAGCTTAGATGAAAGTTTTGGCGACAGAGGTGTGGTGATCAGCGATTTTGAACGCCATGAGGATTATATAGACAACATGATATTGCAACCAGACGGGAAAATAATAGTAGGTGGGTTAAGTTGGATTAATTCGCTGATAGCCCGGTATAATAGTGATGGCAGTATTGATAAAAGCTTTGGTAATGGTAATGGCTGGGTAAGAGAAGTTTTGGGTAGTATATCAGGCTGTCAGGGGCTTGCCTTGCAGGTGGATGGTAAAATTTTAATGCTGGCTGGAGATCAGAATATTTATTCTTATTTGGTAAGGTATCAAACGGATGGTGCCCGGGATTCCAGTTTTGGGGTAAATGGAAAAATTGTTACCAACGCTGCTGACCATGAACAACTACAGGATATCGCCATTCAGGAAGATGGTAAAATACTTGCAGCAGGGTACAGTTATAAAGGTGAACTTGGTGATAAGTATGTAGCACTTTTGTTTCGGTACAACCAAAATGGGGGTTACGATACCAGTTTTGGAGAAGGCGGAAAAGTTGTTACCATTTTTGACTCCGGAAGATGTGGGGTAGGTCCAATTAATATTCAAAAAGATAAACAAATTATCACAAACGGTTATTATACTCCTACTAATGATATTCTTGGTTCAGGGTTATTAATTAAATATAACAAGGACGGTACTTATAATAACCATTTTGGTAATAATGGTAAACTGATTACAGCTAATGATTTTACTGTAGATGCTAAATTGCAACAAGATGAAAAACTTGTGGTTTTAGAATGGAAAAATTATGTTTACACACTTAATCGCTATAACGGCGAACCCATAACCGATCCCCAATTTGCCAAAATAAAAAAATGGTTGCATAAGCATGGGTTTACATGGGATGATTTTCCGCATCTTGCGCCCGGTGGCAGTATACATGTAGAGCGCAGTGCCAATGGCAATATATTTACTACCATTGCCAGTATTGCCGCGCACAATAATAACCAACCTTATAGTTTTGAAGACCCTGCACCTTTGGCGGGTACCAATTATTACAGGCTTACTGCAACAGCAGCAGATGGCAGCAATGTAAGTTCTAATGTAATTGCGATAGGGAGCAGCGATGCGGCTTCTGTAAAAGTATTTCCCAACCCTGTTAGGAATAGTTTACAGGTAACGGGTTTACAAGCCACACAAAAAACCACACTCAGCATTACAGATTTAAGCGGTGCAGCAAGGGCTGCTGTTACTGTAACAGGTAGCAGCTATAACTGGAATGTGGGGCAATTGAAAGCGGGGAGTTATATTTTAAGGATTGAGAACGGGGATTTAGTAGTTTCGAAAATGTTTATTAAAGAGTAAAAGTTAGTGTATGTTTTTATATTAATGCCTGCGGTTTGCGGGCATTTTTTTTACCACAGAGTAACACAGAGTTTTTTCACAGAGTTACACAAAGGCGTTGAATATTGGCTGAACCACGAAGACACAAAGACCGGAAGGTGTACTAAGATTAAGTGCATTATGTATCAACGGCGGCAGGCTGTTGAAAGCTGCCTTATAATCCGAACGTACAAGTGTGCGACGCAAGAGACGATGCCATAATAACCTGCTGCCGGGCTCAAAAAAACCTATCCTTTATTGCCGAACTTTTGCTGCCAGTCCAACATGCCACCAACAAGGTTTACGGGATTTTTAAACCCAACCTGCTCCATAAAAAGACTGGCCATGCCACTCCGGTTTCCGCTGCGGCAATAAACAATTACTTCGTCGTCTTTCCAGTCTTCAATATCATCGAACTGCATGGTTTGTATTTTGCCAAGGGGCAGGTGTGTGCCACCAATATTAAAATCGGCCCTTTCATGATCTTCACGCACATCAAGCAGGTGCGGTGTTTCGCCTTTATCTAAGCGGGCTTTTAATTCTTCGGCAGTAATGGTACGCATGGCTGTATTTGGTTTAATTCAAAAGTATTTGGTTTACTGTGTTGTTGTAGTGTCTCTTAAAGGCGGTGTTGTACTAATCCAGATATCTACAATTTCGCCCGGCCTTATTTTATTGATGAGGGGTTCACCAGTGTCGGTGTTTTGAGTAAACCTTTCTGGCTTTTGTTTACTGATATAAGCGGTGGCGGTATCGCTTATTTCGCCCAACCCGATTATAGCGCCCAGCTCTATATTATTGGTGTTAAGGTAGCCACGGGCCTCGGAAACCGTCATACCAACCAGGTCTGGCACTTCCATTTCCTGATCGCCAATGCCATTACCCACCAGCAGGTCTATAACACTGCCCATATTTATTTTGGTACCGGGTGCTATTGAATTGCCATTGAGTAACTGGTCTTTTACAGCATTGCGGGCAATATCGGCAACATAGGTTAACTGGCCCGTTTTAAGGCTGAGGCTTTGCAGGTAAAGCTGTGCACTTTTAACCGAAAAACCCCGCAGGTCGGGCATTTCAACAAGTGGCGGCACGGCACGGTTAATGGTTAAATAAATGGTTCTGCCTGCTTTTACTTCTTCATCTGCATCTGGTGATTGGCGCATTACCTGCAAAGGGTTTGCGGTATCGGCGTAAACAGAATCCTGTATGCCTGCGGCTAAACCTGCTGCTTTTAAAATCTTTTCTGCTTCATCGTAACTTCTGCCCGTTACTGATGGCACTTTTTGTGTTTCGCCATGTTTGGTAATCAGGCCCAGTAAACTAAAAAAAAGAAAAACCAACAGCAGTATAACCAGTATCACTACCAGCAGGTTTACAAAGAAAGATTTATTGGTAATGAATTTAAACACGTAATGAATTTTGAAATTGCAGAAAAGTACATTTTGAAATCAACAGGCAAGGAAAGATATTTTTTCCAATTCCCCAATTTCAAAATTATACAAAGGCTTCTTCAATTAACGCTGTATAAAATTCTTTTAGTGTCCAGCCCATAGCTTTTACCTGTTGCGGAACCAGGCTGGCCTCGCTTTGACCGGGAACGGTATTTATTTCGAGCATAAAGGGCTCCCCGGCTTTTTCGTTATAAATAAAATCAATGCGCACAATACCCTTACAATTGAAAATGGTGTATATTTTTTTTGCTGCGGTTCTAACCTTTTCAGCAATATCTTCTGAAACATCTGCCGGTGTTATTTCGTCGCTTTTACCCAGGTATTTTGCTTCGTAATCAAAGAAATCTTTTTTTGAAATTATTTCCGTCATGGGCAAAGTAATAATCTCCCCATTCCTTCTGAATACACCAATCGTAAGTTCGCGGCCTTCAATATATTCCTCAACCAGCACCTGGTTGTCTTCGCGAAATGCTTTTTCAATTGCTACGCCAAGTTCTTCAGAAGCGCTGTTTACTTTAGACATCCCGATGCTTGAGCCGCCATTATTTGGCTTGACAAAAACCGGGAACTGAAGATCATTAATAATTTCTTCAGGGCTGGTAAACCTGTCTTTAAAAAGCAATACCGAACGCGAAACCCTTATGCCGCTTACGGAAGCAACTGCCACTGTATATCTTTTATTAAAAGTAATAGCTGAGGTGGCAGCATCGCAACTGGTGTAAGGAATTTTAAGCATATCAAAATAGCCCTGTAGTCTGCCATCTTCGCCGGGATTGCCATGAATGCACATTAAAGCAGCATTGAATGTAGTCTTCTTTTCGCCCGTATTAATTGAAAAATCGTTTTTATCAATGTTTCCTTTATTGCCATTTTCATCTGTATATATCCAGCCTTCTGCACAAACATCTATGGTGTACACATTAAACCTTTCTTCA
>Ga0116184_10004366_pt1 | contig 11204 bp, 7 predicted proteins | sample AD_JPNNA5_MetaG_FD_89886 | JGI IMG/M metagenome (GOLD analysis project Ga0116184, IMG submission 89886) | Active sludge microbial communities of municipal wastewater-treating anaerobic digesters from Japan - AD_JPNNA5_MetaG | ecosystem: Engineered > Bioreactor > Anaerobic > Digestate | place...
CCTTGTTCCGGTTCGTGACGGCGCCGCTCCTGATGAGTTCCATGAGTGCGTCCGTGAAGAAGGGAGAATGAACGCCCAGGTTCCGCTTCTTGGTGAGGTGCCTGCCCAGGGCCTCGTAGATGGGGCCCAGCGAGAACGACACGCAGCTCCCATCCTCGATGACCGAGGCGATGTTTGCCGCCACCTGGTCGAAGATCTCGTCCACAGGCCATCGGGGGATGTAGAGCGGGTCCTCGTCTGAACGGACGAACAGGTCGAATTCGTCGACGTGGATGAAGGTGTCGCCGTAGGTGTAGGGTACCTTGTCGTTGACCTCGGCCACCACGAGCCGTGCACGCTCGATGACCTGGCGACCCACGTCCACGGAGACGCCCAGGCTGACGAACCCTGCCTCGTTGGGGGGGGTCACCTGGATGAACGCCGTGTCGATGGGAAGCTGGCCGGATGCAATGAGCGCCGGGATCCTCACGAACCGGCTCGGGATCAGGTCCACGAGGCCGCCGGTTATGGCGTCACCCGCCACCCAGCCGGAGAAGAAGGTCTTGAGCCTGAACTTCTGGGACTGAAGGTCCTTCATGGTGATGAGGTCACCCAGGCTCACGAGCTGAATGAGCTCCAGGTCCTGCAGGGTGGGCAGGGTAGAGGACATGAGGTGGCGCACCAGCGTCCGGGGTTCTGCGGCCCCGGTGCCCAGGAATATCTTCATGCCGGGCTCCAGCCTGGTCATGACCTCTTCTGGGGTGACGATCTTTTCCATCCAGGACATGCTCACTCCCTCTGGTGTGTTCTAGTGTAGCACTCTGCCGAGTATACCGTCTGACAGTGAGATTGAAAAGGGCCTCGTGCCTGCGGGAACGAAAAAGCGCCCTCCCCCGCCATGGGGGGAGGGCGCCTGGTTTCTGTTGTACCGGGAAGCTTACTTGATGCCGGAGATCCTCATGCCGTAGAAGGAGCGGTACACGAAGATGAGGGCTATGGCCGTGAAGACCACTGCCAGACCGGTCTTGAGACTGGCATTGGTCATGGTCACCGCGATCTCGGTGGCAAGCAGGCCGAACAGGGTGGTGAACTTGATGACAGGGTTCATGGACACGGAAGAGGTGTCCTTGAAGGGGTCGCCCACCGTGTCACCCACAACGGTCGCCTCATGGAGCGGGGTGTTCTTCTCCTTGAGGTCCACCTCAACGATCTTCTTGCCGTTGTCCCATGCGCCGCCCGCGTTTGCCATGAAGATGGCCTGGAACAGGCCGAAGAAGGCCATGGCGACGAGATAGCCCACGAAGAAGTACGGGTTGAAGAAGGCCAGGCCCAGCGCCATGAAGAAGATGACGATGAAAATGTTGATCATGCCCTTCTGCGCGTACTGGGTACAGATCTTCACGACCTCCTTGGAATCTTCGATGGATGCGGAGGCCTTGTCGAGGTTGATGTTCTCCTTGATGTACACGACTGCCTTGTAAGAGCCGGCAACGACTGCCTGGATTGATGCGCCGGTGAACCAGTAGATCACGCATCCACCCATGAGAAGGCCGATGATTATCTCGGGCTGCACGAGGCTCAGCTTGGCGATGACGTTGCCGAAGAGGCGCTCCAGCAGGATGATGATGCCGAACACCATGGTGGTGGCGCCCACGACCGCCGTGCCGATGAGCACGGGCTTGGCCGTTGCCTTGAAGGTGTTGCCCGCGCCGTCGCAGGACTCGAGGTAGTGCTTGGAATGCTCGAAGTCAGGGGTGAAGCCGAAGTCCTTCTTGATCTCGTCGGAGACGTTGGGGATGGACTCGATCATGGAGAGCTCGTAGATGGACTGTGCGTTGTCAGAGACCGGGCCGAAGCTGTCCACCGCGATGGTCACCGGGCCCATGCCCAGGAAGCCGAAGGCCACCAGACCGAAGGCGAACACCGGTGCGGCGAACACGAACTCGGGGGGCATGATGGCCATGATGGACGGGTTCTTGGAGACCAGGTACGCGATGAGCATGAGGACCAGGATGCAGAGGCCTTCCCAGAAGGCGGAGAAGTTGCCCGCCACCAGACCGGCCAGGATGTTCAGCGACGGACCGCCCTGGCGGGAAGAGTTCACGACCTCTTCGCAGTGGCGGCTCTTGGTGCTGGTGAACACCTTGGTGAACTCGGGGATGAGTGCTCCGGCGATGGTGCCGCAGCTGATGATCACGGACAGGGCCCACCAGAGGTCACCGTACTTGACCGGGTCGAGGTCGGAGAGCAGGACGTAGCTGGCGAGGAAGGTCACCGCGATGGAGATCAGCGAGGTGACCCACACCAGGTTGGTGAGCGGGTGCTCGAAGTCGAATTCCTTCTTGCCCGCGAAGAGGGCGCTGCTCAGTGCACTGTTGAAGAAGTAGGAGACAAGAGAAGTCAGGATCATGAGGATGCGCATTGCGAAGATCCAGACCACGAGTTTGCCTCCCATGAAGGGGTTGTCGGCCAATGCAAGGGCCAGGAACGCGATGAGTGCCACGCCCGTAACGCCGTAGGTCTCGAAGCCGTCAGCCGTGGGGCCAACACTGTCGCCGGCGTTGTCACCGGTGCAGTCCGCGATGACGCCCGGGTTCTTGGGATCGTCCTCGGGGAGGTGGAACACGATCTTCATGAGGTCGGACCCGATGTCGGCGATCTTGGTGAAGATGCCGCCGCAGATACGGAGCGCGCTGGCGCCCAGGGACTCGCCGATGGCGAAGCCGATGAAGCAGGGTCCGGCCAGTTCGCTGGGGATGTATGCCAGGATCAGGATCATGAAGAAGAGCTCGACGCTCACCAGGAGCAGGCCCACGCTCATGCCGGAACGCAGGCAGATGTTCACGATGTTCAGGGGGTTGCCCTGCAGCGAGGCGAAGGCGGCCCGGGAGTTGGCCACCGTGTTGATCCTGATGCCGAACCAGGCCACGCCATAGGAGCCGAGGATGCCCAGTACCGAGGCGAGCAGGATGACGATGATGTTGCCCGCGGCCATATGGCTCAGGCCGCCGAAGTAGTACACGATACATGCGGCGATGAGGATCCACAGAGCTGCGAGGAATTTGCCCTGCTGGGTGACGTAGGTCTTACAGGTCTCCCAGATGGTGTTGGACACCGAGAGCATCTGGCTGTGGGCCGGCAAGGCCTTTGTCTGGTTGTACTGCATAAGGCCGAAGCCCAGGCCGATGAGGCAGATGATCAGGCCGACGTTGAGGATGGCCATGCCGCTTACGTCAGCACCCATGATGTTGAAACCGACAGTGGAAAGGTCCGGAAGCTTGATGTCAGCTTCCCCCGCAAACGCCATTGTCGCCGAGAACAGCACGGCAGCAAGGACGAACAAGAAAGACCATAAACTCCGTTTCGCTTTGCCCATAATCTCATCTCCTTGTTTATTGGTCACTGCACGGGCCTGCTTGGGTCATGATTCTATCTCTCCTCCTGGACACGCATTCCATGTGGAACAAGGGTAATATCACGTAAGGAAAGAAGTTTGCATGATCGAACCATTCACCTCGCACCATGAGTGAATCGTCATTCAGCCCATGAAAACCTACAATAGGTCTTGGTGGCTGTCAAGGCCTATTTTTCACCTGGGCAACGGGAATGCAGACAAAATCGTTTGAAAATTAAACAGGATATGATCGGCATGGGCCGGGATGTGAAAAAAGGCCCGTGGACGGTCCTCTCTCGCTGGCATCACTGCTTCAGGTACTGCATGGTCCCGTCCTGGATCACGGCCACGCTCGCAGAGTCCGGAAAGTCCTGTTCGAGGATGGCGAGCACCTCGGGCCAGGTCTTCACCGTCACCGCGTCGTCGGGGTGGCAGACGAGGTCAAGGCCGGTCATGTCGGGATGGGGGTTGAGCACGACGAGCTTCTTCATGAGGAGCTGCACGAAGCCCGGGGCACGGTGGGCGTAGTGCCGGCCGCCGTACTCTGTTCCCCATTGCCGCATGACGTAGTGGGGCACCTGCCCGTCCGGGGCGTCCGAGATGAGCACGGCCGTGCCCTGCCCGGGCTTCATGGTCTGGAGCGACAGGAGAAGGGCGATGGCCGACTCGTTGGCCTTGCCGTACGCGTTGCACACCACGATGTCGTATCCGGTGGAAAAGGGTATGCCGTAGTGGGTCTTCGCCTCTTCGGCGCCCCTGGAATGGGTGGCCCTGAAGGGTCCGGCAAAGAGGTCCGCCACCTGGCCCCGGCGGTTGATGAGGCAGTCGATCTTGAAGGAGAGCCCGGTGAGGTCTCCCGCGGCGTCGCATTCGGCGCGCATGATGTTGTTCTCGAAGTTGCCCAGGCCCGTGCGCGCAGGGTCCCGGAAGAGCTGGTTGTGGAACTGGTTGATGGTCTCGATGCCCGCAACGCCGGGCATGATGATCTTGGCGCCCCCCCCGAAACCCACGTGGACATGGGCCGTGATGCAGCCGATGCCGATCTTCAGGTCACAATCCAGGTACTCCCGGTTGAACCAGAGTTCCACGCCCGTGGGGGTCCTTCCGACACGGACAACGTTCTGGAAGGGGTCGTGGTTGTACACCGCATAGTTTTCCACTATGAAATCCCCAAGCTTCTTGCGGGCATGGATCATGTCACAGGCCCCGTGGGATCCCAGGGCCCAGATGAACCGTATCTGGTCTCGGGACATGCCGGCTCGGTGGAGAATATCCAGAACGGCCGGCGCCACATCTTTCACCGGGGTGGGCCTGGTCATGTCGTCGAACACGATGACCGCCCGTTTCCTGCCCCTGGCAAGCTCCTCCAGGCTGGGGCCCTCCACAGGGTGCTCGATCCCTTCCCTGATCCGGTCCAGGGACAGCCCGGGCTTCTCGAACCCGGGCGAGGTGAGGTTCGTGACCTCCCACCGGTCAGGGAAGGTGAGTTCTCGTTCCGTATTGTCGAACCAGAGCCGTGCAGGTACGGAAATCCTTTTCATGCGCGCCCCCTCGGCAGGTGATAGGCAACATCAATGCATGGGTACGAGTATCTCATAAAAAGGAGATATTCTCAATGACGCCAGTCGGCAAGGCCGAGCTGGGACGAGACCTCGCGGGAGGTGAACCTCACTGCCTCGATGATGTCGCCACGACGCCTTGCCATGGTCTCCGGGTTGCCGGTCAGCGCAAAGGCCGCTATCACCGTGCCGGTGTGGTTGAATACCGGGCCGCCGATACCCGCCAGGCCGCTGATGGACTCCTGGTTGTCGAAGCTCAGGCCCGACTCCCTCACCGATGCGAGTTCCTGGAGGAACGGCTCAAGGGCCGTGATGGTGTTCGGTGTGAATCGTTCGAACCGGTAGCCGGCAAGGAGGCTGTCCCTCCGCGGGGCGTCCATGTATGCCAGGAGGATTTTCCCGATGCATGTGGAATGCGCGGGAATGACCGCGCCTGCCTGGGGAAAGACCATGTAGCGGTTCTCCGGCTCGATGCGCATGACGATGGTGACCTTGTCGCCCACCAGCATGCCCACGTTCACGGGCTCCATGAACTGGAAGCAGAGCCGCTCCATCCATGCGCGTCCGATGGTGACCAGATCCATGTTGGTGGCGCACTTCATGCCGAGCTGGAAGAGCTGGGGTCCGAGGCGGTACTTGCCCGCCACAGGGTCCTTCTCGAGGTATCCGATGGCGTCCAGGGTGGCAACGATTCCTGCAATGGTGGTCTTGGCGAGACCCAGGCGGCGGGCGAACTCCGTGATGCCCATGGGCCTCTTCTCGTCAATGAAGAGGCCGAGAATGTCTGAAGCCCGCTTGATGGACTGGATGAGCCGTCTGTTCTGCTTCACATCCATGAATGAATGACCATGACCCCTCTAGTTTCGAATTGACATGCACCAGGCCCTCCCATATCATATCAGAACAGGGTTCGACAATATCGAACAATAACCCTGTATCCCATACCTGATACGGCACGCAGAACACGTTGATTACAAGGAGCATGCATGAGCCCATTGAATGAATTCCAGAAAGCGGCACGGGATCCCCACGGGTATGCCAGGTCTATGAGGTCCTCAGGGAAAAAGGTTCTCGGGTATTTCTGCTCCTACACGCCCGAAGAGATCATCCATGCCGCAGGTATCCTCCCTGTCCGCCTCTTCGGCGCGAAAGACGACACGAGCGTTGCGGACAAGCACCTCCAGGCATACTGCTGCTCCCTGGTGCGGGGCGCCCTGGCTGACGCCATGAACGGGAGGCTCGACTACCTTGACGGCGCTGTCTTTCCGCACACCTGCGATTCCATCCAGCGTCTGTCCGACATCTGGAGGCTGAATACGGGCTTCGGGTTCTTTGCTGACGTGGTGCTCCCGGTGAAGCTCACCACCGAGAGCGCCCGGCAGTACCTGGAGGATGTGCTGAGGAAGTTCAGGCACGACCTTGAAAAGGGATTCTCCCTGACTATCACCGACGAGGCGCTGAGAGCCTCACTGCGGACGTACAACGAGATCCGTCAGAGTCTGAAGAACCTCTACGAACTGCACTCGAAGAATCCCGCAGTCCTGTCCGGCAGCGCGCTCAACGCGGTGATGAGGGGCGCCATGGTCATGGACCGCGCAGAGGCTGCGCAGAAACTGCGCGCCCTTGCTTCCGAGCTGCAGGCCAAGCCGGCCACGACAGGATCGAACAAGAGGGTCATGCTGGTGGGCAGCCTCTGCGACCAGCCGGACATCTACGGTCTCATCGAGAGCGCGGGCGCGGATGTGGTGTGGGACGACCTGTGCACTGGCTCGCGCTATTTCGAGGGGATCATCGAAGACGAAGGCGATCCCGTTGCATCGCTTGCCCGCCGGTACTTCGAGCGCATCATCTGCCCTGCCAAGCATGCATCGGTGAGGGGCAGGGGAGAGAACCTGATGGGCGCGGTCAGGGAGCACGCCGTCCACGGCGTGATCTTCCTGCAGCTCAAGTTCTGCGATCCGCACAGCTTCGACTACCCCTACCTGAAGGAGACCCTCGACAAGGAGGGCGTCCCGAACATGCTCCTGGAGATCGAGGCCCAGCTGCCGCCGGTGGGACAGCTCGCCACGCGCTTCGAAACCTTCATCCAGATGCTGCACTGAAAGGAGAAGCCATGAGCACCCCTGACAAGGACAAGACCAGGAAGTTCCGTGCGGCCAAGCGCATGCGCGAGATCATGACCGAGTACTACATCGACGCCAAGTCCGCACCCCAGACCGGCAAGAAGGTGGCGTGGATCACCAGCGGCGGCCCAGTGGAGCCGCTCATCATCATGGACGTCATCCCGGTCTACCCGGAGAACTACGGGGCCATGATCGGCGCCTCCCACATGGGCGCGGATCTCTGCGGCAAGGCCGAGGCCATGGGGTACAGCGCTGACCTGTGCAGCTACGCCCGGGCCGACATAGCCTGCGCCGTGGAGAACGGCGGGCCCATCGGCGGCCTTCCCCGGCCGGACATGCTCATCTGCTGCAACAACATCTGCGGCACCGTGCTCAAGTGGTATGAGGTCCACGCCCGGTACTTCGACGTGCCGCTCTTCGTCTTCGACACCCCCATGTGCCACACCGAGTTCCCGGACATCGCCCGGAAGTATGTCCGGAAACAGCTTGACGAGTACATAGATTTTCTGGAACGTGTCTGCGGCAGGACCTTCGACCTCGCCAGGAGTACCGAGGTGGGCAGGCTCTCCCTTGAGGGCCAGCGACTCTGGCAGAAGGTGCTGGACACGGCCGCCCACAAACCGGCCCCCATGACCGCCTTCGACGCCTTCTTCTTCCTGGCGCTCATCGTCACGCTGCGGGGCACACAGGTGGTGGTGGACTTCTACCAGGAGCTGCTCGCCGAGATGGCCGAGCGCATCGAGAGGCGGATCTGGGCCATCCCCAACGAGCGCTACCGCCTCCTGTGGGACAACCTGCCCGTGTGGTACAGGCTCAAGTGGCTCTCAGACACCTTTGCCGCCCACGACGCCTGCCTGGTGGCGGACACCTACACCACGGCATGGTGCGGGAGCATGAAGTACATCAACGAGGACAACTTCATCGACTCCATGGCCGAGGCATACACGCGCATCTACCTCAACATCGGCGTGGACGAGATGGTCAAGACCGTCTACGATATGGTAGACAAGTATCAGGTGGACGGCATGGTCATGCACTCGAACCGGAGCTGCAAGCCATACTCCTTCGGACAGTACGACATCATGCGGATGGTGCAGGAGAATAAGGGCATCCCCTGCATGATGATCGAGTCGCACATGACCGACGAGCGGACCTTCTCCGAGAGCCAGACCGCGACCCGGATCGACGCGTTCATGGAGATGATCAGGCAGAAGAAGGGATAGGGGGAGACGATGAGCGCCATCAGGTACGGACTGGAGGGCAGGGTCTTCGTGGTCACGGGCGGGAGCCGGGGCATCGGCCTCGAAATCGCCCGCGAGCTCGTGAACCAGGGGGCCAACGTCGCCGTCTGCGGCAGGAAACGGGAGACGCTGGACGCGGCCCTTGCGGCCATCAACGGGGGCGACGGGGTCATGGCGGTCTCCGCCCACATCGCGAAGGAGGCGGACGTGGAGCAGCTGTTCGCCGCCGTGACGGCTCGCTTCGGGACCGTGGACGCCCTGATCAACAACGTGGGCATGAACCTCCTCACCGCTTCCGTCGCTGACACGGACACGGCCATGTGGCAGAAGATCATGGACACCAACCTGAACGGCACCTTCCTCTGCTCTCGCGCCGCGGCCAGGATCATGCGCGAGCGGAAGAAGGGCAGGATCGTTACGGTGTCCTCCATCGCGGGACGGAAGGCCTCCCCCGGGATGGGCATCTACGGCATCGCCAAGGCGGGAGTCGAGATGCTCACCAGGGTGCTTGCATCCGAGCTCGCCCCGTTCAACATCCAGGTGAACGCAGTGGCGCCGTCCATGGTGAGGACCGAGTTCAGCAAGCCCTTCTGGTCGAACGAGGCCATCCTCGAACAGGTTGTCAGGGGCATTCCGCTGGGCCGCATCGCCGAGCCCATGGACGTGGTGCACCCCGTGCTCTTCCTGGCCTCGGATGCGGCATCGTTCATCACGGGCCAGACCCTCATGGTGGACGGCGGTGCCACGGCCGTCTGAGGGATCGCATCCGAATGAAGACCGCTGGCATCGACATCGGTTCCATAACTGCCAAGGCTGCCGTCATCGAGGACGGACGAATCCTGGGATCCCGGGTCATCTTCACGGGATACAACGTGGAGGTGGCGGCACGCAAGGTCTACGAGGAACTGCTCGCTGACCTCGGCATGAATGCATCATCCATCCACAGAGTCGTCTCCACCGGGTACGGCCGTAACGGTGTGCCCTTCTCTGACAAGGCCATGACCGAGATCATCTGCCACGGAGCGGGCGCCCATTTCCTGGACAACTCCATCCGCACCATTATCGACGTGGGCGGCCAGGACAGCAAGGCCATGGTGGTGGACGCCTCTGGCATGGTGAAGGACTTCGTCATGAACGACAAGTGCGCGGCCGGCACCGGGAGGTTCCTCGAGGTCATGGCCAGGGCACTGGAGGTGAACCTGGACGATTTCGGAAGCCAGTCGCTGCACGCGGCCGACCCCTCGAAGATCAGCAGCATCTGTACAGTCTTTGCCGAGTCAGAGGTGATCTCGCTCATCAGCAAGGGGGAGTCAAGGGAGAACATCATCGCGGGCATCCACGAGTCCGTGGCCTCCCGGGTCTATGCCATGGCCCAGCGCGTCAGGGCCGAGCCGCCCATCATGATGACCGGAGGCGTGGCCAAGAATATCGGAGTGGTAAAGGCGTTGGAAAAGAAGTTCGGCACACACATCACGGTGAACGAATACGCCCAGGTCAACGGCGCCATCGGCGCCGCGGTCCTGGCAGCGAAAAAACAGCCTTGAAGATTTCATCATCCCGCCTCTTTTCAGGCGGGATGATGAAATCTTCAAGGACAGCTCCAAAGGAGCTGCAGTTTTTAAAGAAACAAGGGCGGCGGGGTCAATCCCCGCCGCCCTTTGCCGCTCTGTTCTGTGTCGGCGCCTCACTCCGGCGGATACATGGCCTCGATGATAGGGGCGTACTTCTGGTTGATAACCTTGCGTTTTACCTTCATGGTGGGGGTCATCTCGCCGGTGTCCTGGGACCACTCGGTATCCAACAGGGTGAACTTCCTGATCTGCTCTACCCGGGCATAGTCCTTCATCTGCTCCTCGATCTCCTTCTCGAAGAGCTTCTTGACCTCGGGCTTGCTGATGAGGTCCTTGCGGCCCGTGAAGGCGATGTTGTTTTGCTGCGCCCAGGCCTCCAGCGCCGCAAAAGAGGGGACGATAAGGGCGGAGAGGTACTTCCGGTTGTCCCCGATGACCGCCACCTGCTCGATGAACTTCGAGGTCACGAGCGTGTTCTCGATGTTCTGCGGGGATATGTTCTTGCCGCCCGAGGTGACGATGAGGTCCTTGATGCGGCCCGTGATCTTGAGGTAGCCGTCCTTGTCGATCTCGCCGATGTCGCCGGTACGGAAGAAGCCGTCGGGGGTGAAGGCCTCCTTGGTGGCCGCTTCGTTCTTGTAGTAGCCCTTCATGACCTGCGGGCCCTTGATGAGCACCTCGCCGTCCTCGCTGATCTTCACGATGGTGTCCTTCACAGCAGGGCCAACGGTGCCGGGCTTGATGAGCTTAGGCTTGTTGGCGTTGGTGATGGGCGTGGTTTCGGTGAGGCCGAACCCCTCCAGCACCTTGATGCCCATGCCCAGGAAGAACTCGGCATCGGAGACAGACAGGGGGCCGCCCCCGGATATGGCAGCCACGAGCCTGTCAAGGCCGAGGGCCGCCCGGAGCTTGGAGAAAATCAGCTTGTTCGCAAGGTTGAACTTGAAGGCGAACCAGCCGGTCCTGGGCTTGTCCATGCAGACATAGGGCAGGTTCTCCCGGGCGATCCCCATGGCCCAATTGAACAGTGCCTTCTTGATGGGGGGAGCGGTGGCCACCTTGGAGGTGATGCCCGAATGCACCTTCTCGTAAATGCGCGGCACGCTCACCAGGAAGGTGGGCCTGATCTCGTTCAGGTTCTCAAGGAGCTTCTCGGTGCTCTCGGCAAAGGCCACCTTCTTGCCCAGGAAGATGGGTGCGTAGTAACCCACTGTCCTCTCCAGGGAATGCGCCAGGGGCAGGAACGAGAGGAAGGTGTGGTCGCCCGCAAGGAAATCCGGGTCAACGGCGTTGGCCTGGTTCACGTTGGACACGAAGTTCTTGTGGGTGAGCATGAC
>Ga0116184_10004385_pt1 | contig 11180 bp, 9 predicted proteins | sample AD_JPNNA5_MetaG_FD_89886 | JGI IMG/M metagenome (GOLD analysis project Ga0116184, IMG submission 89886) | Active sludge microbial communities of municipal wastewater-treating anaerobic digesters from Japan - AD_JPNNA5_MetaG | ecosystem: Engineered > Bioreactor > Anaerobic > Digestate | place...
AAAGAAAGCTTTTGATGAACAATTTTCTGCTCCGCCAATTGACGCGAATAACAAGAAGTAAAATAAATATTTATTTATTGGGAGAGGAGTTGGCCTTTAGCCAACTCCTTTTTTTATGAAAAATGTACATATTCATACATTAGGTTGTAAGCTAAATTATACAGAATCTTCATCTATTGCAGAGCAATTCAGGAAAAAAGGCTTTAATTTTAATCCTGATGATAAGCCTGATATTTTTATTATCAATACTTGCTCAGTAACTAATAATGCCGAAAGAGAATGTAGGCAAATAGTTCGAAAAATAATAAAGAAATACCCCGATACATTTGTAATTATTATTGGGTGCTATGCACAGATTAGATATCAGGAATTATCAAAAATAAAAGGTGTAGATTTAATTCTAGGTAATAAAGATAAGTTCGATATATTCACCTATGAACAAACATTTTCAAAAAAAGAAAAACCGGAGATTTTTGTTTCAGAATTTTCAGAGGAAGATTTAGCTACTCCTGCGTATTCATCTGTTGAGGATAGAACTCGTGTTTTTTTAAAGGTTCAAGATGGATGTGATTATAAATGCAGCTATTGTACTATACCTTTGGCAAGAGGTAACAGCAGAAGTATTGATCTTAAAACAATAGAGAAAAGTATTATTTCCCTTGCTGAAAAAGGTTTCAAGGAAGTAGTTATAACAGGCGTTAATGTGAGTGATTATGGTAAAAAAACTAACTCAAATTTTTTTGAATTAATAAAAAAACTTGATACAATCATAGAGATACCAAGAATAAGGATTAGTTCAATAGAGCCAAATAATCTTAATGATGAGATAATTGATTTCATTGCAAATTCGAAAAGAATATGTCATCACTTTCATATTCCACTACAAAGTGGTGATGATAATATTTTAAAGGATATGCAAAGAAGATATAATGTTAAGCATTTTGTTAAAATAACAGAAAAAATAAAAAAAACATTGCCAGATGCAGGTCTTGGTTTTGATGTAATAGTTGGTTTCCCAACAGAAACTGAAGATAATTTTAATAATACATACAGACTTTTGAAAGAGATTGATTTTACATATTTGCACGTATTCAGTTACTCCATTAGACCTGGAACAAAGGCTTCTAAAATGAAAATGGTGCCTACACATTTTGAAATTGAAGATAGAAGTAAAAAATTAAGAGAACTTTCTATCAGAAAAAAAACCTCTTTTCTTATTACTCAATTAGGAAAAACATATGATGTTTTGTTTGAAAGCGAGATAAAGGATAATAAAATATTTGGTTTTACGAGTAATTACATTCGCGTTGGAATGCAAGCAAATAACGAGCTAATAAATAAAATTGTAAATGTAAGATTAGAAAAAGTAGTAAACGGTTATTGTGAATCAAGTTTAATATAAACAGATTATATGCTTAGGATAATAAATGTAAAAAAGGGGAGTATAGCCAGTAAATTAGGCTTTAAAAAAAATGACTCTATTATTGAGATTAATAATAAACCTGTAAGAGATGAAATTGATTTTAAATTTCTTACTTCTGAAGAAAAATTAAATATTAAAGCTATTTCAGAAGGCAAAGTAAAAAATTTTAAAGTAAGAAAAGAATTCGATGAACAACTTGGTTTGTTTTTTGAAGAGATGAAAATGTACTCTTGTGGTTCTGATTGCATTTTTTGTTTTGTTACACAGAATCCAAAAGGCTTAAGGGAGTCATTATATTTTCAGGATGGTGATTATAGAATGTCCTTTTTATATGGGAATTATGTTACGCTTACAAATGTTGGTCCAAATGCTCTTAAAAGAATTGTTGAACAAAAACTATCGCCACTATATATATCGGTTCATTCTACAAATATCGATGTTAGAAAATATTATATGAATTTAAAAGATGATGATCATTTGCTTGAAAAATTAAAATTTCTTACAGATAATAACATAAAATTACATACACAGGTGGTTTTATCCCCTGAAATAAATGATGGAGATGTATTAAAAAAAACAATTGATGATCTTTATAAGCTAAAAAATGGTATAGAATCATTAGCTATAGTACCTGTTGGATTGACAAAACACAGAAAAGGTTTACCAAAAATAAAAAAGGTTACTCCAAAATATGCTAGACAGTTTATAAATTATATTACTCCTATTCAAGAAAAAATTAGAAAAGAAATTGGAATAACATGGTTATACCTTTCTGACGAGTTTTATCTTTTGTCAAAAAGTGAATTGCCTCAAAATGAATATTATGATGATTATCCACAAATTGAAAATGGGGTGGGAATGATAAGATTATTTTATGATAATTTTATTTCAAAAATAAAATATTTCCCAAAGAGAATAAAAAATAAAAAAGAAATTTCATTTGTTACAGGGATTTTGCCTTATAGATTCATGCAAAATAATGTTATACCAATTTTAAACAATATTGAAAATTTAAAAGTAAATTTATATCCAATAAAAAACACTCTTTTTGGAAAATCTGTAACAGTTTCTGGATTGTTATCAGAAAAATGTTTAATAGAAGGTTTGAAAGGTAAAAGGTTAGGAAATCTTGTTATATTGCCTGATAATATTATAAATCACGAAGGACTTTTTCTTGATGATAGTACTCCCGAGATGTTTTCAAAGAAAATCAAAAAGCCTGTTTTAATATTTGATAATAATTGGAGGTCATTATTTAAGTACGTGGAAAATTTATGACTTTTAAAATAATACATTTAATTCTATTTTCTCAAAAACGGATAAGTATTATGAAACATACACTATTATTGTTAATAATTGTTTTATTTTGTTTTTCAAAATCTAATAGTCAAAACAGCATTTTCTCACAAGATTATATTAAAAATCCAGAAAAAAAATTTAATTCATTTTATGAGGAGAAGAAGGAGAGAAAATCTGCTTTCCTTGCAGTTGTATATTCACTCATTTTGCCAGGAGCTGGTGAGTATTATGCTGGTAGATTTGATGTAGGCAAGTATTCACTTGCAGGAGAAGCTGCATTATGGATTCTCTATACAGGTATGAATATTCATGGCTATCAAGTAAGAAATGACGGCAGGGCTTTTGCTAGATTGCACGCTGGTTTTGATGATGAAAATAAAAATGATGATTATTATGTAAATGTCAGTAATTTTATGAATACTTTTGATTTTAATGAAAAACGATTAAGAGATAGAGATTATAAATCATTATATGATCCTTTTTCAAATATGGCATGGAACTGGGATAGTGATGAAAATAGACGTAAATTTCGTGATATGAGGGTAAGAGCTGATGAAATAATTAATAACACGAAATTTGTTGCAATTGCAATGATAGCTAATAGAATTTTTAGTGCTGTAAATGCTGCACGGTTTGTTTCAAATTATAATTCAGACCTTAATATTACGCTTAATCCTATTGGATTTGAAAATAGATATGATGGTTTTCTATTAAAAATATCCACAAACTTTTAATAAAAGCTTCTCTTAACAAAGAGAAGCTTTTATTATAATTTATCACTCACTTAATTTAATTGAAATATCCCCTCCACTTGTTCTTGCTTTTACAAGTGGTCCCCCACCGTTTATACTTCCAAGAATGTAATGCTCTTTTATTTTTCCATCAAAATTATTATAAGTGTTTAAGCTTACATCTCCCCCACTTGTTTTACAATCTAAATCAGCTTTTATATATTTTGAGGTTTCAATATGAATATCTCCACCTGAGGTATTTAATGATATACCTTTATTATCTCCCTTTAAGTTAAGTTTAATATCACCTCCAGAAGTTTCTGCTGAAACACTACCGGAAATATTATCTAATACAATATCACCTCCAGATGTTTCAAGATTTACATCTCCATTGCAGGCAATTACTTTAATATTACCACCGGAAGTATGAGCATTCAGTTTGCCTATAGAGTTTTCAATAAAAATATCACCACCACTAGTTTTTAATTTACTATCACTAAATAAGTTGTGTAATATAATATCACCACCCGATGTATTTAAATTTGGATAAAATTCTTTTGGTATATTAATTAAGAATTTTACAGAAAGCCAACCACTAAATATAAAATTTTTGTCAGATTTTGCTGTTATATTTATATTATTATTACTAGCATCAAAATAAATTTTGTAATCTTTTTTTCTATTCTCAGTTCCTTTAATTATGGCAATTACTTTAACCTCGTTTTTATCCCAGGTATTAACATCAATATCAGCGCCTGATACGTTTACATAAATGGATCCTTTTTTATCAACTGAAAAAGTTTTTAATACTGTATCGGGTTCAGATTCGAAATTTAGGTTATTATCAAAAAACGGATTGCAAGAAAAGTGTACGTTATAAATTTCATTATTTTGATTTGCCAGAGCATTAGAATAATATAGTATATATAAAGTGAATGCTATTCCAATGACCGAAAAAATTGAAAGCTTAATAAAAATTACTTTTTTCATTTTTCCTCCTTGTTTAAATATTTATATATAATTACGAGAAAAAATGAAAAAATGTTTCATAATTTTGTGAAAATTTAGTATCTTAACCAAACGTAAAGAACAAGATTTTCACTTCTTGTAGCATACCTTCCACGATACTTAAAATTCGAGTTGATTTGAGACTGAAACCCTCTTAGTAGATCTAAGCTGTCAAATTGTATTTTTGCTATACTTCCTTTTGTGAGTCTTCTTACAGCTTCATAGGCGTAAGCGTACTTGCTGACTCTTTTTCTAATGTTTTGAATTTCATTAAAATCTTGAACTATTTGGTAACTAATAGACATAATAAAATCCTCCAAAGTTTTTATTTATTCAAATACAAAAGATGTGCCATAATAATTATTATAATAAGTGGTTAATAACATTGTATTTATTTAAACTGTTTTTGATATTTAAAGTTAGTATATTATCAAAAAGTAATAAAATATAAAAAATAATAAGAAAAATAAAAATGAGAGGTGTTTAAATATCAATAATATTTTATTTAGAATTTTGTTTATTTATCATAAAATCACAAAAGTCTATGTATTCATTTGTTTGGTTTATTAGAGATTCATTCGATAAGTATAGGATAGCTTTTTTAAACATTTCCTTTGCTTCTAAAAATTGATAGGATTTTAACAAGCAAAAACCATAGAGATAATACTTTTCATAAAGGAAAAAATTTGATAGATTTGAATCGTTTATTTTTTTTAAATAATCCAGAGATTTCTCATATTGATTTTTATTGAATAAAATTTTGGCTAATATGAGATTGCTTAAATTGTAATTATCATAATAAATAATTTCATATAAATATAGCATTTTTAGAGATTCATCATTGTTTTCAGCAAAATATTTAATCATATTTTCTCTATTTTTCTCATCATTTATAATGGTCATTCTAAGTCGAGAGTTAAAATCTAAGTTTTCAGAAATATGATATTTAAAGACCATATTGCACTCCTGATAAGCAGAATCATAGTAAATTGGATTTTTTTCTGTGTAAGCTTTTATCATAAAAGCATCTGCTCTGTAAATTCTTAATGGTATATGATAAATATTCTGTGAGTTATCTGAAAGAAATTGTTGTGAAATTTTTATAACTTTATTATATTCTCCTTTTTTGAATAGAGCTATAATCAAACCATTTTTTGCAGTAAAGTTATTAGAAAGTAATATTGATTCTTTATATAATTCAATTGCTTTATCGTAATTTTTATTTTGAAGTTCATTGTAAGCTTTTTCGTTTAAATTTGCGATTGTTCTAAAACATACTTTTTGAAACATAGATGGGCGTTTAAAAGTATAAAAGGTGATAACAGAATCTTCTTCAAAGTTATGATAAGTTAAAAGATATTTTTTCCATTCACTAATAAGGTTATCTTTATTTTTCCCAAAAAGCTCATAGTACTTTCCTGTTGAATAAAGGCTTTTTACCTTATCAACGCCATAGTATTCAATTAAATATTTTATGAAGGAGCCAGATAATACATAGGCAATATTGGGGTTATTAGATATAAAACCATAAGTAGAAAAAATTTTATCGATGTTTACTTGTGGTAGAAACTTTATTATTGAAGAAGAATACTCATGTAAAGTTCTATAACCCCACTGCCATTCTATAGCCATTGCTAACCCTTCAATAATATATGCACTAACTCCTACTTTTAGTATAGGTATGCCAAAATCAGAAGCTATTATATGCACTAGTTCGTGTTTTAAAGCTTCATCAATACTATTTTGATTTATATGAATTTGCTTTAACCATGGTTTGGCAATAAGAGTATATTTTGCTCCTATTAGATTATTTTTTTCTTGAGGAGTTGGATAAATAAATAAATCGATTTTTGATTTAAAGTTAACTTTAAGTTCTTTACTTATTTTGGTGAGGTAGAATTCACTTAGGTTTGAGATTTCTTTGAGGTTTGTTGTATTAATGTTACTAGAAGAATAATATATATTAAAATGTTCTGTCTGATATTCGGATCCAAGTTTTGAGATTATATATCTTTTACTTGATGTGATACCTAATTCATTTGAGAAAAAGTGAAAAAAGAATATTATTAGTAATAAAAAAATAGTTAATGGTTTTTTTAATGTATGTTTTAATTTATAAATTTTAATCTTATACTTTACATTGCTATCAATTTGATAAAAAATGTACGCGAAAGAAAGTAATAATATCGAAATAATAATAATATAAAACCTATAAATTATTAAACTTGAGGTTATACTAAGTTCTTCATCATACATTAAACCTGGAAAGAATCCAATTAAAGGATTGTAAATAAATAATTGCGGGTTAATATAATATTCTAAAAAACTAAATATGATTATCAATAAGAATATAATTAAAAGAATTATTCTTTTATATTTGTTGAAAAAGGAATAGACAAAAGTTGAGAGAGAGACAGAAAAAATTACAGTAACTACAGGAATTAAAATAAAAAATAAAAGGCCATGTATAAAAGAGCAGTTTTTAACAAATATAGAGTTTAGAATAGAAAGCAATAGTGGTATTAACAAAAGTAATAAATTTATTTTTATTGATAAAATTATTGAATCAAAAAAATTCTTTTTTTCGTTTTCGATGAATACAATTTTATAAGTTATGAGAGAGCTGGTAAAAAAAGAGAATAATCCTATTATTGCAGAAAATTCATAACCCAGATAGTTAAATAAACTCTGTGAAAGAAGAATTATTGTAATAAAAAAGTATAGTATTACATATAGTCTAATATTTTTGTTTTTTAAAAAACTCAACATAATTGAACACGCTTAAAATAGGGATATATTTTTTCTTGCAATATAAAGATATTATTATTATTATCAAGTGATTTTGTTTTTTCCGGTTTTAAATTATTATTAAAAAATAAAGAATAATTACTTAAGGCGAATTATGAGTGAATCGAAAACAAAAACTGAGTTGTTAAGACAAATAGGGATAGTAACCGCAATAAGTTGTAGTGTGGGTTCAATGATAGGATCAGGTATATTTAAAAAACCAGGTATTATGGCTACACAACTTGGTTCTCCTGAGTTACTTGTTTTAGTATGGATAGTAACAGGTTTGATGACTCTTTTTGGTGCATTAAGTATTGCAGAAATTGCAGGTATGATACACGAACCCGGCGGGCAATATATATATTTTAATAAGAGTTACAATGATTTTATTGGTTTTCTATATGGTTGGGCTGTTTTTGCTGTAATTCAAACCGGTTCCATAGCTTCAATGGCTTATGTATTTTCTGATTCTTTAGGTTATTTTATAGATTTCCCAAGGTTTAACTCATCAATAGAATCATTCACTATTCACCTTCCATTTATCGGTGCAATAACTCCTTTAAAATTTATTGGATTAAAACTTTGCACAATTGGATTGATATTATTTTTAACTGCGGTAAATTATATAGGAGTAAAATTTGGTAGTATAGTACAGGTTACTTTTACAAGTTTAAAAATTTTTGCTATAGTAGCTATTGTCGTTCTTGCAATTTTTCTTGGGCATGGCAATATAGACCATTTTTATAAATCTGCGGATCTTAGTTCATTAGGTAATACATCTATTTTTTTGGGCTTCATAATGGCAATGTCAGGTGCTTTTTGGGCATACGATGGTTGGATTAATGTTACATATTTAGCAGGTGAAGTCAAGAATCCACAAAAGAATTTACCAAGAGCTCTCTTCTTAGCTGTTGTTATTGTAATGGCTGTGTATATTTTAGTAAATCTTGCCTATATTTATATCATTCCTGTAGATGAGATGGCAATGAAATATAAACAAGCTGAAATAACAGGTGGATCTTATCTGGTTGCTACTGATGTTGCAAGTAGTTTTTGGGAAGGTATGGGGGGTACTATAATTGCCGCTGCTATAATGCTATCTACATTTGGAGCAGTAAATGGTACGATAATGATGTCTGCCAGAGTCCATTTTGCAATGTCAAAAGAAGGTTTATTTTTTAAGGGACTTAAAAATGTTCATCCTAAATTCAATACTCCAGCTAATTCGCTATTAGTGCAGGGCCTGTGGGCTTCAATTATGGTTTTTAGTGGAACATTCGATCAATTAACAGATATGATAATATTTGTTAGCTGGATTTTTTATGGAACAGCTGCATTTGGTGTATTTATGCTAAGAAAAAGGTGGCCTGATAGATATAGACCTTATAAAGTGTGGGGATATCCAGTAGTGCCTTTATTATTTGTTTTATTCTCATTCTTATACGTTGTATTTACTTTGTACAGCGATGTTTTAAATTTTGTTGAAGGGAAGTCTCCATTAATAAATTCAATAATGGGTGTTATGCTTGTTGGTTTAGGAATACCTGGATATGTCTTTTGGAAGAGAAGGAAAAATAACTCTTAAATTTATTAATATTTTTTAATTTTTTGTTGCTTTTTATTAGTTTTTTATATAATTTAACTTTAGAGAATATTTTTCATCTCAATTAATTTTTTTAATATTTTAAATAGGGAGGACCTATGAGTCTTTTAAACCATACTGTAGGAATAATTACTAAACCTAAAGTTGAGTGGGAGGCAATCAAAAATGAACCGATGACTATAGCACAAGTGTTTACAGGTTATGTAGCAATTTTAGCTTTGATTCCCGCAATTGCAAGTTTTATTGGTTTATCATTAGTTGGTGTATCAATACCAGGATTTTATAATTATACAATTAAGTACTCAATCGTTGGTGGTCTTATTAATGCTGCAGTCAATTATATTATGGCTTTTGTAGGTGTTTATGTTGCAGCTTTTATAATTAATGCTCTTGCAAGTAGTTTTGAATCTACCCCCAACATGGAAAATGCTGTAAAATTAGTTGCATTTTCCTATACACCAGTTTGGCTAGTAGGTATTTTCTCGATTTATCCTCTTTTAGGAATACTTGGTATTCTTGGTTTATACAGTATATATCTTCTTTATTTAGGCCTTGAACCTATGATGAATACTCCAGCCACAAAAAAGATGGCTTATCTTATAGTATCTATTGTTGTATTAATTGTTATATTTATAGTTGTTGGTTTGGTTGTGAACTTGGTTACTCCTAAACCATACTATGGTAGTTATTATGAAGCTCCTTATAATTTTTAGTTAAAATATTTTGTGATAAAAAACCCCTTTTATAAAGGGGTTTTTTTATTGTACATTAAAATAATTTACCAGAAATAAACTCAATTGAGGAATATAAGTTACTAAAAGGAGAGTTATTATCATTACAGCAATAAATGGTAAAACTGACTTATAGACTTCGAATATTGGTTTATTAAAACGAAAGCTTGAGATAAAAAGATTCATTCCTACTGGTGGGGTTAAATAACCGATTTCTAAATTTAACAAAAATATAATACCAAGGTGTATTTGATCTATTCCATAGCTCATTGCAATTGGTGTAATTAGTGGCACGACAACCATAGTAGCAGAGAAGATATCCATCATCATACCAACAACTAATAGGAATAAATTAAGTAATAAAAGAAAAACTATTGGACTCGAAATAAAAGTTTGAATAAATTGAAAAAGCTTTTGAGGTACTTCAGTGAAAATGAAATAATCAGTTAGTGCTAATGCAGAGCCTAAAATAATTAATATTGCTCCCACTAATATCATACTTTCCTTAATTATTTTAGGTAAATCTGTAAACAATTTAAGATCGCGATAAATAAAAAATTCTACAAAAAAAACATAAAAGGCTGTAATGGCGGCTGCTTCAGTAGCAGTAAAAATTCCCCAATAGATACCAATAACAATTAAAAATGGTAAAGGTATTTCCCATATTGATTCACGGATAGCTACAAAGATATTTTTCAAATTGAATGGAATGCTTTGCATGCCGGATTGTTTTGCTTTAAAAAATCCGTAAAGAGCAAGCATAAGTATTAAAATTATTCCTGGTAGCAATCCAGCGACAAATAATTTATTAATACTCAGCACCTGACCTGATGATTCTAGATTAAATAAGCTTTGTTGCAAAGCTTGTTGTGCTACTAATGCATATAAAATTATTGGTAAGCTAGGAGGGAATAAAATTCCTAAGCTACCACATGTAGTTATTAACCCTAATGAATATTTTTCAGAATATTTTTCCCTAAGGAGCATAGGTAAGATCAAACCGCCTAAAGCGACTATTGTTATACCACTTCCACCTGTAAAAGCGGTGAATACTGCACAGGAAACTAAAGCAATTATTGAGAATCCCCCTGGTATTACACCAAATAAAGCTTGTGATAAGTTTAATAATCTTTTTGGAGCTTTGCTTTCAGCTAAAATATAACCTGCAAAGGTAAACAATGGTATAGCTATTAGTGATGGAACATCTGCCATTCTTGTTAAGCTTGAAATGACTACTCCTGGTTCCTGTCCTTCACCAGCAAAGGCTAAAAGTGTAATTATGCTTATAATAATAAAAAGTGGTTCACCTAGTAAAGCTAAAATAAGAATAATTATTCCTAAAAGTATAGTTCCCATTTATGCCTTTCCTTCTTTTGTTAACATTTTGAAAAAAGAGTTTGCTTTGAAAAAAGCTCTGATAAGAAAGTGGAAAAGCATTAATAGAAATCCTATGGGAACAATACTAAAAAAATATATTATTGGTATTGAATTGAATAACTTTACGTCAGCAGGTAAACCTATTTCAATAAATTGGAGAGTTGCTTTTAATAAAAAATAGCAAGTGATTGCAGCAACTAAATGTGTAATAAAAGAAGAAA
>Ga0116184_10004391_pt1 | contig 11173 bp, 3 predicted proteins | sample AD_JPNNA5_MetaG_FD_89886 | JGI IMG/M metagenome (GOLD analysis project Ga0116184, IMG submission 89886) | Active sludge microbial communities of municipal wastewater-treating anaerobic digesters from Japan - AD_JPNNA5_MetaG | ecosystem: Engineered > Bioreactor > Anaerobic > Digestate | place...
CGCTGGGCGACGCGCTGCACGAAACCGCCTGAACTCCTGTTTTGATAGCTGCTGGCGCTTGATAAATAAGCGCTAGAGGCACTTTTTGCTTGAAATTATCATGAACCACGACAAGAACGTCACCACCACCATCGGCCACCTGATTGACGGCAAGATCGTTGCCCCCACGTTGGAGGGCGAGCGCACGCAGCCCGTCTTCAACCCCGCCACCGGTCAGTCCACCACCAGCGTGGCGCTGGCGCTGAGCAGGTTCCCGTAGGGGTTGGTCACCAGCACGGAATAATCCCCGGCATCCGCCGCGCCGACTTTGGCCCGGGCATAGCTGCTGTTCGTTGCCCCGGCAATATCCGCCCCGTTGAAGCGCCACTGGTAAGACAGCGGAATGCCACCCGTAGCCACGACATTAAACGTTGCCGTCTCTCCCAACACCACCGTCTGGCCTTGCGGCTGGGTCGTGATGGTGGGCGGCGTTTCAGGAGCCTGAGTCGTAGCGCTAGCCTCGGCTGAGACCGCAGAAGCGCCCAGATAATTCGTAGCCCACACGATGTAGTAGTAGGTGGTGGCGGGAATCAGCCCGATATTGGTGTAGCTCGTGGTGTTGAATGGCAAAACGGCAAGGTTCGTGTAAGGTCCGCCCGCCACTGTGCTGCCGGCAACCACATACGCAGTCTCGTTGGTGGCATTATCAGTCCATGCCAGCTTGATTTGGCTGCCGTCAATCGCCATGGCGCTCAGGCCGGTCGGAGCGGCCGGTACGGAGGCTGGCGGCACAAAGACCAGCTTGATGCCATCCACCGCAGCCACCGCCCCGGGCTCCGCAATGCCGTCCGTGATGCGGACGGATCCGGCGGTGCCGGCGGCAAAGTTGAACGTGCCCAGCAAACTCCAGGTTCCCGGATTGGTCGTCTGGTTGGCATAAACGGTGGAGGTCCCGCCGCTGTGGGTGATAATGTGCGGCACGCTGGCCGAGGCCGTTGCCAAGTACGGATGCCACTGGTACATTTTATAGTCGCCGGGCACGATAATATTGGGGGTAAATTGCACATAGGCGCTGCCGTCACCCTGCGCTTTGGTTAAATAATTCGTGCCAAAGGAGTTGGTATCGGTGTTGCTGCCGTTGCCGTAGAAAACGCCGTTATAAAAGGTCCGGGTTGGGGTCCAACTCCCCACTACCGTCGCATTCGGATCATCAATGACAATATTATTCACGATGCCCGCAAACGAGCCGATCGTGCTGACCTTGATGTTGGCCCACTGCGCGGCTCCATGCAGGTCAGCCCGCCAGAAGTTGCCGCCCTTGTAGCCCCCGACGGTTTGCGGCGTGGGATCGGCGTTCAGGTAATCCACAAACTCCATGACATACTCCGGGCGAATCTCGGACACGCCACTATTGGGCGGGTTGGGACCATAGACATGGTTGACCGGCGCCAACGGCTTAATGGCGTTGGTCCAATAGATGGTCTGGCCATTGATGACCGAAGACTTGCCGATGAGCGACTGCTGCCAGTTATACCAGTTTACATCGGTCCAATTGATGGCTCCACTGGGGCGGCTCCTTACCCCGGTCCAGCCATGGGGATAGATTTGGGGCATGACCGCGTCGGACCAATAGCCAAATTCCTTGTATGGGAAGGAGGAGTGATAGCTGATAATCGGAAACGGTGCGTGCGCCAGAAACTTGGTGGGCCAGTTGGAGCGCACCGCCGAGCATAGCTGCCAGGCCAGGGCGGGACCATTCGTCCCAATCCAGGGCTGATTGCTCTCCCACTCCGATTCGGCATCCCACACAAAACCGTCAGCGCCCTGGTTAAAAACGTAATCCGAAATGGCTATCTCGCCCGGAACATTCTGGCCCGAGGATCGGTTGTAACCAAAGATCAGAAGCCCGTGGGCATGGGCGATGTCCACCAGTCTGCGATTGAACTGCGGGAAGCTGTAGCTCCCATTGAAAAGTTCGTCGCCAGTGGCGGCTTTGATGATGATATAGCGCACCCCCACACTCTTGTAGAAAAGCATCAGGCTGTTTTCATTGGTCACACTCAGGACATTGCCGCCCAGGCGATTGGTCGCCTGGCTCATGAAGTAGATCCAATCACCTTTACCCAGATTCCACGGGTCAATCCCGCCATCGCGGATTTGGCCCGCCACGGGCTGGGTAAAAAGTCCAAGGGTTAGCAGCGCAACCACTGAAAACAAGACTGGGCACGATGTACAACGCATGCCTAATTCTCCTATAACCCGGGCCCAATTTCAACCTTATTTAGGGTCCCCTTTTGCGCGTTTGCCGGGCGCCAGAAGAATGCCGATTCCAGCCAGGCCGCCCTTCCGCCTTGGAGGTTCCCGCCGGGCGGCTATGGCGTCAGTTGCACCCGGTAGAACCGCGACGTCAGGTTGGTCGTGGAATCGAAGATCTGAAAACTGTTGCCCGCAACAGTCAGATTGGTGAACTCCACCCACTCCAGCAGGTTGCTGCTCGCCTCGGCAATATAATGCCCCGGCGCGCCGTTGATCTGCAACCGAATCTGGCCGCCAGGCAGCCGATGGATCCCCTCAATCCGAGGCGGGAGCGGTTGCGTAATGGCAAGGATGGCATCCGCGCTGTTCGCGGTTCCGGCGAGATTAGTCACCACGACCGAATATCGGCCGGCATCCTGAAGCTGGACGTTGGCGAGGACGCACGTCGAGGAAGTGGCGCCCGGAAGGGGATTCCCATTGAAGCGCCATTGGTAGTTCAGCGGCGCCTGGCCCGCCGCCACTACCGCAAAACTCGCAGTGCCCCCCACATGTTGGGTCTGGCTTGCCGGTTGCGTGACAATCACCGGCGCCACTTGCAATACCGCCGGGCTGCTCACCGTCGGCCCGGCCCCGTTGGCAACCACCACCGTATAGCTGCCCGCATCAGCCCCCTGCGCGCTGGCGACCGTCAGTGAGGAGGTGGTCGCCCCGGCGAGATTCTCTCCGTTCAGCCGCCATTGGTAGCTCAAGACCGTGTTGCCCGCCACCACGCTGAATGTTGCGCTGCCGCCCGCCGTCACCGTTTGCCCCGCCGGCGGCGTCACTATAACCGGGGGATCCCAATACTCCACCTGCACATCGTCTATCCAAGCCTCACCCTCCGTGCTGCCCATGGCCGCCGACCCGATTAGCACCGAATCAATCATCGCTTCGGTCGCCCCCGTAATCGTCCGCCCCAAAAGACCGTCCACATAAAAGTTAATCGTCGTTCCGTCCGCTAACCGCTCGACCTCAAACTTATGCCAACCCGTAGAACGATTGGGCGCCCCGGGGGCATTCAGGTTGAACCAGCCAACCTGGGTTCCCGAAGACACCCGCCCCTGGTACTTGTTCGCGTCCCATAACTCGCCGCTCAGCGTCACACTATTGTATTTGCCCGCCGCGAAAAGCTGCTGCATCCCGCTGCCGTCCGTGTAGCCCGCCCCCGTATGCGCGCGCACTTCAGCATAAACCCGGGTTTGCTCCGCGTCGTAGATCCACCACGTCGCCCGCATCCGCCCCGCCACTTTCACTCCCCAGTTGTGATACATCTTGTCCGACGAATGGCTCACCCGCGCGCTGCAACCTCCGCCCGGCGTGTGGTTCTGCGCATGGGAGCCGTCCAGTTCCGTCGCCGGACTGGCCGCCACCATCCATCCGCTCAAATCGCACGCCTCAAAATCATCCTGAAAAACGATTGCCTCGGTCAGCGTCAACGACGCCTCCCAACTGGCCGCGCGCCCATACGCATTGCTCACCACCACCGAATACAGCCCCGCGTCCGCCGCTTGTATATGGCTCCAGCTATAACTGCTGCCCGTCGCCCCCGCGATGCCCGTCCCGTTAAACCGCCATTGATAGTGAAGTTCCGGACTGCCGCTGGCCGTCACGCTAAACGTGGCGCTGCCGCCGGGAGGGCATGTCAGACTCTGGGGTTGCCCGGTGATAACGGGCGGGTAGCCCTCCGCCGAAACCATCAATACGGCGTCCGCGCTCGTCACCGTCCCGGCCATATTGGTGATGACCACCGAGTAGTTGCCGGCATCGGCTAATTGCGCGCTGGCCAGTGTATAGCTGGCAGCCGTAGCCCCTGCGATCGCTCCGCCATTTTTGCGCCACTGGTAGTAGAGCGGGGCCGTGCCAGTCGCCGTCACGGAGAAAACTGCCGTCTCCCCGACAACCACCGCCTGGCTCTGCGGCGGCACCGCTATGTCGGGCGGCACGTTGACCACCAGCATGGCCGCGGCGCTGGTCACCCTGCCCGCCATGTTGGTTACCACCACTGTGTAGGTGCCGGCATCCGCCGGTTGCGCCGCCGCGCGCGTATAACTGCTGCCGGTGGCGCCCGCCAGATCTACGCTATTAAAACGCCACTGGTAACTCAGCGGCGAAGTGCCAACCGCGCTCACGGCAAAGGTAGCCGTGGCCCCCTGCTTCACGGTTTGGTTTTGGGGCTGGGCGATAATCGAAGGCGCCTGGTTTACCGTGAGCACCGCCGCCGCGCTGGTGATGCTGCCGACCATGTTTGTCACCTGCACGGTATAGCTTCCAGCGTCTCCGGGCTGCACATTCACGCGCGTATAACTGCTGCCGGTGGCGCCGCTGATATTCGCGCCATTCTTCTGCCATTGATAAACAAGCGGCGCCGTGCCAGAGGCGATGACGGTAAAGGTGGCGTTGCTGCCCGGGTTCACTGCCAGGCTCTGCGGCTGCCCGCTGATCACCGGCGGCACATTTACGATTAACTGGGCATTCACGCTGGGAGCCGACCCCGCGACGTTGCTTACCACGACCGAGTAACTGCCGGCATCAGCGGCCAGAACATTGGCCAGCGCATAAACGCTGGTCGTGGCGCCGGCAATCGCATTCCCATCCTTGTGCCACTGATACGCCAGCGGCAGGGTGCCCGTCGCCGTCACTGAAAACACTGCCGCGCTCCCGGCGGAAACGGTCTGGCTCTGCGGTTGCACGGCGATGCCGGGCGGCACGTTCACCGTCAGCAGCGCGTTCGAACTAAGGACGCTGCCCACCGCATTCGTAATGAGCACGGAATAAGCGCCGGCATGAGCCGGCAGCGCCGCGCCCCGCGTATAACTGGCGCCCGTCGCGCCCGCTAAGTTGGTGCCATTGAAGCGCCATTGGTAGCTGAGCGGCGCGGTGCCCACCGCGCTCACCATAAAGGTGGCACTGCTGCCCTGGGTCACGGCGACATCCTCGGGCTGCGCAGTGATGAACGGCGCCATGGTGAGCGCGAGCCAGGCATTGGAACTGATTACGCTTCCCGCCATGTTCGCTACGCGCACCGAGTAAGCGCCAACGTCCGCCGGTTGCACCCCGCTGCGCGTATAACTGCTGCCGGTGGCGCCCGCCAGATCCACGTTATTGAAGCGCCATTGATAACTGAGCGGCGGCGTGCCCGCCGCACTGACGGTAAACATTGCCGTGCCGCCCGGGTTCACCGTCTGATCCTGGGGCTGAGTGGTAATCCAGGGCGCCAGGTTCACCGTGAGCACCGCCACCGCGCTGGTGATGCTGCCGGCCACGTTGACCACCAGCACCGAATAATCGCCCGCATCGCCGGCCTGCACCCCGGCGCAGGTGTACGCGCTGCTGTTGGCCCCCGGGATATTGACTTCGTTGCGCCGCCATTGGTAGCTGAGCGGGGCCGTCCCGCTGGCCGTGACGGAAAACAGGGCGGTGCCTCCCTGGTTCACCGTCTGGCTCTGGGGCTGGGCGCTGATTGTCGGCGGCACGTTCACCGTCAACACCGCGTTTCCGCTGGTGACGTGCCCCCCGGCATTGGTCACCACCACCGAGTAGTTACCGGCATCGCCCGGTTGAACATTGTGGCGCGTATAACTGCTGCCCGAGGCACCGCTGATATTCACGCTATTCCGCCGCCACTGGTAGCTGAGCGGTGCGGTGCCGGTGGCGCTGACGGTGAACGTGGCGGTGCCGCCGGCGGTCACCTCCTGATCCTGCGGCTGCGTGGTAATGGTCGGCGCCACCACGGGCGGGGCATAAACCAGCTTGATGGCATCGGCCATGACATTCAACTCCCCCGTAAACCCGTCGGTGATTTGAATATAGCCCGCCGTGCCGGCGGCAAAATTCCAGGTGCCCAGCAAATTAAATTTGCCGCCGTTTAGCGCCTGGTTGACATACACGGTCTGCGTGCCGCCATGGTAGTGTATGACGTGGGGCGCATTGGTGGCGCGGTTGCTTCCCGCCGGATGCCATTCATACACCTGGTAATTGCCTGCCTTGACGATGGTCGGGACGAAATTCACATATCCCCCCTTGGCGCTCAGATACGTTTTGTAATAGTAGTTGGTGCGGTACTTATCGCTCGAGGAGGTGGCCGTCAGCCAGGAACCGCTCACCGCTACCGTCGGCTCGCCATTATCTATAATGATGTCGTTGACCGTGCCGGAAGGATTGGTCGGAAAGGTGAAGTCCCCGGAGACCCTTTGTTGATTAAACGCGTTCTTGGATTTGACCCGGTAGTGGTAGGTCGTCGCAGCGCTGAGTCCGCTGAGCGTTAAACGATGGTTAATCCCGCAAAAACCACCCGCGACCGATTGGCCATAGGCCGTGGTAGTTCCGTACTCCACGAGACTGTCCGAGTTCTGATCCGTGGTCCAGGAAATCGTCGCGCTCGAATCCGAAATGTTCCCCGCTCCAATCGCCGAGAGCGTCGGGGCGGCGGAGTAGGCGCCCCCGATGCTGTTGGCCCCGATCGCATTCCAAATATCGGTGGTGTGCAGCGCCGCGCGCCAATAACTAACGCCCCGGTAGCCCCCCACCGTTACCGGGTTGGCATCGCTTTTCAGGGCGTTGACAAACTGGGTGATCTGGGCGCCGGTGGTATTCCAACCCTGCGCGATCGGGGCCAGCGGCTTGATCGAGTCGCGCCAGGTGCCCGTCAGGGAATTCTGCCAGTTGCGCCATTCGTCATCCATCCAGGTGACCATGTAGGTTGGGGTCACCCCCAGTTCAACCCAGTAGCACTGCGGCATGACCGCGTCGCAATAATAGCCAAACTCCTTATAGGGAAACGAGCGGTGGACGCTGATAATCGGCATGGGCGCATGGGCCAGAAACTTATTGGGCCAACTGGCGCGAATGCTCGAACAAAGATTCATCGCCACCGTGCCGTTATTGGGCACACTTTCCCATTCAATCTCCGCGTCAATCACGAACCCATCCGCCCCGAGATTAAACACGTAATCCGCCACCCCTTTTTCCCCCGCGATATCCGTCCCGTAGGAACGGGTATAGCCAAATATCTTAAGCCCGGCATTGTGAGCCGCCGTGACCGCGGCGCTGTTGAACTGGACGCTGCCATAGGGGGCATACAAACTGCCGCCTTCGCCCGCCTTGATGATCACATACGACACGCCCTTGTTCTTTTCATAAGACATCAAGCCCGCCAAACCGCCATGCTGCGATGAAGCGTCGCTCAGGATGTATATCCAGTCCCCCTTGCCGAGATTCCACGGGTCAATGTTCCCATCCCGAATTTGGGCTTCGACGCGCGGAACCGCGCAACACAACACCAGCAGGGCTGCCGCCGGCCATGCAAACGACCATGAGTGCCAACGCATATTCGGCCATGCTAAGCTTCCCGCCAACTCCGTCAAGCCTGCTCTTCTCCAACGTCGCGTGCGGTCGAACTGCCCAACTGAATCGTTCCGGTTAGCCCGCGCCCGGAGTTTAGGCAGGGCTCCGCTTGGGAGCAGAGGAACCTTTGTCGCCCGAAATAGCCTTCCGCCGATCTCCGCAGTTCCAATCCAACCCCAAGACCGGGGCCAAAAGGTGCGCGGCACTAATAGCCCCACACCCGCGCCGGAACCGGCGCGAGTGCAAGGTCGCGTCCTGGCTGCGTTCCCGTTGCCTGAGCGGCCTTCTTTTAAGCGCCCTCGGTCACGGGATCAACAGGACCCGGTAGAAGCGTTGCGGTTCGCTGGCAGACGGCTGCAGGTACTGGAACTGGTTGCTGGTGGTGGTGAAGTTGGTTAATTCCACCCAATTCACCAGGTTGCTGCTCGCCTCGATGGCGTAATGGCCTGGCGAGCCGCTGACCAGCAGCCGAACCGGGCCGCCGGGCGTCACGCTGATCCAATCAATCCGAGGCGCGACCGGCTCGATGACCGTCAGCGTCGCCACATCGCTCATAACCGATCCGGCCAGGTTGGACACCTCGACCGAATAGCCGCCCGCATCTCCCGGCTGCGCATTGACCACCGTGTAGCTGGAGTCCGTCGCCCCGGAAATGGGCGTGTTGTTAAACCGCCACTGGTAGCTCGGAGCCGGGGTGCCGGAGGCGACGACCGTAAAGGTCGCATTCCCACCTTGATTCACATTCTGGTTCTGCGGCTGCGCCGTAATGGCCGGGGCAACATTAACTGGCGTCACCGTCAGGACCGCGCCGGAACTGGTGACGCTGCCGACAGCATTGTTAACGACCACGGAGTAGGTGCCCGCGTCGCCGGGCTGCGCATTGCTCAGCGCATAAACACTGCTGGTGGCACCCGCTATATCCACGCCATTGAACTGCCACTGATAACCGAGCGGCGCCGTCCCCGCCGCCTGCGCGGTGAAGGTGGCTGGCGTGCCCGCATCCACAGTCTGGCTCTGCGGCTGGGCCAGGATGACCGGCAGCGAATCCTGAATGGCCGAATAAACCCAGCGCACCGCGTCGGCGGCGACGCGCCGGGAACCCTCGCCCGTATTATTGGAAATGCGCACAAACCCGCTCGTGCCCGCCGCGAACGGCTTGGCGGTGGCGATCAGTTGCCACGACCCCATCCCGCTTTGCTGGCTGACGATAACATTCGTGGTCCCGCCATCATAGGACACCAGATACGGCACCGCCGCCGAACGCCTCGACGACGTAAGGGTGGGATACCAGACATACACGTCATAATTCCCGGCGACGGTCACCGTCGGGGTAAACGTGCCCGTTGCCGTGGCGTTGCCGCTCACCGTCGCGGCATAGCGATAGTTCGTCTCGAAATCATCGCTTGCGGTGGCGGTAGTCCAGGTCCCCGTAAAGGTCGCATTCGTATTGTCCACAACCAAATCAGGCACCGTCGAAGTAAAGTTGCCGGTGATATTCAGGTTGGGAACAACCGTGACGGTGAGCGGATTGACGGTGCCGCTGGCGTCGCCCGACCACCCGCTGAAATTCCAGCCCAGGACCGGCGCGGCAATCAGCGAAATCGCCGTGTTCGGTTCGTAGCCGGCCAGGTCCGGATTCTGGTAAACCGTTCCGCCCCCGGCAGCGTGGGCGGTGAAGGTGATATTCGTCACCCGGACAAACCGCACCGCGTCCGCCAAAACCACGTGCCCGGAAGAGCCGGTATCATTGGAGAGTTGCACGTACCCGTTGGTTCCCGCGGCAAACGGAAGCGCCGTGCCCAAAGTCACCCACTGCCCCCCGCTGGTTTGCTGGTTGATGGCCACGTTGAGGCTGCCGCCGTCATAGACCACTGACCACGGCGCGTTGGGCGCCCGGTTGCCGCCCTGCGGGTACCAGATGAACACGTCATAGTAGCCCGCCGCGCAAATGTAGGGGCGATAAATAACGTTGGATTGCCCGCCCGCCGCGGTGCTCGCAAACCGATAATCATCACCGTACCTGCCGGCGGCCGAGTTGCCAGTTTGCCATTCGCCCACGTACGTCACCGCCGCGTTGGTGTTATCGAGAATGATGTCCAGGCAGTCGCTGCCGGAGAAAAGGGCCGTGATTGCCTTGTTGGCGGTCATGGTGACCATCAGCGGATTGTTCGTGCCGGTGGCATCGCCCGACCAGCCCAGAAACTCGGAGCCGAGGCCCGCCGTGGCCGTCAGCGTCACCACGGCATTGGGCGCATAGCTGCCCTGGTCGGGGGCTTTGCTGACCGTGCCACCGGGCGTGGCGCTGACCGTGAGCGAGAAATGCACCGCCAGCACCGCGTCGGCGCTGATCGTGGAGCCCATGATGTTAACGACCTCCACCGAATAAGCGCCCGCGTCTCCCGTCTGCGCGTTGGCCACGGTATATGCCGTGCCGGTGGCGCCGGCGATCGGCGCGCCATTGAACCGCCACTGGTAGCTCAGCGGGGCCTTGTTGGTCGCCGTCACGGTGAAGATGGCGCTCTGCCCCGCGATCACCGTCTGGCTTTGCGGTTGCGCGGTAATCGCAGGCAGGGGGATGTTCGTGTCCACCACCAGCGTGGCTGCGGCGCTGAGCACGCTGCCGTAGAGATTGGTGACCCGCACCGAATAATCACCCGCGTCTCCCGCTTGCAGATTGGCCCGCGTGTAAGTGCTGTCCGTCGCCCCGCCAATGTCCACCCCGTTAAACCGCCATTGGTAGGACAGCGGCGCGCTGCCGGTGGCCCATACGTCAAACGAAGCCGTCCCGCCCAGGAGAACCGTCTGCCCCTGCGGTTGCGTGACTATGGCCGGCGGCGTCGGCGGCACAATGACCGTCAGCACGGCATTGTCGCTCGTGACCGCGCCGGCCAGGTTGGTGACCACCACCGAATAGTTGCCCGCATCCACCAACTGGACATTGGCGCAGGTATAACTCGAGGCGGTCGCGCCGCCAATCGGCGCGCCATTAAACCGCCACTGGTAGTCGAACGGCGCGGTGCCCGAAACCGCCACCGAGAAGGTGGCGCTCTGCCCCTGGTTCACCGCCTGGCTCACGGGCTGAGCCGTGATGGCGGGCGGAATCCGAACCGTCAAAAGCGCATTGGAACTGGCCACCGTGCCATAGGCATTGGAAACCACGACCGAATAAAGACCGGCATCCACCGCCTGCGCGTTGGCGCGGGTATAGCTCGAGGCGGTCGCGCCGGAAATAGCAGCGCCATCCTGCCGCCACTGGTAGTAAAGCGGAGTGCTGCCACTGGCGCCCACGGTGAACGTGGCCGCAGCTCCCTGGTTGACGCTTTGGCTGATCGGCTGCGTGGTGATCGTCGGCGGGATGTTTCCGCCGAGAACCAGGTCCAACTCATACATATTGCCGGTAACCTGCCCCACCGCGATGGTCGTGCTCCCGGTCGCCGTCGGATGCCCCGCCAGACTGGCGGTGACGGTATAGGTCCCCACCGGCAAATCTATAAAGGCATAAAATCCCGTCCCATCGTTCGTCTGCACCCGGCTGACCGGGCCCGACAGGCTCACC
>Ga0116184_10004392_pt1 | contig 11171 bp, 10 predicted proteins | sample AD_JPNNA5_MetaG_FD_89886 | JGI IMG/M metagenome (GOLD analysis project Ga0116184, IMG submission 89886) | Active sludge microbial communities of municipal wastewater-treating anaerobic digesters from Japan - AD_JPNNA5_MetaG | ecosystem: Engineered > Bioreactor > Anaerobic > Digestate | place...
AAAGCAGGCTTCAATTGCATTGACAAAATCTGCTGATGTCAAAGGCCGTTCAAACCATACACCGTATTTGTACCGGGAATTCGAGAGTACAAAGGCGACACAATACAATTTGATTAGGCTGGGTGTCAATTTTCAAATTAAACTAGGAAGTTTTTTTCACATTGTAACTGGAAGTAATGATCCGTTTTTATCAAATTAAAATAGGCATGTAAAATTAAATTAGGAACATTCTCAAATTGTACTAGGAACATCTTTAAGCATGTAATTCTCTAGCCATTGCAAGCCTTGTAAAAATATGATATAAATAAAGCACCTTGAATATTTGCTACTCAAAGTGCTTTAGCTTTTTAGGCCCCAAGCTCAATGTTTGCTTGGAAAACAGCCTCTTCGTCCACGGAATCGGCTCTTTTCGCGGCTGAATACATGAGTGCTGCGGTGGCAATATTATTGATTACCCTTGGAGCTCCTCCAGATATATTGTAAATGGCTAGAGTTGCTTCAGGGGTAAATACTTCTCTGGAGCACCCTGCAAGCTTCATCCTGCTGCTTAAATAATCTCTGCATTCTTCTTGAGTAAGTCCTTGCATTGAATATCTCATAATAATTCGTTGCTTTAATGGATAGCTGCTTGTTAACATCAGCTTGTTTCGTATTTGAGGTTGTCCCGAAAGTATTAAAACAAAGGGATTGGCAGAATCCATCTTAAAATTAAACAGTATTCTTAAATCATCAAGTATTGCAGTAGAAGCCATATGTATTTCATCCACAATAAATACCGGTGTAATTCTTTGTTCGTAATAAAGTGAATTTATGGCCGATTGTATCTCAAAAAACATATCTACTTTCCTGTATCTCTTTGTAGTTCCTAGCATAGTGCAAAGACCCTGATAAAAATCCTTTACGGTCAAAGTTGTAAGTGGAAGATAACATACCCTGTAAAGTGATTTGTTGGCATTTTCGGCAAACCTCCTTAAACAGGTGGATTTTCCGGTACCCGGCTCACCAACAATAAGACCAATTCCTCTATTGTCCAGCATATATCTTAGCCGTTGTTCCAGCTCGTTTAAATCACTGCTCTTAAACAGCTTATCTATTTCAATTTCTTTGTCAAATGGATTGAAAGTAAGTCCATAGAACTGCTTAAACATTTTCGCTTCCTCCTTGAACTAAATCTTTAAATGAAATTGTATTTTTAAGGGTAACAAAATTACTCTCTGGTGAACTCAATACAGCTTTTGTTTCTTCAGCAGCTTTCTTCCGATTCCCAGGAAACCGGCGCTGCACATGTGCATTATCAAAGAACCGTATTCGTTTTGCTTCCCCAATGCGTTTCCCGTCCTCATACAGCTGCAGATTCTTTGTTTGATCCGAAAGCCACTCAGGCTCATAACGAACCTCAAGACGTTTTCCAGCAAGGCATGGATCTGTTTCAAACAAAATATTCTCCACCTGTATAGTTGCATCATGACAGACCTTTCGGCTAATTCTCAACAGGAAGTTCTCATTAAACTGATTTCTATCAGTTACCAGCTTTACTCTGTCAATGTTATCAATAAAGCTCTGATGGGGTGTCTTACCGTTTAAAGCTGAGTGTTCTTTTTTCTGATAGTCACTGTCGAGCCATTTCTCATACGCTTCATTTAGTGACTCAAGACTATTAAGGTCTTTAGGGGTCAGATTGCTGAGAAACCTCATACGGACTGTATTAAAATATCGTTCAATTTTTCCACGACCCTTTGGAACATAGGGTTGCGAATGTAGAAGCGTACAGCCCATCGAGGCACATATATATTCCAGCTGCTGACTGCGATATATTTTCCCGTTATCTGTATAGATAAGATGTGGTATTCCGTTTTTTAACATAGCTTCCTTAAGGCAGATGCGTAATGTTTCAAAGTTCTGCTCATAAAAGAATTTTGAATACATAATCATTCTTGTGGCATCATCGATAAATGCGTGAAGATATGTCTGCTGCTTCTTTTTACCCGCCTGTATATAAGGCCCATACATCACATCCCCTTGCCACATTTCTCCCGGATACTGATAAGAAAATCTAAGGCTTTCTCCGGACCCTTCTCCACCAGATGGAAGAACCATATCTGCTACATATCGGTATACACTGGATCTTGACAATTCTAAAGGATTGATGATCCTCTCTGATATTAGCCTGTCATATAATATCGTAACTGGCATTTTAGGATTGTTTGTACGATACTCTTTAATTTTGTCTCCCAGTTCTATTGATATCTTCCTGCTTTTTCCCCTGTCGTTTCTAAACCCAGGTGTCAACCCGTCAAGTCCATATCTGTAGTAATCATAAAGCCAGCTTTCAAAGGTTTTGTAATGATAAAGTTTTGTACCAAGATATGGCATATCAACAGGATTCTTTGATAGCTCCTGAAAGTATTCCCTGTTGTTTTTCACATTGCCGCTAAGCACCGGGCTTATGATAGAAAACCTTTTTAGCGCTATTGCCTGTCTTGTTTTCTCGTCCATAATTGTTGTATTACTCCTTTCTTTACTACGTATTTGTATCAAAAATAGGGTAATACATAAACACACTTCTTGGAACTGGGTAAGCTCTGTTGCTGAGATTTTTATGACAATTTGGTGCTTTTATGATATCCTTTGAACAGGAGCCAAAATGTTTTTACCTGTGAGGTTGAAAAAGTTCCATGATAAATAGTGTGGGGACACTGCATGTATTTTTTCTAAAAGACTTTTGGCAAACAATCGACTGTCCATTGCATCTTCTTTCTGGACCATGCTTTGGTCAGTCAGATTTAAATAAAACTGGATTAAGCTACGATTTGAAAATATACGGTTAATATAGTATCTGAAATGCCGGCGGCTGAAGCCGTCTTTTTTTATTCTAAACCACTCAACATATTTTCTTAGAGATTGCCTTCTTTTGAAATATCCATTTAGAAATGCCAGAATATATGGCAAAGCATATTGAAAATATGGAACTAAAAAGCTGGGAAGGAAGGAAACAGTGCGGCCGCAGCAGGGACAAATATATCTACGTATATATATGTAACCGCTAAAATTATATGCAATAACGTATCTTTTATAAAAACCGTGTTTTTTCATTCTCACAGGCATACGACAATTTTTAAACGTGCATCGTATAGGTGCATCTGGAAATAGGTCCTCATTTGCCTCCTGAAAGGCTTCAGGCTTTGAGCCGGATAAAAAAATATTCTGCATTAGTTCAATACCTCCATGCAGAATTTTATCATATTTTAAAATATATTTTAATTTGAAAATCTATTTCTCAAATTCTCATAGGATTAAATTAACGCCGTCTTAAATAATGTGAGAAAATGTAGATTATTCTTCCCTATTTAAAATACTAATCTACAGTTGAAAACTACGGCAAAATCCAGGCGGCAAATAACGAGGAGTTTTTGGCAAAATTGCTGGAGATGGAGATTGAACATAGAGAGGTTGTGAGAAAAAACCGGGCAATAAAATCGGCAAACTTTGATGTGATAAAGACGTTTGAGGGGTACATCTTCGACGATATACAGATTCCGTCCAGCATATCTGTAGACAATATAAAGTCCGGTGATTTTATCGATAGATTTGAGAACCTGATACTTTACGGCCCTGTGGGGACAGGCAAGACTCACCTTGCAGTCGCAGCAGGCATTGATGCATGCAACAAGGGAAAGAAAGTCAAATACTTCCGTACAGCGTCGCTTGTGAACTTCTTAATCGACGCCAAGGCAAAGGGAGAACTGAACAAGTTTTTAAAACAGCTTCAAAAAATCGATCTTCTCGTATGTGATGAATGGGGATACCTTCCCCTTGATATCGATGGCTCACAGCTGCTTTTTCAGGTGATTGCCGACTGCTATGAAAGGCGAAGCGTCATCATAACAACGAACCTGGAATTCAGCAAATGGAATAATATTTTCTACAATGAAAGGCTGACCAGCGCTATTATAGATCGGTTGATCCATCACAGCCACCTGCTGCTTTTCACGGGAACGAGTTACCGCCTGAGGAACTCGATAATGAAAAGCCAATAAGGAGGGTGGAACTAATGGATTATACTGAACCTATGTATGATGATGTGGAACTTGAATTGTATAAGCATTCTGAGAGAATATTGCTGGTCAAGGCTTTAAGAGAGTATGCTGATGAACTATGTGATGTTATAGCTGAATTGAGGTCTGAGGTTAACCGTCTGGATTATCAATACAAGAAGAGCCAACATTTTGATATGAGTAAATATCAGAGCCCATACTTGAGGCTGAATGAAGATATCAATAGAAGCTTTGAGGATTACCCTGCGTATGAGGAATTTAAGAGCGCGTTTGAAGATAATGACAGCGACGACGTTAGTATTTAAGCAGTATTAGGGTGCTGCACTGGCAGTTACAGCTTTGAGTTTATAAAGATGATGGTCTTGCCACCAATAACAACCCATATTTATACATTTTTGTAAACTCAGAGTTCTGTAAAAATTTTTGCCGAATTATGCATTTTCTACTTGCCAAAAACATTGTCTCTCCTGGGTTTAGATTCTATCAAACTCCGCATAGGAGTTTGTACTTTATAATAAAATTTGTTGATTAATTATTTCAATTTGGTATAATAATACTAAAGAGACCGCCACAAATGTGGTTGCCTCACGAGAGCTTAGTTAAATAACCAGCCCTGCAATGGCACTGCAGGGTGGTTTTCTTTTTTGCTAGTTTTTCTTTCGGTGAAAACTCAGCAAAGCTATAATCAACATGCCGAACATAAGCATAACACTCATGGACTCATATATACTCATAGCCTCACCTCCTTAGTAAAAGGAGGCATACCACACCTGCAACAGTCTCTATCTAATTCTACCATAATATGGTACAATCTTACAATGCTCTTATTATTCCCCTAAGAATTTTATCATCTATTTGTTGCTATCTTAAATAAACAATCTGCATCACCTGTCATATAACGTCTCCGCACTCACGACACCACTGAACCTGACCCCAAAATCCTACCCTCTGGCGGAGCTACGCTCCCGGTGAAGGGGTGTGGTTGCTGCTTAAATCGAACTATAGTATTGCATATCTTTGCAACCCAAGGCACGCATGCTTCTTGTCCTTACCCGTCGTGCCGCAGCGTGAGGGCATTGTTAGAGGATGGATAGTGCCCCTCAGAGCCAAAGGCTGACACGGACGTCAGCCCCTTAAACCTAATTTACATAATCCCAAAATATGAACTATTTCCTATCATCTACTGATTGCCTAGTTATTATAATAATAAACGATACTGCTAACAAACATTCCACAAAAGCACATATCATAGCAAATGGGTAAAACAGGTCTACATTAGATGTACCAATAAAAAAAGCAATGAAAAGAATCCCTGTATTAATTATCGAAATAAGATTTCTTCTTTTATATGTTAATGTGCTTTTTTGAGTACCACATATAATTAAGGACATTAAAGCTTGTATAGGAGCTATGACCATTAGCAACATGAATGCACCCATAGTCAATGGCTCATACCAAGGAAATACTTCTATTGTTGAAGTAAACAATAGAAAACATAAACCGAAAATTATTAATTGCAGAGTATTAAATAATATTGAGCTAGCATTTTTCAGGATTTCTTTCATACTTCAATCTCCATTTATTTATAATTGAATATTCAATATATGCCTGATAAAAACAGCAGAATTCTTATCTATCAAATCCGCGCACGGACGCGCGGCAATGCACTATCTGTCCTCTAACGGGTTCGCACTCACGACACCACTGAACCGGACCCCGGAGCCCTGCCCCTTGGCGGAGCTTCGCTCCCGGCGAAGGGGTGTGGTTGCCCTGCTCCCGCTTCAAAGCAAATGCATCCGGCAACCCAAGGCACGCATGCTCCCCGTCATAGCCTAACGTGCCGTAACGTGAGGGCATTGTTATCTGTCGTATGGTGCCTTGCAGAGTCTTGCCCGAATATCTTTATATAGTGTTTCCGGTACCCGGAACCTGACATATGTCGATTATGTTAAAAATGTCTCTCTCGGGTCCTAATCTCTAACATACTCCTCATAGGAGTTTGAACCTTATTTGAAGAATACTCCTTATTTCAACCGTATATTATTATGATTTTTAGTCTCAACTGTTTCACTATAATCAATAGCTACTTTCCAACGGTTGTCACAAAAATATGTCATTACGGTCGAGCCCTTTTAGAAAGGAAATCCATATAGTGAGATTGCTAATTTATTAAAAATGTAATTCCAAAAGATTTGTATTTTACCCCTTTGGAAGACTGAGGTTGTTTAATTTTTAAGTACTTTTCCTATAGCTCTATCAACGTTTACTACTTTGGCTTGCTTATTATTTATAGTTATAGCATCGGCAGTATCAAGAATAACTTTCATTGCATCTTGTGCTGACAGCGTATTATCTATAGCCATAATAAGGCTGGCTACTCCTGATACAATAGCTGTAGGATAACTTGAACTTAAGTTATCTTTTATATCAACGACAAAGATGTCTATTTCATCCACATTAAAACCAAACTTGTAGTTATAATTTGCATCCAGTGCACTAACGCATATGACATCATCAATTGCACCTGGATAGAATATCTCGCTCCCTACACTCCCCGAAGCAGCAACAACGAGTTTACCTTTTTTTAATGCATATTCCACGCCTTCACGGTATTCCTCATACATGTTATTTTCTTTGGGTGCTTTACCTAAACTAAGGTTTATAATTTCTGCACCATTATCCACAGCCCAAACAATCCCCTTAGACACATCTTGGGGGTTATCTACTAAATCTTTCCGTACTTTAACAGGGAGTATCGTAGCATATGGATTAATGCCAATTTCTTTTGATGCAATCAGTTGGGCACATTTTGTTCCATGCCCATGAGTATCGTTGGTGTCTTCTGTATTATTTAGTACATTATATCCTTTTGCAATATGAATGAATTCATCATTGTTTTTTTTAAATCCAGTATCAACTACTGCTACAACCACATTTCTTTTAATTAGATTTAGTTCGATTTCCCTTGAGTAGTTGATTCTTTGAAGCCACCATGTACCTATTCTCGCTGAACTCTCCACTTTATCTGCAACTTCATTTGTACTTCTCATCATAATACATAGTATTGATAATAAAATTATGCCTAAAGCTAAAATAAATTTTTTAAATGTATCCTTCATACAAACTCCTCTAAATACAAATATAAATTATTTTGCATACTTGATGTTGTTTTTGGCAAGTACAAATCCGGGCAGTGCGGAACTTAATTTTCCGAGCACCCCTTTCCCATTATTGGGATTTCATGGTTGAGTGGGTTAGCCTGTAACTTTGCCCTTGAAAAACCAGCAAGTGGCTGTGGTGTACTAACCGGTCAATAATTGCACTTGTCAGTTTTTCGTCATAGAAAATACCGTTCCATTTACTGAATTCCAGATTTGTTGTAATTATCACGCTCCTTTTTTCATAGCATTCAGATATGACCTGAAACAGCAGTTGTGAGCCATCTTTTTCAAAGGGAACATATCCCCATTCATCACAAATTAATAGATCTATTTTTCTTAATTGCTTAATAAACCGTTGTAAGTCTCCCTTTGCCTTTGCTTCGCTTAAAAGATTAACTAACGCTGCTGTACGATAAAATTTTACCTTCTTTCCTCTGGAACAAGCTGCAACTCCAATAGCAGTAGCCATATGACTTTTTCCTGTACCCACCGGTCCATAAAGAATCAGATTTTCAAGCTTGTCAATAAAAGCTCCGGTCTTTAATTCTTCAATACTGATGGCACTTGGTATCTGAATATCCCTAAATTCATAACTTTCAAAGGTTTTGATAACATCAAAACCTGCAGATTTCAGATTCCTGTTTTTTCTAACAAGCTCACGATGATCTATCTCCATCTTTAAAAGCTGTGCCAGAAAATCAGCATAATCAGTTGCGCTAATCTTTGAATAGTTCTCGTAAATATTCTTTCCAAACCGAAGTTTCTTGCAATACTGCTTAATTAATATATCTGAAGTCATAGCTGTAGCCCTCCGGGAACAATCAGTTGATCATATATTTTAATGTCAGGTGTATATTTCTTAAGTTCCGGAACTGTGTCAGGCAGAGATACTTCTGGTTCCGGTAAAGTTCCGGTCGTTAAGCGGCAATATATCGCCCATATACTGTCTGGATCACTTACACCTAGTTTTAGTCCTTCTTCAAATGCTTCTATTGCTGTGTCAAAGCCCGTAGTTACTGTCATTTTGGTAAACAGCTTTAAAGCCTGCTTTTTCCCCTCATAGTCGCTCTTGTCCAGGTATTCTTTAAGGATTTGCGGTAGCTGATTATATAGCCCTGTATATTTTAATGCGGTCGGCCTTTTACTCATAAGCTCAAGATAGGGAATCCAGTTCATCGACTCCTTTTCCTCGCCATAAAGCCGTCTATGGCCTATGATGTAATTGTAATCCGTATCAAGTATTTCAATATTATAAGCTCCAGCTTTAACAATGACCTGACGTCCGGCCATGCTGGGAGCAGTCGAATAGGTTTTGCCATCAAACTTTACTTTCCCGTAGTTATCAGCCTTGGCGAATTCATGCAGGAATACTTCAAAGGGAACCTTTGGTAGCTTGAAAAATTCCTGCTGATCTTCCCGGAATAAATCTTTAATCATCCCGTATCCCTTGTAGTGCATCCTATTCATGTCCTGATCACATTTTAGGAGGAGTTCCTTATTATATTCTTTTAAATCCTTAAATTCCGGAACTGGAACAAACATATTACGGCGGTGATAGCCAACCTTGTTTTCTACAGATCCCTTTTCATGACCACTGTTAGGATTACAGAAGTTGCTTTGGAAGCCGTAATGCATCATGAATCTTAAAAATCCTTTAGTTAAATCCCTCTCCCCATACTCCTTGATTTTCTTGACAATCGTAGACATATTATCAAACCAGATTGCTGTCGGTACACCACCGATGTGTTCAAAGATTGCCTTCATTCCTTCCAGCAGGCATTCCTGATTTGCGCTTTTAAATAACTGCGTGTGACCGCCGTTACTGTGAGGATAGGACATATTTAAGTAATATCCGTCATATGTAATACCGTTTTCGATGAACTGAGCCTCTCCAAAGTCTGCCTGGGCTTCTCCCGGAGGATGTTCCAGCGGAAGAAATCCGTCCGTATTCGTTTGTAACTCCTTTCGGATATCTGCAACAAATTTCCTAACTGCCCTCTCACTGGCATCAAATTCATCACCATACAGTTCCTTCAATCGGTCATATACTCTTCTCGCAGTGTGTTGCTGTTTATGTGGTGCCTGCTTATCTTTGATAAGCCATGTGGTTACAATGCTCCTATATGGAGACAATTTGCCTTTCCGTCTTTGCTTAGGGCGGATTGTCAGATTAAAATCGTCTTTCTCGACATACTTCTTTACAGTTTCAAAATCATGTCCGGTAAGCTGAGATATTTTTCTCAAACTTTTGCCTTCAAATTTCTTCATGATTTTGATACGATATACTTGCTCCATTGTTAGCATCCTTTCTGTACCCCCCTTTAGATTCGACACCTAAAAGGGTATTATTTTTTAGGGGTGCTCGCAATGGGGTTTTTCCATTTTATGCAGGGTTTTTTAAGTTCCGGAACGCTCGGTTTTCATTGTACCAAAAACATGATATTATAACCCAATTTCATACTAATGCCTTTTGGTATCTTTGTTGAGTAAATTAATTGGTATCTTTGTTGAGTAAATTAATACGTAATTTCTACTGATGTTTAATATAAAAATACTTCTTAAATAAGCAATCTGCACCATATGTCAGCTAACGGGTTCGCACTCACGACACCACTGAACCGGACCCACAAAGCCCTTCCCCCTGGCGGTGGTGACACCCGGTGAAGGGGTGTGGTTGCCCTGCCCACGCTCTAAAGCAAATGCATCCGGCAACCCAAGGCACGCATGCCTCTTGCTCCTGCCCTCCGTGCCGCAGCGTGAGGGCATTGTTATACGGCGTATCCTGCCCCGCGTATCAACAAATATTAGTAACTTAATCTATTATTCAGATAGCATGAGTATAAATCACAGAATAATAATCACATTAGTTGTTATCTGTATCTTGTTTGTGGTCATCAACAATGTTTTCTTTTTTGCTCCTCTGATACTGTAAAAATCCATTAATACTCTTTGATGCAATCAAAACAATTCCAGAAACAATACATAAGACTCCTAAACTCTTGGCTAAAAAGCTAGGAAGCGCAAACAAAGAGAATAATCCAGCAAAAAACATTAATACAATTATTAGCCATTTAGCCCATCTGTGCCCTTTGTAAAGGAAAAATAATATTAGTGCTGTTATAGCAAGTCTTACAACTCCTGTTATTAATCCAGATAATGCTTGAGAGGTATAGCCATATCTAGTATAAAGATATGAAACAACTATAGTAGTAGAAATATCAACTAATAACAAAGCAGACATTATTATGATTAACATTCTCCTACCTCTTACAACCAATTCCATAAATTATCCTCCTTACAATTAGTTTTGTACAAAGCCTTTATTTAAAATCAAATGAGGGGTAATAGAGTTCAGTCCCTTAGCAGGATATGTCGTATAACGTGGCGCGGGATTTACGACGTTCACGAGCCCTAGTGCAACTGCACTTGGCGAGTGAATGTACGTAAAGGCCGCTGTTAGGCGATGTGGCGCTTCGCCACCGCCTAACAGCGGGCGCAAAGCCCGCGCCACGTTAGAGCGATTGGAGCGAAGCGACATGTCGCTCTAACGGGTTCGCACTCACGACACCGCTGAACCGGACCAGCAGAGCTCTACCTCCTGGCGGAGCTTCGCTCCCGGTGAAGGGGTGTGGTTGCTACCTAAGAAAAACTATAGTATTGCACATCTTTGCAACCCAAGACACGCATGCTTCTTGCCCTTGCTCTCCGTGCCGCAGCGTGAGGGCATTGTTATACGATGGGTAATGCCCCCCAACGCCTTGCTCGATATTATTTGGATACCGCTATCGGTACCTGGGACCTGACATGAGTCGCTTATGTAGATATTGTCTCCCTTGGGTTTAAATATCTATCAAACTCAGCATAGGAGTTTGTACCTTGCAAGAAAATTTGTTGATTAATTATTTCAATTTGGTATAATAATACTAAAGAGACCGCCACAAATGTGGTTGCCTCG
>Ga0116184_10004393_pt1 | contig 11168 bp, 6 predicted proteins | sample AD_JPNNA5_MetaG_FD_89886 | JGI IMG/M metagenome (GOLD analysis project Ga0116184, IMG submission 89886) | Active sludge microbial communities of municipal wastewater-treating anaerobic digesters from Japan - AD_JPNNA5_MetaG | ecosystem: Engineered > Bioreactor > Anaerobic > Digestate | place...
GCTCGGAATTACAGCCACATATCAAGAGTATGTAGAAAAGTATGGTGAGGAGAACGCAAAATATATTATGGAAGTAACAGGAGATTGGTTAAAAAATTATAATAAATTTGTTTATATTGATACTGTTAACGGAAATTTTGATGATTATAAGAAAATGACAGAGGATGCTGCTAAAGAAAAAGGTTGGGATTATGAGGAGTTGAAAGGAGATATGAAATTACTACAAGATTTGGTTGATGGTAATTGGGATGAAAAAGATTTTCTAGTTATTAAACCTGGATACGAATTAAAGGCTACTTACAAAGATGAGATCATTTGCGCTATAAAGAGAGAAAAGTAATATTTGAGTTTTAATAATATTTTAAAAGTCAATAGAAAAATTATCTGTTATTAATAATATTTTATATACCGATTTCATTTCTTGATTATTTTTTTTATGATTATTATATTTGTATATGAATAAAAAATTCATATCATCAATTACAAATCTATGGATAAATTCCTATGTTAAACAAATTAATTGCTTCAATTCTTCCAATTTTCCCAAAATCATTTATTAGAATTTTTGCTAATAAATATATTGCTGGGGAAACAATTGATGACGCTGTAAGAGTCGTCAAAGAGCTCAATAGCAAGAATATTATGGCTACAATTGATGTCCTTGGTGAAGATGTATTTACGAAAGAAGAAGCCTTAAGTGCCTTAAATGATTGTAAAAATGTTTTGAAAACTATCAACGAGCATAATCTTAACTCCAATTTATCTGTAAAACTTACTCAACTTGGTTTAAAGATTGATTTTGATTTTTGTTATAACAATCTTAAAGAACTTCTTGAATTAGCTAAAAGTCTTAATAATTTTGTTCGCATTGATATGGAAGATTCATCCACTACCGATGACACTATTAATTTATATGAAAAACTTCGTAAAGAGTATTCTAACGTTGGAATTGTCCTTCAAGCTTACTTAAAACGCACCTATAAAGATGCTGAGAGAATTATTACATTTGGACCACATTTTAGATTATGTAAAGGTATTTATAATGAAGATGCTTCTATAGCTTATAAAAAGCATGATGAAATTAATGAAAATTATTTAAAAGTATTAAGATTTATGTTATCAAATAAAGCTTATGTTGGTATTGCTACTCACGATGATTATTTGATTATGTCTTCTAAAAAAATGATTGAAGAGCTACACTTAAATAATGATGAATATGAATTTCAAATGTTATTAGGAGTAAAACCTGAGCTGAGAGATAGCTTAGCTAAAGCAGGCTATCGTGTAAGAGTATATGTGCCATATGGGACTCATTGGTATAAATATTCTTTGAGAAGGCTCAAGGAAAATCCTAAAATGACAGGATATATAATAAAAAGTATTTTCTTTAAAGGATAGAAATGAAAAATAAAATACGGGTAGGTGTTGTTTTTGGAGGTCGTTCTGGTGAACATGAAGTTTCTCTTGTTTCGGCAAGTTCGATTATTAAAGCTCTTGATAAAGATAAATATGATGTCACTCTAATAGGTATAACAAAGGATGGTAAATGGGTGAGCTCTTCAGAAACATTAAAACTTTTTAAAAATAACAATATCGAACTAGATCTTGTGAATGAAAAGTATCTTCTTCCAGATCCAGAGAAAAAAGGATTAATTTCATTATCTGATTCCTCTGTAGGTATTCAAAAATTGGATGTAATTTTCCCAATCATTCATGGAACTTATGGAGAGGATGGTACTATTCAGGGTTTACTTGAGTTAGCTAATATTGCTTATGTAGGTGCTGGAGTGCTTGCTTCTGCTATAGGTATGGATAAGGTAATTCAAAAAAAGATTTTTTTACAAGAAGGATTGCCTGTTGCTGATTTTCTATATTTTACACGAGAAGGTTTTGAAAGTGATATTGATGGTTGGATAGAAAAAATTGAAGCAAAGTTAGGATATCCAAATTTTGTAAAACCCGCAAATTCTGGTTCAAGTGTAGGAATAAACAAAGCTCATAATATTGATGAATTATTAAATTCAATAAAAGAAGCTTTTAATTATGATAGGAAAGTGCTTGTAGAAAAGAGTATAGAAAATGCTCGTGAAATTGAATGTGCTGTTTTAGGAGGAGAGTTTCCTGAGGTATCTATCCCAGGTGAAATTATTTCATCAAATGAATTTTATGATTATGATGCCAAATATGTTGATGGAAAATCTGAAGCAATAATTCCAGCACAAATAAGTGATACAATAGCTAATGAAATTCGACATTTAGCTAAAGAAGCATTTATAGCAATTGATTGTTATGGTATGGCAAGAGTTGACTTTTTCTTATCAAGAGATGATAATAAAATTTACTTAAATGAAATTAACACTATACCCGGATTTACTAAAATTAGTATGTTTCCCAAATTATGGGAAGCAACAGGTATAAGTTATTCAGAATTAATTGATAAACTGATACATTTAGCTTTAATCAAGCATAAAGAAAAAAACACTTTGAAAACAACATATAATCCCAAAAAAGATTGGTACAAAAACGGGGAGAATAATTGTTAAGTATAATTATTGTTTCATATAATACAGCGGAATTAACTATTAATTGTATTAAATCAATCTATAACCAAACTAAAGAAATTGAATATGAGATAATTGTAGTTGATAATAATTCTAAAGATGATTCAGTTTGTAGAATACAAAAAGAATTTCCTAATGTAAAATTAATTGTAAATAAAGATAATCGAGGTTTTGCATATGCTTTAAATATAGGTATCAAAAACTCATCTGGTGAAATAATATTATCAATTAATTCTGATACATTAATTATTGATAATGCTATAGAAAAATCTTACAAGTTTTTAAAAGGAAATTTACAATATGGAATTTTAGGTGTAAAGCTTCTAAATGAGGATAATTCAATTCAACCTTCTTGCCGTAATTTACCAGATATTTGGAACTGTTTTACTGAGGCCTTTTTTCTTATAAATATTTTTCCAAAAAGTAAAATTTTTGGTAGATATTATATGTCATATTTTAATTATGATAAAACAATAGAAGTTGATTGGATTAAAGGTACTTATATGATGATAAGAAAAGAGGTTTTTGAAAAAGTAGGTTTATTTGATGATGAATTCTTTTTATATTCTGAAGAAACCGATTTTATGTTAAGAGCTAAGCGCAAAGGTATTAAAACAGTATTTTATAATGAGGCATACATTTACCATTTTGAAGGATCTTCTTCGAAAAATAACCCAGAACGAGTATACAAAATGGTACATAAGACTAAATTACTTTTATTCAAAAAGAATTTCTCTTTTCCAAGAAAGCAAATTTTAATCTGTATTCAATATTTATCTATGATAAATAGGGTAGTTGTTTATTTTTTGTATGGTGTTATTAGGTTAAATAGAGAATACATTAAAAAATCATTTCACTTTGCAAAAGCTTTATTTTAGAAAAAAGGCTTTTACAATATGAATTGTAAAAGCCTTTTTGAATTAAAAAAATTTCTATTTCGGTCTTTTCTTTCTTTCTTTTACATCAAAGTACTTTTCAGTAAATGTTGGATTTTCTCCTGCCATTTTCAAGAAAATATCTAATGGAACTAATTCAAATTCAGGTCCAAGTTTGTCGTAGATTGATTTAACTCTGGTAATATCACTCCACTGACGAATATGTGCTAATAGAAAATAAGGTCGCTGAGGATTCAGTCTTGCTAATTCTTTTAAGTCAGAAACAGCATCCTCTTCTGGTCTTTCTTTCGAAAGATAATAATCATATGAAATTAAGGCTCTTTTGCCTTTAACTGCAAATGTAGAAGAAGGATAGTAACCATTTACAAAACCGATAGCATCTGGCATATATTTAAAATAGGCATTTACCACTTCTGGAGTTAAATCGCTATTTCCTTCAATTGTTCCGTCCTCTGAATAATCCATAATTTCAAACACATTTAAGTCAAGTTGTTTCATTTGATCTTTTGCCATTTCAATTAATTTTGGTAAATGTTCTTTTGGAACATTTTTAGGATATAAATATCCAGGACCTGAAAGAGCCCCAATAAAGAAATCATTTTTAGTAGCTTGATTATAAAAACATTCTAGCAATGAAGGAGCTATCCATAATAAATTCATTGTGACTTCCCAAGAATATGGAATTAAACCTCTTCCTGGTCTTGTCCATGCACCTAATCCAATTCCATCAGTTTGTATAAATGAAATGTATACTTTTTTTTCTGGTTTGTATTCTTTGCCTGGGGCAATGTTATGATTGTTCTTGAATTTAAAGCCTGGTTCAAGAGGCACTTTGCTTTTAAAACTCATATTTGGTAGGGTATGAAGTCCTTCCATTCTTAAGGTATACTTTGATAAAAGTGCAACAAAGGTCTCTTCTAAGTCTTTTTTGTAAGAATGCCAACCCATTACCATTGAATAAGGTTTCATTTCAGAAAACAGTTTTTTTGTTAATTCAAATTCTAAAGTATCTTTTTCATCAGCAGATAAGTCTGTAAAGAAAGCTCTTTTCTGCATTCCATAGTCTACAACTCCGGGTTTCATAATTTTCCCATGCTCACCACCAATCCAGAAAATAAAGTCTCTACTACAATCTTTCCAGTATTTATTATATGCCCAGGTATATATTTCGTAGTCAGTTTGTCCTGTAAATTTACCTCTGAAATCTTCAATTTTGTTTAATCCAAATTTTTCCATAAGTGGTAACATATCTTCTGTTACTACAATTGCTTTTTCTAAACCAGCAACGGTAAAAGATACAATTAACGAGGTTCTTACATTCTTATCCCAAACAATATAACCCTTAATTTTATCTTTGAAGGTATTAATAGCTTGTTCTAATGAATTTAATTGGGTGAAGGTAAAATATTTTTTATCTTTAATGTATTCATAGTATGTTGGGGTATATCTAAAATCCCATTGTTCTCCATAAATAAAATACAAAAGAGGCTCTTTTTCGTTTACAATTCCTTGTAGTGTAATTAAGCATGCTTGTTCAGGTAATTTGCCATCAATTTCCCAATTATCAGTCATTTTCATCATATATGCATTATGGAAGTTATCCCGTTTTAAAGTATATTTTATTTCTGAGAGACCTTCTCGTGTATCTCGGATTACCTGATAAATAATTACATTATTATTATAGGTAAGTTCAAAAATGTTTTTTACATTTATTTCTTTTTTACCCTGAGAGACTTTTACAGAATATTTTTCATTAATTACCAGTTTATTGCCATCTAATTTTGCCGAAACTTCTTTCTCTTCACCTACAGGAGTTTTCACTGACATATAAAGATTTGTTTGAAAAATTCTATCATTAAACTTTATTTTATGAATTTTCCCATCTAATGTTAATTCCATTTTTTCAGTAAAGTTTTTCTTGCGACCCCATTCTTGATAAAAAGTTAGTTTATTTTTATTAATAGAAATATCAAGAGTAAAATATTGATAACGATCAATATCTGTGCTTTTATCTTTTATTAATACCCATTTGCCATTAAAAGGATTATCTTGAGAGAAAGCAAATGAATATACAAAAAGTAAAATAATTATTACTTTCCTTTTCATAATCTCTCCTTTTGTAGTTGAAAAAATAATGTCACTATTAATTTTGAATATAATATTATTGTTAAAATATTACAAGAAAATAATGAGATTAGGAAATAAAAAAGAAAGACCCGGGGAGGATTAAGCGAGATAAATTTCGCACCGGGTCTATTCTTTAGAGGGAGATTTATTCTACTGTTATTTCATCTATAAATAGCCATGATTTATTTCCAGCATATTTATGCCATTCTGGTAGTGTTTTTGTGGCTTTTATTTTAAATTTAATGAATCTTGTTTCTTCATTATTTATATTAAAGGTGAAATTTTTAATTTGTGATTCTTTTCTCAAGTCACTATCTGATTGGATTGAAGATTTAAGAGAATAATTTTCATTATCATTTGAAAAATATAATTCAATTTTGATAGGGTGGGTAATCCATGCATTTAAGTCTTGTAGAGTACTTAAATTGATTTTATTAACTAATTGTATTTTTTCTAAATCAACGACTATTTCTATATCTTGATTCTCCCATCCCAGCCATTCATTTTTAAAATAAATAGTACCCAAAATACCATTGGTTAATGTTGATGGACCAGATGCAAAGTATTTTTTTGAGGGAATTGGTAAGCAGGTAATAGGTTTCATAAAAGCTTTATTATTTTCAACTTGAATATTTAATGTTCTTTTCAAGTTATCAAAATAAATTTGGGGTGTTAAGTTTGTTTCATTAAATGTTTTTATATTATGTCTTTTTACAATTGCAAAAAAGGTATCAATTAAATTTTTCATTTGAGGAATTAGTAAGTATTTACCATCATTATTTACAAAAAAGCCTCTTTTACCTAAAACATTAGATTTAGCAATTTCAAGTTCAGAGTACATAATTGGTAATCTAGCCACTTTAACTCTTTCCAATATTTCCGGGTTGTTTATTACCGATTCTTCAGCTTTATCAAAAATTTCTTTGTATCTTTTAATATTATCTTCTGATAAAAAAGTATTTGCATAAGAAATTGGAGAGTCATATATGTCTAATCTTTGACCAGATTTAATACCCTCTGAATGTAATAAATTAAAGTATTCTTTAATATAATTTCCTGCATTACCGTAATATCCATTAATAAAATCATCAATAATTTCTTTATCATTAAGTTTAGGATTCCATAACAATTTACTGATAAGGTATGCTTTTAATTCAGCAAACTCATTCCCATGCTCAACATTACATTGTTGAAAATGAGCTTTTACATTATATTTATTAAATAAGTCAATGTTCGATTTTAGAGTATGAAATAATGGGAAAGGGCATAGGTAGTTTGTAAATTGTACTTCATAATCCCAGAGCATAATATTATTACATATTTTGCTCCATCCATTAATATCTTCAACGAAATCTTTACTGGTAGAATCTTCTTCAATTGGTTTACTTCTGTTTAATTCAATTGTACACAATGTTATCATTACATTTTTTTCAGGTTTTGTTATTTTGGGTGGTTTCCTGGAATATTCATAAGCGAGTGTTGTAATTATTTTATCGGGGAATTCTTTTGCCACTTTATTAATGAATCTTAATAAAGAACCACTTGGTGAACCTTCTATACTGTCAACTTTACTACATTCTGGGCATTCGCAATTTTCAAAATTATCGTTTTGACTAACAGACCAATATTTAATATCTGGATATTTGTTTATCATTTCTTTCAAATGTTCAATTGTGAGTTTTAAAACATCTGGATTAGTCAAGCATAATTGGCCAAAAGGGATTCTTTTACCTTGAAATAAAGATGTATTTTCCTGTTTTTTTTCAAATTGACCTTTAAAGTATGAGAAATACTCTGGATGTTTATCAAAATATTTTTCTGGTGGAATTATTTTATTGAATGTATGTACATAGTAACCTTTAAATGATCCTGAACCCCATTTTTCTTGTACTGTAGAAAGTCTTCTCCAATTTCTATATTCTTCGTCATTACAAAGATTACCATTAATAATTCTTATTTCAGCTGATGGAATTTGTTTATCATTAATTTGAGGAAGAATAATATCTTTTTTTTGAGGGATGTATTCATAATCTGGTGAGTATTTTCTACAACCGAGATGATCTTCTAGAAAACCAGTTACGCTATAAATGATCCCTTTTCCTAGTCCAGCTTGAAAAAATATTTTTCCATTTTTTGTGATTATTCTATATCCATCTAAAGGTAATTTTATTTTAAGTTCTCTATATTTTTTAAGTCGATTAGTATTTCCTATAACAAATTCATAAGGGGTTTCTTTTGTTGTATCTATTAGAATATCGATTTCAGTAGTTGATATTTTTTTTAAGTATTCTTTTAAAATCAATGCTGCTTTTTTTTCATTTTCATTTGCGTTTTTTGATATGATTATTTTGTAGTTACTTTTTCCATCTTTTATTATTACATTTTTCTCTTCTGCATTAAGAAATGCAAATAAAAATAATAATAAGAAAAAATATTTCATAATATATCCTTTTTTAGTTTTTTAATAGTTCCAGGACTGCAGGTAATAACACCAAAGAACCTACAGTCCATGGAGGTTTCCGTATGAAAAAAATTTAAAAAACTTCTAAAATTGAATATAATTTAATATCTTTTGAACTAGAGCCAATCATTATTTTAAACAAACCAGGTTCTAATATGAGGTTCATTTTATCATCGTAAAACATTAACATTTCTGGAGTTATAGCAAATTTTAATTTTTTTGTTTCTTCAGGTAAAAGAAATACTCTTTGAAAATCTTTTAATTCAATTATTGGTCTTGCAAAAGATGAAGTTAAATCCTTAATATATAGCTGAACAATTTCTTCTCCTGCATACTTTCCAACATTTTTTATTTCAAATTCTACAATGCTACTTTCGTTAGAACAAATTTTATTTTTTGAGAGCTTAATGTTTTGATATTCAAAATTTGTATAACTTAATCCAAAACCAAAAGGGAAAAGGGGTTTGCCAGTTAAATCGAGGTAATCATAACCTCTACCAGTTGGTTTGTGGTTATAATAAATGGGAACTTGGGCTACTGATAAAGGGAATGTAATTGGTAACTTCCCTGATGGATTTATGTTCCCAAATATTATATCAGCAACCGCATTGCCTCCTTCTTCACCTGGGTACCATGCTTCAATTATTGCATCAACTTTATCGATCCAATTTTTCATTTCAATTGCACTACCGCCAATTAAAACAACGATAGTTGGTTTTTTTAATTCGGATATTTTTAATATCATTTCTTCTTGTTTTCCAGGAAGTGTTAAATGAGCTCTATCTCTGAACTCACCTTCTTCAATTCCACAAACAATTATACTTACATCTGTTTTTCTGGATAATTTAATTGCTTCAGCAATTTTTGAATCGTAGTCAATAACTCCATAATTCCAGATTAATTTTAATTTAGAATATCCAAAATTTTCATAAAACTCAATTTTTATTTTATATTCTTTATTTTTATTAAATTGATATTTTTTAGTTTTAACGCTATAGCTTTGTTTCTTCCAGTTGTCAATAATCAATACATCATTTATATATAATCTATACCCATCATCTCCTTCTAATCCGATTTCAAAAATACCACTTTTAGGTACTTTTAATATGCCACTCCATCTTACAGAAAAAGAATCAATTTCTAATGATGGGTGTGGTGCAAATAGACTCCAATTAAAATCAATATTTTCGTCAATTCTTGTAAATGAAGGTGTGCCGTTTAAATTCGTATTACTAAAATATTCTCCAGTAAGACCATTTTGCATATCAGAAGTAAAAAGATATCTTGAAGGAATGATATTATAATTATTACAAATTCTTCCGCATCCTTCTGAGTACTTAATATCTGTTAGTATACTTGCTTTATTTTTAATTCCTTGTAAAATACTGATAGGGTTATTCCCTGGACCACTATAGCCTCCTAGTCTTGCTTCTATAGCATCTTTTCCAATTACCGCAATTGATTTTATATTTTTACTTAGTGGAAGTATATTGTTGTCATTTTTTAAAAGTACTATAGATTTTTGTGCAGCTTCTAATGCTAACTTTTTATGTTCAATATGTCCATTCCATTTTTCAGCAATATCAGGATTTACATAAGGATTTTCAAATAAACCTAATTTGAATTTTACTCTTAATACTCTTGAGACTGCTTCGTCAATTCTTTTTTGATTAATTAAACCTTCTTTAAAAGCTTTTAAAAATGGCTCATGATGAGAATAATCTGTTTGAAAAATTACATCCAAACCGTTTTCGATAGATACTTTTGCTGATTCTTCCCGGTTTTTTACTGTATGATGAAGATCAAGAATTCCACCAACAGCAGATGCATCACAAATAACAAAGCCATCAAATCCCCATTTCATTTTTAGGGTATCTATCAGTAACCATTTATTTGCACTACAAGGTGAACCATTTATTGAGTTATAAGCTGTCATTATTGATAATGATTTCCCTTCAGTAATACACTTTCTAAATGCTGGAAAATATACCTCATTAAGTAATAGTTCACTAAAATGAATAGGGTAGGAATCCCTTCCACCATCTCCACAATTAACAGCAAAATGTTTAGGAGTGGTAATTACACCTTTTTCTTCAAATGATTTAACATAGGTGACTGCCATTTTCGATGTTAGAACAGGATCTTCTCCGAATGTTTCTTCAACTCTTCCCCAGCGAGGATCGCGAGCAATATTTATAACAGGGGAAAGAACCTGTCTAATACCTCTAGTTTTTGTTTCAATGGCTATTGCATCAGAAACTCTTCTCATCAAATCAAGATCGAAAGTAGCTGCTAAACCAATTGCTTGTGGAAAAGATGTAGAACCAACTCTCATCAAACCATGTAAAGCTTCATCAAATGGAATAATAGGAATTCCTAATCTTGTTTCTTCAATGAAAAATCTCTGTACGTCATTAATTCTTTTCGCAGTCTCTTTTGCAACTTTGTTATCAGAATAGTTCAACATTTGATCATTAGACAGTTTATTCAAGAAATTATCACGAATATCTAAACCAAATATTCCATGAATATATTTTTCTTTTCCATCAGATAAATCACCGGGAATCATAAAAAGTTGCCAGAACTTTTCTTCAATTGTCATTCTTGAAAGTAAATCATTTACTCTTTCTTCAATAGATAACTCAGGATTTTTATATGGAAACATAATTTATTTATACAATTGTTATTAATAGTTTAACATAATTTTTTAAAATGTTATTCAACAGTAATTTCATCCGCGAATATCCATGCTTTACCTCCTGCACCTGGGTGCCACTCAGGACAGGTTTTTACTCCAATTGCTTTTACTTTTATGTATCTATAAGAATCTTTATTAAAACTAATACTAAAAGTTTTAATTGTTGTTTCTCCGCTTTTTTGAGGGTAATCATTATTAACTGATCCAATTTTTATGAAATTTTCTTTATCATTTGAGACATAAAACTCTACTGAAGTTGGGAAAAAAATCCATGATGATACATCTTGTAAGCAATTAATACTAATTTTTGAAAACTCTTCTCTTTTTCCCATATCAATAATAGCTTCAAGGTTAGTTCCTTCAAATCCTTGCCAACCTAAACCGTTTCTCCATTCTACTGTACCAAAATTTCCATTAATTAGGGA
>Ga0116184_10004396_pt1 | contig 11161 bp, 12 predicted proteins | sample AD_JPNNA5_MetaG_FD_89886 | JGI IMG/M metagenome (GOLD analysis project Ga0116184, IMG submission 89886) | Active sludge microbial communities of municipal wastewater-treating anaerobic digesters from Japan - AD_JPNNA5_MetaG | ecosystem: Engineered > Bioreactor > Anaerobic > Digestate | place...
CTGAGGCCGCTTTCCCTGCGCAGCTGAACCATTCTCGAAGCGAAGCTGTCTTCCATCCCACTTGCCTCCCGTTTATACGTATTGTATAATATACGCCTGCGCAAACCGGATGTAAAGACCCGCGGAAAATTTTTTCGGAGGGACCGATGAAAACCTATAAAATCCACTTCATCCGCAACGGCATGACGCGGGAAAACGCCGAAGGGCGGTATATCGGCCGCATGGACGCGCCGCTGAGCGCCGAAGGCGAAGAGGAGATTCTCCGCCTGGCGCGCGAGTTCGACTACCCCGCGGTCCAGGCCGTTTTTTCAAGCCCGCTGAAGCGCTGTCTGGGCACCGCAGGGCTGATTTATCCGGAGCAAACGCCCATCGTTCTAAACGACTTGATTGAGTACAACTTCGGTTCTTTTGAAGGGAAAACTCCCGAGCAGCTGGCCTCGTCGCCGGTTTTCCCCGCCTGGCTGGCGGGAGAGCCCGACGCCGCGCCGCCTTTCGGCGAGAGCCGCGACGCTTTCTCGGCGCGTATCCAGCAGTGTTTCCTCATGCTGGTCAACGGCCTGCTGAAAACCGGGACCGACACGGCCGCCGTCGTCACGCACGGCGGCATCATCGCGGCGCTGCTCGAAGTATTCGGGGTGCCAAAACAGCCCATGAGCAGCTGGCTCTCCCCAAGCGGTTGTGGTTATACTGTGCGTATTACACCATCGGTATGGTTGAAGGTCTTCCAATTCGAGATCGTCGCCGAAATCCCCACCGCGCCCGAAGAAGAGGATTAGCCGCCTTGCCCGCGCTTCGCAGCGCGCCGCGCATATAAAACGGATTGCAAACCGGCGCGGCAACGTGTATATTGATATTCATAACGAGGTGTTATTGTTGAGAATCACTGCGTTTTTGGCTGTATTCGCGCTTTGTATCGGTCTGCTGGCCGGTTGCGGAAAAGAAAATCCTTCCGCCACAAAACCGGAGGCGACCGGCCAAACTTCCGCCACGGCGTCCGCCGGGGAAACCACGACCGGAAAACTGACGGTCGACAAGGACGGCTGGCCGAAAGGCGATGTCGCGGCGCTGATTCCGAAGCCCGGTTCCGGTACCGTCATCAGCGCGGCCCAGCCCAAAGCGGGCGTCATTGTGATATCGCTCAAAGAACTGGCCGGAAAAGACTTAGAGACGTATGTCGGCCAGTTGAAAAAAAAGGGATTTGACCGTAACATAGAAGAGAGCACAGGCGATAACATCCGGAATTTCCTCGCGTACAACGAAAGGGGGGCGAGCGTCGAGTTGGTTTATTCGAGCAAAAACGAGATTGCCGTCATTACCGTCAAATCGGGAAGTTGAATATTTCGTCAAGAAAAGGAGCTGAGACACGATGTTCTGTCAAAAATGCGGCGCAAGCAACGATGACGCCCTGAAGTTCTGCGTCAGTTGCGGCAATCCTCTTGTTCCCGTCCAGACCGAGCCCGGCGAGCCGACGACCGTCCTCAACGAAGCGCAAACCCAGACTCCGCCTCCCGCCGCCGTGCCTCCTTATCAGCCCGCGCAGCCGACTTACGCTCCGCCGCCCGCTTCGGTTCCGCCTTATCAGCCGCCCGTGCAGACGGCCTACGCTCCGCCTGCGCCCCCGCAAAAGAAAAAGGGTCACGCCGGCCTGATTATCGCCATCGTCGCCCTGCTGCTCATCGGAGTGGTCGCGGCCGTACTGCTGATTACGAAACCCTGGGTAAAAGATGAAAATGAAACCACCGCGCCCGGGACTACCGCCTCGCAAACAACACAGCAGGACACTTCGGCGCCTCCGGAAACGACCAACGCCGGGGAAACCACACAGGAAGGCAGCACCAATGAGGAGACGTCCTTCTATTGGGGCGAAGGCACCGAATGGCCGAGCGGCGGTCTGTTTGACAAACTGCCGAAGCCGAATTTCGGCAAGGTCACTTTTACCGGTACGGACGAGGCGGACGGCACTGCCACCGTTATGCTCAGCGAAGTGACAAAGGCCAACTTTGATTCCTATCTCGACGCGCTGCGTTCCGCGGGTTTCACCAAAAATGTCTATTCCGGCAATATGTTCGGCGTGTTCACCTATACGGCCAGCAATCCTTCGGGTGAAGAGGCCAGCGCAAATTTTGTCGAGTCGATGGGCACTCTGACCATTGTTTTGGACACCACGCCCTGACCGCATCGAAACGCGGCGGCTTGCGCGCCTCAGGCGTGTAGGCCGTTGCGTCCTTCGGGCGGCATTGTCACCCAGTTTGAAGACACAAAGGCGGTGAAAACAACGATGAAAAAGCTGTTATCCGGGCTGCTTGCATTCACTGTGCTGGCATCGTTCAGCGGCTGCGCGCTGGCTAACAGAGAACCGGAACAAACAACCACGGCGGAAACCACCACTTCGGCGCCCGCAACCTTCCCTTCCATGCAGCCGCCAACCGAAACGACCACAGCGGTAGAAACAACGGCGCCGGAAAGCACGGGTCCCGCCGCTTCGACGGATACGCTGCCGCCGCTTTCGACGCTTGTTCCGCTGCCCGATTTCGGCATCCGGATAACGTTCAGCGAAACCGGCAACGAGTGGACGGGCAATTATACCGGGGTACGTTTCGCCGACTACGGCGATTACATCTCCCGGCTGAAAAAAGCCGGTTTCGACCGGAACATTTCCTCCGCCAAGGCATTGAACGCTTACACCTTCTCGGCCGACAACGGCGAGGGAATCGAAGTTTCCATCGCTTATGCCCGGCTGCTGGGCACCATGACCGTCACGGCGGAGCGGTAGGAGCCGCCCCGGCAATCGACGGTATAAACCGAAACCCATGGACAGAGAAAGCCGCCTTCGGCGCGATGCCGGAGGCGGCTTTGAATCAGGCGCGCAAGGTTAGCGCTGCGAATCCGGCGCGGCGCAGTTTTTGACCTTGTTTTGAATCAGTTCGACGGCATGTTCGAGTACCGGCCTCAGGACTTCAAGGTTTTCCCGCACCGCCTTGGGGCTGCCGGGCAGGTTGACGATGAGCGTCGAGCCGCGTACGCCCGCGACCGCCCGCGAGAGCATCGCGCGCGGGGTGTATGTGAGGCCTTTGGCGCGCATGGCCTCGGGGATGCCCGGTATTTTGCGTTCGATGACCGCCAGCGTTGCCTCGGGGGTAACGTCGCGCGGCGCGAGCCCGGTGCCGCCGGTGGTGAACACGGCGTCGGCAAGGCCTTCGTCGCAAATCCGCGCGAGTTCCGCCTTAATGGCGTCACGGTCGTCGGGCAGACAGGTATAAACGGCCGTTTCGGCCAAGTCCGCTAATATCTCGCTGATGAGCGGCCCGCTCTCGTCGGTTCGCTGCCCCGCGAAAGCGCTGTCGCTGATACAGATGACGGCAATTTTCATCGGTTCATCCCCCCGGAAAAGTATAGCACAGCGATGCCGTACGGGCAATAAAACAGGCATGCTTAAAGCGGTTTTGATGATTTTATATTCATATCAATTGTGCTACAATATTGCCAACTCCGATTTTTGCGGCCTAAGGCGCTGCTATGGGCGCAAAAACGAAGCCGAAATCTATCATCGGCTTAAGGGTCGTTTGGGAAACGGGACGGCCTTCCGTGTTTGAAAAGGAGTCAAACCCCATGAAGAAAATCCTCTGCACCGCCCTGTGTCTGCTGTTCGCGCTCGGCGCCTTTGCCGGCTGCGCGCAGGATACCGGGGCAACCACCACCGCCGCGGTGACGACAGCCGCGCCGCCCGCCAACCCTGTGCTGCGCTGCTCGACGACGACGTCGGTCAACGACTCCGGGCTGATGGGCTATCTGGAACCGCTGTTTGAGGCGGCGACGGGATACGACCTGCAAATCACCTCCAACGGCAGCGGCGCCGCTATCGAACTCGGCCGGACCGGCGACACCGACGTGCTGCTGGTGCATGCCAAATCCTCCGAAGAGGAGTTCGTTGCCGAAGGGTTCGGCGTCGAACGCATCCCCTTCATGTACAACTTCTTCGTCATCGCCGGGCCCAAGGACGACCCCGCCAAGGTGGCCGGCAGCGCAACGGCGGCGGACGCGCTCAAAAAGATTGCCGAAAGCAAGAGCACCTTTATCTCCCGCGGGGATGACAGCGGTACCCATAAAGCGGAACTGAAGATTTGGGACGCCGCCGGCATCGCCCCCGACGCGGGCAAAGACACCTGGTACATTTCTTCCGGCGCCAAAATGGGCGCGTGCCTGGAGATGGCCAGCCAGAAGCAGGGCTATGTCCTTACCGATAAAGCGACCTATCTGGCCTATCAAGGCGGCCTTGACTTGAATATCGTGCTGGGCGAAAGCGACGATATGAAAAACACCTATTCGCTCATCGCATGCGACCCCGATAAAAACACCGGGCTCAATACCGAAGGCGCGCAGGCCTTTATCGACTGGATGACCAGCGACGCGACGATTGCGCTGATTGCCGAATACGGCAAGACCGAGTACGGCGAGGCGCTGTTCTTCACGGATATGTAACACGACGCGCGGGAAAAACCCTTTGCGGGGCAATCCCGCCGAAATGCCGGAGCGTGTGATGGAACAGTTCAAAGAGGCGATACGGCTCGTTTTTTCGCCCGACAAAGAGTTATGGCAGATTATCGGCGTAACGCTCGTAATGACGTTCGCGAGCACGGCAATTTCGTGCGCGCTGGGCATTTTCCCGGGTATTTTCATCGGCAGCCGCCGTTTCAGGGGCAAAAAACTGCTGATGAAAATCCTCTATACCTTCATGGGCCTTCCGCCCGTGGTGGCGGGGCTCGTCGTGTTTTTACTGCTGTCCAACAGGGGGCCTCTCGGTTCGCTGCACCTGCTGTTCAGCGTGGAGGCGATGGTCATCGCGCAATGCGTGCTCATTGTGCCGATTATTACGGGGCTGACGGCCTCGGCCGTTGCGCTGAAATACCCTGTCATCGCCGAAACGTCGAAAGGCCTGCGGCTGTCGGGGTGGAAACAGCTGCTGCTGCTGCTGAGCGAATGCCGTGGCGCCCTCATCAGCGTCGCGCTGACGGGTTTCGGCAGGGCTATCTCGGAGGTCGGCGCGGTCAACCTCGTCGGCGGCAACATCCGCTTCAAAACGAGGGTCATGACCACCTCCATCATGTTTGAGACGGGCATGGGCAACTTTGAACTGGCCATCGCGCTGGGGATATTGCTGCTGACCATCGCTTTTGCCGTCAACTTCATCGCCTCGACCTTCCGGAGGGAAACCGATGATTACGCTTGAATCGGTCGCCAAAACAGCCGGCGGCAGACAGATTCTGAACATCGCGCTTCTGCACATCGACCGCGGCGAGCGCGTCGCCCTTATCGGCCCCAACGGTTCGGGCAAATCGACACTGCTGCGCGTCATCGCCGGTATTGTGCCGCCCGACGCCGGCTGTGTGATTTTTGAACCTCCCGGTACGCAGGCGTACCTGATGCCGCAGGTGAGTTTCGGTTTTGCGCGAAGCGTGCTCAAAAACCTTGAAATCGGCCTGCCGGCTTCTATGAAATCGGCCGAAAAACGGGCTGCCGCCGAGAAAACGGCGGATATGCTCGCTTTGCGGCCACTGCTGAAAAAACACGGCAACAAACTTTCGGGCGGCGAAACGCAGCGTTTGGCGCTTGGCAGGCTGCTGACCGCCCCGAAATCCCTGCTGCTGCTCGACGAGCCGACGGGTTCCGCCGATTTTGAAAGCACACGGCTCATTGAGGACGTGCTGCTCGCAGCCTGCGAAAAGAACGGCACGACACTCCTTTTCGCCACGCACGACGCCCGGCAGGCGGAGCGCCTGGCCGGGCGCATCATTCTGCTGGAAAACGGGCGCGTCGCAAAAGATACTCCCGCCGCGGCGTTTGCCGAAACGGCCGGCAGCGGCTGGGGGAAGCGGCTGACCCATGAACAGCATCCGCAAACGCCCGACGGCCTGCCCGAAATATGAGACACCCTATTTTTTCTCCGGAGGCATACGATGAAAAAAACGACCCTCAAAATGACATTGTCCGGCCTGTTCCTCGCGCTGTGCATGCTGCTGCCGCTGCTGACGATGCAAAACCAGCAACTGGGAAGCGCTTTGTCGCTGATGCACATCCCCGTGCTGCTGTGCGGGTTTGTGTGCGGGTGGCCGTACGGCCTGGCGGTCGGCTTTGTCGCGCCGCTGCTGAGGTTCCTTCTTTTCGGTATGCCGCCCATTTTCCCGGTCGGGACGGCCATGGCTTTTGAACTGGCCGCCTACGGCGTTTTCGCGGGCTTGCTGTATCAATACCTGCCGAAAAAAATCCCTTACATCTACGCAACGCTCATCCTCGCGATGCTCGGCGGCCGCGCGGTATGGGGCGCGGCGATGGCCGTGCTGTCGCTGGCCTCCGCCAAGGTCGACTTCACATTCGCCGCCTTCCTCGCCGGCGCGTTTGTCAAGGCGATGCCGGGTATCATCCTGCACATCGTCCTGGTCCCGCTTGTTGTCATCGCGCTGCGCAAGGCGCGGCTGATGGCCAATGAATAGCATGTTGCGCTGCTTCTCACGCCGTTTTCAACCCGATACCAACGGCTGAACGGCCGGGCGTTTTGGCTTGCCATCCCCCGGGGCTTGCGTTACACTGTTGACAGAAGAAAAATAAAACCGAAGGCGAAACGATGTTAAATTCGCTCATCCTGATTTTTAAACAGACTGTGAGGCGGTTGGCTTTGATCGGTCTTATGTTATCCACCCTGCCGGGCGCTTTTACTTACCGCCACCCGTTCACCGACAAAATCGCCGACACGGCAGGGCTGGCGGCCGCCGGGGGCAAAAGCGGCGGCCTGGTCGTCAACGTCGACATCAACTCCACCAACACGCCGTTCCTCAACGCTTGCGCCGCCGACGGTGTCGAGCCCTTTGACGACCTGTACGCCTATGTCGACCAGTACGACAACACGCAGGTCACCGACCTGGCTTTTAACGTGTTCTGCCAATATTCGGCGACGCCCTCCGATGTCTGGACGGATTCCGTGGCTAAATACCTGCAGACGTCGGAAAACGGGACGCCGGTCGATTACCGGCCGCTGTACGAGGGTATCTACCGCTTTTATCAAAACGGCATCGACCCGTATGCCGTATGGTTTGAGCGCTGCAGAACCGACGGCATCCATCCCTGGCTTTCGATACGGATGAACGACTGCCACGAGCCCGACGAGGCGGCCGGTTTCCTGAGAAGCGACTTTTTTTATGAGGCGCGGGAAAAGGGCTGGATGATCGGCAGCGATTACGGCTACTACCGCAACTGCTTCGATTACGCCGTGCCCGAGGTGCGGCAGAAGATGCTCGATTACACAGCTGAACAGCTGGCGCGCTACGACGTGTACGGCATCGAACTCGACTTCATGCGGGAAATCACCTGTTTCGATACACGCAAAAATCCGGACTGCGCGGCCATCATGAACGCCTTTATGCGCGACATGAAAGCGGTGGCCGACGCCGCCGGGGCAACGCGGGGGCATGCCATTAAAATCATGGTACGGCTGCCGCGGGATATAGAGCAGAGCCTGGCCTACGGCTTCGACGCGGCGACATGGGCGCGCGAAGGGCTCGCCGATATTCTCGTCGTCACGCCGCGGTGGGCGTCGTGCGACAGCGCGATGCCCATCGCCGACTGGACAGCAAAATGCCCCGGCGCAGAAGTGTACGCCGGCATCGAGACGCTGGTGCTGCGTCAGGGCGGCGACGCGCAGGCCACGGCGGAGGTCGTCAGGGGTTTCGCCGCGCAGTACCTCACGGCCGGCGCCGATAAAATATACCTCTATAACTACTATCAGAACCCGCGCAGCCCCGAGGGCAGGAGCGCGGAAATCTACGCCACCTGCGGGCAACTTGACACGGCGCTGAACGCGACGAGGCGGCATATCGTCACCTATCAGGACATCGCGCCCGAGGGCTATGAAAAATATCAGCCGCTGCCGCTAAAAGTGACCGCGTATAACACTGTCGGCCTGAATGTTGAAACCGGTTATATTCCCGAAGGCGCGCGCGTTCACCTCATCATCGGCACATCAACGCCGCAACTCATCGGAAAACTCAAGGCGGCCGCCAACGCGGCAGCCTGCGCTTTCGCAGGCGAAACCACGCTGCGCGGTTCGCCTGCGCTCAACAATTATGCCGGCGGCGCCGCTTTGTTCCGGTATGAGATGCCCGGAGAATACGCAACCAACCTGCAGAAACTGCTGTTCGAAAACACCGGCATCCGGACGGTCGAAATCACCTATGCCGAAATCGTCGTCGAGATATGACTCCCGCCTTTACGGCAACGGAAAAGAGGGCATTTATGCTTGAGGTCGCCTCCCCGCGCGACGTGCTCAAAGAGTGCGAAATACGCTTCGGCAAACTTGATGCCGGCGATGAAACGGTGTCGATATTCGACGCCGGCGGCCGCGTTTTGTTCGAGGACGTCGCAGCGCGGGAAAATATTCCGGGCTTTGACCGTTCGACGGTTGACGGTTTCGCCGTCCGCGCGGCCGATACCTTTGGCTGCAGCACCGCCATCCCCGCGCAGCTGCGCTTTTGCGGGGGCGTTGCCATGGGCGAAGGTTCCCCCGTCGCGGTCGGGGTCGGCGAATGCGCCGCGGTACCCACGGGCGGAATGCTGCCCGAAGGCGCCGACGCCGTCGTAATGGTCGAAGATACGGAGGATTACGGCGACGGCTGCCGCTACATCCTTAAGCCCGTCAGCCCCGGGGCAAATCTGGTGCGCAAAGGCGAGGAGGCGGCGCAGGGCAAAACGGTGATACGGGCGGGCACCGCGCTGCTGGCCTGCCACGTCGGGGCGCTCGCGGCGCTCGGGGTATCGCTGGTGCGCGTATGGGCGAAGCCGGTTGCCGGGATTATTTCCACAGGCGATGAAATCGTGCCCGTCGACGCCCCCCTTTCCGGCGCGAAGGTCCGGGATGTCAACACGCATATGCTCTACCGCCTGGCGGAGGCCGCCGGAGCGAAACCGCTGCCGCTGGGCATCTGTCCGGACGGTTTTGAAACGCTGACGGCGGCGGTGGAGGCCGCTTTGCCGAAGTGCGGTATCCTGCTGATATCCGGGGGTTCTTCGGCGGGCGAAATGGACGTGACCGCCAAGGTCATCGCCGGCCTGGGCGAGGTCTATGTCCACGGCATCGCCGCGAAACCCGGCAAGCCGACGGTTATCGGCGAAATCGCGGGCAAGCCCGTGTTCGGCCTGCCCGGCCACCCCGTTTCGGCCTACTTCTCGTTTCTCAACTTCGCCATGCCGGTTATCGCCTCCATGGCGAAAATCCCCGCGAAGGCGCGCACGACACCCTGTGTGCTGGGCGCCGATATTCCCTCGAACCACGGCAGGGAGGAATATATCCCCGTGCGGCTTTCCCCGCCGGCGCAAAACGGAAGCCTGCCCGAAGCGATGCCCGTGCGGCTGAAATCGGGGCTCATCGCCCTGCTGGGCGAAGCGGACGGCTACATCGTCGCAGGCCGGGACAGCGAGGGGCTGTTCAAGGGCGAGCGGGCGGAGGTGCATCCGCTGCTGTAACGAGGACGTACCTGCAGCAGGCGAAGGCAAAACGGCGGCGTTCATGATATTTAAAAGCGCCTGTTTTCGGATTTCCGGCCCGAAAGCAGATGCTTCTGTTTTGGGCGGCCTCATACTACGAATAAGCGTCCGCCAATTCCAAAAACGCCCGTACGCGGCTGTCGGGCGTGGTGTCGGTGATATCTGCCATGACGATGTCGCAGGGGGCCAGTTCCTCGGCGATCTTTTGAATATCCGCTTTTATTTCATCCAGGCTCTTCTGCTCGAGTTCAACCGGGGGGTAGAGCACCGCGCGGCGCGCGTCCGGAAACACTTCTTTGACGCGTTTCATGTCGCTGACCATGCCCATATCGATATAGCCCATTTTGTCGATGGAGCGCAGCACATCGATATACGGCGTGATGTTCCAGTTGCAGGTGTGCACACCGAAGCGCTCGTACTCCCCCGAGAGCATCAAATCATGCGGCAGGACAAACTCACGGTAGGTATCGGCGGAAACCATGTTCATCACGCAGTTGCTCATGCTCAGCAGATTGACGGCGAAACCCGACGCGCGTTGCCTGGCCTGCACGAGTTTGGAAACCTTCGCAATCGTGTCGGCGATGTGGGCGAAAAGATGACGGACGAACGCCGGGTCGTCGTACATATCCATAAAAATATCGGGGCCGCGCAGTTTGAGGGCGATGTTCAGGATGCCCTGGTAGTTGAGATAGCCGTGGATGGACCCGTAGTTTTGCTCGATGGTGTCCATCTGCTCAAAAAGCTGAACCATCACCTGCGTTTGCATGACGTCGAGCGGCTCGAGCCGGGCGAGGTGTTCTTTGGTTAGAGGCGCTTTGCTTGCGGCGTCGGGCCAGCCGTCGGCGAAATACCGTGTGCCCATGCCGTACACCATCGGAATCAGCCGGATGCCGTGCACGCCGGACACCGTGGCGCAGGAGGGTTCGACGCCTTTTTCGTTCATTACGGGCTTGAAATACGGCACGGTCGGAAACGCCTCGTGCAGGAGCGTTTTCATCGCAAGCAGCGTTTTGTATCGGTAAACCGGGTCGGTGTGCCAGCGTTCGGAAAAGTCGATGCCCAGGCGCCGGCTGAACCACCGCGGCACAAAGCCCAGCGATACGCGCAGAAAGGGCTCATCCCCCGTACACGGCTCGCGGGTCGCGGGCGCGCTTAAAGGGATATGGTTGCGCAGTTTGATGTCCGGCATATCCGCACCTTCAGACAAGCACGATTTCGTCCCCGGCCTTGATAAAGCCGCCTTTGAGCACCTTGGCAAAAATGCCTTCCCTGGGCATCACACACTGGCCGACGAGCTTGGATATCTTGCAGCCGGCATGGCATTCTTTGCCGATTTGGGTGACCTCCAGCTCGGCCTCGCCGATTTTCAGCACGGCGCCGACGGGCAGGGAATGCAGTTCGATGCCGACGGTGGTGATGTTCTCGGCAAAAGATCCCTCGCAAATGCCTTTGACGCGGTCGGGATCCTTCGCCTGCGCTTTCGCCCTCTCGACGCTCTCGGAGGCGAGCAGGCTGACCTGCCGGTGCCATTTGCCGCCGTGCGCGTCGCCGCGCAAGCCGAAGTCCTCCACCAGTTCGGCTGACTCGACCGTCTTTTTTACGGTGCCTTTTTTTTCGCTGATGTTGACAG
>Ga0116184_10004401_pt1 | contig 11155 bp, 7 predicted proteins | sample AD_JPNNA5_MetaG_FD_89886 | JGI IMG/M metagenome (GOLD analysis project Ga0116184, IMG submission 89886) | Active sludge microbial communities of municipal wastewater-treating anaerobic digesters from Japan - AD_JPNNA5_MetaG | ecosystem: Engineered > Bioreactor > Anaerobic > Digestate | place...
CGGGTAAGGCGCCAGGATGAAGCGTACGACCTCGGCCCCGACGGTGGCCACCGCCGTGCATGAAACGGGGACCAGGAGGCTGCGGGCGAAGAGGCTGTGGCTCGCACTGCCGGCGGCGTAACCGACGAGTACTCGCGAGGCCACGAAGGCGCCTCCCCCCGGCCCCGCGGTATGCGCCACCTCGAGCATCCCACACAGGAAGCCCGCGACCGCGCCGTCTTCCTGACCCAGCAGAAGCCCAATGGATGTGATGATGACGAGGTCAAGATGGGGGCGGGCGCCCAGAACCGGGAAGGCCGCCCCCAGGCCCGGTTCCCACGCACACAAGGCGATGGCGTACAGCCCCAGCGCGATCCGCAGGAGCACCTCAATCGCCTCCCGCGCCGAGCCGGATCACCCAGACCGAACTGAGCGAGAGGGCGTCCGTGAGGGGCCGCACCGTGGCTCGAGCTCGAGGCCGCCGCGTGCCCGTCGCCGGGTCCAGCACCGCGATCTGGTGATAGGTGTCGACCCGGCCGAGTAGCAGGCCTCCGGGGATCGAGGCGCCCAGGCCCGCGGTGCAGACAAGGTCGCCCTCGCGCAGGTCCGAGGAGAGTGGCAGATCGCGCAGTTGGAGCAGTCCTCGCGAGGTCCCCGTGGCCATCCCCAGACTCTCCTGGGACCGGGCACAGCGGGCGGGCAGCCGCGCGTAGCGATCGGTGACCAGCCGAACGACGCAGGTTCCCCAGTACACGCGGGCGATGACACCGACCAGATCCGGACCCGAGACCACCACATCGCCAGCGCGCACCCCGCTGCCCGAGCCCACGTTGAGGATCAGCGCATCTGCCCACTGGTCAGGGCCGCGCCCGATCACCAGGGCTCGCGTGGCGGTGGACGTGAGTTCCCGAAGGCGAGTCGCCTGGATCTCGAGGCCGAGAAGCGGCACCGGTGCGATGTCTGACTGCCGCAAGAGGGCGTTCTGGCGACGCAGCAGGTCCGTCTGTGCCGCGAGACGATCGTTCTGGAGCGATAGCCTACGGGCACTGACTACGCTCGTGACCGCGTCGGAGACGCGGCGCGCAGACCGCGCTGCCGCCTCTTGTCCGACCCAGTCCTGGGCCACGGCACCGGCCCGCTCCCACACGGTCAGCGCCGGTGAGACGTCGCCAGTCCGATGGTTCCAACCTGCTCCTGCCGACCCAACCAGCAACAGCGCGAGTATCGTCCGGCGCCGTCGCTCAGGATCACGCCGGAAGATCATGCGCGACCGTTCCCCTTCCGCACGCGCCACGCACTGGACGGCGAACGATCAGCACTTCGCGCAGCTTCTGCCACTCGACCAGAGGTCGAACCAGGGCCTGCTCGGGCACCCCTGGCCGCCGGGCCTGCTCCGCGAGCACCACGCCGACCCGAAGGCCCGGCGGGTAGATCTCGCCGATCCCCGACGTCAGCACGGGATCGCCGGCACGTAACGACGCGCCACTGCTCAGGTACCCGAGCACCAGCGGGCCGTTGGGCCGACTGCCGGTTACAATGGCATGGAGCTCCTGGGAGCGGGGTAAGCCCCCTTCTCCGTTACCGCCCGTGTCGGGAGAGGCATTCGCGGCGCCGACGGGCTCGTGGGCGGCAACCACCACGGGTACGCCCACACTCGGATCCGTCAGCAGGGCCGCGGTGCACGTGGTCTCATTCACAGTCACCACACGGCCCACCAGGCCCTCGGGAGCCACCACCACGTCACGATGCCCCACGCCGCTCTGGGATCCGCGACCCAGTGTCACACGAGAAGTCGCCGGATCGTTCACGACAACCTGTGCCGCCACGAAGGACAGCCCGCGACGCCTCAAGCCCGCCCCCAGCTCCTGGAGCCGCCGAAAGCGCACTCCCTCGCGGAGGAGTTCCTGCTCGAGGAACTGCTCGGCTCGAAGGCCTGCCACCTGGGCAATCAGCGAGCGCTGCCGCGTGACCAGGTTAGCCGCAGGGGCACCCATGGGTGACGAAGGCCGACTCACCAGCAGTCCCACTGCCGTGACCGCCAGAGCCAGCAGCAGAGCGGTGGCGCCCCGCCGCAGGCGCGACGGACGGGACGGGGCTCCGATCCCCAGAGGTATCCGGCTACTCATGGATCTGGCCGCAGTCTATCCATCGGCGCGCTGGGCCCCCTGCCGGAGGTTGAGCGAGCTGCCGCCCGAAGTCTCCTCCGGGTTTCCGGGCCCGAAGGCCGCGATATAGTAGTAGTCAATGGCGGACACCACGTACCCGTCCGCGATGGCCGGGGATGCGGTCACCGCGTAGCTCGTCATCGCCGACCAGAGGCACTCACCGGTCCGCCGATCCACCAGGTAGAGCCCGCCGTCGCGAGAGCCCACCACGAGAATCGTGTCGGCGATGGCCGGCGACGACTGGATCCCGTCGCCTGTTCGGAACTCGAATACCACGCTGCCCCCGGCAAGATCGAGACCGCGCAGCACGCCATCGCCGCCCCCCACATACGCGACACCGTCGGCGATGGCGGGAGAGGACCGGACCGGTCCTCCGGCGTCGCACACCCATCGCGGCTCACCCGTCCGGGCATCCACGCAGTGCACGGTGGCCGCGTCCGACCCGAAGACCACACAGCCATCGGCGTATGCCGGCGAGGAGTGCAGCTCACCCTCTGTCGAGACCGCGAAGACCACCTCACCGGTCTTGGGATCGAGCGCGTAAAGCCGGCCGTCCCACGAGGGCGCATAGACATAATCGGCCACGGCGGCACTCGCCAGAATCTCACCACCCGTTGGAGTCGCCCAGAGACGCTCGCCCGTCTCCAGGTCCACGGAGTGCAGCTGGCGGTCCCACGATCCGACGTACACCCGGCCGTCGCAGATGGTCGGCGACGCCCGGATCTCGCCACCGGCCCGGTACGTCCACACCGGCATGCCGGTGCGCGCCTCGTGGCAGTACAGCCCGCCATCGTTGGCGCCGAAGACCACCTTGCCATCAGCGACCGCCGGTGTGGACTCGATCCGGGCCCCAACATCCACCTGCCACTCCACGGAACCATTGCGCAGATGCAGCGCACGGAACCGTCCATCCCTGGACCCTGAATACACCAGTCCCGCGTCGACCGCGGCCGAGCTCACCACCTGACCGTCAGTGCGCACCGACCATCGCAAAGTCAGGTGGGTGCTGAGCGTCTCCGGCGTCCACGCCGCATGGTCGGGGCCCTTGCGGAACATGGCCCAGCGGTACCGGCCCTCCCGCAGCTCATTCTCCAGCGTGCCGACCGCTCGCAACAGGCGGGAGACGGCCTCATGATCACTGACGTCGGGGAAGTCCGCGCGAAGGCGATCCAGCTGCTCCCGGGCTTCGGCCAGGCGCTTCTGGTCGTAGTACACGCGACCCAGGGCATAGCGCAGATGCGGCACGCGCCCCCGCGTCTCGGCGGCATCGGCGAGCTGCTTGAGCGACGCTTCTCCCGCAACCAGCCCCGCGAGAGCCTCCGCTCGGAGCCAGTTGGCCTCATCATCGGCCCGCCGCCGGTGTGACGCGACCAAGGCATCGGTCACCGCCTGTTGGCCTCGGGCCATGGCGCGGAACCCCGTGGTGCGGAGCCCCTCCACGGCCGCCGATCGCAGAGCCGCCAACGGCTCCCCCCGTGCCAGCACGTCGACCAGGCCGCGGATGGCGACCTCGTTGCCGATCTGGCCGAGGGCGTACGCGGCGCGCGTGCGGATGTGGGTGTCGCTCGATGACATGGCCTCCACGAGCTCGCCCGCGCGCTTCTCCAGGGCACCCGCGATCACCGCGGCCTCGTCGGCCGAAGCCTGGGGCAACGCATCCAGGAGCGCGTCGAGTGCTTCGGGTGTGTTCAGCGCCTCCAGCCGCTCGACCGCGTACCGACGGACCTTGGCTCGTCCCGACGACAGGATGCGACGTAGGAATCGGACCTCTCGGTGACGCAGCTCCTTGGACCTTGGGAGCCAGTAGTCGGTCTCAAAGTCCTGTTCCGCCGCGCTGAGCAGGATCAGCTCGAGCTCCTCGGGTGTGGTGCGCAACGTCATCCGATGCTCGTGCAGTGCCTTCAGGGACTCGCGGCGCATGAGCACCTCGAACTCGCGCCAGTCGTTGAGCTCTCGCGCCATCAGGTCCTGGGCGTCCTTGGCCTCCAGCTCTTCGTCGGTCATCCACCCATGGATCTCGTCGGCCAGATACTCATGCACCAGCTCATACTGCCGCTCGTGCTCGTCGCCGAGGCGGCGCACGAGCCGGTAGTCCGTGAGCTGCCACAGAATCCGTTCCACGCGGTCGCGGTCGATGTTGAGGTCCGAGCAGATCTTCTTGATGGGCAGCGGGGCCTTCATCTGCATCGACCGCACGAGCTCCTTGAGCACAGTGCGGGCCGCGTCCCGCTCGCGCCAAGCGAACTGCTGGATGACATAGTTGAGATGATCCTTGAGGATGCCCTCAGCCTGACCCAGTGTCTCGTAGTCCTTGAGCTTGACTCCGCGCCGCCGCGGGCCCAGCTGCTCGACCAACCGGTAGCACACGATCTGGAGCTGGGCCGGGCCGATGCCCTCGTCGGTGTGAAGGTCCTCGAGGATCCGCTCGATCAGCGCTTCCTCGAACTTCAGCTCGAACTTCGCCGCCGGCTTCACAATCGCTTGCCGCGCCTGAGACGGGGCGAAGCGGCGCAAGCGGTACACGGCATGCAGGATATGCGGAATGCTCTCAGTCAGCTCGTACAGCTCGCCGAAGAAGTCCTCGCGGATGCTGATCACCCAGCGCGTGTCCAGATCCTCGCACGCGAGACACCCGGCCAGCTCCTGGACGAAACTCTCTCGCACCCGCTCGCCCAGTCGGGCAAAGAACTCCTCGAACTGGTCGAGGAAGATCACGATCTGACGTCCGGTTGCCTCGCGAACCGCGCGGATCGCCTCGGCCAGCGGTATCTTCGGCTCTCCCAGGAGTCCCTCAGGCACCGCGGGATGTTTCTGCAGCTCGTCGGTGATGCGGGTCGCCGGTTCGTCGAGCACCCGGGTGGTGATGGCGAGGGCGCCCTCTTCCTCGAGTGGAGGCACCAGACCCGCGTGGATCAGCGAGGTCTTGCCCGTCCCTGAGCGGCCGAACAGAACACTCACACGATGAGCATCGATCAGGTCGCGCATCCGGCGGGTGTCGTCATCGCGGCCGAAGAAGATGCTCGCGTCCTTGGCCTCATAGTGATCGAGGAACTTGAAGGGTCCCTCGGGCTCCATCTTCAAATCGGTCCGGCGCACATCCAGGTGGCGGTCCGAACCCCGCCGCACCCGCCGGTCGTACAGCTCGGCGAAGAACCCGTCGAATGTGCCCTGCTCCCGGCTGATGACATGCCGCTCGCTCCGGCGGCTTCGCAGCAGCTCCACGACTTCGGGCTGGAACGCATGGTGCTGAAGCTGGTCGGGCTGCTCGATCCGCAGGTTGTCGTAGGCATCACGGTCGCTCATGGGGTACTGCGGGTTGATCCACCACAGCGCGTCGCCCTCGCGCGCAATGATCGGCATCAGGGCACGATCCCGCGCACAGTACGACACGACCAATGTGCATTGCTTCGAAAGCTCATGCACGATGTGGCTGGCCCGGCGCAGGTACGAGCTCACCTGCCGGGGCGTCAGTGCCGGCCCATCTTTGGCGCTCCCGGGGAGTTTGACCACGGTTAGCCGCTGTGACTCCATCAGCGCGCCCGTGATCTCCCGGCGCGTCGCCTTCCCGACCACCACCAGGTTGTACTGCTCCACCGGAAGAAGGTGCTCCTGTGCCAGCGCGCGCTCGAGCAGGTCATCGAAGCACATGGTGAAGATGGTGCTGAAGTAACGCTCCTTGGTCAGGCGAGCCAGACGGAGGTGCCCCTCGCCGACCTGCAGATCCTCCACCAGGGGCAACACAAGCTCCGACAGAGCCGCCGGCGAGAGGTGGGCCGCGTCCACGGCGTCGTAGGCCGCCTCCTGCCTCTCGGGCATTGCCTCCGGAAGCCTGATTCCCTGGCTTTCGGCATACCGTATGCACGCCTCTACCGCGATGTCCTCGTTCGTCTTCCGATGCGGCTTGAGCGCCATGCCGCTTCCCACGAACAAGACCACGCGGTTCATCGCACCACGGTTGCGCTTGAGTAGCTCTGAGAGCTCCTGCATCATCCCGTGCCGCCCCAGCCGGATCTTGCCCGGCCCGTGCGGCCAATCCCCCTCATGCTCGACTCCGGCAGCGAGCGGGTCCCGCGCCTCACCGGCCCGGCGCTCGTGTGGCGTCCCGGGCTCGGACGCCCACGAGCTCCAATCTTGCCAGCAACACCGGCGCCGGATGGCCGCCGGCGATCTTCTCGACCGCCACCCCTGTCGAGTCCACGATCCACGTCAGCGGTACCTGGTCCGCCATGAACGAGGCGGTGACGTCCAGAACTCGCGGCGATCGGCCCGAGACCAGTGGTAGGGTCCATCCGCCCCGCTTCGCCCAAGCTCTCAGAGCGTTCTCGTCCTGATCGACGGGCGCCACCACCAGGATCAGCAGATCGGTCTCGGCCACACGGTCTCGGATCTCCTGCAGGGCGTCCATCAGCGCCTCGGACGCCTTGTTGCCCGACTCGACGAACGTGAGCACCAGGGCGCGCCCCAAGGTGGAGTCCGCCGAGTACTCCTGCCCGTCCATCGTGCGCAGCCGCCACTCAGGCGACACGGCTTTCGGCGTCGCCAGCGTGGTGCGCGATGCACCCGGATCCAAGAGCATCCTGCCGGCGTCCGGCTTACCCATGGCCTGACGAGTGACCACGCTCACGGCTTGGATGGTGTCGCCCTCCTCGATTGCGTCCACCACCGCCAGCCCCTTCACCACTCTCCCCACATAGGACATGGGGATCCCGCCCTGGGACTGCTCCCCGTCCTCCAAGAGCACGTCCCGCGCCCGGAGAATCCGGAAGCCCACCGCCTCTGCGAGCTCCGGGGATGACGCATCGCGATCCAGGAACACGTAGCCCCGGAGCGCCCGCTGTGGGGATCGCTCAGCAACGATCCTCCAGTCAGGGTCCTTCAGCTTCGCCCCCTCGGGCTTCGCGCCGGCGTGTACCGACCGGCCGCGCACCGCCCGGTCGAACATGCGGCCCGCCAGATAGCCCTCGCGCGCCAAGCGAACGAAATGCGAAGCGCCCACCGGACACTCGCGCGCGTCCACCTCGATGTACAAGTCGCCTCGCGACGTCCTCAGGAGCAGGAGTTGATCCGCCGCAAGCTCCTGGCCGTCAAACGGCTCGGTGACGGTTCCCGGGGGCAGCGCCGCGGTGCCCTCTCCTGTGTGCGCCGACGCCGGTGCGCCATGCTCCTGCTCGTGAGTGGCCCCGCCCGACCCCGACCGCGCACATCCGACCCACCAGCTCGTGCCCAGCAGAAGAGAGAACGCGATGAGCGCCCGGCGACCCCGCGGTGGACCCGACCCGACGCTGGGCAATGGTCGCCACGTCCATGAAGTCACTCCCATGCTCGCACCACTCCGCGATGAGTCGGCAGCCAAGGGATTCGGGGGCTCCCAGGGCCGCCTATGAGCTGAACCGGAACGTGATGATGTCCCCATCGTGAACGACGTGGTCACGGCCCTCGAGGCGAACCACGCCCCGGGCCCGGCATTCGGCGAGCGAACCCACCTCGGCGAGCACGTCGAAAGGGATCACCTCCGCCCGGATGAAACCCGCCTTCATGTCCGAGTGAACAGCTCCCGCCGCATCGAGCGCTACCGTGCCCGACCGCACAGGCCACGCTCTCGCCTCACCGTGCGCTATGGTGTAGAACGTGACCGCGTCGAGCGCCTCGTACACCGAGGAGATGCAGCGCTCCCGGGCCGAGGACCGTATGCCGTACTCGGACAGAAAGCCGAGCTGCTCCTCGGGCGGCAGCTCGGCGATCTCCAGCTCGAGCCGTCCTGCAACCACCGTGTGCGGATACCTCTGTAGCCGGCAGACGTCGGCCAGCGCTCCGTCGGTGCCCGCGTCGTCATCACGGACGTTCTCCAGCACGGCGACCGGCTTGGCCGACAGGAACTGGAACCCTCGGAGCTCTACCCGGTCACGCTCCGCGGGGAGCGCCTTCGCCAGCCCGACGCCTGCCTCCAGGGGTGCCCGGACGTGCTCGAGGAGTGCCCGCTCCCGTTCCCCTTCCTTCTTGCCTCGCTGGATGTCCCGCAGGACACGTTCCAGCCGGCGCTCGACCTTGGCCAGGTCTGCCAGGGCCAGGCTCAGCAACACGTCCTCCAGCTGAGCCACCGCGCCAGGACCATCTACCGCGAAGGCACCGATCACCACGCAGAACGCATCGGCGTCCTCGACATGACGGGCGACGTCCTCCGCCCCCAGGCCGCTGGCGCCCCGGGACGGCCGCGCGCCCAACACATCCACCAGGGCCACCTCGGCCTGAACCTTGCGTTTGCTCTCGGTGATCTCGGCGAGACGCTCCAGACGGGGATCCGGTACCTTCAGCACACCCACGTTGGGCTCGGTCCTCCCGTGGGTCGAGCCGTCCAGGTCCTTCTTCAGACCCGTCAGAAGGTTGAAGATAGTTGTCTTCCCACTACCCGGTAGACCCACCAGCCCTATGCGCACGGCACATCCGCCGCCCAGCGGCCCTGGTCCTCTCCGCGAATCCACCCCGCCCAAGCGGGTGCGGATCCCCTCGAAGTTCGCCGGAAGTATACCCCATCCCCTATCGCCTCCCGGAAAAGCGCCCGGGAAGCGACAGGGCCGCCTACCGATGCGCAGGTTCCCCCGGAGTGGCGGGCGGCGCCGTCCATTCGCGGTGACCACCCGGCCCACGCTCGAGAGCGAGATGACCCTGGGGGGCGGCGGCACTCGGCTCCGACCCGGCACTGCAAAATGGGACGGAATCCGCGGGCATCGCCGCCGTCTTGTAGGTGCGCCGCGCGAAGCGGCATATCGAGAATGTGGGAGGGATCGACCATGACACTCCGAGGATGGACGTTCGGGTTCATCGCGATCGTGTTCGCACTCGGCGCCACGGGTGCCTACGCACAGGTTGACAAGGAGAAGGCCGACGAGGCCGTCAAGTTCTGGGTGGAGCAGTCGAAGCTCCAGCAGAAGGTCCAGGAGCTTCGTGCGGAGCTGTGGGGCCTTCAAGCGGCCGGGGCCGACGCGGAGAAGGTGCAGAGCAAGCAAGAGGCGCTCACGAAGGCCGTGGACGAGGTTCGTGAGCACGCCGCCCAGCGACCCGCAGCCATCGGGGCGTGTCCCTACGGTGGCCCAGGGATCGGTGCGGGCTTCGGCCGAGGAGCGGGCTTCGGGCGTGGCCGAGGCGGCTGGCAGGCTCGGGTCGAGTCGGTTCAGGACCCCGAGCTCAAGCAGCAGATCACCGACCTTCACAACCAGATCCGCGCGAAGCAGCAGGAGCTGCGCCTGCTGACGGCCCAGGGCAAGGACACGGCCGCGGTGGCCGCCGAGCTCAAGGCGCTGCGTGAGAAGCTCCAGGCGGCCAACGACAAGGCCGGTCTGTGCATCGGCGTCGGGCCGCGGGCCTACGGCATGGATGGTGCGGGCGGCCCGGGCCGCGGCTGGGGTCGCGGTGCTGGCCGCGCCGGAGGACGCGGTGGCTTCGGGCGCGGCGGCGGGTATGGCATGGGGTTCGGAGCGGGCCTGGGCTACGGTCCGGGTGCCGGGTATGGCCCCTACTGCCCCTGGGGCGCGGCGAACTAGCCGCATCGGATGACCCGTCAACGTTAGCAGCGATCACGGCGACGCAGAGCCCTCGCGAGCCCCAAGCTCGCGGGGGCTCCGTCTGTGCGACGCGGCGTGAGTGCCGCCCCGGTCTCCCCCCATATCAAACTGACAGTTACACATGGAGGACCCGGAAGCTCTACGTTCAGGTCTGGTTGTGTATGAGGGCTTCCGGGTGGCACCACCAGGCTGAGCGCGGCAGCAAGGCCCTCTCCCGTCTGCGCAAGTGGCTAGTCGCCCTCGGTGAAGAGCTCAATATAGCTAGCATAGCGGAACCGGCGGTTCCGGCTGCGGCCGGTGCACTCCTGCAGGATCCCGAGTTGCTGCAGCCGCGCGACAAGCTGGTTGGCGCCCTGGTAAGAGATGTTGAGTACCTCACGGAGTTCGCCAACGGACACGATTGGGTGGTCGAAGAGGTACTCCAGCACGCGGTGCCCGCCGGCCGCACCGCGCCCAAGGCTTCGGGTGATGGCGCTTCTGTGCTCCTCGCGGAGGCCCAAAACGCGCCGTGCCGTGCCGGCAGACTGCTGACTCACCTCCGCGACTCCGCGGAGGAAGAACTCGAGCCATGCTTCCCAATCCCCCGCATCGCGGATTGCCTGCAGCCGATCGTAGTACTCCTGGCGGTGGCGCCGGAAGAAGTGCGATAGGTAGAGCACTGGTCTGGCAAGCACGCCGCGCTCACACAGCAGAAGAGTGATGAGGAGCCGCCCGATCCGGCCATTGCCGTCTAGAAAAGGGTGGATCGTCTCGAACTGGGCGTGAGCCAGGCCTATGCTGACTAGCAGAGGCGGCGGGGCGCTGGCGTGGAGGAACTTCTCGAGGTCGCCAAGAGCCTGGGCGACCTCGTGGGGTGGCGGGGGCACAAACGCCGCTTCGGACAGGGAGCACCCGGGGGGGCCGATCCAGTTCTGCGTTGACCGGATGTGGCCCGGTGACGATCGGGCGCCCCGCACATTCCGGACGAGGCGCTCATGGATCTCGCGGAACAGCCGAACGGAGATCGGCAGAGTCCTGAGCCGCTCGAGCCCGTAGTTCATGGCTGATACATAGTTGATCACCTCTGCTACGTCCTTGGGTCGATCCGGCGCCAGCACCTGTGCCTCGGCAGCAAGCACGTCCTGGAGAGAGCTCTGTGTGCCCTCGATCTGGCTCGAAAGCACCGCCTCCTTGCGGACGTACATGAGGACAAAGAGGTCCGGGTTCGGCAGCGTCTGGATCGAGCCATCGAGCCGCCCGAGTGCCACGTCGGCTTGTGAGAGAAGTGCTTGCAGATCGCGACCGAAGCGCAGAGGCGGCACTGGTGGCAGAGGGTTGGGTACGAAGGCACGGTAACCACCAGGCTGGGGCACGTAGCGCCCAGCTCGTACCGATTCGGTCATTCTCTGAGGAGTGGGCATATACTTGCCTCCTTCTAGCGCTGCCCCCGCCCTGCCACGAATGGCGCGCCGC
>Ga0116184_10004404_pt1 | contig 11152 bp, 19 predicted proteins | sample AD_JPNNA5_MetaG_FD_89886 | JGI IMG/M metagenome (GOLD analysis project Ga0116184, IMG submission 89886) | Active sludge microbial communities of municipal wastewater-treating anaerobic digesters from Japan - AD_JPNNA5_MetaG | ecosystem: Engineered > Bioreactor > Anaerobic > Digestate | place...
GCTGCACTCCGTGCCGGCCGCACGCTCACGCGGCTGACGTAGTGCCCCATCGCCAGCGGCTGAAGCGGCACCTGTTCGATGGTCAACACCACGCCCATGCGGGCGCAGTAGTCCAGCAAAGCGCTGGCCTCAGTGCGGACCACGGCCATAGCGTCTTGCTGGCGCTGAAGGGGCGGCGTGCTAGCGATGTGCACGGCGTTGTGCAGGGGGTCTCGGCTCACTTGGTGCGCTCCTTCAACATCCAGTCCGCTACCTCGTAAGCGTTGAACGCGATGCGCCCCACCGGGTCCTGGCCCGCGCGCTCGGCGGCTTGCAGCAGGGCATCGGAGGCCGGGCCCGGCACGGTGTCGGTGATCAGGTGGGCGTGCATGGCGACCATGGCGAACAGGTCGCGCACGCTGGCGCCGGCAAATTGGTGCTCATTCAGGCCGCCGCGGATCGGAAAGGCTGGCTCGTTGTAGGCCGTGGAAGTCAGCCGCTGCACCTGCAGCTTCAGGTGGTCGGCCACGCGCTGCAGCGAAGCCTTCGACTCCGGGCTGCCGAACTCCTGGGCGACCTGGCGCTCCAAAAACTTCAGCACGTTGACGGCATCGGTGGGGTTCATGCCGCGGCTCCCAGCTTCTTCGCCGACACGTTCGGCACCCAGTGCATGCCCAGGGCCTGTTCGATCTCGCGGAATGCCTTGTGCATGGCCGCGTTACCGTTCTCGCGGCGGTCCAGGGCCGCATAGAAGCCGGCCACGGCCATGCGCACCAGGGTCAGCGGCAGCAGCGTCTTCGCCGCGGCCAGTTGCTCCTGGTCCAGGTGGTCGTGCTCGCCGATGCCCAGCATCGCGCGGATCGGCTGGCCGACCGGGCTGCTGGCGCCCTGGTGGTGCCAGAGCGCGAACAGCAGGGCCGCGCGCACTTCAGGCTTCAAGTTCTCAATTGCACCCATGTGCTTGTCCTTTCCGGCAGCGGCACTTGGCCGCCGCCTTGATCAGTTGATGCCGCCCATCAGCAGCGGGGTTTCGCCGATGCCGGCGCGGATCTGCTCGATCAGTTCCAGGGCCGCGCGCTGGTGCACCAGGTCCGGCCGGATCAGTTCGTAGTAGAAGTTCACCGCGCCGCTGGCCTGGCGGTAGCGCAGGCGGGCCTTGACGTGATACGCGGCCACCGGCTCGCCGGCCTTCGGCTGGGTCCAGAAGACCGGGATGCCGATGACGAACTTGTCGAAGATCTTCATGGCTTCGGTCGTGCCCGAATCAGCGTCGGCCACGTACTCCAGGCGGATGCCGCCGGACTGCAGGCGCACCGTGGACTTCAGGCGCTGGTCCTGCCGCGCTTCGAACTCCGTGGCCATCTTCATCATGTCCAGGCTGGTCGGGAAGCCGTCCAGCGCGCTGATGTCCTGCTCGTTCTGCTCCAGGAATTCCGCGAAGGCCACCTGGCTCTTGCTCTGCTTGTCGCTGCGGATCCAGGTGCCCCACTCGGCAGACACCGCAGGCTTGAAGGTGGCCTTGTGCGAGCGCCATCCGGGCTTCGCGTGGTGCTCGTCAAAGACGGCCGTGAACTGCAGCGCGTAGCTGGTCGGGTTGAAGTCGCACCAGACCATGCTGCCGGCGTTGCGGTTGCGCAGCACGTAGGCGATGAAGCTGGCGGCGTCGGTCATGGCGGCCGCGGCCGTGACGCGCCGCGGGCTCGGCAGCATCTTCTCGTTGTCCAGCTGCGCCGTGGTCCAGCCCTTGGGCAGGGCCAGGTGGATCAAGCCCGGCACCGTGCCGCCGTCGGCTTCAGGCGCCGCAAAGAGGACTTGCGGTTTGGGCAGTTCTTTCGCCAGCGTGGCGGCGACGTTTTCGACTTGGTCTTCCATGTGGTGGTTCTCTTGGTGGTGGGTGGGTTAGCCGACGATCGCGCGAGCGGGGATCTCGCCGGTCTCGGGGTCGACGTTGCGCACGGCGCGGCTGGACTCTTCGACGGGCCGCAGGTCCAGCTTTCGCTGGTTCGGGTTGTCGATCGACAAGTTGCCTTCGACGGTCGGCCACAGCAGATCAGCGTCGGGGGCGGTCTCGGGCGCCTTGTTCGTGCACTTGGCCGTAATGGCCAGGGCGCCGCCGGACTTCTTCAAGTCGATGGTGATGGTCAGCTTGCCGGCCTTGCCGGTCTCGGCGACGGACTTGACGACATCGGCCAGCTTGTCGCTGCACTCGTCCAGGAAGGCGCCGCCTTGCAGGATGCGCAGCGTGTCCGTGATTGGTCTTGGCATGAGGGTCCTTTGTGGTGGGTGAAGGTCAGGCGGCCTGTTGAAGGGCCTCGTTGGAAGCCGGTGCGCGGAAGGCCTGCACCAGCGGGGCGAACTTCAGGCGCTCGCGGCGCTTGTCGTTGTGGCGGCGGTTGATCTCTTGCCTGGGCAGCGGCTTCGGGCGCGGCGCGCTCCTGCCGGGGCCAAAAATGAACTTCGCGGTCGGCGGGCCACCGGCCACTTCGCGCGGCTCCCAGTGGTCGACATGCACCAGGCCGTGCCGGACCATCGCCTGCAACGCCATGCGAACCGTTCGGTAGTGAAGGCCGGTGATGCGCTCCATGTCGGCGCGGCTGGCCGGCATGGATGACATGGCCTGGATCAGCAGGTGCAGGCCCACCACTTCAGAAGAGAAGTCGCGCAAAGTCGGCAACTTCGCGTTCTGCACCGGCTTGCCGTTGGCCCGGAACAGGGGCGGCGCAGCGTCCTCGCCGGGGCCGTAGGCGTAGATCGGCAGCGTGCGCCGGTCGTATTCGGCAGACCACGAGCTGACGTGCACCAGCTTCAGGTGGTGCATCGTGGTGACGATGCGGTAGCAGGCCACGCGCGCCACGCCCACAAAGCCCACCATGTCGGGGATGGTGCTGGGCCGCTTGCGCAGCATGGCCAGCAGGCGCACGTAGCCGGCCATGCCGACGCGGCGGTAGCGCTTGGTCTTCATGCCTGCAGCCCTTCCACATGGCGCAGCAGCGCGGCGCGCAGTTCGCGCTTCTGCGTGGCCGTGAACAACACGCGGGCGCCGTCCAGCGTGGGCTTGATGCCAAGGCTTTCGATAAATGTCCGAGTGAGGGTGAAGCCGGCCCAGGTGCACAGGTCGCCCAGCTTGATGGTGGCCGCCTCCGGCTGCGGCGGAAGCGGCGCGGGCGGCGTGTCGTCCAGTTCAATGGTGATGACGTGGCGGGGCTCTTCCTGCAGGTCCACGCGCGGCAGCTTGGTCGCGGCGTCCGGGTCCGGGTCGGTGAAGCGCTCCAGGGATGCGAAGCCGGCGGCGGTCACGGGCGTGCGCCCGCCAGTGGGGGCCGCGGCGGCGGCTTGCCCTGCACCCATTGCGCCGCCGCGCGGGCTCACGTTGTCCGGCGTTCCGCGGTCGGTAGCGTCGGCCGTTGCCGGCTCTGCCTTCAAAACCTGTTGCGGTGCCGGATCTTCAGTAACCTTCGCCATCTGCTGGCGGCGCTCTTCGGCCAGCCGCGCCAGCCGTTCGGACTCGGCACGCTGCGCGGCCAGTTCCGCGGCCTGCCGGCGAATCTCGGCCGCCTCGTCCGCGATGCGCTTGGCCTCGATGCGGTTCAGTTCGGCCTGGCGCTCGTTCTCCAGCCGGATGGCCTCTTGGCGCGCGGCCTCTTGCTCGCGGCCCAGCACCTGGGCGTGCAGCTGGCGCATAGCCTCCAGGGTTTCGCACTGGGCATTGGCGGCCGGGACTTGGAACTCTTCCCACTCCGGGCCGAACGTCTGCTGCTTCAGCAGTTCGATGCCCTTCTCAATGCGCGCGGACGTCATGCCCGGCGCCTGGCAGGCGATCAAGTAGGCGCCGATGGTGGCCATGCGCTCCTTCAGCACTCGCACGCGCTCGGCCTCGATGCGCGCCTTCTCCTGGCGCTCGGCTTCCAGTTCCTGCTCGCGGGCTTCGATCTTCGGCAGGATCAGGCCATCGGCTTCCTCGTAGGCCAGCTCGATGATGTCCAGCTCCAGGCCCACGGCCTTGCTGGTCGCGGCCATCTTTGACTTGATGCCGGCAGCCACCTTGCGAGCGTCGGCCACGGGCGTGCCGATCAGGCGCTGACGCAGGCTGCGCGCTTCCTTGCACTTCGCGGCGGTGCTCAGGTCCAGGGCCAGGCTGCCCAGGTTCGCCGTGACGGTGGCCACGTCGCCGCGCCAGTTGCCAAAGCGGGCCAGGGCCAGCTGCGTCAGGTCCAGGCGCTCCAGGTCCAGCGCAGCCGCGGCGGCCGTGGCCACTTCGGTGCGCGGGGTGGCAATCTCGGGGAATTCAAGGGCTTCAGACATGGGCGGCCTCCTGCGGGGTGGTGGTTGCCGGCGCGGTGCGCCATGGCGTGATGGCGTTCAGCTCCACGTAGGAGCGCTCCGAGGCTTCGACGGCCAACTGCCACAGGCCGCGCTCGTCCAGCAGGCGCAGCAGCTGGGTCAGCAGCTCGGCGTTCTGCGCCATGCGGCGGAAGGCCTTGGCCTTGATCACGTCGCTGCCGATGCGGATGGCTTCCAGGGCCAGTTGCGCGTCCTCGGCCTCCAGGGCAGTGCGCTCCACGTGCGGGCGCTCGATGCCTTCGGACACGTAGGCGTGCTTGCTGGCGGTCAGGTCGGCGCGGATTTCGGCGCGGCGCTGCTTGATGGCCTGCAGGCGCATTTCTGCGCTTTGGTTTTCGGTGCTCATGTGCGCCTCAGAAGTTGGGCTCGGCCAGCTCAACCGCCTTCGCGGCAGGCTTCGCGGCGGCCGCGGGCAGGTCGAAGGGCGGATTGCCGATGGCCAGGTCGGGCGCCTTGCCGCCGTGCGTGCGGTCGAACTCGGCCAGCACTTCGCCGTAGTAGCTCCGCGCGTGCTCCAGCTTTGCGAACAGCGAGGCTTCCTTCTCCGCATCGCGCTCGATGGTCCACACCGTCAGGCGCAGGTGCTCGGGGATGTGGTCAAAGAAGTGCATCGTCACCGGCTCATGTCGGATCAGGTGCTCGGGCGTGTTCACCAACGCATAGGCGATGTGCCAGCGGTCGGCATCCCACAGGGCCATGTAGGCGCGAGCCTGCCACTCGTACAGGGCGCGCTGGCTGCCGCCGATGTCTTCGGGCAGGATGGGGAAGGTGGCGGCGCTCCAGGCCGTCTTCAGGTCGTAGCCGTCGCGGCGCGATACGTCAAACAGGTCGCACTCGCCGGCCAGCAGATCCTTGACGCGGCGCTCAGTGTTCTTGGCCAGCGACAAGCCGCGCACGCGGTTCAGCAGCGCGATGGACTCGGGCTCGCACTCAACGCCTTTTTCTAACTCCTTGCCGTTGATCTCGAAGTCAATGGCCAGGATGTGCTGCGCCGCGATGTCGCGGACGGCGCTCTTGGCGCCTTGGGACAACGGGCCTTCGGCCTTGCTGCGCGGCTCCGTCATCAACTTGCCCACCATGTGCGAGCGGAAAATGATGTTCACTTTGCGGCTCCCTTCTGGTCAGCCACGGATGCGCACTGGCGCCAGCCCTTGAAGTCGGGACTCAACTCACTGCGCTGCTTCGAGGTCAGGCTGCCCCACCAGTCGGTCAGCGCCTTGCTGCCTTCCATGGCCTTCGCCTGGCCGATGTCGCGCAGTGGCGTCAGGTCGGCGCCTTCATCCTGGGGCGCCTTGCTGCGCTTGCGCAGCGCGTTTTCGTCGTCCTCGCCGCCCGTGGCCGTGCCGGTGATGGCTGCCAGCGACTGGCGCTTGAGCACGCTGGCCGTCACCTGCATGTTCTGCACGGGCGTGTTCGCATCGGCATCACCGGGCGGGCCTTCCAGGGTCAGCGTTTCGCTGTGGCCGTCCTTGTGCTCCAGGTAGCAGGTCACGTAGACCCAGGGCACGTCATTGGTCACGCCGTCAGTGGTCCAGGGCTTCGACCCGAACACCTGGTTGTGGCGGAAGCTGAAGCCGTGCTTGGACAGCGCGGGCGACAGGCGCTCGGCAAAGGTGTGGAACTCGGCCTGCATGAAAGACCCAGCGCGGCCGCGGTCCACCAGCTTGTTCTTCGGGATGACGATGGCCTCGCCGCGGAAGGCCGCGAAGTCGCGCCGGAAGGCCAGCAGCGCGGCGGCCTTGCGGTCTTCTTCGTCCATGCGGCGCCGCTCGCGCATCATGTCCAGCTGGTGGGTGTCCGCGCGCACCTGCAGTTCCAGCAAGGACTGCAGTTGTTCAGGCGTGGCGCCGGAGCGAATTGCGTGCTCCACCACGGTCAGCGGGCGCGCTTGCGGCATGTCCAGGACTGCGGCGGTTGCCCGCGCTTCGGGCTCCATCAGTTCAAGCCGTTGGGGTGCGTTCATGTTTCTCCTTCGGTGTTCAGTCGATGCAAGGCTTGGTGAGCAAGTCGTACAACTCGCGCAGGCCTCGGGTGATGCGTTGGCGCAGGTTCACAGCCGGCCGCGTGCGGCGGTACGGGCCTTCCATGCAGCCATTGGCCAGCAGCAAGTCGGGCAGGCTTCGCGCCTCGCGCTTGCCGTCGACCTGCAGCTGCAGGTGCTGCGCGGTCAGCTTCGTGGGCACCAGGCGGCCCTGCTTCGTGTAGCCCAGGGGGATGTACGGTCGCTTCAGCACGTCACACCCCCGCAGTCAGCCAGCAGGGCCAGCAGCCACCACACGCCCAGGCCCACGGCGGCCACCATGCCCACGATGCTGAACATCAAGTTCACGGCGGATTCCGCGCGCTGCATGCGCCTGGTGTTCAGGTCCGCGATGCCCGTGGCCAGTTCGCGGGTGAAGTCGCTGGCGCGCTTCATGCGAACACCTCAAGATCGCGGCGGGCTTCGGCGCGGGCTTCGGCCGCTTCAATCTTGGCCTGCTCGCGCGCCTCGTCGGCGGCTTCCAGCATTTCGGTTTCCCAGCGCTCCACCGTGGAGGGGTCGATCAGGTCCGCGTCGATCCAGGCGCCGTTGACCAGCACCTGCAGGACGTGCACTTCGGCTTCACGGCGCGGCTCGTTCCAGCCGTCGCCGCTGGCGGGTTCGGCTTCAAACTCAATCAGCACCGTGGCTTCGCCCAGGAACTTTTCGGAAAAGAAACACCCGGCCTGCGGCGTGTGTCCGATGCCCTTCAGGGTGTTCAGTTCGGCCGCCAGGTCGCGGACGGTTGCTTCGTGCGCCCCAGCAACCATGTGCCACGCCGTGTATCCCTGCGACGTGTGCGCCTTGATGTTGGCTTCGATCAAGTGGGATGCGTTCACTTGCCTCTCCGCGCATCAAGTCAGCCGGCGGCTGGGTTTCTTGATGCGATGAGGCATTACACCAAACGGTGTTTTGACTGTCAACACCAATCGGTGTTTATTTTGGTACGATGCGCGAAACCCCCTAGATCGGGGAACCGCTGCCCGCGGATCGGGCAAGAAAAAGCCGCCTCGCGGGCGGCTGGTGGGGCGTCTATGTTGCTGCTGGTGAAGAGGCCTACCGCTTCAAGCGCGCTAAGAACTTCTCGGCGTTCTCGCGCTGTTCGGCGGCCAGAAGTTCAGACACGGCAGGCGGATGCTCAGGAAACGTCTGCCGATCGAACCAAGCTCGTACTTGGGTTTGCCACTCCTGAAGAGATGGCCCGTCATTCGATGGAGATGTGGGAATGGACTTGTGGAGTAGTTCGGCCACCACCATTTCCAAGAGCTGAATCCTGAGACTCAGCCGGTAGAAACGCAAGTCGTCCTCAGAGATTGGCTTAGTGCTCATCGCAGCATCGCATCACATCCGGCTCATGAACCGCGCCCAGGTGTAGTCAGCGATCTTCAGGTTTTCGCTGGACTCCAGCCGGTTGCAAGCTGCAGGCGTCACGTCATCGGCATAGGCCTTCATCGCCAGCCCGGCCCATTCCTGCAGCAGTTCCATGTGTGCGTCGAATCGCTCGGGCATCCGCGAGCCTTCTCGCGATCCGGCGATCCTGAATGGCAGTTCATTTGACAAGTGCTGTCGAATGAAGATGAACCACTCAAAGGAGCGAAGCCCGCAGTTCGCGGCCTGCATGGCGGTCTTGTTGATCCGGGCCCACCACTCGAAGTAAAGCTCGGCAGTCACCATGCCAGGGTCGCCATACCGATTGCGCGGAGGGTTTGCGGGAACTGGCGAGCGACGCGGCGGCGGTGGCGGCTCTTGCCTCGGAGGCGGCGCAATCATGATGACGCTGGGTTGCGTCGCGGCCTTCGGCGGCTCCAGCGATTCACCGCTGGCCATGCTCTGTCGCGGGTCCAACTCGGTCCCGGCCGGCTGCTCTGGTGCGCCTGGCTTCGAGTGGTCAAGCACCGGCTTTTGATCAATGGGCATCGGCCCGCGGATGGCCCGCCGGATGTCGCTCATCGGGCTTGTCGTGCAGCCGCCCAGCATCAACGCAGCGCACAGAGCGACGGCTCCAGTCTGTGATTTTGTTGTCACGAGAACAGCCCCCAACACCCCCGAATGCACGCCACGCGATCAAGTGGTTCACCCACTTGTGGGTTATTCCGCTCAGTCCTACGGTTAGGCAAAGTGTAGACGTTGCCCATCATCCGTCTGTGCCGGTCTGTTTCCCAGACGCAGCTTCCATGGCTGCGATGACATCTTCAACGGCCTGCTCGACGCGGCCTTTCTGGCGCTCAGTCAGCCGATCAAACCTCTCTTGGTCAATCGTCTGGAATGGCCACCCCGCACCTTCAAGGTACAGGTCCGGCATTTTGAGCTTTGCCTCAACCTCGCGCGCCGCGCGCGCACCAAAGGACTTCCCGGAGGACCGGATGCGGAGAACGTCGCTCCAGTAGGAGGCTTTCTTCCCGGTCTGCGCGACAAGCCACTCAACGATCGGCTTGCCTGATTCGTCCAGGTGTTCCCGGTGGTGGGCCTTGCACCAGGCCACCAGCCGATCAACACGCGCGACGCCATCGTCATCCATACCAACACTAGAGCACTGAGGCATCACCGATTGGTGTTGACAAGCGCGAACACCAAATGGTGTAATGCGTTCAATGGACCTCAAGACCTACCTCAAGTCGCTGGCGGACGAAGACGCCAGAGAGTCGTTTGCGCAGCGATGCAGCACATCTCTCGGCCACATGCGGAACTGCCTGTACGTGGAAGGCAAGAAGCTCGCGCCAGAGACTTGCGTCCTTGTTGAGCGCGCCACAGACGGCGAAGTAACCCGCCGCGACCTGCGCCCCGATGACTGGTGGCTGATCTGGCCCGAACTGGTCACGGCGCAGTTCCCCATTCCTGGCAAGCGTTCGCGGAAGGCTGCAGCGTGAGCGACCTTTCCACCCTCTACGGCCGCCAGCAGTTGATGGTGATCGCCGCCGTGCGCTATTGCCTGGGTCGCAGCACCTACATCGTGGGCGACTGCGCCGACTGGCTCCTGCAGGTGTGGCCTGCGCTGGAAACCAGCACGCAGCTGATCGTGAAGCGCGACGTTGAAGAAGCCTTCAAGCGCGACGACGAAGACCGGGCCAACGGCCGCGCGCACCCCGCGCTGGGCATGGACATGGACCGCATCCAGTGGCTTCGCGTCCGCGTGCTGTGGGGTGCCTGAATGGCTCACCTTGCCCACCTTCTCAATTCCGCCTGCCACTCCACCAGGAGCGACTTCAGGCAGCGCGCGACGAGTGCGCGCACGGCTTCCTGTGCCCAGCAGAAGTCGTCTTCACTCATTCGGTCCTCCTGCCGCAGTCGTAACGAGCGCCGCTTCACCTCCCTGGGTGGCGTGGCTGCGGTTTTCAAGCCCGGCGCGGGTTCGCTCGCGTCGGGCTCTTTCTATGCACTGCGCTGAAACCACAAAGAAGGGGTCGGGGATGACCGTGCGCGACGACAAGAGAACAGAGGAATTGAAATTGCGTCTGACTGAACGTGAATTGCTGGACCTGTCGCGTCTTGCGGCAGTGGATGACCGCTCCGTTGCGGAGTTCGTCGTTCGGATGTTGCGTGCTTCCATGTACGGCAGTGTCTCCACTCGCCTGGCATCCCTGGAAGGGGCGCTCAGGGACGGAGAGGGCCGGTGAGGGCCGGTGAGGGCTCCGTTGGGGCCGCAGAGGGCCGGATGGTGCGGCGGAACGCCGACAGCCTCACGCCGGAAACTCTTCGGGAGTTGCTGGCGTATGAACCCGAAACAGGCGTGTTCCGTTGGCTCCAGAAGACCAGTCGTGCAACTGTTGGTGACGTAGCTGGCGCAGTCCGAGGCCGCGGCTATTTGGCCGTTTGCATTCGCGGCACTCAGCATTACTCACACCGACTGGCCTTCTATTGGATGACTGGGCAGTGGCCGGAAGGCGTTGTCGATCACAAGGACGGCAACCGGAAGAACAACGCTTGGTCAAACCTGCGTGATGTCAGCAAGTCCATCAATGGACAGAACCAGCGCAGAGCCACCTCAATTAGCACGACAGGTCTTCTAGGCGCTCACCGATGCCGCGGAAAGTTCAAAGCGGAAATTGTGGTGAACCGCATACCGATCCACATCGGAGTGTTTGACTCAGCAAGCCTTGCGCATGAGGCCTATCTGAAGGTCAAGCGAGAGCTTCACGAGGGTTGCACGATATGAGCGCCAATCTCTTTGAGTTTCGGCGCGTCAACACCAATCGCGACGAAAGGGCGGCCGCGTGAGCGACTACCAAGAGTTCTTGAAGGCCAAAGTCCGCATGGCCGAAAGCTGGGGTTTCGAGATCGAGGCCTCGGAAGTTAACCCCATCTTGAAGCCGCACCAGACAGCCATGGTGCAGTGGATGGTGGCAGGCGGGCGCCGCGCTTGCTTTGCCGCCTTCGGCCTGGGCAAGAGCGTGATTCAGCTGGAGGTGGTGCGCATCACGCGCAGCAAGGCCGGCGGCATGGGCTTGATCGTCATCCCGCTGGGTGTGCGCGCGGAGTTCGTGCGCGATGCGGCCATGCTGGGCATCAAGGTGTCTTTCGTGCGGCGCATTGAAGAGTGCACCGACCCGGAAGGCATCTATCTCACGAACTACGAGACCGTGCGCGATGGCAAGCTGGACCCGCGCAAGTTCACGGTGGCGAGCTTGGACGAGGCCGCATGCCTGCGCGGTTTCGGTGGCACGAAGACCTTCCGCGAGTTCATGGCTCTGTTTGCGGGCGATGACCGACGCGTCCACCTGAACGCCCGTGTGCGTGGCCAGTCGGTGCCGTACCGTTTCGTTGCCACGGCCACACCCAGCCCGAATGAGTACATCGAACTGCTGGCCTACAGCA
>Ga0116184_10004408_pt1 | contig 11149 bp, 4 predicted proteins | sample AD_JPNNA5_MetaG_FD_89886 | JGI IMG/M metagenome (GOLD analysis project Ga0116184, IMG submission 89886) | Active sludge microbial communities of municipal wastewater-treating anaerobic digesters from Japan - AD_JPNNA5_MetaG | ecosystem: Engineered > Bioreactor > Anaerobic > Digestate | place...
CCGGAGGAGCTGATTTCGGTGCGCACGGTGGCGGCGGCGCTTTCCAGCACCCTGGCGCGGGAGCGGCTGTTCCGCGAAGTGCAGGCGGCGCTGGCCGAGACCGAGATGTTGTACGAAGCCGGGGGCGCGCTGAACGCTGCGCAGACTTACGGGCAGATTCTGGACGTGATGCGCCAGTACACGGCGCTCGGCAGCGGGGCGCACTTCGCGGCGACGTTGTTGTATGACCGGCCCTGGACCGAGCGTCAGCGCCCGACGAAGGCCCTGCTGGCGGCCCGCTGGACCGCGACGCCGGCAAGCGACGTTTCCCTCCTGGCGCGGGGCAACGCCTTCTCTTTGCTGGAACCCTACCTGCGGCGCGAGCGCAGCTCGACGATCACGGATGTGACCCGCGAAGTGGAGCCCCTCGCCCCGGCGCGCATCTTTTTCGAGGAAGACCTGGGGGCGCGCACCCTCGTGTTCGCCCCGCTGGCGGCAGGCGGGCAGACCATCGGCACGCTGATGGCGGCCTTTGATGCCGTGACTCGCCTCACAGAGGAAGAGCAACGCCGATTGAGCACCCTCATAGGGCAGGCGGCGATCGCCATCCAGAACCTCTATCAGCTGGAAGCCACTGCGGCGCGGGCGCGGCGCGAGCAGCTCATCCGCGAGATCGGCGAGCAGTTGCAGGCAGCGCCGGACGTGCAGAGCGTGTTGCAGACGGCAGCGCGCGAATTGGGACGCGCTTTGGAGACGCCGCGGGCGGTAGTGCGCCTTGGCGCTGTGGGACCCGCGCGACGCAAGAAACCTACCGGAGAGCTGGCGTCGCGCGCTGCTGACGAGCCGAATCCCGTGGAAGATGATGGCGCGTCCACGGAGGAGTAGGGAGACCTGAGAGTATGAATGCTGATGCCTTGCAATTTGACCCGGGTGTTTCGCTGGCAGCCATAACGGCGATTTCCAGGTCCGCGCTGCGTGCGGGGGGACTTGCGCAGCTGGGCGAACAGATCGTGGCTCTTGTCATGCAGCTGTGCTCTTGCCCGGCGGCGCTCTTCTATGCCGCCGATGGCGACTCCAAGACGGCGTCCCGCCTGCTTCCGCGCGCGGCGGTGGGGCTGCCCCTTGTGCAGCTCCCGCCGCTGGGAGTGGTCAACCTGGAACGGGACGGGGTGCGTGAAGAGCCGGTGGTATGGCAGACGCCGGAACAGATGGCGGTGTTGCAGTTGCCAACGTCCCCGCAGGGCGTGCTCCTGGCGCCGGTCACCCTCGCCGGGAAAATAATTGGCCTGATCTGCGCACTGCAGCTGGAGCCGGGCAAGGCCTTCTCACCCGCCGCGCCGCCGCTGTTGGGCTTGCTGGCGGCCCACGTCGGGGACACGCTGGAATCCATGACCGCTTATCGGGAGCTGGAGCAGGATTACGAGCTATTACAACGGCGGTATCAGGCGATGAGCTCGATGTACGAGATCTCGCTCGAACTGGCGCGACAACAGCGCGAGCTGGATCCCATGCTTGAGAGTTTGGGGCCCCGCATTGTGAGATTGCTCGATGCTACCGGCGGCGGTATCTGGCTCTGGCGTGAGGGAGAGCAGCAGTTGGAGCTGGTGCTGTCACTGCAGAGCGGCTACGCGACCAAAGTGGGGACGCGGTTGGCGCCGGGTGAGGGGTTGGTGGGCCAGGCCTATGTCGCCAAACAGCTCCAGGTACGGAATGATTACGGACAGTGGGCCAATCGTCCTGCCGAATTCCAGGCCGCGCCTTTCCGCGCGGCCATGGCCATTCCTCTTTTGTGGCAGGATCAGGTCGTCGGCGTCCTTGTGGCGACGGATGACCGGGAGGGGCGAGCTTTCACGTCTTACGATCAGTATCTGGGACAGTTGCTGGCCAGCCAGGTGGTGATCTTCATTCAAAACGCGCAGCTTTTCGGTCAGACCCAAAGATCTCTGGCACGGACTGAGGCGTTGTATCGGGCGAACCGTTCTGTCACCTCCCTGGTGAGCGTTGAAGAGACGTTGCAAACGGTGGTGGACGGCGTGGCCGAGGTGCTCGACGCGGATCAGGTGGTGATCTACACCTTCAACTTTACGGCTGAAGAGATCACGCACGCGGTGAGAGGCGGCCGGATCCGGGAAGAGCATAATTTGCTTTCCTTCGATGAGTTACAGCACGGCTTGAGTGGCTGGGTGATTGCTAACCGGCAACCGGTCTATTCGCCTAAGGGCTTTGAGGACCCCCGTGAAGGTCGGGAGGCCAGCGAGCGACGCAAACGCCATCGCACCGGGGCTGTCATTGTGGTCCCGTTGCAGTATCGCGGCGAGTTGCTAGGGACAATGACGGCTTTCAACAGTCTGGATCGCCCTGATTTTTCTCCTGAGGATATAGACCTGATGGTCGCCATGGCCTCACAGGCGGCGGCAGCGGTGGCCAACGCGCAGCTGTTTGAAAACATGCGCCGGGCTCTCGTCCGCACGCAGGCCCTGTATCAGGTGGGGCGCGCGGTCATGCTGGTGAAAGACCTGGAGGAAGTGTTGCAGGAGATCACCGAGCAGGTCGCCGCTACGTTGCCGGCCAATCGGGTGTCCCTCATGACCTTCGATGTGGAAACGGAGCGGGTAACGCATTTCGCGCGCGGCGGACCGGGCAAGGAATTCATCGCCTTGGACGTGTCATATCAGGAACTCTGGGCGGGGTTGAGCGGGTGGGTGCTACGCGAGGGCCGTCCGACGCTCTCTCCAAAGGACCGGCCCGACCCGCGTGAGACGCCGGAGGTGCAGCAACGCCGCCTGGAAACGCACTGCGGTTCCATCATGGTGGCGCCGATTATCTACCGCGGCGTGACGTTGGGCACGATGACGGCGATCAACTTGCCGGAGGAGCGCGACTTCAACGACGAGGATCTGGAACTCCTCGTGGGCATGGTCAATCAGGCGGCGGCAGCGATCGCCAACGCGCAGTTGTTTGCGGCGGCACAGCGCCGCACGCAGTTGTTGAGCACGGGGGCGGAGGTCTCGCGGGCGGCGTATTCGATCCTTGACGTGGATGAATTGCTGCCCCAGCTCGCGGCCCTCATTCGCGAGCGCTTCGGTCTCTACTACGTGGGGATTTTCCTGGTGGACGCGGAAGGACAGTGGGCCGTGTTGCGCGCCGGCACCGGGGAAGCCGGCGCGCGGATGCTGGCGGCGGGACATCGGTTGCGGGTCGGGGGGCAATCCATGATCGGGGCGTGCGTGGCCACCCGTCAGGCGCGCATTGCCCTGGACGTGGGGGCGGAGGCGGTGCGTTTTGACAACCCCGAACTGCCGGCGACGCGCTCTGAAATGGCGCTGCCCCTCGTCGCGCGCGGCGAGGCGGTCGGCGCCATGACCATTCAATCGGAGCTGCCGCGAGCCTTCAGCGAGGACGACATCCTCATGTTGCAGACGATGGCGGATCAGATCGCGACGGCGATTGTGAATGCCCGGCTGTTCAGTCAGGCGCGCCGGGCGGCGTTAGAGGCCGAGTCCAACCAGATTTTGCTCAGGTCCATCATCGAATCTATCCCCAACCCCGTCTTCTACAAGGACATCCACGGAGTCCATCGCATCGTCAACAAGGCCTTTGCTGAGGAGGTGTTGGGCCTGCCGCCAGAACAGATTTTGGGCAAGACTATGCTCGAATTGCCGGAAGCCATTGATCCCGAAGTGGCGCGGCCACAGCATGAATCCGATATGGCGTTGATTCGTGAGCCGGGGGTGCAGACGTTCGAGACGCGGTCGCGGTATGCGGATGGCGTCGAGCATGACGTGATTTTCAGCAAATCTACGGTTTTTGATGCTCAGGGCGCCGTGATCGGCATGGTGGGGGTGATGAACGATATTACCTCCCGCAAGCAGCTGCTCGCTGCCCTGGAATACCGCACGCAGCAATTGCAGACGGCGGCGGAGATTTCGCGGGCGACCTCCTCGATCCTCAACCTGGAGGAATTGCTGCCTCGCGCTGTGGAACTCGTCCGCGAGCGTTTTGGATATTACTACGTCGGCGCTTTCCTGATTGACGATACGGGAAAATGGGCCGTGTTGCGCGCTGGCACCGGCGCGGCCGGCGCGCAGATGCTGCAGATGGGACACCGCCTGCTGATTGGCGGGCAATCCATGGTGGGAATGGCGATGCAGGAACGCCAGTCCCGTATCGCCTTCGACGTGGGCCGTGAGGCGGTGCGTTTCGACAATCCGCTTTTGCCGGAGACCCGCTCGGAGATTGCCCTGCCCTTGATCTCGCGCGGCGACGTGATCGGTGCGCTGACCATTCAATCCGCCTTGCCGGAGGCGTTCTCCGAAAGCGACATTCTGGTGCTGGAGACGGTGGCGGATCAGATCGCCAGTGCCATTGCGAACGCCTGGCTCTTTGCTGAGGCCCAGGAGCGGTTCGAGGAGTTGCAGCGTCTGCAACGCGAACTTACCGGTGAAGCCTGGGCCCACTATGTGCGCGGACAGACAGTGGTAGGATATGCCTACGATGCGGCCCGCCTGGTTCCGTTGCTGGAATCCGGCTCGGAACCGGCGGATGAAGTGAGCCAGCTGTGGCGGCAACGTGAAGCGTTAGCGCTGGCCGACCTGACGCACGGGGAGATGGTGCAGCGACAGGACGATCAGGGGGCCTTTGTGCTGGCGCCTATCACCTCGCCGCTGGGCGAACCCTTGGGGGTTTTGGGGGTGGATACCACGCTCGAGACGCCGGAGGCGGGTTGGTCGGAGGAGGATCTGGAGCTGCTTCAGGCGGTGCGCGAGCAGGTCGGCATGGCCTTGGAAAACCGGCTGTTGTTTGAGCAGACGACGTCGGTGCTGACCGAGACCACGACCCTGTATGAGGTGGGACAGAAGATCACCGAGGCGCACACCGAGGCGGACATCTTCCACGCGGTGATCGAGGGCCTCAGCCGTCGTCCGGAGTCAGAACGGGTGTCGGTAGGGCTTTTCGAGCCGCTGGACAATCCGGCGCAGCTGCGTGTGGTAGATGGTTGGGCGCGTGAAGGGCAAGCCGTGGCAGCGGGTAATGTCTATCCGCTGTTGTACTGGCGGGCGGTGTATACATCCCTGGAGGGTGAGGGCGCGTTTATATGCCCGAATATTGATCAGGAGTCGCGGTTCGGTCCGGAAATCCGGGGCATGTTCGAGTATTTGAAGGTGCGCGGCTTTGTGGCTTTCCAGCTGCGGGTGCGCGGGATGCTTTACGGCACCATTCTCGTCTACACGAAAGAGCCGCATGAGTTCACCCCTGAGGAATTGCGCTTCTATGCCACGCTGACACGCAACACCTCCGTAGCGTTGGAGAACCTGTTCCTGTTGGAGACGACGCGGCAGGAGGCCGAACGTCGCGCCCTGCTCAATGAAGTGATGAGCACCGCCTCCGCCAGCCTCGATCCTGACGATCTGGTCCATGACACGACACAGCTGATCGCGCAACGGCTTGAAATGCCGGCCCTCTACTGGGTCTACCGCGGTGGAGTGCTTGAAGCTGCGGCTGTGTACCGTTTTGACGGTTCGGCGCTGGTCGTGGAAGGGCCTCAGGAGCGGTTTGTGCCCGAAGATGTCCCGGAGTTGACCGAAGCGGTGTTGTCGAAGCTCGATTATCGGTGGAACTTTACGTCCTCACCGGGATTGGTGAGCCCCTTCGATGTCTACCGTACGGCGCTCGATCTGGAGGAGCTCCTCGTGCTCCCCGTGCTGATCCGCGACGAGGTGTTGGGGGTGCTGGTGCTGGGACAGCAGCGCGGACATCCGGCCATTGACGAGAATGAGACGGCCTTCTTGCGCAACGCCGCGGTGAACATCGGCGTGGCGCTGGAAAACGCGCAGCTGTACCAGGAAGCCCAGGAGACGGCGGAAAAACTCAAGGAGGTTGACCGCCTGAAGAGCGAATTCCTGGCGAACATGTCGCACGAGTTGCGCACGCCCCTCAACTCCATCATCGGCTTCTCGCGGGTGATCCTCAAGGGGATTGACGGCCCGATTACCGATCTGCAGAAGACAGACCTGGAGGCGATCTATCAGAGCGGACGGCACTTGCTGGAATTGATCAACGACATCCTCGATCAATCCAAGATCGAAGCGGGTAAGATGGAGTACACCTTCGAGCCAACAGACTTGATGGAGATTATTCGGGGGGTGATGTCAACCTCGATTGCTCTGGTCAAGGACAAGCCGATCGAGCTGCAGCAGCAGCTGCCCGAAGCCCTGCCCACGATCATCGCTGATAGCCGGCGGATACGCCAGGTGTTGTTGAACCTGGTGGGCAATGCCGCCAAATTCACCGAGCAGGGCTTCATCTCGCTGTCGGCGTGGGCGGACGAGGAATGGGTCACGATTGCCGTGCAGGACTCCGGTGTAGGGATTCCCAGGGACCGCTATGGCGCGGTGTTCACCCCCTTTGAGCAGGTGGATTCCTCCTCATCGCGGCGCTTTGGAGGCACGGGACTGGGGCTGCCGGTAAGCAAGCGGTTTGTCGAAGCCCATGGCGGTTCGATCTGGTTTGAGAGCGAGCTGGGCGTCGGCTCGACCTTCTATGTGAAATTGCCCATCGCCGGCCCGCCGGCAGAAAAGCCCGCTGAGGAAGAATGGCCCGTCCGCGCTCCCCGCTCTGAGGGCGAGGACTCCAAGGGATTGCTGGTGTTGACCGTGGATGACGACGCCGGCGTGATCACGCTGTTCCGACGGTATCTGAGCAAGCAGGGATACCGGGTTGTGGGCCTCACACGTGGCGACCGCGTGGTGGAGGAGGCCAAACGCCTCAAGCCGTATGCCATCACCCTGGACATTTTGATGCCGGATCGCAGTGGCTGGGAGGTGATTCGTGATCTCAAATCCGATCCGCTCACCCGCAATATTCCCGTGATCGTGTGCTCTATCCTCGCCGAGCGCGACAAAGGCCTCAGTATGGGCGTGGCGGACTATCTGGTGAAGCCTATTCTGGAGCAAGATTTGTTGAGCGCGTTGGCCCGGCTTTCCCATGACCTTACCAAGACGCATGTGCTGGTGGTGGACGACAATCCAGATGATCGGAACCTGCTTGAACGTATATTGGCTGATGCTGGCTACATCGTCGCTACTGCCAGCAACGGCGTGGAAGCGATTGCGGATCTGGCTCTGTCGCCGCCCGACCTGGTAGTGCTCGACCTGATGATGCCCGACGTGGATGGCTTCGCCGTCCTGGAGAACATGAAGGCGCGCCCGGAGACCTGCGATATTCCCGTCATCGTTGCCACGGCCAAGGAACTCAGTGCGGCTGAGCGGGCCGCCTTGACGGTGCGGGTGCAGGCTCTGTTGCAGAAGGGCCTCTTTGACCAGGAGCGCCTCTTAGAGGATGTGGCAGCGGCGTTGGCGCGGTTGGGCCCGGCGCGTCAAGATACCCATCGGTGAGGCTTTGTTGCACTGCCAACCTTTCTTGACAGTGCTGACTCTTCGTTGTACAATGGGGACATTGCTGGCGGGACAGCCCCAGGCAAGGAGTGCATTTTCAGATAATTCACAGGAGGTAGAATCATGCCGTACGTAATCACTCGCATTTGTGAACGGGTAGGCGCTTGTGTGGAGGTGTGCCCCACGGAATCAATTCACTTTGTGGATGACAACAAGGACTGGCCTACTTACTATATCAACCCTGATACCTGCATTGATTGCGGCGCCTGCGCTGCGGAGTGCCCTAATGAGGCCATCTTCCCGGAGGAGGACGTGCCGGACGCCTATCAGGATGATATTAAGAAGAACGCCAAGTTTTATGAGAGCGGTCCGGGGGCGGATCTGATCTAAGGTTTCCCTGGGTTATTTGAAAACAATCGGGTTCGTGACAGGGTGCCCTTTCACGAACCCGATTGCTTGCGTATGGCAGAGGTTAGCTGATATAAATGGGGCTGGAGAAAATCCATCCGACGCGCCGACCCCGGAAGTGTCGGTAAACTTCGACGCGATAGATGCCGGCTTCTGCCGACGTGTAGCTGAGTACGGTGTCCGTCTTCTTGCTGACCAGTCGTCCATCGCGCAACAGACGGATTTCGCCTTTCGCCGGCACGCTGACTTCCAGCGTCACGGCGCCCAGCCGTTTGAGCTCTTCGCCCATCGTGCGCCGCGCGGCGCCGCTGCGGGCGAGGAATTGAAAGCCATGTGTGGGGTAGGGCAGGTCGTAGCCCGCCCAGGTGCGCCCCGCGCGCAGGGCGTCATAAATCAGGCGGCGATCCCGGCTTTCCTCGCCGGTCAGCGGGCCATCGGTGAGGATGTGCGTGTTGACGCAACGGAAAAGATAGGCATAGGGGAAGACCACTCGCTGCAGGCCGGCCATTTTGTACAGGCCAGCGTGCGCGTCGGCGCCGCCGAGCGCCGCCAGGCGCGCGCCCTTGCTTAGCAGCTCGTCCCACAGTCGCAGGGTCGCTCGATAGGGGCCTCGAATGCCCCAATCGGGGAGCAGAGCATAGATCAACGCCGCGAGATGAGACCAGAGCAGGCCCTTGAACTCCGACATGTAGTTCCAGATTTCCAGGCCGGTGATGCCCTCGATGGGCCAGTCCGTCCAGGGAATGGCGTCGAAATCTTCCCCCAGCGGGCTGCTGCGTTCGATGGGATGTGCGAGGTAGCAGATGCCCTGGCATTCGCCGGCTTTCTGGATGAGCGTTTGGGCGCTGCCGAAGGTGTAGGGCGCCAGTTCCTGCTGCGCGCCATAGATCAGCAGGTGATTGGCCTGGGGACGGCGGCGGCTATTGTGGGCCTCTTCGCCTATCAGCAGGAGCACGCGCCCGTAGTAGCCTTCGAGTCCTTCCACACGCACGTTGTGATCGGTGACGATGACGAAATTCAGCCCGGCAGCGGCGGCGGCCTCGGCGATTTCGGCATGTCGCCCGGAGCCGTCGGAGTAAACGCTGTGAATATGAAGGTTGCCTGCATATTCGCGGTAATTTTCCATAGGCCTTCATCTTACTGCCAACGGGCAGGTTGTCAACTCTCGTGCCAGAGCCCAGACCCAGCGTATGAATCTTGCACAGTGGTTCCGCAATCTTCGTCATCGTTTCGTTGAATTCCTCTACCGGCTGCGCTTTCAGCGAGCTGCGGCGGGCCTCGAGACGCCGCCGCCGGCGACACGGGCTTTTGTGGTGCTTCAGATTGACGCGCTGGCTTTTTCGGCGCTGCAGGAAGTGCTTGAGCGGGGTGACATGCCGCATCTGGCACGGCTGTTGCAACAGGGGGAGTATCGGCTGCGCCGGTGGCGTTGCGGCCTGCCCTCGACCACGACCGCGATCCAATCCGGCTTCTTCTACGGCGCTCGTACCGCGCCGGGGTTTCGCTGGTACAACAAGGCGGCGGGTGCGCCGGTCACTTCACACCGTCCTGATCACATGCGCGCCCTGGAGGAAAGTCTCAGCGCCGCGCATGATGGCCTGCTGGTCGGCGGGGGGGTCTACACCAGCTTGTTAAGCGGGGAAGCCGAGCACGCCGTGTTTACGGTCTCGCGGGTCTTCGGACGGCAGCTGCAGGGCTACCTGGAGGGCACGGGGCTGTTGTTGAGCTTCCTTTTACGTCCCCTGCGTGTGCTCCGGCTGCTCCATTACACCCTGGTGCGTTTTGGGCGGCGCGTCTGGGCCGGCCTGCGACATTGGAAGACGTTGCTGGTGCCGTTATCCCTGCTGCGCTCACTCCTCGATGCTGCGGCTGATGCCACCCTGACCGAATTCATGACCTTCTGTGTGCTGCTCGACCTCTATCGCGGCGTCCCCAGGATGTACGCGAATTTCAACGGCTACGATGAAATGGCGCATGCCCATGGGTTGCTTCACCGTGAGGCCCTGTGGGTGCTGCACTGGATTGACGCCCGGCTTGAGGAAATCGAGAAATTGGGGCGCGCCAGCCCTGGCGCCAGCTATGATATTTTTATCCTCTCGGACCACGGCATGGCTCCGGCGATTCCTTTTCGCGTTCGCTTCGGGCAGACGCTGGGTGAATTTGTGGCGCAGGGGGTGCACCTGGATGTGAGTTTCGATGCCGGTGAGATGGATGCCGCGGCGGCACGCGCCCTCCGCGCGCGCTATCTCATCACGGTGTTGCGGGATTCCGAGCAGCGTTTGCCGCCGTGGATCCGGCGCCTCGTGCACATGGTGCGACGGCCGTTGTTGGCCTATCTCTCGCCGCAGGAACTGGCCTACGATTGGAATTTGGGAAGCGACGTGGTCGTTCAGGCTTCGGGGCCCTTAGCGCATGTGTATTTCCGCGTCGCCGCCCATCAGATGGATTTGCCGGAAGTGACGCTGTTGTATGCAGAATTCATGGGGCGACTGGTGGGGCATGAGGGCATCGAGCTCGTTGCCGGACGCGATACCGGTCAGGTCGTCGTTCTGGGACGCAAGGGCGGGGTATTGACGGTCGCCGACGAAAAGACAGAGCTGCAAGGTCCCGATCCCCTGGAGGCGTTTGCCGATCGGGAGTATGTGCTGCGCGAGCTGCGCCATTTGCTGCAGCTGCCCACGTCCGGCGACCTGGTGTTGCTGGGACGGCTCCTGGAGACCGGTGAGGTGATCACCTTTGAGGAGCAATACGCGACGCACGGCAGTCTTGGAGGCGGCCAGGATGAGCCTTTCCTCATCTACCCGGCGGCGCTCGAGGGCGGGATGCCGGAGCTGGACAGCCCCGAGGCGCTGTATTGCTGGTTCAAGGCGCGGTATTCGGCGTAGCCCCTGCTCCGCGCTGCGCGGGGCAGGGGATCACCAGGCCCAAATGCTCCAGGCGACGATCATCAACGCGCCCAGGCCGAAGCGCGCCACAAAGGCCCACCCCCAGCCGATGAGCATGTCGCGCACGACCACCAGGGTCTCATCGGTGTTGCGGCGATGCGCGTATTCTGCCGCAAAGAGGGCCGCCAGACAGCCCACGATGCCGACGAGCGGGGTGAGGATCAGACTGAAGATCACGCCGGCTGCCAGTGCCAGGGCAATGGAGCTCCAGCGCGCGCCGCTCTGACGGGCTTTCGCGCTCATCAGCAGATTGTCGGAAAGCCAGCCCGCCACCGCCAGCACGGTGAGCAACGCGAACCACCAGCCGCCCCCGCTCTCGAAGCGGCTGAAGATGCCGTAAACCAATCCCAGTGCCCAGATGATGGTGATGCCGGGGAAAACGGGGATGACCAGCCCGCCTAATCCCAGGATCATGCCAGCAAG
>Ga0116184_10004409_pt1 | contig 11143 bp, 6 predicted proteins | sample AD_JPNNA5_MetaG_FD_89886 | JGI IMG/M metagenome (GOLD analysis project Ga0116184, IMG submission 89886) | Active sludge microbial communities of municipal wastewater-treating anaerobic digesters from Japan - AD_JPNNA5_MetaG | ecosystem: Engineered > Bioreactor > Anaerobic > Digestate | place...
ATGATAATCCGCAATACGGACTAAGCAAATCCCAATCTTTTGTTGTATACTCGATGCTTATAAAGAACATGATGTTCATCCATATTATGAGGTTGCTGTAAAGCAACCTCATAACTTAGAAATTCTAAGATCACCCATAAAGTTTCTTCTTATTCATAAGAACATAGATAAAATCTATAATCCAAAATACCTATCGAAGAAGACGAGTAGTTTTTCTAATACAGAAGCCTTTTTTTTCTCACGAGCACCACCGAAACGAGAGACAGGAGGAAGGATATCATCCAGATCCTTTCCGATGGTTTTTACCGCACCGTTTCGAAATGCCGAATCCATGAAGAAGCGTGTTTTATCTCCATTAAGACCCTCTTCCGAGATGATCAGTTCCATTTCCTTGTCCTTTTTCTTAGAGACGAAGTCTTTCCATTCATCAGAGACGTTGTCCATTTCATTGTTTTTAGACAAAAACTCTTCAATAAGGACCTTTTTACTACGTAATTCGACAGAAGAACAGATGGCCTTATTGATACTGACAAGTATCTCCTTATCCTTACAATGACTGTCATGGTATTTCTTGACAAGCATTAAGATGTAGTCGATTGAGATCTCCACCTGTTTGATAAGCTCAATTTCGAAGACGATATCATCACAGATATCAGCCTTCTCCCCTTTCTCTCGGAAACGTTTCCATTCATCGTTGATGTCCAAATAACGGCTTTGATAATCTTGCATATCACGATCCGAAAGAATATGTTTCCCTTCAAACTCATCGAAGCAGGAAAGAAGATTGCACATACGTAGAATGCCACCAAAAAGCGAGATGAAAGACTTTTGTCGCTCTTCACCGATAATGGAAGTATCACTCAAAGGGTAATCTTCGGTAAGTTTATCAACAAGCTCCTTATATCCAGATCTATGTTTACCCTTAGAATCATCAAAACCATAATAGTAATCCTTGAAGCTATGAAGAATACTGATGCCTCCCGCTTCCTTATCACCATATCTAGAGATGGCTTCATCAACCCTTTTCTGAAGATTACGGAAACAGACGATGTTACCGAATGTCTTAATAGAATTTAATATCCTGTTTGTACGGGAGAAGGCCTGAATAAGTCCATGTTCCCTTAAATTCTTGTCCACCCAGAGCGTGTTCAGGGTAGTAGCGTCAAATCCGGTAAGAAACATATTGACGACAATCAGAAGATCAAGCTCACGGTTTTTCATACGGAGAGATACATCCTTATAGAAATTTTGGAATTTGTCTCCAGACGTGTCATAATTGGTAGAAAACATTTCATTGTAGTCAGAAATCACACTATCAAGGAAGTCTCGGCTCGATTGATCAAGACGAGTTGTGTCTTCCGGGTTCTCCTCGTCAATAATACCGTCTGCAACCTCCTCGTTTGCCCCATAACTGAAGATAGTAGATATATTAAGCCGCCGATCCGGATTCTCCGACATCTGCTTCTTAAATTCATTATAATAAAGTTTGGCCGCTTCTATGGAAGAGACACAAAAAATAGAATTGAACCCATTGAGTTGTTTTTTTGCCTTGACTTCATCTGTCTTGTTCCTTTTAGAACAAGCCACATTTGCCACATTGGAAAGACAGCTAAAGGAATAGTTCCCATTCTCGTTTCGATAAGTCTTACGATTGAAATTTTCAAGGATGTATCTAGTCACTTCACCTATCCTTTTAGGAGACAAGAAGGCCCTTTCCCTGTCGATGTCAGCTACCTTATTGTCGTCGACATCAGGTTCAAGGTCGCCCATTGTCTTGATATAATCAACACGGAAAGGAAGTACATTCCTATCGTTTATGGCATCCACAATCGTATAGATATGCAATAGCGAACCGAAAGAATCCTCCGTAGTTCTGAGCCCTGCAGTTCTGCCCGTGCTGTTATCAGCAAAGATTGGAGTACCGGTAAAACCGAACAGATGGTATTTTTTGAATGCCTTAACGATATCACGGTGCATATCCCCGAATTGACTTCGGTGACATTCATCAAAGATGATGACCACATGGTCATCAAAGACTTTGTGATTAGCGTTTCTATTTATGAATACACTTAATTTCTGAATAGTAGTTATTATGATCCTAGTATTACCATCCCCTAACTGCCGTTCCAAAACCTTGGTGGAAGTGTTGCTGTTAGCAGCCCCCTTTTCAAATCGGTCATATTCCTTCATGGTCTGATAGTCCAGATCCTTTCTATCTACGACAAAAAGGACCTTGTCAATGAAAGGCATCTTAGAAGCCAATTGGGCAGTCTTGAAGGAGGTCAAAGTTTTACCCGATCCGGTAGTATGCCAAATAAAACCGCCAGCATCCTTAGAACCGAAGGACTTATAGTTATTAGAGATCTTTATCTTGTTGATGATCCTTTCCGTTGCTGCGATCTGATAAGGACGCATGACCATCAACATGTTTTCGGAAGTAAAGATGCAGTATTTAGTGAGAATATTAAGTATTGTATGTTTGGCGAAGAAAGTCTTAGAGAAATCCACAAGGTCTGGGATGATACGGTTATTTGCGTCCGCCCAAAAGGAGGTGAACTCAAAGCTGTTGCTTGTCTTCTTTGTAACCTTTGCCCCTATACCGTCATGTTCCTTCTCAACGTTCAGTCGTGTGGAATTACTATAATATTTGGTGAACGTTCCGTTACTGATAACGAAGATTTGAATATATTGAAATAGACCACTATCCGCCCAAAAGGCGTCTCTCTGATATCTGTTTATCTGGTTGAAGGCCTCACGGATGGCGACCCCTCTCCGTTTAAGTTCGATATGTACGAGAGGGAGACCGTTCACAAGGATGGTCACATCATAACGAGTACTTTTATTCCCGGATGTCTGCTTATATTGGTTGATGACCTGTAATCTATTGTTATGGATGTCCTCTTTATCAATCAGCTTTATATTTTTATATAATCCGGAATCACATCTGAGAATTTGGATGCTGTCGTTCTGAATACGGTTTGTCAGTTGTTCAATTCCTTCATTCTTACCGACGATACAAGCGGAGAAGAAACTTTCCCATTCCGTGTCGGAAAAGGAATAATTGTTAAGTTCTTCAATCTTATGCCTTAGATTGACAATAAGATCCTCCTCAGAGTGAATAGAAATATATTGGTAACATTGGTCCTCTAAAATATGAATCAGTTCCTTTTCAAGATCCGCCTCGGACTGAAATGCGGAAGATCTATTAGAAGAAGCCTGATAGGAAGAGACAACGGTACTATCGTCCGATTCAGAGATTATATTATAAGAAGTCATAAATCAAGATTTATTCGTTGGGAAGTTCATTAAAAGAGAGTAACATATCTCTGTAGTATTCGTATTGCTTTTGGCGGGCGGCAATCTCGGCAGGGAGACCGACAGACAGGTCGTTTACCAAAGCATCGAACCTATCTAATATTTTTACAATTCGGTCTTGCTCGGCAAGAGGGGGAATAGGAATTATAATTTCTTTTATCTGTCCTGCGGTCACTAACGGTTGTCCTCCTCCTTTTGCATATTGATGTAAATTCATACCTGAAAGTTGATAAAAAATATATTTTAATGAGAAATCAGGTTTAATATCAACAATTAATGTATTATCGGAAACATCATAATCGCCTTTTGCTATGTATACATAGCCTGCATTAGCTCCAACTCTAGCAATAAGTATTTGTTCTTTATGATATTCTGCAGTGTTTGTCGAAGATATTATGCCAGTAGAACCATATAATGGAAATTTCCCATTATGAATGCGTTCTTTACTTTTCCCAGAACAAACGCCATTTGATATATTTTTCAATGGTATCCTTTTTGATACATTATAGTTTAATAATTCATCGCGATAATATTCATATTGAGATTTTCTCGCTTGCAGCTCCGCTTGCAGCTCCGCTTTCAGGTTCGTAAAATTGTCCAAAATACGTACAATCTCTTCTTGTACAGGCAGAGGGGGAACGGGAATAGATAAATCGAGTACTTTTGACATATCAGGATGCTTAATCCCAGAACCTCTGTAAAATGTATCTATAATTTCCCCTCTAGATAATATTATATAATACAAAAACTTATTATTTAAAATATTAATATCATATGATGTCATAATCCTATTATCGGCAGTTACAAATTTCCCTTTGTAATATTTAATACAATCTATAACTGGTCTTGATTTACCCCCTGGTATTGTTATAACTTCTCCTTCTTTTAGACAGTCTTTTGCTAATTCTTCTGTTGTCCATCCTGTTTGTTCTCCGGTAGAAAGTAAAAAGACATTGCCTTGTTTTTGTTGTAAACGGAATAGATCTGCTGCTAGTAAGTATTTGTAGTTTATTATTTTTGATTGCTTTTTATTCTCAACTGAATTGAATTTTTTATCCCAAATAGTCACAGACCATAATGGTTTATATACTACTCCATTCGGGCAAAGTTGCTGTATTAATTCTTCTATTTTACTCATAAACTTATCTGTTTTATAGATTATATCAATTGAGTTCGGCAATGATTTTATCAATCTCATTGCGCAACACATTTTCACGAGCCACAATCTCTGAGATTCTGGCATTCAGTTTTGTGATATCAATTACTTCGCGCGTATCTTCGGACTCCACATAGGTAGAAACCGAAAGGGTATAGTTTTGCTCGGCGATAGAACTATTAGGAACAAGAGAAGCGATATGATCCACATCCTTTCGGGAAGTGAAAGTTTTTAAGATATTGGAGATATTTACGTCTGTGAGTTTATTATTGTTTGTCACCTTTACATATTCTTTGGATGCGTCAATAAAGAGAGTAGCGTTATCGTTTTTGCTTTTTTTCAGCACCATAATACAGGTAGCGATACTAGTTCCGAAGAACAAGTTGCTAGGCAATTGGATGATACAATCAATGAAGTTATTATCGATAAGATATTGTCTGATTTTCTGTTCCGCACCTCCACGGTATAAGATACCGGGAAAGCAAACGATAGCGGCAGTACCATTTGTGGCCAGCCAACTCAGGGAATGCATGATGAAGGCCAAGTCTGCTTTAGAGCGAGGAGCAAGAATTCCGGCAGGAGAGAACCTAGGATCATTGATAAGAAGAGGATTTTCATCACCGGCCCATTTTATGGAATAAGGAGGATTAGAGACGATAGCTTCAAATGGCTCCTCGTCCCAATGCTGAGGTCTGATAAGAGTATCTTCACAAACGATATTGAACTTGTCGAAATCAATATCATGTAGGAACATATTAATACGGCAAAGATTGTAGGTGGTGAGGTTAATTTCCTGCCCAAAGAATCCCTGCATCACGTTTTCTTTACCTAAGACTTTAGCGAATTTGAGGAGAAGAGACCCCGATCCGCATGCAGGATCATAAACTTTATTGACAGAAGATTTTCCGACAACGGTCAATTTAGTAAGCAATTCGGAAACCTCCTGAGGAGTAAAAAACTCACCCCCACTCTTACCAGCGTTTCCGGCATACATACCCATCAAAAACTCGTAAGCATCACCGAAAGCGTCAATAGAATTGTCTTGGTAGTTACCAAGTGCCATATCACCAATTCCGTTAAATAATGAGATGATTCTTTCATTTCGTTTTTCAACATTAGAACCGAATTGGTTACTATTAATGTCAATATCGTCAAACAGTCCTTTAAAGTCATTTTCGCTTTCAGACCCGATAGCCGAGCCCTCAATATACTTGAATACCTTTTCTAGTGTCTCATTAAGATTCTTATCATTTTTAGCGTTCTTTCTGACATTACAGAATAGTTGACTAGGAAGAATAAAGAATCCCTTTGTTTTTATCATGTCGTTACGGATAGGAGCAGCATCTTCGTCCGATATGTTTGAGTAATCGAAAGACGGGTTACCAGCGTCACGTTCGCCCTTATTTATGAAGTTGGTAAGATTTTCAGATATATATCGATAGAACATGAATCCCAACACATATTGTTTAAAGTCCCAACCATCCACGCTACCACGGAGGTTATTTGCAATATTCCAGATTGCCTTATGCAGTTCCTCTCTCTCTTGATTTTCTCTAATGTCAGACATAATATTAAGATATAAAATTAGAATACCAAAGGTACAAAAAAGGGAAGACGTCGAACCACTACCTTTAGAAGGTAAGAGTCCATAACGTCATATAAAAAGGGAGGACCTTTCAATGCAAAGACCTCCCTTTGTAGTCAGTTGATAAAATTAGAATTTCAGATCAGAGCCAGCCTTGAAGTTAACCACTTTCTTAGCAGCGATAGTGATTTTCTGTTTAGTGGCAGGATTGATGCCTTGACGTTCAGCCTTTTCCTTTATAGAGAAAGTGCCGAACCCGATAAGACTTATCTTATCTCCGTTTTTAAGAGCGTTAGAGATAGCCTTGATAGTAGCATCCAATCCCTTTTTGGAATCAGTTTGAGAAAGGCCAGCATTAGCGGCCATCTCCGAAATCAGTTCTTGTTTGTTCATATTCAATCATGTATTATTCAACAAATATAAATAATCCGTTTCAAATTTTTTAGCCCCTATCCTGTCTATTTAAAGGGACATTTAAAGGGACATTTAAAGGGACATTTAAAGGGACATTTAAAGGGACATTTATGAATTTTAAAAATCAAAGGTATAAAAATGAAAGAGGAAAAAAAGAAGGAAGTGAGCAAAGTTCACTCCCTTCTAAAAATAAGAAAATGGTAGTTTATAATATTTTTTAAAAAGACAATATCAGACCTACCCTATCAGGTTAACTGGTAAAGGAGAGACGACAATTTTCAGACATCTCAATTGCCTTCTTATGGGCATTTATCCCTTTTATAGTGTTATATAAAACGAATACAAAAGAAGTGACGGAAGCGCCGATGCAGATATAACCTACTGTGTGAGCTTCAGAAAAACTACAGGTTGTTGTGCCGGCGATACCCAGACCAACAGTTCCCAGCATTATTATGGACGCCCTTTTCTCGTATCTCTTACTTAGTAGAAGAAGAGAATCCGCTTCTGGACATGATTGTAACGAGATGGTCTGCCCATGAGCCTGAGTGCCACACAAAGTGGCGATAAAAAGTATAAATACAAACAGATATCTCATGCACGTTAATTTTAAGAGAGAAGGAGGATTTTTACATCCCCCTTCTCTTGTTTTATTAGTACTTAATCAATTTAAATATTTGATCGTTGACTTCTATAACATAAGCACCCGGAGCAAAGCCCGAAGTGTTCAACTTCGTCACGTCAAATCCCTTGTCGTGTCTTATGACAGCACCATTCTCGTTATAGATTGTGAAGCTGTAATCATTACCCTCATAAGAGATGAATAACACATCAGAGAAGGCAGAAGGATAAACGAAGATAGGCGATAAGATATAACGCTCTTCGCTCTCGCCCTCCGCTACGAACTCAGCATCATTAACATAAGTCGATCTGAAAGCACTAGCCGGAATATTTACTGCAATGCTCTTGATAGTATCAGCACATCCAGCGGCATTCTTAGCAATGAATGTGATCTCATATTCCCCTTTGTTATAAAAATAACAAACCGGATTTTCAAGATAAGAATAAAGTCCATAATGAGTAGTAGAATAATCCGTATTAAGAGGTTTGAGCAGCTCCCAATAGAACGAAGTTGCATTTTCTGACTTATTATTGAACTGGACTCTAGCTCCCTGTTCAATATCCACTGGAGAATCACTTCTAGAATACTCTGTACCAGCAACAGCAAAATTGAAGTCTGCAACAAGAGGTTCATAAACAACATCGACAGTGCGAGAAGAAGAAGCCCCCGTGTTCACCTCAATTCTAGTAACTTTAATAGAGAAAGACTCCGTTACATCTTTAAAGTAGACACCATAATGAGTTTCTTCGCCCAAATAAGGAGATTCCACACCAAACATTTTGGTGTAAGCATAGCCATCATAACCCTCATAAGTATAGATATATTTCGAACTTGCTACTTTTTGGTTATTATCATAACAGCGTATGAAAGCCACATCATTCTTACACTTCGCAGATTCAATTGTAATCTCATCATCGAAGATAATAGGTGTATTAATAGTTACCACCTTAAAGATAGGAGAAGAAGACGAACCACACACATTAGAAGCCGTCATTCTGTAATAAACGATAGAAGAAGAGTCTTCGATAGAGAGAGACTGTTCATCTTTATTAAGGTCAATAACGGATTGAGACATAGTCCATTCATCTTCCATTTCAGGGTCGACAGAATTATAAGACCAATAAGCCTCAGAGGCATTCTTTACAGAATCAAGCAAATCCAATTTCAACGAAGCCGTTTTTTGAACCATGAACTCATTAGATTTAAGTCCATAGGAATCAAGAAACTCTTTAGTAACAGAAGGCCTTATGTAACCTACTTCAGGGATTGAGATGATTTCAACGGAAATCTCATTAGAAACAGAAGAATATTCACCGCAAGAAGTCAGTCTTCTGTACCAAGTCTTAACCGAGATAGGTTGAGGAGTATAAGATTCCGAAGTTGCATCCGTCAGATCAATGAATTCATTAACAAATTCATTTTTGTATTGCCATTGATAAGAAGGAGAGACGTAACCACCCTCAATCTTAGTAGCCATGATAGAAGGGATATCGGAACCGGCACAAACCTTACCATCACCATCCATGTAGATACGACCACCGTAGAGAGGAGAAACCCTGTAAGAGGAAGCACATCCTTCAGCACGAGTAATAGAAAGTAAACTATCCTTGTACGTTTGAGCATCATAAGGAAGGATGTTACTGCCATAAACAAGGGAAGGAACATCTCCATCACCGCTAGTCAAGAAATCCGAAGCTATATCATGTGAAGAAGTCTTCAAGTTCACAACCATTGAAGAATCGGAGTTGACCGTAGTAATGATAGAGAGACCTAAATCAGTCACATAGTCAACAGAATCCAACTTCTTACCAACGAAAGTAATAACATTACTAGCTAAAGTATCACAACCGTTGCTAGCCAACCTTTTCACCAACGTAGTATCAGTGATAGCCAGTTCAATGTCTGTACCCGTAGCTAATAATATCTTATCCCAAGAAACACCATCCTTAGAGACCAACCAAGCATAAGAGAAGTTGGAAGCAATTCCGCCATCAGCGACCGCAGAATCACCAGTGATCTTAACAATAGAACCATTACAAGGAGTAAGATTATCACAAGCTATCACATTATTTTCCTGAGAAAGCTCATCCGTATTATAAACAGTAACGAGAAGCGGTTCAGTAGAATAACACTTATTTTCGTTAATGATACGAGATTTGCTCCAATCAAATGAGCTTACAGCGTAGAAGTCCTTCGAGACACCCTCAAATCCGTTCAAATAAGAATCGGTAGAAGGTTTTACGTAACAATCAGCGTTAAGATCATAAATCTTAGAGAAGTCAAAGCCATCAGCCTCATAAAGACCCACAACATAATTGAATCCAAGGCTACTAACAGAATCAGCATAAGCAATCATGTCAGAGCGATTAGACATAGATGCCTTTATGATTTGTCCCGGACACATCCTATCCTGAACATTAACCAAAGGAGCAGGTATCTTACCATGTACATGAACAAGAACGGCATTTGAAGTATCACTTTGACACATATCGTTAGCGATACGGCGGAACCAAGCGTCAGCCTTGATATTTTTCATTGTCAAATTCAAATTGACAGAAGAAGGAATATCAGAGAAGCTAGAACCATCATAAGAGAACTGCCATTGGTAAGACTTTGTACCCGAACCGCCCGAAGCAGCATCAAGAGAAAGAGTCAAATCATAACCGTAGCAGATCGTATCAGGGAACGACAATTCCGGTTGAGAGAGAGTAGGAAGAGAATCCACATTAAAATAAGTGACATCGCTTAGACAACCCGTAGAAACGGAAGTAGCCTGAACACCATATTGGGAAACCTCAAATTCATTAACCCTATCAATCCTTTTACTGAAGACATTGTAATCCTGCCAAGTTTCATTACCTTCTTCATCCAAAACGAACCACTTATATTTGTAGTTAATGGAATCCTCCACCATTATAGTAACACTCTTCGCATTACAACTATCCTTATCTTGGAAGATAGAAGGATCTTCAGCCCTCTTATATAAAGTAAAAGAGAAAGGCTCGCTATAAACAGTACCGCAATAAAAATCCTTATAAGTAACCCGGATATAGAATTTATTATTAACCGATTCATCATGGTTTACCATGGACAATATAATAGAAGGATTAATGACATAACCACTAGCGGCAGAAACGTCAACGATAGAAGTGTAATTCACACCATCAAGAGAAACATCCCAACCCGTAGAGTAAACGAATCCCTCATCACCCGACATACCTCCAGAAGGATAAGAAGAAACGATATTAGGAATAGTATCATATTGACAGAATGCATTTTTAGAAGAACCATCCTCGAAGGCAAGCACACCGGGTTTAAGACTAGTATAATGCTCCAAATGGACCGTATCAGAGAATACCTCCTTGTTAAATTCAGTAATGGCAACACGTCTAATCCAAATCTCATCAAAATCATCAGCAGCTTCATTTACAAGATCAGCCGACAAAGACAAATCCGTAGCATTTTCAATAACATTCCATTTTGTAGAAGAAATATTAGTTGAATATTGCCATTTGTAAGAGAATATTCCTGTACTACCATAAGCTTTTTCTATATTATAGATGGCTTGGAAAGGACTATTCAAACAAACTTTTTGATCATTTGATATTTTACCTCCATTACTCTTCCTATAAATAGTAAGAGGCACTTCATAAGCATCACCCTTACAATTATCATCATAAGGCTGGTAATATACTTTAGTATCGAAAGTAACGTTAGTCAAGTCAACGTATGCGTTGTTATAAGCTAGCGTATCAGTACAATCGATATCAGAGAACCACGAGCTCTTATCAATCGTTAAAACCCTCTTAATAGAAACATTGTCACCTTCCTCAATGCCACTAGGAGATATGATGAACTTTGATTCATCCAAATCCTCTAGTGAGAATACCCATTGTCTACCATCGCTATTAGGCGAGGTAAGAGAAGAACAACCATCATTGATCACAAGACGGACAGTTTTAGACTTGTCCATTCTATCCATAGTGAAGGAACTGAAATATTTAGCATTGTCAGTAAAATTAGATTCCGTACCCTCAATCATAGAGAAATTTCC